>JABAHQ010004393.1_pt1 | contig 20656 bp, 19 predicted proteins | sample 7062091 | NCBI WGS metagenome assembly JABAHQ01 (sample SAMN14534359, study PRJNA622989) | marine sediment metagenome | biome: marine biome [ENVO:00000428]; feature: marine pelagic biome [ENVO:01000023]; material: deep marine sediment [ENVO:00002113] | place: India: Gulf of Kutch | collected...
CACCATCTTCGGTGCGGCGGTGGTAAAGGGCACGGACGTCCCCGAGCTGGCGCGGGAATTTGTTAACGTCATCCTCTCAGAAGAGGTCCAGCGGGAACTGCCGGGCGCCGAGGTCATGTTTCCGGCCAACGCCCAGGCGCCGCTGCCCGAGGAGTGGAAAACCTGCGCCGTGGTCCCATCCCATCCGGTAATGCTCCAACTCAATCAAGTTGCCGAGAACAACGACCGCTGGCTTCAGGAATGGGCGGAGGTCATCGTGGGCGGCCAGTGAGCCAGGCTGAACAGGGGCTCGGCCGGGTTCCTCGTTCTCCTGAAGGGATGGAACCATTAGAACAAGAAGCCTGCTCATCCGTGCGACGCTCATCGTTTTTCCTCTCATCTTCCTCGGCCTTTTCTTTTACTATCCCATCGCTTCTCTCCTTGGCACGGGGCTCTCCGCCGTCGTTCGTGTCCTCGCCGCTCCCTATTTTCAGCGCATCATCCGGTTCACCGTCTGGCAAGCCTTGTTGAGTACGTTGGCCAGCGTCGCCTTGGGCTTTCCGCTGGCCTATCTATTCACCCGCTATGATTTTCCGGGCAAGCGGATCGCCAAATCTCTTACCATCGTCCCGTTTGTGTTACCCGCTATCGCGGTTGCCTTGGGTTTTACACTACTGTTCGGCAGGAGCGGGTGGCTGAATGCGGGGCTCATGGCCCTGTTCCACCTCCAAGAGCCGCCCATCCGAATCTTATATACACTCTGGGCCATTGTACTGGCCCACGCGTTTTACAATGCGCCGCTCATCGCCCGGACCGTCCATGCTGCCTGGGAGCGGCTCGACCCCAGCTACGAGGAGAGTGCCCAGGCGCTGGGGGCCGGCCGGTGGCACGTCTTCAAGGACATCACCTTCCCCCAGCTCCTGCCGGCGCTGTTAAGCGGTATGGCCATCGTGTTCATTCTCTGTTTTTTGAGCTTTCCCATTGTGCTGACCCTGGGCGGGGCGCGCTTCTCCACCCTGGAGGTTGAGATTTACACCCAGATGAACGCATTTTTCAACCCCAAGAACGCGGCCGCGCTGGCCTTCATCGGGCTGGCCTTCTCGCTGCTTTTCACCTATGGTTATTTGAGATTGGGAGGCTTCTTTGCCCGGGAGACCGTGCTCATCCGGCGCGCCCGTGCTGAGCCCCTCCTTCCCACCTTGCGCGCGTTCCTGCGCCCGAGCAGGCTCCTCCTCTGGCTCTTCATCCTGACTGCCTTGGTGATCCTTGCCGGACCGATGGCGGCCGTATTCGTGGACTCCTTCCTGAAGAGGACAGGCGAAGGTACAGTCTTAACGCTCGACTGGTACCGGTTCATCTTCCGGCCGCAATACAGCCCGCTGATCGGCGATTCGCCTCTGCAAGCGATCCTCAATAGCTTAAGCTTCGGACTGGGGGCGGTCGCCCTCGCCCTGCCTCTGGGGCTGGGGATTGCCTTCGCTGTGGCCAGGCTGCGCCTTAGAGGGCGGAGGCTCTACGATGCGGCGCTGATGGCACCGCTTGCCACCTCCTCGGTGATCTTGGGAATTGCTCTCCTGCTCGCTTACAGGGCGCCACCGCTTAAGATCAGCGGAACATGGATCGCTATCGTGATTGCCCATTCCGTTATCGTTTATCCCTTCGTGGTGCGCACGACTGCGCCGCTGCTGGAGTCCTTCGATCGATCATTGATCGAGGCGGCCCGCGGCCTGGGGGCAAGACGAGGGCGGGCATTTTTCGAGATCGAGCTGCCGCTCTTGGCGACGGCGATGCTGGTGGGGGGGCTGTTCGCCTTTGCGCTCAGCCTGGGAGAGATGAGCGCCACGATCAACCTGGCCCGCCCCGGTCTCAAGACGATGCCCCTCGCCGTTTATGGGTTTCTAAGCAATCGGCAATCCCTGGGAGCGGCGAGCGCCATGGGCGCGATCATGATCGCCGTCTCGGCCCTGGCATTCGTCCTGCTCGAGCGCCAAGGTGAAAGAATCCTCCGCAGACGCTAGAATGCAAGGGACCAGAAATGGCTGAGCTTGCCCTTGAGGGGCTGACCAAGCGCTTCGCTGGAGTGACCGCCGTTGAAGGCCTAACGCTGATCGTCGGGTCGGGGGAGCTGGTCACGCTGGTCGGACCGAGCGGCTGTGGCAAGACGACCGCGCTCCGGCTGATCGCGGGCTTTGAGGTCCCGGACGCCGGGGACATAAAGGTGGACGGGCGAACCATCCTCCAGCTGCCCCCGGAAGCCCGTCGCGTGGGGATGGTCTTCCAGAACTACGCCCTCTTTCCCCACATGAACGTCTTCGACAACATTGCCTACGGGTTGAAATTCGCCCAGGGCCCTAAAGGGAAACGCCGACGAGTAGAGGAACTGCTGGATTTAATGAGCCTTCAAGGGTTGGAGCAGCGTCGACCCGGGGAGCTCTCCGCCGGCCAGCAGCAGCGAGCGGCCCTGGCCCGGGCTCTGGCCCCGGAGCCGAAACTGCTGTTGTTGGATGAGCCGTTGTCGGCCCTCGATGCCAAGCTGCGCGAGCGGTTGCGGTTGGAGATCAAGCGCCTCCAGCGAAGCTTGAAGATCACGACCATCTATGTCACCCATGACCAGGAGGAGGCCCTGGCCATCTCCGACCGCCTGGCGGTGATGAGCACCGCCCAGGTAGAGCAACTGGGCACGCCTTTGGAGGTCTATAACCGGCCGGCGACGGAGTTCGTCGCCTCGTTCATCGGCCGTGGAAATCTCCTCTCAGCGGTGGTCGAGGGGGCCAAGGGGGGAACGGTCAAGCTTCGTCTGCTGCCGGATGGGCTGGAAATAGCGGCGGAAGCGGAGGAGGGCTATCGCTCCGGGCAGGAAGTGAAGCTGCTCATCCGCCCGGAGAGGATTCGGCTGGATGATACATTGGAGAACCTGATCCGCGGGCGATTGCGGGCTCTGGAGTTTCTCGGTGACTCGATCTGGGCCCATCTTGACGCCGGTGGGAAAGAGCTGCGGGTTAAACTTCCTCCACAGGGACTAGAGCTTGAGGAGGGCCAAGAACTGGAGCTTAGCTTCTCTCCCAAGGACTGCCATCTGATCCCCGCTGGCGATTCTCTCCGCGGCAGCCGAGCTACCCCTCCTACTCCAGGATCTTCACCTGCGCCGGGGAACCGACGATGATCTCCGGACCGTTGTATTCCTGCAGTTGGCCGGTCACCTCGATTAGTCTGTGGTCGTAGTCCAGCTCCGGCCTGATCCCCTCGGCGAGGAAGTTTCCCTCGTTGGACTTGAAGATCACTGCGGTGAAGTCGGTCTTATAATCCTCGGAAGAGTCGAGGAAGATGGCCTTCCCCGAGTCATAAGTGCTGACCACGTAAAATCGGACCGTGGCCCATTTGCCGACGAACCGTTCAGGGTCACGCTCGACCTCCTCGCCGCTGAGCACCGGAGTGATGATCTGCGCAGGCTGGATCGTCGGCCACTGGGGGCTGGCGCAGGCTACAGCCACAGCACAGTCGTAATCATCGCAGTCCAGGTGGCCATCGCCGTCGTTGTCCAGTCGATCATCGCAATCGCATTCTTCATCCGCCTTGGGGGAAGGGCACTCTTGGGGAGCCGCAGTGATCACGTATTGATTGGACCAGTCGCTCCACTTTCCGTTTAAGATGCTTCGCATCCGGTAGTAGTAAGTATTTCCAACCTCCGCGGTCCGATCGACGAAGTACCAATGGTCGCTTTGGACCTCGAAAGTCTCCTCACAGAGGCCAGAGGATTCTCTGGCCCGGCACAGCTCATAGCGATCGGGGGGCTCCGCCAGGTGAGGCCGCCACTCGATCCTGGCCAGAACATCTTGGGTGTTGTAGTGCTTCAAGGTTACCCGTGGCGGGAGGGTTGGATTTCGATCGTACCGGCGGGCATCTTCATAGAGCCCTTCGAAGTTTTTCTCGTAGTGGATGGCAATTTCCGGACTTCGAATCACAACTAAGTCCTCGTCATTGTAATCCATTCCGCTCCGCGTCCAGTTGGCCGAGCCGCTGACCACCATCTTGTGATCGATGACGGCATACTTGTGATGGATCAGCCCGGGACTGGCGTCGACCGCGCCGGCTCCAAGTCCGATCAGCTCATCCATCTTGGAGATGGTGAAGTTCTCAAAGCCGCGACCATCAAAGATCGCCCGCACCCGTACCCCGCGGACGAGGGCACTCCCCAACGCCTGGTGAATCGCTTCATCCGTATAGTAGAACATGGCCAGGTCGATCCGCTCCTCCGCCTGGCCGATCAGCCTGAGCAGGGTCCGGCGGGGGCTGTCCCCGGGAGGGAAATAAGCTTCAACCTCCGTGCCCCCGACCGCGAATTCCTCCGCGTTATTATCCTCCTTTTGCGGGCCAAACTGGCTGGAGCGGAACATCTGGTCGAACTCCCGTCGGTATGCTTGAGCCAGGTCTCGATCGTAGATGGCCAGGGCATTGTTGGCGTCGAAGTAGAAGGAGCCCTCTGTCCAGTTGGCCGAGCTGGTCCAGACAATCTCCCCGTCGATGATCGCGAACTTGTCGTGCATCAGTCGCTCGTTTTGATCCAGTCGCAGATCGAGGCAGGATAGGCTTTCCAGTTGCCCGTTGTATTCTTCCCTTTCGGTTACAATTCTCAGCTTAACTCCCCGCTTGCAGGCCTCCCCAAGCTGAGAGATGACTTCCGGGTCGCGGACGGCGTAAATTGCGGCGTGGAGCGAGCGTTCGGCGGAGCCGATCAGCTCCAGCAATCTTTCCTTTAGTTCCCCGACCTGTTCCCCTGGTCGGTCCATCTGGGGCAGGCCAGCCAGGGGATGGTTGAAGTAAACTTCGATCCTCTCCTGTTCCGGTGTAGCACGATAACAAGCCGTCTGACCCAGGATCAACAGGAACAGGAAGCCGAAAACCAAGCTGGCTTTGAGACTCCTCATCAACCCTCCCGCGATGGAAATCTTTGCCGGTCGGATTTTTCCTAATCCCTCTCCCACAGGGCGAGCACGGCCCGAGCCCCGGCGAGGGCCGCCCGCTGCAGAGCCTCCAGGTCGATCTCTTCCCCATCTGGCGAGGTGACGAAGACCTCGTACAGAATCGGACCTGCCTGCCAGATCAGCCCTGCCTGTCCCGCAGCCGTGTCGGCAAACGAGGAGGCGCTCCAGCCATCGAGGGCGACCTCTCCGGTCGGGGAATCGGTGGAGCCGAGAAGGAGCTCCTCCGCGGCCCGCGCGCTACGGCGGCTCTTGAATACATAGGCGGTGATTCCCATCCGCTCAACCTTACCCACCAAGTCCGCACTCTCCCCGGGGGCGAAGGAGACGAGCGAGGAATACTCCTCCCCCTTAAAGATCGGCTCGACATGGCTGAAGCGGTTGGCCGGTTCGAAGTCCTCGATGGCCGAGGGGAGTAGCTCTTCCGGCAGGGTAACCTTCGGTCCTCCCATTCCCAGGACGAGGGCGGTTACCAAGGCCGCTGCGCCAACGAGGACCGCTAAGATGACCAACTTGTCCATCTCCACTACCTCCCTATGCTGATTATCCCCCTCGAGTCTCGGTGGGGCAAATCGCTTGACTCAAGAGCGACGGGCTGCTACATTGGCCGGGGAGGTGCACGATGAACCTTTCGGGAAAGAAGATCGCCCTGTTGGTCGCGGAGCTCTATCAGGAGCTGGAGTTCTGGTATCCTTATTATCGCCTCCGAGAGGAGGGAGCGGAGGTGGTTACCGTGGGGCCGGAGGCGACAACGTATCGGAGCAAGCTGGGGTATCCGGCGGAGGCCAAGCTGGCCGCCGAGGGAGCGAAGGCTGAGGATTTCGATGCCCTGGTCATTCCCGGCGGATATGCCCCCGATATGATGCGCCGCGATCCGGCGATGGTAAACCTGGTGCGAGAGATCTATGAACAAGGCAAGGTGGTAGCTGCCATCTGCCACGCCGGTTGGATGCCCGCCTCGGCGGGGATCTTGAGCGGCAAGCGGGTCACCAGCTTCTTGGCCATCAAGGATGATCTGGTAAATGCCGGTGCCCAGTGGGTCGATCAGGAGGTCGTCCGCGACGGCAACCTGATCACCTCCAGGACGCCCGAGGACCTGCCCGCCTTCTGCCGGGCGATCATCGAGGCGTTGAGTTAAACCGTGCGACCTGCTCGATCCCCCAATGGATCCGCTTCCTGACTCTCCGCGAAGCCTATCTGCGTTCGCCGCCGAAGAATTTCAGAAGGGCCACTGTTATATGGCTATCTCTGCCGTCCTTCAACTCATGGAGAAGTCTTACTCGGGAGATTTTCCCCTGCTGAAATAGGCGATAATCGCTCTCGCTGAGGTGATGGAGGCGGTTCCTAACGCAGACCAGACCGCCGCGGATAACGAAGTAGGTTCGCCGGCCCACCTTTTCCAGATAGACTCCCCGCCTCATCGGAACCTCCTCTTCGTGCAGTTCCTGGCACAGGGGGCAAATAAAACCTTCGCTCATCTTCTTCCTACCCGACCGTAAGCCATATCTCTATGAATCTTCCTGGCTCCCTTTGCTTAGTGAGATTCCCATAATATGGTATCCAGCATCGACGTGGAGGATCTCCCCGGTGACCCCGCTGGCCAGATCGCTCGACAAGAACAGGGCGGCCTTGGCCACCTCGTCCTGGGCTATGTTCCGCTTCAGAGGAGCTTGTTGTTCGTAAAGCCGGAGCATCTCGGTGAAACCGGGGATCCCGCGGGCAGCGAGCGTCCGCAGCGGCCCCGGGGAGAGCCCGTTGACCCGGACATTCCGCGGACCCAGTTCAGCGGCCAACTGACGGATGATCCCTTCCAATGCTGCCTTTGCCGTTCCCATCACGTTGTAGCCGGGGAAGACTCGCTGGGAGGCCTGGAAGCTCAGGGCGATGATCGACCCGCCGCCCCGCCCCTCCATTAGCGGGATTGCCAGTCGCGCCAGGGGAATCAGGGAATAGGCGCTGACCTCCAGTGCGGTGCGAAAGCCCTCCCGGGAGGTGGCCAGGAACTCCCGGCCCAACTCCTCCGCTGGGGCATAGGCGATGCTGTGAACCAGAATGTCCAATCCCTCAAATTCCTCCTCGATCCGGCTGAAGAGGGCCGCAACCTGCCCTTCCTCGGCCACATCACAGGGCAGAAGCAGCGATTCCGGCAACCCTTCAGCTAGCGCTTCAACGTAGGGCTTGACCCGTTCATTCTGATAGGTAAGGGCCAGCTTGGCCCCAGCTTGGCCGAGAATCTGGGAAATAGCCCAGCCGATCGACCGCTTGTTGGCCACGCCGAGGACCAGGGCAGCCTTGCCGCTCAGATCGATTTGATACATTCCTGCTCACTCCCCATCCAGCTCCTTTCGATGATCCGATCACCGCTTACCGGGCCGGGAAGATCCCTACCAGCGGATGACGTTGGCCCCATAGGTAACTCCTGCTCCGAAGCCACAGGTCACGACCAGATCTCCTTCATGCAGCCGATTATCCCTTACCGCTTCGTCGAGGGCAAGGGGTATGGAGGCCGTCGAGGTATTGCCAAACCTTTCGATATTGACCAGGACCTTATTCCAAGGGATGTGAAGGCGTTTAGCGAAGGCGTTGATGATCCGCAGATTCGCTTGATGGGGTACAAACCAGTCCACCTTCTCCTTGGCAATCCCCGCCTGCTCCAGGGCCAGGAGGCTCGCGCGCTCCATCATCTTCACCGCCTCTTCGAACACCCCCCGTCCCTCCATCTGGAGAAAGTGCTGCCCGCTGGCCACGGTCTGCTGGCTGGCCGGCGTCTTAATCCCCCCAGCCTCGACCCGCAGGAGGGGCCATTTGGAGCTATCGGCGGCAAGATATGAGGCCAGGATGCCCCGTTCCTCCCCCACCGGCCCGACGACCACTGCCCCCGCTCCATCGCCGAAGAGGACACAGGTTTCCCGCTCCTGCCAATTGGTAAACCTGGAGAGGGCCTCCAGCCCGATGACCAGTATGTATTCGTATCCTCCGGCAAACATCTGCCTTGCCACCTCCAGCGCGTAGATGAAGCCGGTGCAGCCAGCGATAAGGTCGAAAAAGGGGATATCTTTCACTTTTAACCCTTCCGTCAAGCCCTCCAGGATGAAGGCTGAGGAGCCAGGAACGGGCATAACCTGCACGTTGGCCGCCGTGATCACCAGGCCAAGCTCCTTGGAGGATATTCCAGCTGAGATCAAAGCCCTTCGCCCGGCCTCCACCCCGAGTTGGGTCGGGTCCTCCCCCTCGCCCAGTATCCGGCGCTCCCTGATTCCCGTCCTCTGGGTGATCCACTCGTCGGAGGTCTCCACCATCTGCTCCAGGTCTCGATTGGTGAGGCGCTTTTCCGGGACGGCCGCTCCTATCCCCAGTATCCCGCGACCCTTGGTCATCCACTCTCCCCTCATTGGCTCGGTTTGCCCAAACAGATAACTGCATTGTGTCCCCCGAAGCCGAAGGAGTTGGACAGGGCAACGTCCACCTTCCTGGGCCGCGGCCTGTTGGGAGTATAATCGAGGTCGCATTCCGGATCAGGGTATTCATAGTTGATTGTCGGTGGGACGAGGTCTTCCTCGATGGCCCGGATGGTGGCCACGGCCTCCACAGCAGCGGCGCCGCCGAGCAAGTGGCCGATCTGCGACTTGGTAGAGCTGATCGAGAGACGCGAAGCGGCACCCCCGAAGAGTTCCTTGATCGCCAGGGTCTCGACCTTGTCGTTTAAGGGGGTTGAGGTACCATGGGCGTTGATGTAATCCACCGTTCCCGGAGCGACTTCGGCCTGGCGGAGCGCCTGCTCCATCGCCTCCCGCGCTCCTCGCCCCGCGGGGTCTGGAGCGGTGATATGGTAAGCGTCATCGCTCATCCCGAATCCGAGAAGCTCGGCGTGAGCCTGGGCCCCCCTCTTTCGAGCGTGTTCCAGGGTCTCCAAAATGAGGGCTCCTGCTCCTTCCCCGAGGACGAAACCGTCCCGCTGGAGATCGAAAGGGCGCGAGGCCTTCTCTGGCTCGTCATTTCGAAGGGAGATCGCTCCGGCGCGGGAGAAGCCGGCGAAGGTCAGCGGGGTCAGGGCGGCTTCCCCGCCGCCAGTGATGATGAGATCGGCAAAGCCGCTCTTGAGAAGCTCTCCGGCCACGCCGATGGCGTGGTTGGCGCTGGCGCAGGCCGTGACCACCCCGAGATTCATCCCCGTAATGCCGAAGGTGAGAGAGATCTCGGCGGCCAAACTATTGGGCATCAACTGGCTGATGAACCGGGGGCTGACCTTCTTCGGCCCCTGGCGGAGGAACTGCTCGTGGCTCTTCTCTAAGCTCTGAATCCCTCCTATCCCCGTGCCGATGACCACCCCGATCCGATTCAGATCCTCTCGGGCTAAATCCAGCTCGGAATCAGCGAGGGCCTCCTGGGCCGCGATCAGGATCAACTGCGCAGCGCGGTCCAGCTTTTTGGGGTTCCGACCCAGCTCGCGGAGGGCCTCCGGCTCGAACTCGGCCACTGGCGCCCCCACCTTAGCGGGAATCCCCTCCAAGTCGATGATCCCCTCCATCGGTCGTGCACCAGAGGCCCCCGTGATCACCGCCTCCCAGAAGGCCTCTCTCCCAATGCCGATCGGAGAGACCACCCCCATTCCGGTGATGACGATCCTGGTCCTGTTCTCCATCCCCACCACTTTCCTTAAGTTTTAATTAACAAATCGAACCCGCGGCAGGGCAAGCCTAGCCGCAGAAGAGCCCCCCGTCCACGACCAGCACTTGTCCCGTGATGTAGGAAGCAGCATCGGAGCAGAGAAAGGCGACCGCCTCGGCGACCTCCTCCGGGCGGCCGAACCGCCCTAGGGGAATCCGTTGTTCGGCGCCGGTCCTCACCTTCTCCGGAAGCTCTGCTGTCATCCCGGTCTCGACAAATCCGGGACAGACCGCATTGACTCGCACATCCCTGCTGGCGAATTCCTTGGCCAGGGCGCGAGTTAGGCCGAGCAGGCCAGCCTTGGCTGCGGAGTAGTTGGCCTGGCCCGCGTTGCCCGTCAAGCCAGCTACCGAGGAGATGTTGACGATCACGCCCCTCCGCTGGCGGAGCATCTTCCGAGCCGCGGCCTGCGTTGCGTAAAAGGCCCCGGTCAGGTCTACTTGCAGTACCTCCTCCCAGTTCCGAGAGGGCATCCTCAGCAACAGACCATCCCTGGTAATGCCCGCGTTGTTCACCAAGATATCGACCTTTCCATATCCCTGGCAGACTGCCCCGATAAACTGGGCCACCTCATCCTGGCAGGCAATGTCGGCCTGGAAGAATTCGGCCCCCGCGCCTGTCCCCCTCAACTCCTTGGCCAGCGCCTCTCCTCTCCGGGGGTCCCGCCCATTGAAGGTCACCACAGCACCGAGGTCGGCCAGCTTTCGGCAGATGGCCTCTCCGATGCCCCTGGAGCCGCCAGTGACCACCGCGACGCGCCCCTCAAGATCGGTGCCCATCCCTCACCTCCAATGCCCCGATGACCTCCTGCAACTCGCGCCCATCGGCCGCTAGAGCCAGGCAGCGGCGATCGACCCGCTTGACCAGCTTGGTCAGCACGTCCTTCGGCCCCACCTCGATGAAGACCCTCACCCCCGAGCGCAACATCTGGGTCACCGACTGTTGCCACCTGACCGGAGCGGACATCTGCGCGATCAGCGCCTCTTTGATCTCCCCTGGATCGCGAGAGGGAGCAAGGCGGGCACCGAGCAGGATCGGTACTCTGGGCCTCTTAAACTGGAAGCCTCCTTCGGAGAAGAACTGGGCCAACTTCTCCTGGGCCTCCCGCATCAGGCTCGAATGGAAGGCCCCGCTCACCGGCAGGTCCACCACCCGTTTGGCCAGGGAGAGGAATTCATGCCTGGCCCGCTCCTGGAGCCCCCTTTCCAGCGAGACCACCACCTGACCGGGGCAGTTGTAGTTGGCAATCTCGATGACTCCCCATCCCTGCAGAGACCGAACTTTTTCCTCCACGGCCTCGGTTCTGGCACCGAGCACGGCGAGCATCGCCCCGGGCTTTATCCGAGATTGATCGGCCATCAGTTCCCCTCGTTTGGCCACCACTTGGAGGCAGTCCTCGAAGGGAAGGGCGCCGGAGGCGGCGAGCGCCGTAAATTCGCCCACGCTGTGGCCGGCCAATACATCGGGCTTCCAACTGGCATCATCCAATAACCTATACATGGCATAGCTCAAGGTGAAGATAGCCGGTTGGCTGTGGCTTGTCTCCCGCAGCTTCTCTTCCGGGCCCCGATCGCACAGCCTCCAGAGGTTCCAACCCAACAACTCAAAGGCGCTCTCAAAGATCCTCCTCACTAGGGCGGACCGCTCATACAAGGGCCGCCCCATCCCCAGGTATTGTGAGCCTTGGCCGGGGAAGAGGGCCGCACTCTTAGCCCCGTTTACTTCCACTACTTCCGTCATGCTCAAGAAGCCCTGCAGAATAAATTATCCTCACAGCTACGCTACCGTCAAGGATGCTCCGATCGTCCAATCTACCAGGCGCTAGCTTAGCTCCTGATCGGGCACAAGCACAACCTTTCCGAACACCTGGCGTTCCGCCAGAAGTCGTTGTGCCTCGGCCGCCTCCTGGAGCGGCATTACCCGATGGATTATCGGCTCAAGCTTCCTCTCCCACAGGAGCTTCAGGACAGCGAGCAGTTCATTCGTCGAGGCCATCGTCGAGCCGATGATCCGCAGTTGATTCCAGAAGATGTAACGAATGTCTGTCTGCGGCTTTGGCCCGGTGGTCGCACCGCAGGTTACCAGCCTCCCGTCTTTAGCCAGGCTTTTGAGGCTGCGGACCCAGGTCGCGGCCCCCACAGAATCGAGGACTACATCGACCCCGCGTCTTTTCGTCAACTTCTTGATCTCCTTATCGAACTCGACCTCCTGGTAGTTGATCCCGATATCGGCACCTGTCTCTTTTGCTCTTTGTAACTTCTCCTGCGTCGAGGCAGTGGCGAAAACCCTTGCGCCGACTAACTTGGCGATCTGGATTGCGGCGGTCGCCACCCCGCCTCCCGCCCCTAAGACGAGCACATCCTCGCCGGGTCGAAGCTCCGCTCGGGAGATGAGCATCCGCCAAGCGGTCATGAAGACCAATGGCGCGGCGGCCGCCTCCTGGAAGTCGATGTGATCGGGGAGGGGGATGGCGTTCTTTCCCGGAACCTTGACCAGCTCCCCGTAGCCTCCGTCGACCTGCTCGCCCAAGATCTTGTAGTCCCTACAGAGGCTATCCTCGCCCCGGAGGCAGTACTCGCACTTTCCACAGGATAGGTTGGGATTGGCGAGCACCCGCTGCCCTGGGGAGACGTGCTCCACGCGCTCGCCGACTTCCTCGACGATCCCGGCCACATCTGAACCAGAAATGTGGGGCAAGTTTATCCCCGGGATGCCCCGCCGGACCCAGATGTCCAGATGGTTCACCGAAGTGGCCCTCACCCGAAGGAGGACCTCATCCGGTCCGACTGCCGGGTCGGGGACATCCTCGTAGTTGAGAACGTCTAAACCGCCGTGCTCATGGAAGACGACCGCTTTCATCAGCACCACCTGGGTATTAAGGCTTCCCTTAGGATCATAGGCAGAATAGATGTATCGGTCAAAGCGCCCCAGAGCTTCGACTATAGGGGTCCCTTCCTGGACGACGGCATTGTGAAAGAAGCAAGTCAGGGCAACCGGACGTCAAGATTCAAGCGACGACCCCTTAGTTAGGCGGGGCCACAGCTCGAGTTGGCATTAGATGCAATGTAGTTCAAGCTCTAGGCCATTCCCTCGCCCTCCCGTATGTCTGTTTCCGCTGGCGGTCTCAGGTCGCCACGAGTAAGGCCACCGCGGCAACCGCTAGAAGCAGTAACAATATGGGCATATAAGGCAAACCAGGGCGCTCTGGCAGGGCCCGTGCAGCATCCAGCACTATCCCCGCGTATTCTCTGCTATAGGTGAAGTCCTGCTTCACTTCCTTGGGAAGTCTGGAAAATGCCCGTCCGTATCCCAGCATGTCTTTGGATGCCAATTGGATCGTCTTCCCTTGGATCAGTCCGTTTTTGATCTTGAACTTACAAGTGCCATGTAAAGCGCCGAGGCCCAAGGCGCGGGTGAGATCATCAGCAGTGGCAAACCCAGTTATGACAGTGTCACCTACCACCCGAATCTCGGTGGTAGAGATAACTCGGCTGTCGAGGGCGAATTCATATTCATGCCAGCCCCTGATCTTTTCCTTGCCTTCCAGCGTGACCTGGCCAACCATCGTGAGCGTAGCTTCCTCAGCGAACAGGGCCATTACCGCATCAATATCGTGGTCATTGTACGCGTCCTCGTAGGACTGGACCACAGCTACGATGTCCTCTTCAGCCTGTGTAGTTGTGCTGGTCAACGCTAGCGCTAGAATGGCCGCAGTCGCCACTAGTGTCACAATCCTCTGACTGCGCATCTTCACCTCCTTTCCACTCACTCAATAGCGTATCTAGATCGGCAGGACCACCGGAGGTTTTTAGCCCCTATTTCTCGTCCCGTTCCTGCTCTAGATACTCCAATAATGGCCTTTACGACAGGATAATTCACCGAACGATCCCTCTCCCCGTTATTTTCATCGGCCGCTCGAGGGGATTTCCCCAAAGTCCCTCCGCAGGATGTAGATGAAAAGTTCATCCCGCCGTGCTTCAGCCATTTGAACCCCTCAGTCCTAAGCTACATTCATCGTAGACTACCCTGGGGTGGAAATCAAACAACGGGATCAAGGAATTGGATCTTGCGAGCCAATACTGCCCTGATTGAAGCTGGTCCAGGGGTTCGCACCGCTGTGGCCTCCTCTCAAAAAGGTGGTCAGGAACGTAGTAATGTCCTCAGGCCCGTTTCCCACCCTGCAACGCTCTCCTTGTCACTACCCTCCCAGTGAAGCTGGGACGGTCAGTCATGCATGACGCTCCTGGCCTGCTCAGCCTTCTGGAATTGGGCATTCCTTGCTTCGGCCTGTAACCTTTGCCTGAAAGTCAAGCTTAGGATAGCCTTAACCCGAACGAGCGTCGGTCGCGATGTGAGGAATTCCTCACCCGCTCCCTAGAGGGGCATGTTGGCCTTCACCGTGGCCCAAGCCAAGAAGTTGCCTAAAGTGGTAGAATACTGAAAACATGAATTGCCAGTTAGGTCGAGAAAGCTATATGGTCAGGCAGGATGAGCGCGGGCATCGTTTTGGGGAGTTTGGCCTTGCTGGGCACTCTGGCTCTATGCCAGCCTGTGCGGATTAAGGTGGCCTGGGGACCGTCAGGCCGGTCGATCGCCGTGCAGTATCTTGGAATTCGCTTCCGCCCGCGTGGGAAACGCCGGAAAAGAATAAAGAAAAAGCGAAAGAGAAGGAGGAGGAGCGCTCTAGCATGGATCAAGCTGGCACCGGAACTGCTCCAAGCAGGTGGCAAGGCGCTGAAGTTTCTCCTTCGCCATAGCGAGCTTCGGCGCCTGCGGATCGAAGGACGTGTTGGAACGGAAGATGCAGCTCTAACGGGCATCCTCTGGGGGAGGATTTGGGCAGTTTACCGGGCGCTGGGGCCATGGGGCTCGAAGCTGGAGCTGGCCGTCGCACCTGACTTCGACGAGGGAAAGACAAGCCTGATCCTCGATGCAGAAGGGGCGGCGCGGCTAGGAACTCTGTTGGCGACAGCAGCGATTATCTTATGGCANNCTGCGGGAGCAGAGGCGTAGAAGGAAGAAAACCACCTCGCATAGGGCGAGGGCAAAGGAGGTTAAAGCCACATGATCACTCAAGATTTGCTCCGACAGCTTGCGGAGGACCTCAAGGGGTTCGCCAAGACGGAGACCATCTTCGGCCAGCCGATCGAAATCCAGGGGAACACGGTCATCCCCGTATGCAAGCTATCGATCGGATATGGCGGAGGCGGGGGAGAGGGCGAGGGCACCGAGGAGAAGAAGGGAGGCAAAGGTTCCGGTGGAGGAGGCGGCGGAGGTGTAAAGCTCGAACCGGCGGCGCTGATCATCGCCCGAGAAGGCGAGATCTCGGTGGTAGGGATCCGAGCCAAGGAATCCAAGCTGGAGGCTCTACTGGAGATGATCCCCGAAACGATTGAGAAGCTCATGAAAGCCAAAGGAAAGAAAAAGGGAAAAGAGCCCGAAGAAACAGCAAAGAGTGGCGAGGAATCCTAGAAGGCTGCCACAGGGCCTAGACCTGCAAGAGCTAGCCAATGACAGGGCAAGGAAACCGCCTGCGCCGGCCAGAGTGCGGGCGGTGGATATCACCACAACAAGGGAGGTTGGTGCATGTTCGGTCATCAACGCTCCGCCGATCCCAAGCACCCGCATGAGCACGGCTATCAACATGCTGCTCATAGCCACACTCACGGTGCCATAGATCCAGCCCTGTTTGCCACTCAACGAGGGCTATGGGCGACCAAGTGGTCATTTCTAGCGTTACTGACTACGGCCCTTGTTCAAGCCGCCATCGTCTGGCTCTCCGGAAGCGTAGCGCTTCTGGCGGACACGATCCACAACCTCGGCGATGCCGCTACGGCCATCCCGCTGTGGATAGCTTTCGCGCTTGCCCGATTGAGGCCCACCAGGCGCTTTACCTACGGCTATGGACGCGTGGAAGACCTGGCGGGCGTGGCCATCGTGTTCATCATCGTGTTCAGCGCCATCGTCGCTGGCTACGAATCTATCGAGCGCCTCTTGCACCCGCGGGCTGTGGGATATCTTGGGGCGGTAGTCGCGGCCTCGCTGATCGGCTTCCTCGGCAACGAGGCAGTGGCGGCCTTTCGCATCAAGGTGGGCAGGGAGATCGGCAGCGCTGCCCTCATCGCCGATGGCTACCACGCCCGGGTGGACGGCCTGACCAGTCTGGCCGTGCTCCTCGGTGCAGTTGCGATCTGGCTGGGATATCCGTTGGCAGACCCTATCGTCGGTCTTCTCATCACCGCGGCGATTCTCCGAATTGTGTGGGAGTCGGGCAAGCTCGTTTTTGCTCGACTGCTCGACGGGGTAGACCCAGAGGTTATTGAGGAGATCAAACATGCGGTGAATCATGCGCCCGGAGTGCAGGATGTGGCAGAGGTGCGGGTGAGATGGTTGGGCCATCGACTCCATGCAGAGGTGAATATAGCCATGAGCCCGGATCTCTCCATTGAAGAAGGACATGAGATCGCCAAGGAAGTGCGACACCAGCTCTTGCATCATCTGCCTTATCTTTCTAATGCCACGATTCATGTTGATCCGGTGAACGCATCAGGCGAGGAATATCACCACATTGCTCCTCATGTACACGGCGATCTACCGCCCCATTCTCATTAATAACGCGCAGGTTCAAGATAAACCGAAACAAAGGAGGGATAACTCTGATGAAAAGCTTCAGAAAGGAGCTTTGGTTCAACGTCCCCGGGCGAAGGGCGTTCATCAACATTACGCCCCAGGTGGAAGAGGCCTTGCAAGAGAGCGGCATCAAGGAAGGGCTGGCGCTGGTAAATGCGATGCACATCACCGCTTCTGCGTTCATCAACGACGATGAATCCGGCCTCCATCAGGACTACGACCGGTGGCTGGAGGAGCTGGCCCCCCACGAGCCGACCGATCGCTACCGCCACAACCGCACGGGCGAGGACAACGGCGATGCCCACCTGAAGCGGCAGGTGATGGGCCGCGAGGTGGTGGTGGCCGTCACCGACGGCCGGCTGGACTTCGGGCCCTGGGAGCAGATCTTCTACGGCGAGTTCGACGGCCGCCGCCGAAAGCGCGTCCTGGTTAAGATTATCGGTGAGTGAAGCTCAAGCTCCCCGGAAGAAGCTGATCGAAGGCGGCCTTGGTCTCGACGACCAGGAAGATACTTAATTCGCACTTGTGGCTGTCTAGCGAGCTGTCCTCCAATCGGATTTTTGCCGTGCCCCAGGGAACGGTTATACTGGATGTGGGTACACGATGCTGCACGGCGTCCTAGCGTGTCGCTGGGAGAGAAGATGAAGGAGGTCATTGCTATGTCTGGACAGAGGCTGGCGATCCTGCTCTTGGTCGTCCTCATCGGTCTGCCTTTGGCAGCGGCGCAAGCCCAGGAGGCGGCGGAGGGACCGGAAGAGGGACTAGGTGGGGGAGGGCCGATGCCGGGCCTGCTCCTCCTCGATCTGGCCGAGCTCAATGAGAACCTGGAGGCCAACGGTTATGCTCCACTGGACGATATGGTCTTCGTCATGGGAGGCGGGGGATGGGGCGGAGAACTCACCGGTGTGAGGCTAGGAGGATTAGGCTGGGGTGGGGAGGTCACCTCGAAGGCAGGCCAGCGGGTCGCGATCCTCTCCGTCGGGTTCGGCGGGTTGATGATCGAACGGGGACTGTTTGCGGGGAAGCGCTACAGCCTATCCTTGGGCGCGGTGATCGGCGGTGGGGGCGCGGACCTCGACCTGCTCGCTCATCAGTCGACCTCATTCGATGACGCGATCAGCAACCCCGCTAACACATCCCTCACAAGAGGGTTCTTTGCTATCCAGGCCTACGCCGGGATAGAGGCAACGTTGCTTGACTGGATCTTGCTCAAGGTGAACCTGGGGTATCTCTGGTCCTTCGGCGAGCCAGCCATGGAAGCAGCAGGGCCTAGCGCTCCCGGGCCCTCCGGAGACCTTCAGCGCCCCGCTCGCCCAGATGATGATCACCTTCGGCGGCCGAGCAGAGCTGGAGGAGGAAGGCCAAATGGTGGAGCCCTAGAAGGGAGGAGAGGCCTTCCGAGCTGACTTGAGCTAGGGGTAGAAGGTGCTCGGCAGGCAGAGCGACTTGGCTGTGATTTTCCTCTGGCGCAATGGCTACACTGCTTTCGATGAGAACCGTGCTGAGCAGCTTTCCCCAAACACATTGCTGGGAGAAAAGCGGTCTGAAGGAGGTCATTACCATGTCTAGACGCAGCCCCATCTTCCCCTTGCTNNTGTTGCTGGCCGTCCTGATTAGCCTGCCCTTAGCGCTGGCCGCGGCGCCAGCGGCGGCAGAGGAGGTCCAAGCAGGTATGGGCGGCGGAGGGCCGCTGTCGGCCTCCGTCTTTCTCGACCTCGAAGGGCTTAACGAGATACTCGAAGCCAATGGTTACGCCCCGCTGAACGAGCCGGTCTCCCTCATGGGCGGCGGTGGCTTTGGCGGGTTGGTGGAAGACCTGCGGTTCGGCGGCCTGAGCTTCGGAGGCGAGATCTCCTCTGCCTTAAGTCAGAAGGCGGCCAATCTGTCATTCAACTTCGGCGGTTTCCTGGTCGAACGGGGGCTGGTTGCCGCTAAGCGCTATAGCCTGTCCATCGGGGCTGTAATCGGCGGCGGGGACGCGGAACTGACCCTGGTCGATCACCAATCGAGCTCGTTTGAGGACGCGGTCAGCAACCCGCCTAATACCTCGCTTACTCGGGGGTTTTTCGGTATCCAGACCCACGTCGGGATGGATCTCTCCCTGCTGGATTGGATCATGCTCAAGGTGAACTTGGGGTATCTCTGGACCTTTGGCGACCCCTGGAAGCAGGATGGTCGCCCGCTGCCAGGCCCCCCGGAGAGCCTCAACGCCCCTGTTCTGCAGGTCATGATCGCCTTTGGGGGAAGGGAGGAAGTGGGGGAAGAGGAGGGCGTGGAGAGCGGTCTCTTCGTCATCGAGCAGGCGGGCAAAAGGATGGGCCAAGAGCGGTTCCACCTCACCCAGACGGAGGCCGGTCCGCGCTTGGAATCCACAATCGAGCTTGAGCTGCTGGGCCACCCCCTGGAGCTAGAGCAGCAACTCCAGCTCACCCCCTGGCTGAGCCCCGCCCGTTACTCGTTGAAAGGCGAGACGCCGCAGGGTGAGCAATGGATCGACGCGGCCTTAGAGGACGGAACCTTCCACATCGAGGCCCTGGCCGGGGAGAAGAGAGAGGAGAGGGAATTTTCGGGCGAGCCGCCCTGGATCATCTTGGACAACAACGTGACCAGCCACTACCTGATGCTCTACAAGCTCGTCCAAGCTCAGGAAGCTGGTGGAGATTTTCAGGGCACTGCCGTGGTTCCCCAAGCGCTGACCGCCTTTCCCCTGAAGGTCGCAGCTGCGCAGCCCGCCCTGCTCAAAAGCGGGGAGCAGACGATCCCCGTGGAGAGATACACGGTGCAGTTCGGGGATTTCCAGATTTATATCTACGGCTGGAGGGAGACCTTCGTTGCCGTCGAGTTTCCCACCCAGCAGATGTTCTCTTACCGCAAGGATCTCCTGCCCGAGGGCATCGAGGTCACCGCCGAAGAGAGGGGAGCCATCCTTCCCGAAGGGATCCAGGAGAGGGAGCTTGCTTTCACCAGCGATGGGCTGCGGCTGGTAGGAACGCTGACCCTTCCCAAACAGGTCACAGGACCGGTCCCCGCGGTACTGTTCATCCACGGCTCCGGCCCGGTGGACCGGAATGAAAACATGCCCGGCCTCAAGATAGATTTCTTCAATACTGTAGCCCATCGGCTGGCTCAAACGGGCATCGGAAGCTTTCGCTACGACAAGCGCGGGGTAGGGGAAAGCGAGGGAGATTTTTCCAAGGCCGGCATGACCGACCTCTTGAATGACGCCCGCGCCGCTCTCCGGTTCTTAAAAGACCAGGAAGAAGTCGATCCCGATCAGGTCTTCCTCCTTGGCCACAGCGAGGGCGGCACCTTGGGCCCGATCCTGACTCCGGAAGGTTTGGTCAAAGGGTTGATTACCGTGGCCGGACTAGCCCATCCCCTGGACTGGATCCTGATCGAACAGACGAGGCTCGTCGATGAGGCGAGCGGGCTGCCTCCGGAGAGGGTGGAAAAGGATGTGGAGGAGAGCCGCCAGTTTGTCCAATTTGTAAAGGAGACGGAAGGAGACTGGGAAGACCACACGTATGACGAGCTAAAAGAACGGATTTCCTCGATTACAGTACAGAGGAGGAGTATGAGGGGATGAAGCAAGGGATGTCGCTCCATTGGTGGAGGGAGCACTTCGCCCACGATCCTCTGCAGGCCATCGGGAAGGTCGAGGTACCGGTGTTGATCATCCAGGGAGAGAAGGACCTCCAGGTTCCCCAAGGGGAGGCCGAGCTTTTGGCTCAGGCCCTGAGAGAGGCAGGTGACAACGAGGATGTAGAGGTGCACATCTTCCCCGACCTCAACCACCTGATGCGCCACCATCCCGAGGAGCCCAACCTCCAATATCGGCATCTCGACCAGCCGGTGGATGAGCGGGTGCTTCAAATCATCTCCAGTTGGATTCAGAATCAGATCCAAACGGAGTAGGCTGAGCCAACGTCGGTAGAAATCAGGAGTGAAGCGCCGCGCTCCCCATAGGACCGTGGAGGAGACGCACTTTGAGGCTCTCCTGAGGATCGCGGATTTGGTTGGGGGAACCCCCACTCGAGGTATGAAGCTGGCTGGTTGAATTGACCCATCGTGTTTGGACTGATATAATCTTCGTGGAGGGATGACCGAACGGTAAGGAGCCGGTCTCGAAAACCGGTAAGGCCCACGTGGCCCTCGGGGTTCGAATCCCCGTCCCTCCGCGCGCCTGTAGCTCAGGGGACAGAGCGTCGGACTGCGGATCCGAAGGCCGGAGGTTCAAATCCTCCCAGGCGCACCAGGAGAGATGTCCGAGCGGACGAAGGAGCACGCCTGGAGAGCGTGTGCCGGCGTAAGTCGGCCGTGGGTTCGAATCCCACTCTCTCCGCCAGGCCTGTGCTAGGTGGGGGGCTAGCGGTCCCCTCGATCCGCAACCCGCTACAGCG
>JABAHQ010002461.1_pt3 | contig 20641 bp, 17 predicted proteins | sample 7062091 | NCBI WGS metagenome assembly JABAHQ01 (sample SAMN14534359, study PRJNA622989) | marine sediment metagenome | biome: marine biome [ENVO:00000428]; feature: marine pelagic biome [ENVO:01000023]; material: deep marine sediment [ENVO:00002113] | place: India: Gulf of Kutch | collected...
GCAAGGCCGCTGGGCAACCGCAATCGCGCCGCGGTTTATCTGCTCATCCTGGTGTGCGCGTTGGCGTATTTCAACGTCCTCGGCAACGGATTCCTGAATTACGATGACCACAACGAGCGGATTCTGAAAAATCCGTTCCTCCTCACGCCCTGGAGCTGGAGCCACCTGGCCACCGCCTTCACGCAGGCGACGGCCGGCTATTACGATCCGGTTTACGTTCTGTCCTACGTGATCGATCATCGGCTCTGGGGGTGGAATCCCGCCGGGTTTCATTTCGACAATCTGCTGCTGCATACGGCGAACTCGGTCCTCGTGTTTTTCCTGATGTTGCGGTTGCGGGGCGGGTATCCTCTGGCCCTGGTGTCGTCGCTCCTTTTCGCGGTGCATCCCATTCACGTGGAATCGGTGGCCTGGGCCACGAGCCGAAAGGATGTGCTGTCGATGTTTTTTGCCCTGGCTTCTTTCCGGGTGTATCTCCAGGGACGGTCGGGTTCGGTACCCCGTTTTACGGCTTTTTCCGCCGCCTCGTTCCTGCTCCTGCTTTTGGGGATGATGACCAAGCCGACGGTGGGGGTGCTGCCGGCCTTGATTCTGGTGTCGGAAATCTTATTGCTGGGCCGCCCCGTTTCCTGGAAGCGGGCGGCCGCCTACCAGGCGGCGGCATGGACGGGGCTGGCGCTTTTCGTGGGCCTCACCCTGCCGATGACGATGGGGGAGGCGGTGAAACCGGACATCCAGTTCACCTGGGCGGGCCACACGGTGCTGTTTCTGGATTTGTACGCCTACTTCATGAAACTGATCCTGTTCCCGGTGAACCTCAGCGCGTTTTACCGGATCACGGTGGACGACGCGGTGAGTCCGGGAATGGCGCTTTTCATCGGGGCGTTCCTTCTTCTGATCGGCTGGGGGGTCCTGGAGTTGTTCCGGGCCCTCAAAACACCGCCGGAGGCGGGGCGGCCCCGGTGGACGGCCTGGGGAGTCTGGGTGTACCTGGTCGGCCTGCTGCCCTTCACCAATATTCTGCCCCGGACCATTTACCTGGCCGACCGCTATGAATACCTGGCCTCGCTCGGATTTTGCGCCGCGGTCGCGGCGGGGGTTTTGAAGCTGTCAAACCGGCGGGTGCAAACCGCCGCCCTTGTCCTGGTCCTGGGTTTTTACACCGCCCTCACCCTCGACCGGGTTCCCGTCTGGAAAGACAGCCCCACCCTGTGGGCCGATGTCGACCGCAAGCGAAATATCTCTCCCCGCGAGCATCACCGGCTGATGGCCGAATCGTATGCTTTTCATGGACAGTGGGACCAGGCCGTGGCGCAATTTGAAAAAGTGGGATTGGAAAACCTGAAAGGTCCAGACGAGCTGCTCCGCGTCGCCAATATTTATTTCAGTGCGGGGAAGTCCGAAGGAGCGGAGCGGCTGCTCACCCGGATCGTGCGCCGGGACCCGGAAGAGGCGCCGGCCTGGTTCCGGCTCATCGTGCTGCATCTGAGCCGGGGCGAACACGACCGGGCTTTATCGGTTTGGCAAGTCGCCCGCAAGCATTTCACCCCGCAGGAAACAGAGTTGTGTCGGGAACTGATTCGATACGACCGGCAGGGCCGCCTGGAACCGGCCCGCCGGGTTTATGGTCGGCTGCAATTTCTAATGAAGAAAAGGAGACACCATGTTCAGCAAAAAGAGCGTCGCGGTGGTCGTTCCGGCGCATAACGAAGAAAAGCTGATCTTGAGGGTTCTCGAAACCATGCCCGATTGGGTCGACCAGATCCTGGTGGTCGATGACTGCAGCCACGACGGCACGGCGGAGAAGGTTCAGCGATTTCTGGCGGGCGATCCGCGGGTGACGCTCATCCGCCACGACGAAAACAAGGGGGTCGGCGGGGCCATCTGCACCGGGTACCGGGCCAGCCGGGACAAGGGGTTCGACGTCACCGTCGTCATGGCGGGAGACGCGCAGATGGACCCGGACGATCTGCCCCGCGTGGTCCGGCCCGTCGCCGAAGAGGGGGTGGACTACGTGAAGGGCAACCGGTTGTTTCGCGGCCAGGCCTGGAATCTCATTCCGCGCCATCGCTACATCGGCAACGCGGTGCTTTCTCTGCTGACCAAGATTGCCAGCGGGTACTGGCACATCGCCGATTCCCAGTGCGGCTATACCGCCATTTCCCGCGAGGCCCTGCGGGCCATCGACCTCGACAGTATCTACCCCCGATACGGCATGCCCAACGATATCCTGGTCCAGTTGAACATCGCCGAGCGCACCGTGCGGGACGTCTCGGTGCGGCCGGTGTACAATATCGGCGAGGTTTCAGAGATCCGGCTCCTGCGCGTGATCAAAAATATCTCCCTGCTGCTGGCCCAACGATTTTTCACCCGGCTGGTGGCCAAGTACGTGATTCAGGATTTTCATCCCCTGGTTTTTTTCTACACCTTCGGGCTTTTGGCTTTCCCTCCCGGATTCCTCATGGGCAGTTACCTGTTTGTTTACCGGATTTTTGCTGGGCCGGTGTCCGCCACCAGCGCGCTGTTCTCGGCGTTTCTGGTGATCTCCGGACTTCAGTTTTTGCTCTTCGCCATGTGGTTCGACATGGAATACAACAAGCACCTGAAAGGGTAAGGCGTTTCAGCCTTGTACGAAAATCCGGTCCCCGACCGGCGTTGAAACCGGGTCTTCCGCGGCTTATATTTTGAGCGTCTGCCTCCTGAAAATGGGGGGAGAGCAATCCGAGGGAACCCATGTCCGGAACCCATTGGAACGACTATCTGCGACCCCGGGAAAATTTTCGGGAATGCCGCCGGCAGTGTTGGACTTGTTTTGCCGGGCAACGGGAACGCATCCGGCAACTGGTCCGAACCCGGCATCCCCACACCATCGTCTGCATGGGGTCGGGATCCCTGAACGATCTGCCGATCGAGGATTTCATCGACGAGGGGGCGTCGGTCTATCTGGTGGATTGGGTGCGGGACGTCAGCCGCCTGGCGTATCTCCACGACATTGTCCAGCCCGGTCAGGAAGATTTTCAATGCGTCATTTGCCGGTCCCGGGGATCGCCGCAGACGTATTGCCCCAATCACCGGCCTTTCCCTAAGGTCCCCGACGCCCCTCGCCAAGTGTGCGCCAATTTCCGGCTGGATTCCAGCGGTCTCCCCCTTTGCCAAAACTTCGAATTCGGAACCGATCCCCGGTTTCTCCAGCACGACGTGACCCAGGGCCGGGGCGGTGAATTCGCCCGCCGGGTGGACCGGATCGTCGAGCGGGCGCGCAACCCCAAGGCGGTGTTCCAGAACGCCCTGCGCGAGGTGCATCGGCTGGAAACGGTGCGGGAGTGTCTGCCGATTCCCGATCATTCCGTGGATTTCGTCACCTCCGCGATGCTGGTTTCCCAGTTCGAGTTTGAACCGTACGGATTCCTGGCCCGCCGGCTGGTGGAACGATTCGGCGAAGAGTCGCTGGTGCGCCAGGAAGAAAAGCTGCGGCACCCTATGGAAAAACTGCGGGACCGGTTGTTCCAGATCCAGGTCGACGGCCATTTTCGTGAAATCCACCGCATTCTGAAACCGGAAGGCCGGGTTTATCTTTCCCTCGAATCGTTCCACCGCGGGTCCGGAAAAGGACCCTGGTTTCGAGTCAAAGAACTGTTCCCCACCCTGGCCGGGCTGGAGCGGTCGTTCGGGTTCGATTTCGACGCGGTGCCCTCTTTGGCGAATCCTGACCGGACGAAGATTCTGGAGGGCGAATCCATCATCCAGTCCTTCGTCCTGGTGCCCCGCCCGGAAGGGGAGGCTTCGGTCCCGTAAGCGACGGAAAGGGCTGGATTTTGCAAGGCTTCCCCGCCCGCCCGCACTCGAATATCTCGTTGATTTTAAAGGTTTAGCCCTGTAAAATAATTAGTTATGAAAGTGAAAAAGGATTTCCTCGTCATCGGCAGCGGGGTCGCGGGCCTGACCTTCGCTTTGAAAGTGGCCCGGTTCGGGTCGGTGGGGCTCATCACCAAGAACGTGCTGGAAGAGTCGGCCACCAAATATGCCCAGGGGGGCATTGCCTCCGTCATGGCCGAAGACGATTCCTGCGATCTCCACGTGAAGGACACCCTGGTCACCGGGCGCGGGTTGTGCCGGAAGGACGTGGTCCGCATCGTCTGCAAGGAAGGTCCCGCACGGGTGCGCGAATTGATCGACCTGGGGGCCCAGTTCGACCGCATCCATGGGGCCGATTACCATTTGAGCCGCGAGGGAGGGCATTCCAAACACCGCATTCTGCACGCCAACGACCTGACCGGATGGGAAATCGAGCGCGCCCTGATCGAGGCCATCAAGGACAATGAAAAGATCGAGGTTTTCACCTACCACATGGCCATCGACATCATCACTCGCGCCAACCTCGATGCCGACGTCGCGCCGGGAGGCGACCGGGACGAAGCCCTGGGCCTTTACGTGCTGGACGTGAAAAACAACCGGGTGCACACCTTTTTAGGGAAAACCCTGCTGCTGGCCACGGGGGGAGCGGGAAAGGTGTATCTGTACACCTCCAATCCCGACACCGCCACCGGCGACGGCATCGCCATCGCCTTCCGGGCCGGGGCGAAGATCGCCAACATGGAATTTTTTCAATTTCATCCTACCTGCCTGTACCACCCGCAGGCCAAGTCGTTTCTCATTTCCGAGACGGTGCGCGGGGAAGGCGGGATTCTGCGGCTGAAAAACGGCGAGCCGTTCATGCAGAAATATCATCCCATGGGATGCCTGGCTCCCCGCGACGTCGTGGCCCGGGCGATCGACCACGAAATGAAACAAAGCGGCGACGATTGCGTCTACCTCGATGTCACCCACATCGAGGGCACCCGGATTCGCGAGCGGTTCCCCAACATTTACAAAACCTGCCTGGATTTCGGCTTCGACATGGCCCGGGAACCCCTCCCGGTGGTGCCCGCGGCGCACTACATGTGCGGCGGCGTGATGGTCGACGCCAACGGGCAGACGAACCTCCGCCGGTTGTTCGCCAGCGGTGAGGTCTGCTACAGCGGTCTTCACGGGGCCAACCGGCTGGCCTCCAACTCGCTGCTCGAGGGGCTGGTGTTGTCCCACCGGGCCGTGGACCGGGCCGTCGCCCAGGTCCGGAAGGCCTCGGATTTCGACCGGGTGGTCCAGGACATTCCCGAATGGGATCCTGCCGGCGCGGTCGAAAGCGACGAATCCGTCGTCGTGTCCCACAACTGGGACGAGATCCGCCGGTTGATGTGGAACTACGTCGGCATCGTGCGCTCGCGCAAGCGATGCCTGCGGGCGCAGCGGCGCATCCGCCTCCTCCTCGACGAGATCCGCGAGTATTACTGGAATTTCCATATCACCAAAGACACGCTGGAGTTGCGCAACATCGCCCTGACGGCTCAATTGATCATCGAAGGCGCCCTGGCCCGGCAGGAAAGCCGGGGCCTGCATTACACGCTCGATCATCCCGAAATCGACGACCGGAATTGGCGAAAGGATACGGTGTTCCAGGACACCACCCAACGATTGCTAACCTCGAAAAAACCCCGTTCCCTTGCTCATGAGTGACGAAAAGTTCAGTTCCATCCTGATCCGGGATTTTCTCGGCATCCTGGCGCTGGCGTTTACGGCCTTCGCCGTCCTCTCCCTGGTGACGTATTCCCCCAACGATCCCTCCATCCATAGCGCGGTGGCCGGTTCCGCCTCGGTGAACAACCTGGGCGGCAGGGTGGGGGCGTATTTGTCCGACAGCCTGGTTCAGGTGTTCGGGACGGGATCGTTTTTCTTTCCCATGATCACCCTCATCCTGGGTTGGGCGCTGATTCGCGGCAAGAAATTTCCGCACTGGCCGTGGATCCTGTTTTCCGGGATTCTGTTTTTGACCAGCCTGTGCGCGTTCGTGGCCGTTTTGGTCCCAAGCGATCCCTTTTTCGGGTCCGCCGTGAAGGCGGGCGGTCTGGCCGGGTCGGCGCTGGGCGACTTCCTGGTTCAATGGATGAATACCGGGGGGGCGGCGCTGGTCCTGGGGACCCTTCTCTTCCTCTCGCTCCTCGCCATGGCCCAAATTTCCGTCAACGACCTGATCGAAAACACCGGCAAGGCGGTCCACACCGGGATCGCGCTGACCGGGAAAGGCGCTCTCCGAACCGGGAAAGGCGCCCTCCGGATGAAGGAGCGAACCGAAGAATGGTGGGAAAAGGCCAAGGCGGAACGGGCCGAGACGGAGGCGATGGAAGTCCGCCTCCTCAGTCAGCCGGTGATCGTCCGTCCGGAAGAGAAAACGAGCCGCAAAAAGAAAAAATCGGAGAAAAAAGCCTCCGGCAAGAAAAAGGAGGACACGGAGGAATTTATCGTGGAGGACGAGACGATCGCTGCCTCGGCCCCCCCCGGAACTTACGGGGTGCCTCCGGTCTCGCTGTTGGCGGATCCTCCGGAACAGGAGGATTCGGAAAAATTCCGCGAGGAAATTCTGGTTTCCAGCGCCATCCTGGAGCAGAAGCTCGCCGATTTCGGCATCCAGGGCAAAGTGGTCCAGGTGCTGCCCGGGCCGGTGATCACGCTGTACGAATTCGAGCCGGCGCCGGGGGTCAAGGTGAGCCGCATTCTGTCGCTGACCGATGACCTGGCGCTGGCCATGCGGGCCACCAGCCTGCGCATCCTCGCCCCCGTCCCGGGAAAACCCGTGGTGGGCATCGAAATTCCCAATTCCAAGAAACAGACCGTCTACTTCAAGGAAATCATCTGCTCGGAAGCGTTCGAGGAACCCCGGTCCAAGTTGACGCTCGCCATCGGCAAGGACAACGTCGGCCAGCCCGTGGTCCAGGATTTGGCGACCATTCCGCATTTGCTGATGGCCGGGTCGACGGGCTCGGGCAAAAGCGTGGGGCTCAACGCCATGATCTGCAGCATCCTGCTGAACGCCACGCCGGACGAGGTGAAGATGATCATGGTCGACCCGAAAATGCTGGAGCTGTCCATCTACGACGGGATCCCGCACCTGATCGCGCCGGTGGTGACCAATCCCAAGAAAGCGGCGGCGGCGCTGCAGTGGGCGGTCTCGGAAATGGAGTTGCGGTACAAGCTCATGGCGGAAGCGGGGGTGCGGAACATCACCGGCTACAACCAGCACATGGACCGGTTGCGGGCCGATTGGGAACGGAAGAACAAGAAACAAGGCCAAAAGGGAAAAGTCCCTGCCGGCGAAGCGGACGCGGCCGAGGCGGACGAAGCCGACGCTGCATCGGAGCCGCCGACCCGCCTCCCGTACATCGTCATTTTCATCGATGAACTGGCCGACCTGATGATGGTGGCCCCCAAAGGGGTGGAGGAGTCGCTCACCCGGCTGGCGCAGATGGCGCGCGCCGCGGGCATTCACCTGATCGTCGCCACCCAGCGGCCCTCGGTGGACGTGTTGACCGGCATCATCAAGGCCAATTTCCCGGCCCGCATTTCCTACAAGGTGACGTCGCGGGTCGATTCGCGCACCATTCTCGACTGCATGGGGGCGGACAAGCTTCTGGGTCGCGGGGATATGCTTTTCCTGCCGCCGGGCACCTCCCGCCTGCAACGGATTCACGGGGCCATGGTCAGCGACCGCGAGATCCACGCCATCGTCCATTGCATCAAGCAGCAGCGCCAGCCCGAATACCAGGACGATATCTTCGACGCCGTGGGGGGCGATAAAAAAGAAAACGACCCGGAAGAAGAATACGACGAAAAATACGACGAGGCGGTGGCCCTGGTGGCCAAGGAACGCCAGGGCTCCATCTCTTTTATCCAGCGGAAACTGCGCATCGGTTACAACCGCGCGGCCCGCATCATCGAAACCATGGAAAAAGAGGGCGTGGTGGGTCCCTCCGACGGGATCCGGCCGCGGGAAGTGTATGTCAAACCAATCCTGTTTGAATAATTTGTTCCGTTTCCGCGGGAGGATCGCCGGGTGCGCGGGCCTCGTTCTGCTGGCGTGGGCGCTGGGATCTCCCATCCACGCGGGGGTGTTCTCCTGGGAGGACGAAGAGGGAAAAACCCATTTCACCGACGACCCTCGGAAAATTCCCCCCAAGTACCGAACCAAGAATAAGGGGATGAAGGAATACGAGGTGGATTACCGTCCTTCCCTCGTGCGCCCGGACGACCAATCCTCTTCCTCCGGTCCCGCCCGGACGGTGCGGCTGAATCCCACCGACCCGCCGGCCTCCCCAAACGCGACGGTGGTTCCCTTGATTTCGAACGGCGGCGGCAACTACCTGGTGGAAGCGATGATCAACGGCGAAACCAAGGCCCGGTTGATGGTCGATACCGGGGCGTCCATGGTGACCCTCTCCCGCAGCCTGGCCAAGGAGCTGGGGTTATTGACCCCCGATATGCCCGAGATCCCCTTCACCACCGCGGGCGGTATCGTCTGGATGCCGCTGGTGGCGCTCGATTCCTTGTCGGTGGGCGAGGCCCAGGCGCCGAACGTGGAAGCCAGCATCACCGACGACATGGGCGACCTCGACGGGTTGCTGGGGATGAGCTTCCTGGGGGATTACCGGGTGGAAATGGACCAGGTGAGCGCCCGCATGATCCTCAAACCCCTGGGCCAACCCGGGGAACAGTTTTGGGACGGCAAACCGGCTTCCTGGTGGGAAAACCGGTTTTCGGAATACGATACCCGCATCAAGAGTTTTCGGATCGAAGCGATCAATTTCATGCGTTCGGGGCACCCGAAGGCCAAAAAATTGATGAAGATGGTGGACTTTTATCGAGAGTTGCGCCACGAACTCGATTTGCGCGCCTCGCGCGCGGGGGTGCCTCAGAAGTTGCGCCGGTAGCCTTGAACCGCTCCGCCAGCGCCCCTCGACCGGTTTGGAAGGATGCCCGCTGACTCCGCACGTTCGACTCTGCCTTCCGGGGCGGCTCCCGTCCAGTTTGTCCTGCTCGGCGCCAGCAACCTGGCCCGGGCCTACACCGCTCTTTCCCGACATTTGAAACAATGCCTGCATCCCCGCCCGGTGTCGTTTCTCCATGCCCTCGGCGCCGGCCGCGGGTATTGCGCCGCCGGCGGCGTGCTGCATGTGGTCTATGCTCCCATCGCAGACACCCCGGTGTTCACCGCGGCCCGGGAACAGGCGGAGCGGGGTGCCCGCACCGTCGCCCTGGTGACGGACATCGGCAGCGATATCATGTATGATGTGACTGCGGCCGAAATCAACGCCTGTCTGGGCGATGTGTTTGAACGGCTGACGGGGTTCGGGGCCGACGTGTTCGTCACCCCCATTCATGTCGACATGGAACACGACGTCAAGGAAAGTCAGTTCCGGGCTCTGCGCCGGATCTTCTATCCGCACAGCCGAACGGAATATTCAGAGGCGGCCCGGGCCATCGTCGAGATCAACCGCTTCCTGGAAGAATCGTCCGGCCGGCCTGTGCACCTGCTTCCCAGCATGAAAGAATACTGCGGGGCGGATAAAATTCATTACAGCCTGTTCAAAATGCATCACGTCTGGAACCGGATTGCCCGAGCCCTCCTGGAGCCCCTGGGGGTGCGGCCCCACCGGCACCTGGACCCGCTGAAGATGGCCGGCAGCCTGCTGGCCAACATGAACCGCCTGTTGTTTACGGACATGGTCCGGCTGCGAAAAAAAAGCCCCGGAACCTTCTGAGGCAGGACCGTATGGGACCTCTCCTCCTGGTCATTCGAACCGCCGCGGTGTTCCTGGTGTATCCGGTGTTCGCCGTGATCGGCGTGGGGATTCACAGTTTGTTTTTTCTTCCTCGCCGGAGACGCCGGACGTGGATCGCGTATTTCACCCGGTCCTGGGCGCGGTGGTCGTGCCGAATCTTCAACATCCGCGTTCGGGTGGTGGGAGACCTGCCCCGAGATCCCAATGCGCTCCTCATTTCCAACCATGTGGGCACGCCGGACATTTTCGTGATGGGATCCTGCTTCCAGGCGTTTTTCGTGTCCAAGGCCGAAATCGGCCGCTGGCCGCTTTTGAGCTGGCTGGTGCGGCTCGGCGAAACCATCTTCGCGGAGCGGGAACGGCGCCAACAGGTCAAGGAAATCGTGGTCAAGGTCCGGCAACGGCTGGAGGAAGGCCACTCGGTGATCTTGTTTCCCGAAGCCCGCGCCACCGACGGCACGGATGTGATCCCGTTCAAAAGCGCCCCGTTCGAGGCCGCCACCCTGGCCGAGCGGCCGGTTTTGCCGGTCACGGTGATCTATCACGATGACCGGACCCCGTCCGTCGCCTGCTGGCTGAACACGTCCTACTTCCGGCACATCGCCCGGTTGCTGATGGTTTCCCGGCTTCCCGTCACGGTCACCGTTCACCCGGCGGTGCGGGAAACGGACCGGAGAATTCTCGCCGAAAAATGTTACACGTTGATTCGGGAAACCTTGCACGAAGGAAAAAGGCGGGGGCCCGGCGGGCGTCAGGAAGAGTAGCCGGCGGCGGGCCGGGCGCGTTTCAGGATCTCGATCCCGTATCCCTGGCCGGTAAACGGCGGATTCCCGATTCGCACGGCCATTTGGTAATGGTTCCGGATCCAGGCATAGATGTCTTGCCCGTAATCCTTGCCGAAATAGCGGGCCCCGAATTCGGGATATTGCCGCTCCACCAGCACAATGTAGGGGGGAGGATCCTGTTTTAAATCGTCAAGAACGGGTTTTTCGCCGAAGGCCAACCACTCGAACGGACCGTACACCATGTAGGGTAGGGGATTGGGGCGGCGGGCGAGGTAATTGAGCATCGATCCGGTGGGAAACACGGCAAACCCGGCCCCGGGCTCCAGGTCCTCCCGGATGAATTTCAGGGCGGTTTTGACCACCGCGCCCCGGTTGAAAATCCCCGGGTCGTAATCGTAGATCGTATCGGTGCCGTCCGCCACTCGGTACGATTTCAACTGGTACATGCCCCACGCCAGCCACACGTGCGCCACCAGGAAACACAGGACCAGGCTCAGCGAAGCGGCCTTCAGGTAAACCGAGGCGAAGGACATCCGTTCCGCCAACCGGGGGAGCTGGTACAGGACAAAATGGAGGAACACGAGCGCCGCGGGCATGGCCAGGGCGAACCCGTAGTGGTAGACGTGGACGTTCAGCACGATCTTGAACAACAGGGCGAGGGCGAACAGGGTCAGGGTCAATCCCAAAAGAATCCGGCGGCGGCCGGGTTCGGGGACTTTTTTCTTCCGGCTCAGGCCGAACAGGTAAATCGCCCAGGCGGCCATGAAAAGGGGCATGGGACGCAGCAGGTCCAGCCAGGGAACTTGCAGAAAATACAAGAGCAGCGGAACCATCACCAGGCCAAAACAGGCGATGCCGATCAGCCAGGATCCTTTAAAGTACCGGTGCACGATATGGTTCAAGGCCAGGAGCGCGACGCCTCCAAAAACGTACACCAGTCCCATGAGGATCATGTCGGCAAGATTTTGCCCCGCCCGGTCGATTCCCATGATCCATTGGTACAACGGCGTCATCCGCACGGCGGAGGAATCGGCCAGGTGCAGGTAAGGGCTCACCACCGTGCGAGCCGCCTCGGTCCATGGCATGTGGAAGGAGAAGTACACCAGGAACAGGAAAGGAGGAATCAAGCCGGGGGCGAGGAACAACAGAAATTTCCTGATCCGGCCAAACCCGGAAATTTCTTCCGCCGCCAGAATGATCGCGATTCCCAGGCCAAGCGCCAGGCCGGCGGCCACAAACACCTCCGTCTTGGTCAGAAACACGAGTCCCAACAGGAAGCCGGTCCCCGCCAACCAGATCCCTTTCCGCGTTTCCAGATACCGGGCGAGCTGGTACAGCGCCAGAAAAACAAAAAAGATGCCCTGGGTGAGTTCGTAGTGATAGGGACTGATGAAGTTGTAATTGCCGCCTCCCTTGTATTGGGCGAAGGCGAAGACGGTGAGGAAGAGGAACGCCAGCACCTGGGCCGACGGGGCGTCCCCGAGGCGTTTGAACAAAAGATAAATGAGAGCGGTCAACCCGCCGGCCAGCAGCAGGTTGAAGATCGCCAGCACCAGGATGCCGGGACCGAACAGCTGGAACAGGAGCGCATGCAGGTACACCGTGGCGGGACCGTGAAAATAGACCAGGTCCCGGTACAGCACTTTCCCTTCCGCCACCTGCCAGGGGGTGTAGACCTGAAGCCCGAAATCGATCATCAGGTCGGGCCATTTCCCCCAGCTCATCCAGGTCAGGACCATCCCCGCAAGAAACAGGAGCAGAAAAGGAAGGACCTTTTCGGGACACTCTTCCCGGGTGCCGGCCATTTTATCCATATCCTTCGATCCGTTTCAGGATTTGGATGCCGAATCCCTGTCCGGTGAACGGTTCGGGCCCCACAAGTTTTATCGACGTGTAGTTGTTCCGGATCCAGGAGTAGACGGATTGTCCGTAATCCCTGCCGAAATGACGGAGCCCGAACTCGGAGTAATCGACATCCATGAGAAGGAGGAACTTCGGGGGGCGGGCCTTCAGCGCGTTCAGCAAAGGGGCTTCGCCCAGGGCCGACCACTCCACCGGTCCGTACACCGGGTAGGGAATCGGGTTCGGCCGCCGGGTGAGGTAGTTGAACTGCGCGCCCATCGGCAAAGCGGCGAACGAGGCGTCGGTGGGCAGAGTTTCCTCGATCACGTCCAGGGTCACCCGGATGACCATGCTGCGGCCGTTCATCCGCGGATCGTAGCCGTAGAGGGTGTCCCGGCCCTCCCCCACGGGAAAGGTCTTGGCTCCGTAATACTGGGAAGACACCCAGACGTGCACGCCCATAAAAATGATCAGGAGGGCCGAGGCCGCCGCCCGGTAAACCGTCGCGGTCCGGGACCAACGTTCTACCCAGCGGGGGAGGTCCGCCAGAAGGGCGTAAACGAGGACCAGGACGGCCGGCAAAGCCAGGGCGAATCCGTAATGAAACACGTGCGTGTTCAAAACCATCTTCAACAGAAGCACCAGCGAGAAGATCGCCAGCACCAGCATGGGCAGGGCCGGCATGAGGCGCGAGCGCTCCGCAGGGCTTCGTAGAACGGTGCGGAACTGGAATCCGGCGTAAGCCACAAGGAAAAGCGGCAACGGTCGGAGCAACTGGAACCAGGGAATTTCCCGGAGGAAAATCAAGGCCGGCGCCGCCACCGCCAGCGCCGCAAGAAGCGGGGTGGACGACCATCGCTCGGCTGTGGGCCGGAGCAGATGGTTCAGTCCCACCAGAACCAGAAGGACTCCCCCGAGGACCAGGGCGAATTTCAGGAGCTGGAGGAGGTTGGCCCCGGGCGCGTCCAGGCCCTGAACGCTTTGGTAAAAAGGCAGGGCCCGGATCGAATCGTTGAGCACGTGTTTCCAGGGACTGATCACCGCGGCGAACGCTTCTCCCGCGGGAAGGTGCAGGGAAAAGTAAAGGCCAAACCCGAGCGCCGGCAGCACCAGCGTCCCAAGAAAACTCGAAAGCGTCCGGGTCCATGCTCCGGGCCCGGCCCGGCGTTTCCAAAGCACCAGGACCAGCCCTGAGAGGAAGGCCGTGAATGCAGCGAGGAACACTTCGGTCTTGGTCAGAAAGATGAGCCCGGTCAGGCCGCCTAAAAGGCCCGCCTGCCAGGTCCGGCCGGTTTCCAGGTAACGGAGGAATACGGCGAGTCCGAGAAAGGCCAGGAAAATGCCGTGCGTCAATTCGTATTGGTAGGGCGTCACGAAATTGTAATTGCCCACGGGGATGAGTTGCGCGAACGCGGAAACGCACAGAAAAACCGCCCCGCCGGCGGTGGCGGCCCAGGCGTGGGACATTTTCTGAAACAAATGAAATATAAGACCGGTCAGGCAGGCTATAATACCCAGATTGAACACCGCCAGCGTCAGGAGGCCCGGACCGAACAGCTGAAACAGGAGGGCGTGCAGGTACACCGACAGGGGACCGTGGAAAAAAACGAGGTCCCGGTACAACACCTCGCCTTCCGCGAGACGCCAGGGGATATACGCCTGCAGGCCGAAATCGATCAACAGGTCCGGCCACTTCTGCCAGCTCATCCAGGCGAGGAGCGCGCCCAGCCCCAACAACACCGGAAGAGCGGTGGCGGAACCGAGCGATTGAAGATTCCGGTTTTGCGGTTTATCCTTCGGAACGTTCAAGGAAAAATAGCCCCAGCAGGAGGACGGTTTTCAATAATTGGATGATTTATTCGGATTTCTGAATCGCCCGGGCGAATTCAGGCCCTTGATTATATTAACCTAATTCCATTAAAAAACAAAGACTTACTTAGGAATTCCGAACTCGGGAGGCCCGCCGGGTGACCCCTCATTCCGGACCCGGTTCCCCATCGACAACCTCGTAATCTTGGAAAGGCCCTTATGATTCTCCCGTACAAAGAAAAAGACCCGCAGATCGATGATTCGGCCTTGGTGGTGGACAGCGCCCAGGTGATCGGCGATGTCGTCATCGGCGAGGAAAGCAGCGTCTGGTTCAATGCCGTCGTCCGCGGGGACGTGAACTATATCCGCATCGGCAAACGCACGAACATTCAGGACGGGTGCGTTCTCCACGTGGCGCGGAAAACGCATCCCTTGATCGTCGGCGATGAGGTGACGGTGGGGCACAATGTGACCCTGCACGCTTGCACGATCGGCGACCGGTGCCTCATCGGCATGGGCGCGATTGTGATGGACGCGGTGGAAGTGGGGGATAATTCCATCATCGGGGCGGGGGCGCTGGTGACGCAAAACACCAAAGTCCCGCCCGGCAGTCTCGTCGTCGGCAGCCCGGCCCGGGTCAAGCGGGAACTCACCGAGGAAGAAAAACGCAGCATCCGGGAGTCGGCCAACCATTACGTGGGCGATATCGAATCGTACCTGGATTGAACCTCCCGTCTGGAGAAAGCTTGCCGCTATGGTCTCTCCCGTAAAAAAAGCTCCCTTTACCGCGCCGATCGCCGTGATCGGCGGCAGCGGCGCCTACCAGCTCCTGGCCGACGGGGTTTTGGGAAAGGAAACCGGGTGCGCCGCTCTGGACACGCCCTACGGGCCGAGCGCGCCGGTGCACCGGTTTTCCGCCGGAGATCTCGACTACCTGTTGCTGTCCCGCCACGGGGAAACCGACTACACCGTCACCGCCCCGTTCGTCAATTACCGGGCCAACCTTTACGCGCTCAAGGAATGCGGGGCGGAACGCATCGTGTCGTGGTCGGGTCCCGGCATCATCAATCCCGCCTTCCGCCCGGGGGAGTTCGTGGTCCCGCACGACGTCCTCGACGAGACGCGGCGGCGGGAGTCGACGTTTTTCAAGGACCGGGGCATCGGGTTCATCCGGCAGAAGGATCCGTTCTGTCCGCAGATCCGCGGGGCGTTGCACGAAGCGGTGCACGCCAGCGGCGTGGCGCATCACGACGAAGGGGTCTACGTGTGCACGGAGGGACCGCGGCTGGAATCCCCCGCCGAGATCCGCAAATTCCGCATCCTCGGCGCCGACCTCGTGGGCATGACTCTCGTGCCGGAAACGTTTCTCGCCCGCGAGCTGGAAATGTGCTACGCGCCGGTCTGCTACCTCACGAATTACGCCGAGGGGGTGGTGCCGAGGCATTTTGAGAAAGGCAAGCTGTTCGAAGGCATGTTGACCGACAGCGAACGGGTGGGGGTGGAGGAGACGCTCCGCCGCTTTCCCGCCCTGCTCGGCGCCTGTTTTCTTGCCTTGCAGGAGGTGGATCGTGCCTGCGACTGCAAGGACGCCCTGAAGCGGTATAAGGACAAGGGGATGATCGGCGACGACTGGCACACCTGGCTCGGTCCCCCGTGAGCGTGACGGCCCGGAAACCCGGGGCCGGGCCCGCCGATCCCTTCAACCGGCCTCCCGGGCCTTCGGTTCCTCCCCGCCGGGGAACGGTCGCGGGATCATTCCGGGGGATAATTGAAGGTCCACGCCTCGTACCCGCCTTTCATGCTGTAGACCTCATGGAATCCCTGCTGCGCCAGAAACGCGGCCGCGCTCTGACTGGAAATGCCGTGGTAGCAGTAGACAATCAACGGACGCGCCTTTTCCGTGTTTTGAATGAACTCTTCCACGGTCTCGTCGGTCAAAGGCACCGCGGACGGCAGGTGGCCGTTTTTGTAGGACAGGGGATCCCGGATGTCGACGATGTTGGCCGAATCGGCCTCGATCATTTCCTGGACCCGATGAACGTCGATCTCCTGATAGGTGGACATGCGTCTCTCCTGAATCGAATCTTTTGAATGGCAAGCTCATCTTAAGATGATCCGGGAGGAAAAGCGATCCCGATTTTCACCGGGCCTTCACCGCGGTCTTGTCGATTTCATGAACTCCTTGAATTTATCCGAATTGCAGGAACAGTTGGAGTCGGCCCGCCAACAGGGCGACGTGGCGGGGCAGACGCAGGCCCTCCGCGCCCTGGGGCGGGCCTGCCAGAAAAACCGCCAGTATCAGAAGGCGGTCCAGCATCACCGCGAGGCGCTGGACGTGGCCGCCCGGGCGGGTGACCGGAGGCAAGAAGCGGTCGCCTACGGCAATCTGGGGTGCGCCTGGTGGGAGATGGCGCAACTCAAAAAAGCCGTCGACCATTTCCGCCGCGCCTACGAGTTGATGGAACAAACCGGGGACCGGTCGGGCCAGGCCGCCATCGTGGCGATTCTCGGGGTCTCGTTCTGGCGCACCTGCGACTGGAACGAAGGCCTCAAATATTTTCGCCAGGCCCTCAAGCTCCTGGAAACGGAGCAGCAGTCGGACCGCGATCCCAAACAGGACGAACGGATCCGGGGACTGTGGGAAGCGATCGAGCGCGGCGTGGCCCTCCTGGAACACCGCGTGCGGCTGGGCCGGGACCAGAAGGATCCGCTCAAGATCATGCAGCCTCTTTTTTCCCTCGCCGCCCTTCACTTGTTCACGGGACAGACGGATCGATTGATCGCCTGCCTGAACGAAGTCGTGCCCCTGGCCCAGGACCTGGGAAAGGTCGATGTGCTCGACGCCGCCGCCCGACTGCGCGGACTCGCCCTGAGCGCCCCGAAGGGCCTGTCCTGAGTGGATCCTTCGAAAAAAAATCCCTGCTTCCTGACCCCTTCCGACGCCCCCCGCCGTTCCCCCAACGGATCCTTCTGACTCCTTCCTCCTTCTCCCCGACCTCCGGAGTTCATCGAAGGACAGAGGGGAGAGGGGCTCACTCAAAACCTCTTCTCCTCTTCTTCCCATCGACCCCTTTTTTCCGGTCATCCTGAGCCCTCCTTTCCCCGTCATCCTGAGCTTGTCGAAGGATCGACCGGGAAAAGAGGCCGACCGCTTCCCTGCCGGTTCTCCCCGTCCACCCCCTTCGACAAGGCTCAGGACAAGCTTCGATGAACTCAGGAGATCGGAGAGAAGGGTTCCTTCCGGGACTCCCTTATCGAGGCGCTCCCTCGATCCCCGGCCTGTCGATCCGCTCAAGAGGCCCCGTGGGAGGGCTCCTGCGGGAGAAAGCCCAGCGGGTGCCTCGGGTTGACTTCCGCGGCGGTTCGGTGGAGAATTGCCTGCTTTTGTAGAACCGTCCCGATTCTATTTATGGCCGTCCATTCCTCCAAGAAAGCCATTTATGCCGCTCTGGCGGGCAACACGCTGATCGCGGTCACCAAGTTCGGCGCCGCCGCCTACACCGGCAGTTCGGCCATGTTCAGCGAAGCCATCCATTCTCTCGTCGATACCGGCAACCAGGGGTTGTTGCTGTACGGACTCAAACGGTCCGCCCGGCCTTCCGACCAGTCCCATCCTTTTGGATATGGCATGGAACTTTATTTCTGGACGTTCGTGGTGGCCATCCTCATCTTCGGCCTGGGGGCGGGCCTTTCGGTGTACGAAGGGGTTCATAAAATCCAGGATCCGCAGGAGATGACCCGTCCGGGCATCAATTATATCGTCCTGGCGCTGGCGATGGTGTTCGAGGCGGGCGCATGTACCGTGGCTTACCGCGAGTTCAAAAAGACCCAGGGAACTCTGCCGCTCCTGGAAGCGGTGCGGCGGAGCAAGGATCCTTCCCTGTTCACCGTGCTGTTCGAAGACACCGCCGCCATGCTGGGCCTGATCGTCGCCATGACGGGGATCGGTCTCGCTCAGGTGCTGGAGATGCCCCGGCTCGACGGCGTGGCGTCGGTGCTCATCGGCCTCATCCTGGCGGCCACGGCGAGCCTGCTGGCGTACGAGTGCAAGGGACTCCTCACCGGCGAAGCGGCGAGCGCCCACGTGGTGCGGGGCATCCGCAACATCGTTGCCGGAAATCCAAACGTCGCCCACATCAACGAAGTGCTGACGATTCATTTCGGCCCCTACAACGTGCTGCTGAACGTCAGCCTGGATTTCAAGGACGGAATTTCCTCCGCCCAGGTGGAGCAGAGCATTTCGAACCTGGAGACGCGGATCAAGGAAGCCTACCCCGAGGTGAAACGCGTGTTCATCGAGGCGCAGCACTGGCGCGCCCACCGCGCCGCCGCGGGTGGGGTCGACCCGGAGGAGTCGCCGAGCTCAAAGTGACGCCATGAAAATTCTCCTCACCGGCAAACCGGGGTGCGGCAAAAGCACCCTCGTCGCGCAGTTGATCGGGGAAGTGAAGAACCGGCCGGTGGCCGGACTCCTGACGCCCGAGATCCGCGAAGCCGGCCGCCGCACCGGGTTCGCCATCGTCGACCTCGCCAGCGGCGAACGGGCGGTGATGGCCTCGGTCCATTTCCGGTCCGGGCCGCGGGTCTCCAAGTACCGCGTGAGCGTCGATCACATCGACCGCATCCTCGACCGCTTCCTCGAAAGCTATGAATCGGCGCGCGTGGTGTTCATCGACGAGATCGGCAAAATGGAGGATTTTTCAAAGAAGTTTCAAGACACCCTCCAAAAGGTGCTCGAGTCCGACAAAACCGTCGTCGCCACCGTCGGATTGCCCCTGCTCGGCCGCTACCGGGCCCGGGCAAAGGTGATCCACCTGGAAAACAATCCCGATGAAGTGTTCGACGAGATCCGGCAGGCCCTGACGCAGGTTTGAACCGGTTGGAAAAACCGAGGAATTCCGGGGATCCAGAATGATTCCTTCGCCCCTTTTTGCCAGCGCGCCGGGTTCGGGTCCCGTCGTGGGACTCCGGGACGGACCTCGAAGGATAACCCTTCTCCCCGTCACCCTGAGGCTCTCGAAGGGTGGACGGGGAGAACCGGCAGGGAAGCGNNGGTCGATCCTTCGACAAGCTCAGGATGACGGGGAAAGGAGGGCGCAGGATGACGGGGAAAGGAGGGCGCGGGGAAAAAAGTTGACAGGGTCAGGAGAAAACCGGATGCTTCTGAGGAGAACCCCCAACGTCCGACTCGGGCAAGCGGAAAGACGGCCGATCCATGCCCCCGGCGAGACGAATCCTTCCTCCGGTGGAGGTGAAAATTTTGAACCGATGGGTGGCAATGGGTTGGGCCGTCTGGCTCCTGATGGGGACCCCCGTCTGGGGGGCGGGCGAAACGGATCCGGCTTACGCGCGCGGCCTCGCGGCGTACCGGCAAGGCGACTACCCGGCGGCGATCGAAGCCTGGAGGCCGCTGGCCGAGTCGGGCCACGCCAAGGCGCAGTTCAACCTCGGCATGCTGTACGCCTCCGGCCGGGGCGTGGAGCAAGACGACACCGAGGCGCTCCGCTGGTTCCGCCCGGCGGCCGAACAGGGCGTCCCCGAAGCGCAGTTCAACCTGGGCTGGATGATCTTGCAGGGGCGCAACGGCATCCCCGATCCCGAAACCGGGGCCGAGTGGATCCGCCAAGCCGCCCAGCAAGGGTTGGCCGACGCGCAGTACCGGCTGGCGATCTTGTACTCCACCGGGCAGGGAGTGCCGCGGAATCTGGAACGGTCGCTCGTCTGGACCCGCCGCGCCGCCGACCAGGGCGTCGCCGGGGCGCAGATGAACCTGGGCTGGAGTTACATGACCGGCAACCTCGTCGAACAGGACCTGGTGCAGGCGCACCTGTGGTTCGCGCGGGCGGTCCAAAACGGCATCCCCGCCGGCCGGACGATGATGGAGGAAGTCGAAAAACACATGACCCCGGACCAGGTCGCCCGGGCCCGAAAATTGGCGCAGGACGAACAAAAGAAAAAGTGAGGGAAAAAACCCTCACAAGAATTTTCATCCAATACTCGGTTTTGNNGGTTTTGTTTTAAGCTCGGATTTTTTGCCGCGAAGATTTTTTAGGTCGCTGGCCGATCCCGATTCGAGGAATAAATAAACGCCACCGCCGGGGTGTTGGAGATTTGGACCGGCACCGGAATCCGTTCGTACTCCTCCCCTTCGAATTCGTCCAGCCGGGGCCAGAGCCCGGGCAGCCGGTCGGACTGAAACACCTGCACCGAACGTTCGGGTCCGCCGGGAACCCAGGTGAAGAATTGGAGTCCGGCCCGTTCCTCGATCGTCCCCTCCACCGTGGCGTCCGTCCATTCGCCGGGCACATCTTTCAGCAGGTCATGATTGCGCTCCCCGGGGGCCAGGGTGCCGTACACCGCCAGCCGGGTCGACGGTCGATCGAACACGCACTCGATCATCCGGTCCAGGTCCCGGTCGGAAAATTCCGCCAGGCCGTCCTCGGCCCACAATCCTTCCGGCGCGTTTTGCGTGACGAAGCGCAAGCTTTCCAGAAACCGGTCGCGTTTTTTCCGCGGATCCGGTTCCCGCCGCGCCCGGTGGATCCCCACCAGCGC
>JABAHQ010003731.1_pt3 | contig 20624 bp, 19 predicted proteins | sample 7062091 | NCBI WGS metagenome assembly JABAHQ01 (sample SAMN14534359, study PRJNA622989) | marine sediment metagenome | biome: marine biome [ENVO:00000428]; feature: marine pelagic biome [ENVO:01000023]; material: deep marine sediment [ENVO:00002113] | place: India: Gulf of Kutch | collected...
GGGTTCATCTCGATGATGATCATGCGCCCGTCCTTGGGATTGACCGCGAACTGCACGTTGGAGCCGCCGGTCTCGACGCCGATCTCGCGCAGCACCGCGAGCGAGGCGTCGCGCATGATCTGGTATTCCTTGTCGGTCAGCGTCTGCGCCGGCGCCACGGTGATGGAATCGCCGGTGTGCACGCCCATGGGGTCGAAGTTCTCGATGGAGCAGACGATGATGCAGTTGTCCCTGCGGTCGCGCACCACCTCCATCTCGAACTCTTTCCACCCGAGCACGGACTCTTCGATGAGCAGCTCATTGGTCGGCGAGAGATCCAATCCTCGCTCGCAGATGTCGATGTACTCTTCCTTGTTGTACGCGATGCCGCCGCCGCTGCCCCCGAGGGTGAAGGACGGGCGGATGATGGCCGGAAATCCGATCTCGGCCTGCACCTGCATGGCCTCCTCCATGCTGTGAGCGACCTCCGAGTGCGGCACCTCCAGGCCGATGTTACCCATGGCCTGACGAAACAGATCCCGATCCTCGGCCTTGTCGATGGCCTCGCGGCTGGCGCCGATCAGCTCGACGCCGAATCTCTCCAGCACCCCCTCGCGCGCCAGGTCCAGGGCGCAGTTGAGCCCGGTCTGCCCGCCCATGGTGGGCAGCAGCGCATCGGGGCGCTCCTTCTCGATGATGCGCGCCACCGAGGACCATTGAATGGGCTCGATGTAGATGGCATCGGCCATCTCCGGATCGGTCATGATGGTGGCCGGATTGGAGTTCACCAGGACCACCCGGTAGCCCTCCTCGCGCAGCGCCTTGCAGGCCTGGGTGCCCGAGTAGTCGAACTCGCAGGCCTGGCCGATGACGATCGGCCCGGCGCCGATGATGAGGATGCGCTCGATGTCGGTGCGTTTCGGCATAAATTCAGTTGCTGGTTGCCAGTTGCGAGGAGCTTGGAGAGAGTTGCCTCATTCCTCGCTACTCGCCACTCGGTACTGTTCAACAAGTTCTATGAACTTGTCGAACAAAGGCGTTACGTCGTGCGGCCCGGGGCTGGCCTCGGGGTGGCCCTGGAAGCTGAACGCGGGACGGTCGGTGCAGTGGATGCCCTGTAGCGTGCCGTCGAAAAGCGAGCGGTGCGTCGGCCTGAGAGTATCCGGCAGCGTGTCTTCCTCCACGGCGAAGCCATGGTTCTGGCTGCTGATCATCACCCGCCCGGTCTCCAGCTCCTGTACCGGGTGATTGGCGCCGTGGTGACCGAACTTCATCTTCACGGTGCGGGCGCCGCTGGCCAGTGCCAGGAGCTGATGGCCCAGGCAGATGCCGAACACCGGCACGCCGGCGTCGACGATCTCGCGGATGGCCTCGATGGCATAGCCGCAAGGCTCGGGATCGCCGGGGCCATTGGAAAGGAACACGCCGTGGGGCTCCGTATCCAGGACCTCGGCGGCGGGCGTCTGCGCCGGCACTACCTTGATCTGGCACCCTCGATCCACCAGCATGCGCAGGATGTTGCGCTTCACCCCGTAGTCGTACGCGACCACCCGCAGGGGCAGCTGCTTGTCGATGGGGTGACGGGCGCGCGGCAGCCCGCCCTCGATCGTCCAGGTGCCCTGGGCCCATTCGTAGGGCGAACGGGTGCTGACCTCGCGCGCCAAGTCCATGCCCTTGAGCCCCGGAAACTCCCGCGCCGCCGCCACCGCCGCCTGCTCGTCCACCGCCTCACCGGCGGCGATGCAGCCGTTCTGCGCGCCCTTTTCGCGCAGGATGCGGGTAAGGCGGCGGGTGTCGATATCGCAGATGCCCACCACCTCGTTGGCCAGCAGGTAGTCGTCCAGCGAGCCGCGGCTGCGCCAGCTGCTGTGGATGGGCGGGACGTCGCGCACGATCAACCCGCCGGCCATGACATGCGGGGCCTCCTCGTCCTCCGGGTTGGCGCCGACGTTGCCGATGTGAGGATAGGTGAGCGTGACGAGCTGGCGAAAATACGACGGGTCGGTCAAGATCTCCTGGTAGCCGGTCATGGCGGTGTTGAACACCACCTCGCCTACCGTCCGGCCGTCCACGCCGATGGAGCGGCCCCGGAACAGTGTCCCATCCTCGAGTGCCAAGAGGGCTGGCTTGCGCAAGGAAAACCTCCCGTAGATGCACAAAAAGCGGGACGAACGCCTGGCTCATCCCGCTTGAATTATGCGATTGTGCGTCAGGGAACCGTACCGCTGGTCGGCCTCTTAGTTTACTAAAACACCAAACCCGGTGAAAGGCCGCCCGTGTGCCCGAAGCGGCGCGCTATCGCAGCCCCAGCACGTCCTGCATGTCGTACAGGCCCGCCTCGCGCTCCATCAGCCACCCGGCGGCGCGCATCGCCCCCTTGGCGAAGGTCATGCGGCTGGAGGCCTTGTGGGTGATCTCCACCCGCTCACCGATGCCGGCGAACATCACCGTATGCTCGCCCACGATATCACCGGCGCGAATGGTCTCGAACCCGATGCTCTGCCGGTCCCGCTCCCCGGTGTGGCCCTGGCGCCCGTACACCGCGCAGCGCTCCAGGTCGCGCCCCAGCGCCTCGGCCACCACCTCGCCCATACGCAGCGCGGTGCCCGACGGGGCATCCAACTTGTGCCGGTGATGGGCCTCGATCACCTCGATGTCCACCTCCTCGCCGAGCACCCGCGCGGCGGTCTCCAACAGCTTGAGGCAGAGGTTTACGCCCACGCTCATGTTCGGCGCGAAGACCACCGGGATGTCTCTGGCCGTCTCGCCCACCTGGCGGCGCTGCTCCGCATCCAGCCCCGTGGTCCCGATCACCATGCGCCGCCCGGCGGACTGGCAGGCCGCGAGATTGGCCATCGTCGCCGCGGGGACCGTGAAGTCGACGAGCACGTCGGCCGAGCGGATCACCGCGGCGAGGTCCTCGGCGACGGAGATGCCCAGGCTGCCCACGCCCGCCACCTCGCCGGCGTCGGCGCCGATGAGCGAATGCCCCGCCCGGTCCACCGCCACCGCCACGGCCAACCCCTCGGTCTCGCAGCAGGCCCGGATCAGGGCCCGGCCCATGCGCCCGGCGGCGCCCGCCACCGCAACTCTTGTTGTCATGGAACGCTCCGGTCTCTGGAATCGCCTGCAGGTATTGTATGGCCTGCGCTGATTGGTCCGGGTCCCGCAGTTCGGTGTGCCGCCGCGCCACTAGCCGAGCCAACAGGCTCGTCCGAAGCCTCGTCTCCGGCACGAAAGCACCAATCGACACGGCTCGTTGGGGGGCGGTCCGATGCGCACAGCGCCCATCCGGACCGCCATTTCCCGGCTGGGCACATTAACACAAAACCCTCGCGGTTGAGGATTCTCCCGACTCACAAATCCGCCTCCCCGCTTTCCGAGGACCGGAAAAATTTGCGGAAATCCAAGAAAAATCTAGGAAACCTAGGGGGAAACCTAGGANNACGCCCACAAGCCGCTCGGTGCACGGGGGAATTCGAAAATCTGGGCGGAAATCCGGGGAAATTCGGGACAGCCACGGAAATTCGGGACAGCCACAAATTCCCTGTCGGTCGTCAGGGGAGCCGAGGCGGGGCTTGCGGGGAAAGCACGAAATTCGGGACAGCCACGGAAATTAGGGACAGGAAATTCGGGACAGCCTCAAATTCCCGCCACAAATTCCCTGTCGGTCGTCAGGGAAGCCGAGGCGGGGCTTGCGGGGAAAGCGACTGATCGAGCGCGACCAAGAGCGGACCCGCGACTCTCTCGAAGACCACGCGCGGCTTGAATGTCTGACCCAAACCGTCGGTAGTTCTGCTTCTGAACTGTCCACTTGACGGGAAAGCTCAGGGATCTCGCCGAGTCCCCTGAAGAGCCGGACTTAACCTCGATCCAGGAGCGCTCGCGGTCCCACCCCCCGACTGCCTGCTCGTCTTCGCCGGCGACCAGCATTAGGCAGCCCAGACGGGATTCCGGCAAGCCACGGCTGGCCGACTGGACCGGCCGCGTCATCCGCGAGAACAACAAGGAAACATTCCCGCCCATCTGGACCCGATCCGGATCCGCCTCGGAATTGCAGCATTGCTGGGTGTCGCCAAGAGCGGCAATACACAATTCGTGGGTGTCCTAATTCACTCTCTAATTCACATCTACTAATTCACACTAATTCACACTCACTAATTCACACTTCCTAAATCACATCCCAGATCACATGGGTGTCCCAAATCACAGGTATTCCCTCTATGACCGGCAAGTTGACCGGTAGTTGTCCGGTCATTTTTGTCCATTTTTGGTAGGGTTTTGTTAGGACGCTCCGGTTAGGCGAGCACCGCCATGGGCTTCGCCGGCAACGAGGTCGGCAACTGCCCACCGCAGCGGTGCATATCCCGCAGGTGCGACCGGCTTGCGCCGGGGGAACGCCGACCCGGAAAACCCGAAAAGCTCGAGCAGACAAATGAAAATACACCTTATCTTTGTTCTGGCTCTTATATTGTCCGCCTGTAGCGGCAGCGGTGGTGGTGGTGGTGGCAGTGAGCGGTCGGCAGGCAATTGGGACCAAATGAGCTGGGACGAGAACAATTGGCAATGAAACAGGTGAGGTCATGACACCAAAACGGGTGGCTCTCGTATTGATCGCTCTATTCGGCAGCAACGGAGCCCACGCCGGCGAGCTGACGGTGCCCAACGATTTCGTGGCAGGTACGCCGGCGGTTGCGGCTGAAGTCAACGCCAATTTCACTGCGGCCGAGCAAGCGGTCAATGACAACGCGAACCGCGTAGTTCAGCTCGAGAACGCAATGACGAGCTTGACCGCTCGCGTCGATGCGCTTGAAACAGCCATGGCCGGATTTCACGTTTCGGCGCAGACCTACTACGGATCGGATCTGATTTTTCTGAAAAATGATGCCACGGGTACACTTAGCGCCTTTGCGCCAGGTGGTTCCGCAGCCTACCTAATGGTGCCGACAAATTATGAGTACTATGCGATCCCGACGCTGGACACCATCAGCTTTCAGGTCGACAAAGACAATACCACGGTGATCTTCTATGTGACGGGTCAAGCCTATATCACAACGTTCAATGCCCTTTCGAAACTGGACGTGGCGCTGAGGGTCGATGGAGCGGTCCCGGTCAAAGGGGCGACGGAGTTCCTCTGGATGGTGTCTGATGACACCATATCCAGCGGCGGTCAGTCATGGACCATTCAGTACCCGGTGCAACTGAATGCAGGCACCCACACCTTCTCGGTGCTTGTCAAAGCCTCCAGCGTGAATGAGAGCAGCATCACGATCGACGGACGAACAGACGGCCGCGTAAAAGTCAATATTTTGCAGCTGAAAGGCGCAAACTAGATTCACTGAAGGAACAGCGGCTTCGTCGAAACCCGGTGCCACGTTTTGCGGGGTCCCGGCGACCGCCGCCACAAGCGCATCGCTCCTTACGTCAAACGGAAGTTCGGGATTCCCACTCAGGGCGCCGGCGGCAGCCGCGCGCCCAGACGTTATTGTCCGCCGTCGAGGCGCGCGCGCCAGCGCACCGAACGATCGCCGCGCAGCGCTCGTCTTCCCGGTGCGAGCGGCGCACCGGGGCGGCGTATTGGCAAAAGACCCCGGGCTAGAATTTCATCCCTTCGAAGAACTTCTTCACCCCGTCCAGCCAGGAGTGGGCCCGGGGGTTGTGGCGCTCGCCCCCCTCCTTGAGGCTGGCGCGGAACTGCTCTAGCAGATCCTTTTGCCGCTCGCTGAGCTTGACGGGGGTCTCCACCGTCACCCTGCACAGCAGATCGCCGGTGGGGCCGCCCCGCACCGGCTTCACGCCCTTGCCGCGCAGGCGGAACAGCTTGCCGCTCTGGGTCTCCGGCGGGATCTTGAGCTTGACCTTGCCCTCCAGCGTGGGGACCTCCAGCTCGCCGCCCAGCGCGGCGGAGACGAAGTCGATCGGCACCTCGCACAACAGGTTGTTCTCGTCGCGCGTGAAGATGGGGTGCTCGCGGACCTGGATCTGCACGAAGAGGTCGCCGGGCGGGCCGCCGTACTCGCCGGCCTCGCCCTCGCCCGCCAGGCGGATGCGATCGCCGGTGTCGACCCCCGGGGGCACCTTGACCGACAGCGTCTTGTAGTCCTGCACGCGGCCCTGGCCGCCGCACTTGGGGCAGGGGTCGGTGATCATTTGGCCGGTGCCGCGGCAGCGCGGGCAGGTCTGCTGCACCGAAAAGAAGCCCTGTTGCATGCGCACCTGGCCGTGGCCGCCGCAGGTGCTGCAGGTGGTGGGGCTGCTTCCCTTGCGCGCACCGCTGCCGCCGCAGTCGTCGCAGGACGCGGCAGTGGGGATGCGGATCTTGACGGTGGTTCCGGCGACCGCCTCTTCCAGGCTCAGGTCGAGGTTGTAGCGCAGATGGGCGCCGCGGTGGGCGCGCCGCCCCGCGCGTCCGCCGCCCGGCCCGCTGAAGATGTCGGAGAAGACGTCACCGAAAATATCGCTGAAACTGAAGCCGCCGGCCCCCGCCGCGCCCGCCCCGGCGCCGAATCCCCCGGCCTCGACACCGGCGTGCCCGAACTGGTCGTAGGCGGCGCGTTTTTGCGGATCCCCGAGCACGTCGTAGGCCTCTCGGGCATCCTTGAACTTGGACTCCGCTTCCTTGTCGTCCGGGTTGCGGTCGGGGTGGTACTTCATCGCCATGCGCTTGAACGCCTTTTTGATTTCGGCGTCGCTGGCGTTTCGGGCCACCCCGAGTATCTCGTAGTAGTCGCGTTTGGCCATGCCTTAATAGAGCTGCTAGTCGCTGGTTGCTAGTGGCGAGGGCGCGCCGGCCGGACATCGCAGGCCGGCGGAGGCGCCTGCGGTACCCGTGTCGATACTAGAACCCATCTCAAAATTCCGCAAAAGGGCGTAGGTCGGATCAAATCCCGAAGGCGGACCGGAGGCCGCAATGCCTGTGGACCCATTTAGTAGACAGTGGACAGGGGACGGCAACCGCCGGTCAGGTCATCCTCGTGACGGACGCCTACCGCTCATTGTTTTCCGGCCTACTGTAAGCTGTCCACTGCACACTAGCCAAAGCCGAGACGACGGGTCCGCACCTTCGGCGTTCGACCCATCCTACACCGACCCAGGCAATTTCGAGATGGGTCGTACTCACAAGTAACCGGTGGTCGCGTCTCTCACGACCACCGGTTGTCACTCGCAAGCAAAAAGTTGGCTCGCGGTCACTTCTTGCTTTCGTCCACCTCCTCGAACTCGGCATCGACCACGTCCTCCTTGGCCGTTTCCTTCTGGGTACCGGCCTCGGCACCACCCGCCTGGGCCCCGGCGGCCTCGGCACCGCCGGCCTGGGCCTGAGCCTGGTAGAGGCGCTCGGCGAGCTTGGCCGACTTCTCGGACAAGGCCTGGGTCTTGGCCTCGATATCGGCCTTGTCGTCGCCCTTCATCGCCTCCTGCAGCGCGCTGATGGCATCCTCGATGTCCTTCTTCTCCGAGGCCTCCACCTTGTCGCCCAGCTCGCCCAGGGACTTGTTGGTGGCGTGGATCAGCGAGTCGGCCTGATTGCGCGCATCCACCAGCTCGTGGAACTTCTTGTCCTCCTCGGCATGGGCCTCGGCGTCTTTGACCATGCGCTCGATCTCGTCGTCGCTGAGACCGCTGGAGGCCTTGATCTCGATGCCCGTCTCCTTGCCGGTGGCCTTGTCCTTGGCCGAGACGTGCAGGATGCCGTTCGCGTCGATGTCGAAGGCCACCTCGATCTGCGGCACGCCACGCGGGGCCGGCGGGATATCGGTCAGATCGAACCGGCCCAGCGACTTGTTGGCCGCGGCCTGCTCGCGCTCGCCTTGCAGCACGTGCACGGTGACGGCGGTCTGGTTGTCGTCGGCGGTGGAGAACACCTGGCTCGCCTTGGTGGGGATGGTGGTGTTCTTCTCGATCAGCTTGGTCATCACGCCGCCCAGGGTCTCGATGCCCAGGGAGAGCGGGGTGACGTCGAGCAGCAGCACGTCCTTGACGTCGCCGCCCAGCACGCCGGCCTGGATGGCCGCGCCGATGGCCACGGCCTCGTCCGGGTTGACGTCCTTGCGCGGCTCCTTGCCGAAGAATTCCTTCACCGCCTCCTGCACCTTGGGCATGCGGGTCTGGCCGCCCACGAGGATGACGTCGTTCACCTCCGAGGCCGACAGCCCGGCATCCTTGAGCGCGGTCTTGCACGGCTCCAGGGAACGGGCGATCAGATCCTCCACCAGCGACTCGAGCTTGGCCCGCGTCAGCTTGATGTTCAGGTGCTTGGGGCCGCTCTGATCGGCCGTGATGAAGGGCAGATTGACGTCGGTCTGCTGGCTGGAGGACAGCTCGACCTTGGCCTTCTCGGCGGCCTCCTTCAGCCGCTGCAGGGCCAGCGGGTCCTTGCCGAGATCGATGCCCTGATCCTTCTTGAACTGGTCGATCAGGTAGTCGATCAAACGGGCGTCGAAGTCCTCACCACCCAGGAAGGTATCGCCGTTGGTGGAGAGTACCTCGATCTGGTGCTCGCCCTCGATCTCCGCGATCTCGATGATCGAGATATCGAACGTGCCGCCGCCCAGGTCATAGACGGCGATCTTGGTGTCGCCGCGCTTCTTGTCCATGCCGTAGGCGAGCGCCGCNNCTTGGTGGCCTGGCGCTGGGAGTCGTTGAAGTAGGCCGGCACGGTGATCACCGCCTCGGTGACCTCCTCGCCCAGATAGTCCTCCGCGGTCTTTCTCATCTTCTGCAGCACCCGCGCAGAGATCTCCGGCGGCGCCATCTTCTTGCCCTTGGCCTCGACCCAAGCGTCGCCATTGTCCGCCTTGACGATCTTGTAGGGCACGAGATCGATGTCACGCTGGACCTCCTTGTCCTCGAACTTGCGCCCGATCAGGCGCTTGATGGCGTAGAGGGTGTTGTGGGGGTTGGTGACCGCCTGGCGCTTGGCCGCCTGGCCCACCAGGATCTCGCCGTCCTCGGTGAAGGCGACGATCGACGGCGTGGTGCGGTCGCCCTCGGCGTTCTCGATCACGCGGGACTTGCCGCCCTCCATGACCGCCACGCAGGAATTCGTGGTCCCCAGGTCAATGCCGATGATCTTTCCCATGGTTCGATATCTCCGCTGCCAATCTTTGTGTCAAAAATGCTGAAAAACCCGAAACTTGTAGACTATTGCGCTACATGGGGCTGACCGTCTGGGAATTCAAGCCTCCTCGTCGAGCTGGCCGCCGGTGCCTTCGCCCCCAGGGGCGTACGCCCCGCCGGCCGCTCCCTGCTGGCCGCCGCGCGAGACGATGACCATGGCGGGGCGGACCAAACGATCGTTGAGCAGGTAGCCCTTTTGCACCACCGTGAGCACCGTGTTGGGCTCCTTCTCGGGCGCCTCCTGCATGGACATGGCCTGGTGCTGCTGCGGGTTAAACTTCTCACCCTTGGGGTCGATCTCGGCCACGCCGAACTTCTCCATGGCGCTGGTGAACATTTTGAGGGTGAGCTCCATCCCCTCCTTGAGCTTTTCCGCATCGACACCGCCATGCTCGGTGGCCGCCTCGATGCCCATCTCCATGCTGTCGCGCACCGGCAGCAGCTCCATCACGAACTTCTCCAGGGCGTATTTGTAGGCATTCTGCAGATCGCGCTCGGTGCGCTTGCGCAGGTTGTCCAGCTCCGCACGCGCCCGCACCAACTGGTCATAGTGCTCGTCCGCCTTGGCGCGCGCGTCCTCCAGCAGCAACTGCAGATCCTCGGACTCGTCCGCCTGCTCCGCGGCCTCGGCGGCCTCTTCGCCCGCCTGCTGCACCGCCTCGGGCTCGAGATTCTCCGAATGAATTTCTTTATCCGTCATTAAGTTACCCCAACGATTTGATAATCTATGACAACACGGGCCGGCCGCGCTGGGCCACCGGCCCGGTGGACCCCGTTACCGCCCATATGAGGATCAGTGCCTCGAATTCAAGGCCGCCCCGAGAAGCTTGGCGGTGATGTCCACCATGGGGATCACCCGATCATAGGCCATACGCGTTGGGCCGATCACCCCCAGGACCCCGACCACGCGGTCCTCGACCGAGTACGTGGAGGTCACCACGCTGCACTCCCCCAGCACCTCGTAACCGGACTCCTCGCCGATGAAGATCTGGACCCCCTGGGCGCTGAGCGTCTGGTCCAGCAGGTGCAAGATCTCGCGCTTCTGGTTGAAGGCCTCGAACAGCTGGCGCAGCTTGTCCACGTCGGAGAGCTCCTCGAACTCCATCAGATGGGTCTGGCCCACCAGCACGTAGCCGCCTTCGTCGTCGCCCTCGGTGAACAGGCGCTGGGCCATCTCCACGGCGTTGCGCATGATCTCGTTCATGTGCTCTCGGTCACGCTCCATGCCGTGCAGCAGGTCGCGCCGCACCTGGGAGATCTCCTTGCCGCCGAACTCCGCATTCAAATAGTTGGCGACACGCTGCAGCTCGCCGACGGTGTACGGGTGCGGGAGCTGCAGCACGCGGTTCTGGACCTCGTGCTCGTTGGTCACCAGGATGGCCAGCACGCGGCCTTCCGACAGGGGCAGGAACTCCACCTGGCGCAGCTCCATGTACTCCAGCCGGGGCAGCGTGGCGATCCCCGCCAGGTGCGTGATCTCGGAAAGAAATTCAGACACGCTGGCCACCAATTTCTGGGTGTCGTGGCCGTGCCCGAGCTGGCGCTTGAGCTCCTCCATCTCTTCCCAGCGCTCCAGGGACCTGATGCTCACCAGGCTGTCGACGAAGAAGCGGTACCCCTGCACGGTGGGTATCCGCCCGGCGGAGGTGTGCGGCGAGCGGATGAAGCCTCGTTCTTCGAGGTCGGCCATGACGCTGCGGATGGTCGCCGGGCTCAGCTCCAGCCCCGTTGCCCGCGCCAGGGCCTTGGAGCCCACCGGCTGACCGCCATGGATATACTGCTTCACCAGCGCCGCCAGTACGTGCTGGGCGCGCTCGGTCAGGTCGTATCGGGTCTTCGCGCCGGCCATGGGATTGAGTTTGGGCGTAATCCGCCGTCGTTTGGCACTCGGTATGGTAGAGTGCCAGGGTTTGATGCGTCAACGCGGTACGCCACCCCGTGTCCAGTTGGCGGGGCCCGCGGGCCATGGTACGTTTGCTTGAAACCACAATAACATAGGTGTCCGATGCCCACAGCCTTCCAGACCGTCGGTCTGTTCGGCAAGTACGAGGACCGCAGCGTCGCTCACGCCCTGGAGACCCTGCACCGTCACCTGGTCGGACGGGGCCTGCGGGTAGTGCTCGACCAGGACACCGCCGCCAACCTGCCCGCCCTGCAGATCGACAGCCTGCCGCGCGATGAGCTTAGCCGCCAGTGCGACCTCGCGGTCGTCGTCGGCGGCGACGGGACCCTGCTCAACGCGGCGCGCTCGCTCAGCGACCACGAGGTCCCCGTGATGGGCGTGAATCTGGGTCGGCTCGGATTCCTCGTCGACGTCTCGCCCGCGGAGATGCTGCCGCGGTTGGACCAGATCCTGGATGGCCGGTTCACGGAGGAAAGGCGGTTGCTCCTGCACGCGCGCGTCGAGCGCGAGGGACATACGGTCATCGAGTGCGACGCCCTGAACGACGTGGTCGTCCACAAGTGGCAGGTGGCGCGCATGATCGAGTTCGAGACCTACATCAACAACGTCTTCGTTCACGTCATGCGCTCCGACGGCCTGATCATTTCCACACCCACGGGCTCCACCGCCTATGCGCTGTCCGGGGGCGGGCCCATCCTGCACCCGTCGCTGGACGCGCTGGTCCTGGTCCCCATCTGCCCGCACATGCTCACCAACCGGCCCATCGTGGTGAGCGCCGAAAACGAGATCGAGGTGATAGTGGGCACGGCGGGCGGCGGTCAAGGACAGGTTACCTGCGATGGGCAGGTCAACGACCGCGTGCAGCCCGGCGACCGAATCTGCGTTCGCAGCAAGCCCTGCAAACTGCACCTACTGCATCCCAGCGGCTACGACTACTATCAGATCCTGCGCAGCAAGCTGCGCTGGTCGGAAAACCCTTAAAAGCAGATACAAGATACAAGATGCGAGATACAAGAGAAAAATGTCGCGTCGTTTCCATTGCCAACGCTGGTGGATGTAGCGAAAAAGCCACTCTTTGTTCTTGTATCTTGTATCTTGCCTCTCGTCTCAGCTCATGCTGACGCACATCCACATCCGAGACTTCACCATCGTCGACGAGCTGGAGCTCGAGCTCGGCTCGGGGATGAGCGCGCTCACCGGCGAGACCGGCGCGGGCAAGTCGATCCTGGTGGATGCCCTGGGCCTGGTGCTGGGCGACCGTGGCAACTCCACCGTGATCCGCCACAGCGCCGAGCGCGCCGAGATCACGGCGGCCTTTGACCTGGCCGACACCCCGGACGCCCGCTCGTGGCTGGAGCACCAGGAGCTCGCCGGCGACGGCGAGTGCATCGCACGCCGCATCCTGACCCGCGAGGGGCGCACGCGCGCCTATATCAATGGACGGCCGGTACCCGTCCAATCCCTCAAGGAGCTGGGCGATACGCTGGTGGACATCCACGGCCAGCACGAGCACCAGTCCCTGCTGCGGCGCGATGTCCAGCGCCGGCTGCTGGACGACTACGCCGGCAATGCGGAGCTGGCGGACGAGGTAGCGCAGCTCTGCCGCGAGTGGAAGGCCAAGGGCGCCGAGCTGGAATCGCTGCGCGGCGCCGCGCAGGAGCGCGTGGCACGCTGCGAGCTGCTGCGCTTCCAAGTGCGCGAGCTCGAGGAGCTGGACCTCAAGCCCGAGGAAGCCAGCGGCGTTCAGGAAGAGCACAGCCGCCTGGCCCATGCCGGTGAGCTGCTGCAGACCTGCCGCGAGGCGGTGGCTGTGCTCTACGGGGGCGAGCACACGACGGTACACGATCAGCTCAGCGGCGTACTGGCCCGGCTCGCGGCCCTGTGCGATATCGATCCTGCGCTGTCCTCCAACCGCGACCTGCTCAACGACGCGCTGATCCAGGTACAGGAGGCGGCGGACGGGCTGCGCCGCTATGCCGATCAGCTCGACCTGGACCCGGGGCGACTGCAGTGGCTGGAACAGCGCCTCGGGGCCATTCACGACCTTTCCCGCAAGCACCACGTTGCAGCCGAAGAGCTGCCCCGCCTGCTGGAGCGACTGTGCGCCGAGCTCGATACCCTCGATCACGCCGACGAGCACCTGACCGCGCTGCAGGACGAGATCGAGCACCTGCGCGGGCGCTACGCGGAGCGCGCGCGGCTCCTCGGGCGCAGGCGCCGCGACGCCGCCAGGGCGCTCAACCGCAAGGTAGGGGAGGTGATCCAACAGCTCGGAATGGCCGGCGCCTGTTTCGAGATCGCGGTCGAAGAGCGCCCGTCCGGCGAACCCGCTCCCAGCGGCATGGACCGCGTAGAGTTCCGGGTGGCCACCAACCCGGGCCAGCCGGAGAAACCGCTGATCAAGGTGGCCTCGGGCGGCGAGCTGTCCCGCATCAGCCTCGCGATCCAGGTGGTACTGGCCCGCAACACGCGCATCCCCACGCTGATCTACGACGAGGTCGACACGGGCATCGGCGGCGGCGTGGCCGAGGTGGTGGGCCGGCAGCTGCGCGCCCTGGGCGAGGTGCGCCAGGTGCTCTGCGTCACTCACCTCCCCCAGGTCGCCGCGCAGGGCCACCGCCACCTGAGGGTCAGCAAGCACGTCGCCGGCGGGGCGGCCCGCACCTCGCTGGAGCCGCTGGGCGAGGAGGAACGCGTGGAAGAGATCGCGCGCATGCTCGGCGGCCTGGAGACGACCGACCAGAGCCGCGCCCACGCGCGGGAGATGATTCAAAAGGCGGGCGAGAACGGAAGCGCGGAGTCCGAGAACAGGCAACGCGCCAAGGCCTGACGAGAGGCTGGGAGCTATCCGCTCCGCGACGTTATACTAGCTGCTCTCCGTTTCCCCCGCCCGGCATTTCTCGCAAAGACCATAGATGTAGAGACTGTGGTCGGTCATGCGATAGCCCGCCTTCTCCGCGATCTCATGCTGGAGGCGTTCGATGGTCTCGTTCGTGAACTCGTCCACGCGCCCGCAGCGCACGCATAAGATATGGTCGTGGTGCCCGCCGCGGCTGAGCTCGAACACCGAGTGCCCACTCTCGAAGTGATGCCGCGTTACCAGGCCCGCGCCTTCGAACTGCGTGAGCACGCGGTAGACGGTGGCCAGGCCGACGTCCTCCCCAGCATCCAACAGCTGCTTGTAGACGTCCTCTGCGCTCAGGTGCCGGGCCTCGCAACGCTCCATGATCTCCAGAATCTTTTTCCGCGGCACGGTGACCTTGAGGCCGGCCTTTTTGAGGTCTTGCGATTCCAACATGGGTTCTCCCGCCTGTGACAGCTCCGCGCCCATGGGCTATCATGCCCAGTCGAACGGCGGGCAGCCTGGATGGATCAGATGCAAAAGCTTCTCATTCCTATTGTATCCCTCGTCTACCTGTCTGTCATCGGCTGCTCGGGCTGTGCCTACAAGCTCGACGTCCAGCAGGGCAACATCGTGGAGCAGGAAGACCTCAACGCAATCAAGCCCAACATGACCAAGCGCCAAGTGCGCTACCTGCTGGGCACGCCGCTGGTGCACGACCCATTTCACCAACAGCGGTGGGATTATTACTCCAGCTTTCAGCCGGGGGGCGGGGACCGCGAGCAGCGCCGGGTGAGCCTGTTTTTCCAGGAGGATCGACTGATCCGCATCGAAGGGGACATGCGGCCGCAGCCGACTGCGGAGGCGGACCCCAAGCCGCAGACCACGGTGGTGACGGTGGAGCACGCCGCACGCGAGAACCAGGGCGTGCTCGATCGGCTGCTGGGCGGCATCGGGATCGGCGACGACGAATAGGCCGCGCACGGTCCCGGCCCGCCGGCCCGAACTCTATCGCAACGCCCGGCCTCCGGGACCAGCCGCCAAGCTCGGCGGCACGGGACGGGGATCAGGCCTTCGGCTCTCCGGCGCCGCCTCCCTTGCGCATCTTCTTGCCCTCGGCGGCGCGCCTGCGCCGGACCTCCTTGGGATCGGCCTTGAGCGGGCGGTAGATCTCCACCCGGTCACCCGCGCGCAGGGCAGCATCCAGCTTGGTGAGCCTGCCGAAGATCCCCACCTTGTTCTCGCCGCCCGGATCGATCTCGGGAAAGCGCTCCAGCAGCCCCGATTGCTCGACGGCCTGGCGCACCGTGGTCCCGGGCTCGACCTCCAGCGACAACAGCACCTGCTCGTCCGGCTTGGCGTAAGCGACTTCTACGGTAACGGTCTCAGGGTTTGCCATACAGGTCGTGCGCCCTCTCTACGAATGCATCGACGAGTGAGCCGGCCACCTGGTGAAACACCGGCCCGACCACGAGCTTGACCATACGGCTCGAGAACTCGAAGTCCATGTCCAGGGATACCTTACATCCATTTTCGAGCTCGTCGAAACGCCAGAAACCCTCGAGGTGATGGAACGGTCCTTCCACGAGCCGGATCTCGATCATCTTGTTGTGCTGCAGGCGGTTCACCGTAGTGAAGGCCTTGCGCACGCCGCCCCGCGACAGCTCGATGGTGGCGCGCACCTCGTCGCGGTTCCGGCTCGTCACGCGCGCGGCGCTGCACCACGGCAGAAAATCCGAATAGGAGTCGACGTCGTCGACCAGGGCGAACATCTGCGCCGCGCTGTACGGAACCAGCGCGCTGCGGCTCAAGGCGGTCATGCTCTGCGCGTATTACTGTTGGGACTTGAGCTCAATGATACCCGTTGCGAACAGCAGGATCACGATGACCGCGATTGGCGCGACGTAGCGGGCCAGGAAGCGCCACAGTCGATAGCCGAAGTGGTCCCCCAGGCCGAGCTCGTCCAGGCTGGTCTCCTTGGGCAAGATCCACGCGCAGAATACGGCCACCAGGAACCCGCCCAGGGGCAGCATGATGTTGGCCGCCAGAAATTCCACCAAATCGATGAAGGCCTTTCCGAAGACCTTGTATTGCGCCCATACGTTCAAGGAAAGCAGGGAGATCAGGCCCAGGACCCACGCGACCAGGCCCGCCCAGGCCGAGGCCATGACCCGGTTCATGCCGCGGTTTTCCACCAGCCACGTGACCACCGGCTCCAGCAGCGAGATGGCCGACGTCCAGGCGGCGAAGACCAGCAGCAGGAAAAACAGTGTGCCGAAGAACGTCCCGCCCGGCATGTGCCCGAAGGCGATGGGCAATACCTTGAACACCATCCCGGGCCCCAGTTCCGGGGTGAGGTGATTGGCGAACACGATGGGGAAGATGGCCAGGCCAGCCACCAGCGCCACCGACGTGTCCATGATGGCGATGACGATCGTGGTGCGGGTGATGGACGCCAGGTGCGAGAGATAGGACCCGTAGATCATGATCGCCCCCATCCCCAGGCTCAGGCTGAAGAAGGCCTGGCCCATGGCGGTGAGCATCCCCTTGGCGCTGAGCTTGGTGAAGTCCGGCTTGAACAGATAGACCAGGGCCTCGCCGAACTGGCCGGTGTTCATGGCATAGCCCACCATGACGAGCAGCAGCAGGAACAGCAGCGGCATGAGAAAGCGCACCGCCTTCTCCAGCCCGCTCTTCACCCCGCGCGAGACCACGATGATGGTCATCACCATGAATATGGTGTGCCAGCCCAGGAGCTTCTCCGGATCGGCCACGAACTGACCGAACAGGCTGGTGGCTCCGTCGGCCGTCACCCCCTCGAACACGCCGGTGCCGGTACGAAACACGTACGCCAGCGTCCACCCGGCCACCACGCTATAGAAGGAGAGGATCAGATAGCCGGCCGCCATGCCCAGCCATCCGATATACTGCCAGGCCGCGTTCTTGCCCTCCTCCTGGGCCAGCGTGCGCATGGTGTTGATGGGGCTCTGCCGGCCCCGGCGCCCGAGCAGGATCTCGGACATCATGATGGGGATGCCGATGGCGGCGACGCAGACGAGGTAGACGAAGACGAAGGCGCCTCCCCCGTTCTCGCCCGTGATGTAGGGAAACCGCCAGATGTTGCCCAGGCCCACGGCCGAGCCCGTCGCCGCGAGGATGAATGCCAGCCGGGACGACCATTCGCCGTGGATAGAGGTTCGCCTTGCGCCCATTTCATTCTTCCGGTTGTAGTTTTTGGCGCATTTTGAACGAGTTGCGGGCACGACTCAACCGACGGGGCCGATGCCCGCCGGCGCCCGGGCCGGCGCCCCGGGGCGCGTTTGCCAGCGCCCCCGCCGAGCTTGGTATAATTATTTGATGAACAAGAAGAAATCAAAGACCGCACCGTTGAGCACGATCGCCCTGAACAAAAAGGCGCGCCACGACTATGCCCTGGAAGAGCGTTTCGAGGCGGGGCTGGTGCTTGAGGGCTGGGAGGTCAAGGCGCTGCGCGCCGGGCGGGTGCAGCTACGCGACAGCTATGTGATCATCAAGGATGCCGAGGCCTGGCTGCTGGGGGCCTTGATCACGCCCCTGCCCACCGCCTCCACGCACATCCAGCCCGATCCGACGCGCACGCGCAAGCTGCTGCTGCACCGCGACGAGCTCAGCAAGCTCATCGGCGCCACCGAGCGCAAGGGCTATGCCCTGGTGCCCACGGCCATGTACTGGAAGCGCGGCCGCGCCAAGGTGGAGATCGCCCTGGCCCGGGGCAAGAAGGCCCACGACAAGCGCGCCGCCAAGAAGGAGCGGGACTGGCAGCGGGAGAAGGCGCGGGTTCTCAAGCACGGCTGAGCGCGCCGCGCGGGCGGCGCGCAGATCCACAATTAAGTTATCAATCCAATGCTCACGAGACACACACGGGTGGCCTTGAAAACCCGGGATGTGGTATTATATACACTTACCAAGGGGGCGACCTGGCTTCGACGCGGGTAGCGAAACCCGAGGTGCATGCCGAGGCGCAGTGACCTCGTTAATCCAACTGCAACCAACATAGTTGCCAACGACGACAACTACGCACTCGCTGCTTAAAACCCAGTAGGGTGCCGTCTGACTGGAGCCGTGCTTGTGCGTCCAGTATCAGGCGTCGACTCTCACAAGATCGCGGTGAAGCTCTCCCGGGGCGGACCCGTTAAAACTCCACCGGGATCGCTGTCTGTCTTCCCTGCCCGTCGGGTAGCAGGCGGTTAAAGCAATAGACTGGGCTAAGCATGTAGAGCCGACGGCGGAGTGCTTGCGGACGCGGGTTCGATTAACACAATGGTCGCCACGGGGAGCGATCCCCGTTGGAAAAAGAGGGCTCATACGGTGAACGCTACGGGGCTCAAGCCCTACGCCAACGCCGTCCGGTGAAGGGGAAACCCGTAAGCCGGCTAGAGACTCATAGGCTCCTGTCGGGCAATGCGCTACGGAGTACTAGGGTGGATCGCTGCCAGGGGGCAGCCTTCCACAACACGCCCTCCCCTGCCGGCAACGGCAGGTGAAGGAATAGTCCAGCCTCTGTCGAAAGACAGGGAATTAGCTGTCCCGCCGCCTCCACCAATCCAAAGACCCCTGACCGTCATTGGTCGGGGGTTTTTTGATGCCGGTTCACGTATAGTCTCCCAGAGAACGAAATACGGGAGGCGGCATGGATGCAAAAACGCTCACCCCGACAGACGCTGCCTACATCGCCGGACTCATCGACGGCGAGGGCACCATCACGCTCACCCGCAAACGCCGGAACGAAAACCGTCAGCTAGCGATCACCATCAGTAGCACCGAGCAAAAGCTGCTGGGGTTTGTCCACTCCGCAGTCGGCAACGGCAAGATCACCGGCAAACGCACAACGCGGGCACACCACACCCCCAGTTACACCTACGCCGTCTACAAGCGCCAAGCGCTGAGTCTGCTGAAACAGATTTATCGTTATCTCAAGACATGCAAAGCAGACCGCGCCGCTCTCATTCTCCGTGATTACCTCGGTCACACGCCGCGCAATGGCAAGTACACCGCCCTGCAGCGGAAGGAACGGCAGCGATTCGAGGAACTTGTGCTGGCTATCAAGTCCGGAGGAAGCTTTACCTGAGTAATTTGGAACACAGGATGTCGACCGCCCCAATTATGGGGAACCGAAACTGTGGCCGTCGTCGCATCTTCGCGTAACCGGGTCGCCCATCAGCCAGCCGCCCACGGCGGCCGGGTCGGACCACGTAACCTCCCGCCGCACAAAGGATTTACTCCAGCCTGACCGCGCTTTCGGCTCTTAGAACGCTCATTTCACCCCGTAAACGCCCCCTCGTAGTCCCTAAGCAGTTCGCGAAGCGGCCAAAAAATCATCGTGGCCGACTAATTCCCGATATTGAGCGCTGACCCCGAGTGGGCCTGCATGTCTCTACAAGGCTCCAATCGCCGGCCGCCGGGCTGTCAGACCAAAGCGCTATTTGGCCTCAAAGAGCCAGCGGCGCCAACATCGGCGGTCCCTGGCGAAATTGAGCAAGAATTGTTGCTGATGGCAGCGATGGGTGATGTGCCACATCCCGCTCTCAAGCCAAACGCGATTCGCCCGCGGCATAACGCCTCCTCCTTAAACCAGCGGTTTGTTGTCTAAAACGAGCCGTCTAAGGCCAGATCCAGGCCCTATTTAGCCCCGCTTTTCCCCCGAATCAGCCGCTTACGCCGGTCCGACCCTACAGTCCCCGGACCCTACAGTCCCCGCCGGCCCGACCCTACAGTCCCCCAATGCGATGCCAAGGATGGCCAACTACAAGGGCACGAAGAAATTTCACCTTGCCGATGCGGCATACATCGCTGGTCTTATTGCCGGCGAGGGTACCATCACCCTAGGTAGTACACACCGCAACGACAACCGGCAACTCATTGTCCGCGTGAGCAGCACCGAAGTCGGAGCTCGCTTGAATGTTGCCTTGCACGCCGCATTGCAGATGTTATATGGTCGTACCCTTTTAAATGGTCTTTGTGCACCCAATGGTTTCACGTGCTCGAGAAGGCTCCGAAGGTTGACAGCGGACCTCGGAGGTTGAATGATGAACAGACAGCGCGCCCTTGAACTGCTGACCCGCAGCAAGCCGGAGCTTCAAGCCCGGTTCGGCGTGACCCGCCTGGCGCTGTTCGGCTCGACCGCCCGTGATACGGCGACCAGCGCCAGCGACGTCGATATTCTGGTGGCCTTCGACGGCCCGGCCACCTCCAAACGCTATTTCGGCGTGCAGTTCTTCCTGGAAGACCTTCTCGGCTGTTCGGTTGATCTGGTCACCGAGAAGGCCCTGCGGCCGGAGTTGCGCCCATATATCGAACAGGAGCGGGTCAATGTCTGATGCCGGCAAACGCGAATGGCGTTTTTACCTTGACGACATGATCGATTTCGCCGGGAAAGTGCTGGCCTACACCGACGGACTCGACCAGGCCGCCTTTGTGGCGAGCGGGCTCACCTATGACGCCACTTTGCGCAATCTGGAACTGCTCGGCGAAGCCGCCACCCACATCCCGGACCAAATCCGTGCCGCTCATCCCGAAATCCCCTGGCGGATGATCATCGCCACGCGCAACCGGCTCATTCACGGCTATCTCGGCATCGACGACGACACGCTCTGGAGCATCATCAAGGACGATGTGCCCGAACTGCTGCCGCTGTTGAACGTGCTGAAGAGCGAGGCCCAAACGTGAGGCCTGGCAGCGTCAAGATCGTCGACCGCGTCTCCGCCATCGAGGCGATCAAGCGTCTGAACGAGGACGACCTGCTCT
>JABAHQ010013691.1_pt2 | contig 20609 bp, 19 predicted proteins | sample 7062091 | NCBI WGS metagenome assembly JABAHQ01 (sample SAMN14534359, study PRJNA622989) | marine sediment metagenome | biome: marine biome [ENVO:00000428]; feature: marine pelagic biome [ENVO:01000023]; material: deep marine sediment [ENVO:00002113] | place: India: Gulf of Kutch | collected...
CAGCTGGTCAGCCGGTTCGGCGCAGACTAGGACCGGGTCGAGGGCTCGGGACCCGGGGGCGGGGCCGCCGCGCCGCCCTCTGTTCCCGTGCCGCGGCTTGCGCGAGCCCCGGCGCCGCGCGGCCCGGCGCGCTTCCACCAGGGCACTCCACAAGACCGGACAAACTCCGTGCACATGGATCGGGTGGATCGGGTGGATCGGGTGCGGCACAGGGCGGACAGGTCGTATGTTGACAGGTCGTATGTTGACAGGTCGTATGTTTTGGCAACGCATTTGCCTTGACAGGCGGGGCGTTCGCGTCTATGAAATGAATGAGTGTTCATTCAGGAAGAACATGCGCGACGGACTGGAAACACGGGAAAAGATCGAACGCGCCGCCCTCGGGCTCTTCGTGCGCCAGGGCATCAATGGCACGTCGATTCGCGACGTGGCCCGGCTGGCCGGTGTCTCGCAAGGGGCCATGTACAATCATTACAAGAGCAAGGAAGACCTCGCGCTCGAGCTGTTTTCGCGCGGCTGGTCCGAGATGGGCGCGGAGCTGCGCCGGCGCGGCCATAGCGGCACGACCCTGGAGGAGAAGTTCGAGGCCATGGTCGGCTACGTGTTCGACCGCTTCGACAAGGACTGGACCCAGGTCTCCTATGTGTTCTTCTCCCGTCACGACAACCTGCGGCGGGTCAGCGTGAACCTGCCCAATCCGTATCTCGCCTTCCGCAGGGTCATTGTGGACGCGATCCAGAACGGGGAGATCCCGCGGCAGGAGGCCGAGGTCGCCACCTCGATGGTGACCGGGGCGATCATCCAGGTCATCGACACCAAGATCCTGGGCCGCATCGACGGCAACCTGCACGGCCGCGCGGGGTACGTGGCCAAGGCCTGCGTCGGCCTTCTTCGCGGGTGAGATTCTTGTTGCAATCCTGGATGAACGAATGTACATTCATATGGAGCCAACAGGGGAGGGCGCCGTGATGAGGGGTTTCGCTCGGACTGCGAGACATTTGTCGGCGCGAGCCGGGGGGCTTTTTTGTGCGGCGCTAAATGAACGAATATCCATTCATTTAAGCCCGCTCGGCACCTCGTTGGCCGGGTCAGCCGATGGTCAAGCCACTGAAATAACTGGAGCTTATTCGAAAGCTCCGGCGTTGTCTCCGAACGAACGGCCATTCATTGCCTGCTCGACCGCAGGACGGCGGACAGGACCCTGGTCGGCGTGCTCGAGCCTGCGTCTCCAGGCGGCATGTCCGGGCGCGTCATTTGTCCGCGAAATGAATGAACGCTCGACTATTTATCCAGGCCTTGGGTGCTCGATCCGCGGTGCTGCGGCGAGGCGGCCTCGGGCGCTGCGGCGTGCCCGCCGGCCGGTTTTTTTTCGACCGTCGGTGAACGAATGCCCGTTCAGCCGGCGGGCGGCCTTGCGAGCCCGAGCGGGGCAGCCTTGGCGAGGCCACGTGAGGCAGGAGCAGGAGGTTCGGAAACCATGCTAGCCGAGATCAACAGCCTGCGAGAGGTGGCCCGGCGCTGCCTGGCCGGCGAGCCGCTCGACCCGGACCTGTCGAGCTGGCTCGGAACCTCGCTCTGCGACTTCCTGGAGCGGCGCTCCAGCACCATCGAGGACGCGCTCGGCCTGCGCGGCCCGCAGGGCGGGGTGCCCTGGTGGATGGAGGACGCCATCCGCGCCCGCGACGCCGCCCTGCGCGAGCTGGCCGCGCGCTTCCATGGGGCGCGCTCCGTCTCGGGCCAGGCCCGCGAGATCCGCCTGCGCGCCGTGCGCTATGCCGCCTCGGCCTGGCGCTTCGACCGGGCGCGCAGCCAGATGCCCGCGCGCTACGCCGGCACCCAGAGCGAGTACCTCTGGCGCGCCTTCAAGTCCGGCGCCGCCATGCCCATCAGCGAACGCCAGCTGCGCAACATCCTGGCGCGCTGATGGTCCGCCGCGCCGCTGATACCGCTTCGACCGGGCTCGACGCCTGCGCCGAAGCGTCTCGGAGTACGTACTCAGACCGACTGGCTTCCGAATGGGAGCTGGAATTCCATATAATTTGAACTTCCGCCTCCCCCTGATGCGCTGGGGCACGGAACGTCCACCTGATGCGTTCGCCTCGTCTTCGTGTTCGATCGGGAGGTCCTGGGGATGAAGATCGGGGTCATCGACCTCTTAGTGGATGCCCGAGCCAAGGGCTGGACGGGCTCCGTCTATTCGCACTACTTCCAAAAGCAGTTCGCCAGCATCATGCCGCAGGTGGTGGCCGTCTGGTGCCGCCAGCTCGGCCACCAGGTCCATTACGCCACATACCACGGCCAGCAGGACCCCAAGTCCCTGCTCCCCGACGATCTCGACGTGGTGTTCGTGGCGGCCTTCTCCAAGGCGAGTGCATTGGCCTACGCCCTGGCTAAGCTCTACCGTCGCGAGGGCACCTTGACCGTGATCGGCGGGCCGCACGCGACGTGCTTCGCCAGCGACTGCATCCGCTTCTTCGATATCGTGGTCGAGGCGTGCGACAAGACCCTGATCGACGACATCCTGCGCGGCGACTTCGCCCCGCCCGCCATCGTCACCAGCGGCCGGCCGCTTACCGACTTCCCCTCGGTCGAGGAGAGGATGCCGGAGATCGCCGTCTCCAACCTCTCGCGCGGCCGCCCGATCCTGAGCAGCACCATCCCGTTGATGGCCAGTATCGGCTGTCCGTACACGTGCAACTTCTGCACGGTGGGGAGCACCAGGTACGCTGCGCTGTCGCCGGAGGCGGTCAAGGAGGACCTGCGGTACGTCTCGCGGCACCTGCCGGGGGTCGCGATCATTTACCACGATCCCAACTTCGCGGTCCGCTTCGACGAGACCATGGATCTCATCGAGACGGTCCCCAAGGGGCACCGCAACCGCTATATCATGGAGAGCACGCTTTCGATCCTGAAGCCGTCGCGGCTGCGCCGCCTGCGCGAGACCGGGTGTCTCTACGTCGCGCCCTCGGTGGAATCCTGGACCGACTACGCCAACAAGGCCGGGGTCGGGGATAGATCCGGGCGCGACAAGCTCGAGCACGTAATCGAGCACTTCAAGCAAATCGGGGCCTACGTTCCGGGCATGGACGCGAACTTCATCTTCGGGACCGACGGCGACCGCGGCACCGAGCCCGTCGAGCTGACCAAGGAGTTCATCCGCCGCTTACCCGCCGTGTTCCCGTCGATCCAGATCCCCACGCCCTACGGCGCCACCCCTCTGTTCGATGAGCACCTGGCGCAGGGGCGTATCCTGAGGGAGATGCCGTTCGCCTTCTATTACACCCCCTATCTCGTGACCACCTTGAGGCACTATGGCCCGGCGGAATTCTACGGGCACTTGATCGACATCCTTTCGCTCGCCACCGGCAACCTGGCCGTGGCGCGCCGCCTGGCGAGCAAGCTGCCGCCCGTGATCCGGTTCCTCCACACGCTGCGGGTCTTTGCCGTCAAGCAGGACCTGAGCGAATACCGACGGCTGCGGCACATGCTGCTGAGCGACCCGGGCTTCCGCGCGTTCCACGAGGGTCGCTCGCGGCGCCTGCCGGCCTACTACCGGGAAAACCTGAGACGCCGGCTCGGCCGCTATGTCGAGCTGGTGTCCGAGGCCGATCTGAGGCCGGTCCTGGCCCGGCGGACGGCCTCACCGGACCGCCCTGCGGCGGCCGTCGAGCCCGTTCGGCGGCAGCCCGCCCTCACCTGAGGCTGCACGGCAAATCGTGGCGGCCCGAGCGGGGGTGAGGGGCCGCGCGCGGTCCTTGCGCAAACGCCGGTCTTGACTAGGCTTGTCGGGCGAGAGAACAGTGACGGCGCATGTCACTTGGTCTTTCCGACAGCCACGCGCGCCGTCGGCGCCAGGCGCGCCGGACGCTGCTCAAGTGGCTCATCGCTCTGGGCGCGATCGTGGCGGCCGGCGTGATGGCCTATGAGACCGGCTCGAGCCTGGCCGAGCACGAGCTCGAGGACCTCAAGCAGAGGCTGGCCGAGCTCTCGGAAAGGCTCGAGCGGCTGCAGCGGGAGAACACCCAGCTCCAGGCCGACCTCATCCTCAGCGACCGGCGCCTCAAGGACGCCGAGCTGCGCTACGAGCGCGACGTCCCCAAGGGCCGGATGGCGGCGCTCATGGAGCGGATCCAGGAGAAGCTGGAGGCCGGAGCGGAGCAGAGCCGGCTCGAGTTCCTGATCGAGTCGGCGGCCAAGCCGCGCTCCTGCGACGACAAGCCGCTCACCAAGCGTTTCCTGGTCCGCACGCCGATCTCGCGCGGCGGGAACGATTCGGTCAGCTTCGCGAAGAACACCGTCACGATCACCGCGCTCGGCGAGTCGGCGGTGAACGCCGAGGGCAAGGTCGAGGCCTGGTTCGATCCGGCGCAGCCGGTCACCGTGCGCCTCACCCGCATCGGCGGGGCGACGACGGTCGAAAAGGGCATGCTGCCGCTGCACACCTCGGTCGTCGCCGGCGACAAGGAATACATCTACAGCATCGTCGAGGGCAAACAGCGCGGCTTCGTCGAGGTGACCGGCGACCGCTGCGACTACCCCTGAGCCCGACGGGCGCTGCGGGGTCCGCCCGGCGGGGTCGCTCGGGCCCGCGCCGGCCAATCTTGGCCTGACGCACGACCGGCCCCAGAGGCCGCTTGACAGGCCCTGCGTTCTCGTGTTGCCTAGGGCCGCAACAGCGCCGATTTGACGCTTAGCTTGCGGGCGCTATAGAAATCCGGCTAAAGCGAGCGGAGACAACCGCCCGGCCTTTAGCCGCGGCGGTTTTTCTTGTGCCGGGCCGGGCAGGCCCCGGCGATCACCCGCAAGCGCAGGCGCCCACGGCGCCCTGGGGAGGAGGAGCCGGATGGCCGACGGATATGCCGGGGACGTGTCCTCGAAGGTGGCCTGGGAGATGCTTGAGCGGGATCCCCAGGCGCTGTTGATCGACGTGCGCACCGACGCCGAGTGGCGCTATGTCGGCGTGCCCGACCTGAGCGCGATCGAGAAGCAGACCGTTTGCGTCAGCTGGCAGACCTATCCCGGTCTGCAGCTCAACCCGAACTTTGCGGAGCAGCTCGAGGCCCAGGGCGTTTCCCCCGAGCACACACTGCTCCTCATCTGCCGCTCGGGTCAGCGCTCGCGCCATGCCGCGATCCTGCTCACGGATCGCGGCTATCCACGCTGCTACAACGTGGCCGACGGCTTCGAAGGCGGCTATGACGAATGGCGCCACCGCGGGACCCGGGAGGGCTGGAAGGTCGCCCGGCTGCCGTGGCGCCAGGACTAGAGGACAACGCCATGCCACGGGACCAAGAGAGCTTCGCCAACGGCGCCTATCGCCGCCAGACCAGGCTGGTACGCGGCGGCCTGACGCGCAGCGCCTTCGACGAGACCAGCGAGGCGCTGTTCCTGACCTCGGGCTACGTCTATCCCTCGCCGGAGGACGCCGAGGCCGCCTTCAAGGGCGAGCTGAAGCACTACCAGTACTCGCGCTACGCCAATCCGACGGTGGCCATGTTCGAGGAGCGCCTGCGCCTGATCGAGGGCGCCGAGGCCTGCTACGCCACGGCGAGCGGCATGGCCGCCGTCTTCGCCGCGCTCATGTGCCAGCTCGAGGCCGGCGATCGCGTGGTGGCCTCGCGGGCGCTGTTCGGCTCGTGCCACTACATCATCGCCGAGCTGCTGCCGCGCTACGGCATCGAGAGCGTGCTGGTCGACGGCACCGACCCCGACGCCTGGCGGGCGGCGCTCAGCCGACCGAGCGCCTGCGTGTTCATCGAGACGCCGTCCAACCCGACGCTCGAGATCATCGACATGGCCGCCGTGGCGGAGCTGGCGCACGCCGCCGGGGCCTGCTTCATCGTCGACAACGTGTTCGCCACGCCGCTCCTGCAGCGGCCCCTGGCCTTCGGCGCCGACGTGGTGGTCTACTCCGCCACCAAGCACATCGACGGCCAGGGCCGCACGCTCGGCGGCGCGGTCCTCGGCTCGCAGCGCTTCATCGACGAGCGCCTGCAGGTCTTCCTGCGCCACACCGGTCCCTCGCTCAGCCCGTTCAACGCCTGGGTCCTGGTCAAGGGCCTGGAGACTCTCGAGCTGCGCCTCGAGCGCCACTGCCGCAACGCGGCGGAGCTGGCCCGCTTCCTGCAGGGCCGGGCCGGCGTGCGCAGGGTGATCTACCCCGGCCTGGAGAGCCATCCGCAGGCGGCGCTCGCGCGCCGCCAGATGAGCGACAGCGGCAGCGTCATCTCCTTCGAGGTCGAGGGCGGCAAGGCAGGCGCCTTCCGCGTGCTGCGCGCGCTCCGCCTGGTCGACATCTCCAACAACCTGGGCGACGCCAAGAGCCTGGTCACCCATCCGGCAACGACCACCCACCAGCGCCTGGCGCCCGAGGCGCGCGCCGAGCTGGGCATCAGCGAGGGCTTGGTGCGGATCTCGGTCGGCCTCGAGGACATCGAGGACCTGAAAGAGGACCTGGCCCGGGCGCTGGCGGCGTGAGGCGCGGGCGAGGCGCTCAGCCGCCGGCCGCCAGCTCGGCGATCTTTTGCTCCAGGCTGCGGATCAGCCCGTCGAAGCCCTCGCTCCGGATCACGCTGCTGTATTCGGAGCGTTTCATCGCCAGTTCGCTGTACTTGGCCTCGAGGAAGACGTCGACGACGCGCCAGCGGCCCCGAGCGGTCTTCAGCAGATAGTTGATGGGCACCGCCTTGCCGTTGGCCTTGACCAGGTTGTTGCGCACCAGGACCGACTTGCGCGGCGCCTGTTCGGTGCCGAGGATCTCGAAGCGCTCGCCGCTATAGCCGTCGAAGCGCGCGGCAAAGGTCGCGATGCTCATGCGTGCGAACAGATCGGTCAGGCGCTCGCGCTGGGCCGCGTCCAGCTTACGCCAATGCCGGCCGACCGAGATCCTGGCCATCAGGGGAAAGTTGAAGGCCCCATTGAGCACGGGAGCGAGCCGCTCGGAGCGGCCCGCGAAGCCGAGCGTCTCGGCCTCGCGCATGACCTCGAGGATGGCCTGGTTCAGGCGCGCGACGATGTCGCTCGGGGCCTCCGGCGCCGCCGCGGCTCGCGGTGCCGGCCAGCCCAGGGCCAAAAGCAGGATGGCGGCGAGAAACCGGCGGGACGGACGCAATGCCAAGGACGGCCCTCCTCGCAAGACCCGATGGACTCGAGACGGCACCTGCCGCCTTGCACGGGGCGCCCGGGCGACGAGTCTCGCGCGCGACGGCTGGTGCGGCAAGCGGGCGTTGCTCACGAAGTGGTCACCTTTTGGTGCGCATCAAGCCCGGAGATTGACGCCGGGCGGCAGAATCGGGATTCTGTCCCACGCTCCGGCCGGGTCGGGTCCGGGCCTTCGCGGGTCCGCCACGCCCCCGTGCGGATGCGACGGAATTCGAAAGCCAGGAGATGCGGGCAGCGATTCTTGCGGCCGGTATCGGCCGTCGCCTCGGTTTCGCGGCGCCTCCGCCGAAGATTCTCCTGAGCTTCGGCGGCGAGACGCTGCTGGCCCGGCACGTCGCCATCCTGCGCCACTGCGCGGTGGAGCGGGTCGATATGGTCGTCGGCCACCATGCCGAGCGGGTCGAGGCCGAGATCGACCGGCTGGGTGCCCGGGACCTGGTGAAGACCCGCTTCAATCCGGACTACGCCCAAGGGGCCATCGTCTCGTTTTGGCACCTGCGCGACATCTTCATGGCGGGCGAGCCGGTCATGTTCATGGACGGCGACGTGCTCTACGACCACCGCATGCTGGCGCGCCTGCTCGCCAGCCCGGCGGACAACTGCTTCCTGCTAGACCGCACCACCGAGGAGGGCGAGGATCCGGTCAAGCTTTGCATGCGCGATGGCGTTCTGGTCGATTTCCACAAGCGGCCGCAGCGCGGGTACGACTGGTGGGGCGAATGGGTCGGCTTCTGCCGCTTCGGTCCCGCGATCGCCGCCAAGATCGCCGGGGCGACGGCGCGCCTCGTCGAGGCCGGACGGTGCGAGGCCATCTACGAGGATGCCGTGCGCGAGGTCGTCGTCGGCGAGCCGCCGGGCACCTTCGGCGTCGAGGACATCACCGGCCTGCCCTGGGTCGAGATCGACTTTCCCGAGGACTTGGAAAAGGCCCAAGCGCAGGTCCTGCCGCGGCTCGCCGATCTGCCCGGCGAGGCCGAGCCGCGCGGCCTGGCACGCAGCACCGGCACATGACCAGTCTGGTTACGGGCGCCACCGGTTTTGTCGGCTCCGCGGTGACCCGGGCGCTTCTTGAGCGCGGCGCGGCCGTGCGCGTCCTGGTGCGCCCGCACAGCGACCGGCGCAACCTCGAGGAGCTGCACGTCGAGGCGGTCGAGGGCGACCTGCGCGACAAGGCCTCGCTCGAGCGCGCGCTTGCCGGCTGCCAGGCGCTGTTCCACGTCGCCGCCGACTACCGGATCTGGGTGCCGCGCCCGCGCGAAATCTACGCGGCCAACGTCGAGGGTACGCGCAACCTCATGGAGGCCGCCGGCGAGGCCGGGGTCGGGCGAATCGTCTATACCAGCAGCGTCGCCACCCTGGGGCTCAACCGCGACGCCCGTCCGGCCGACGAGACGACGCCGGTCTCGCTGGCCGACATGATCGGCCATTACAAGCGCTCCAAGTTCCTGGCCGAGGCGGAGGTCCGCCGCCTGGTCGCCGAGGCGGGCCTGCCGGCGGTCATCGTCAACCCGTCCAGCCCGGCGGGCCCGCGCGACATCAAGCCGACGCCGACCGGGCGGATGATCGTCGAGGCGGCGAGCGGGCGCATCCCGGCCTTCGTCGACACCGGGCTCAACGTGGTCCACGTCGACGACGTGGCCTGCGGCCATCTGCTTGCCTTCGAGGGGGGCAGGGTGGGCGAGTCGTACGTGCTGGGCGGCGAGAACATGGCACTCAGCGAGATACTCGGCGTCATCGCCCGCCTGTGCGCTCGGCCGCCGCCGCGCCTGCGCCTGCCGCACGGCGCCGTCCTGCCGCTCGCCTATGCGGCCGAGGCCTGGGCCCGGCTCGCGCGTGGGGGCGAGCCCTTCGTGACCGTCGACGGCCTGCGCATGGCCAGGAAACGCATGTTCTTCTCCAGCGCCAAGGCCGAGGCCGCGCTCGGCTATGCGGCGCGGCCCGCCGAGGCCGCACTCGCCGACGCCATCGAGTGGTTCCGCGCCGCCGGATACCTCGGCTAGAACGGGATTGCCGGCGCCGGCCGACTTTGTCGCGCGGGCGCCGCGAGGCGGGCCGCGCGCTACCAGATCCGGCTTGGCGCCGGCCGCAAGAGGCGGTAGGGATAGGGGTCGGCGGCGAGCGAGGAGGTCCTTCGTGCCGGTTCCCCTGAGACAGCAGCTCCGCGTCGGGGCCTACATCCTCAAGCAGCGCCTGCTGGGGCGCCGGCGCTACCCGCTGGTGCTCATGCTCGAGCCGCTGTTCCGCTGCAACCTCGCCTGCGCCGGCTGCGGCAAGATCGACTATCCGGACGAGATCCTCAACCGGCGCCTCTCCGTCGAGGAGTGCCTCGACGCGGTCGAGGAGTGCGGCGCGCCGGTCGTCTCCATCCCGGGCGGCGAGCCGCTGCTGCACAAGGAGATCGGCGAGATCGTGGCGGCGCTGGTGGCGCGCAAGCGCTTCGTCTACCTGTGCACCAACGCGCTGCTGCTCGAGAAGAAGCTGCACCTGTTCACGCCCAGCCCCTATCTCACCTTCTCGGTGCACCTGGACGGGCTGCAGGACGAGCACGACCGGGCGGTCGATCAGGAGGGCGTGTTCCAGCGCGCGGTCAGGGCGATCCACGCGGTCAAAGCGGCCGGCTACCGGGTCAACGTGAACTGCACGCTGTTCGACGACGCCGAGCCCGAGCGGGTCGCGGCGTTCTTCGACTTCGTGCGCGAGCTGGGCGTGGAGGGTGTCACCGTCTCGCCGGGCTACGCCTACGAGCGCGCGCCGGAGCAGGAGAACTTCCTCTCCCGGCGCCGCACCAAGGAGCTGTTCCGCGAGGTCTTCCGCCGCGGCCGGGGCCGCGGCTGGGGCTTCACCCAGTCGAGCCTGTTCCTCGATTTCCTGGCCGGCAACCAGGACTACCGCTGCACGCCCTGGGGCAACCCGACGCGCAACATCTTCGGCTGGCAGCGGCCCTGCTATCTCTTGAACGAGGGCTACGCCGGCACCTTCCGGGAGCTGATGGATGGCACCGACTGGGCCGGCTACGGCACCGGCAACTACGAGAAGTGCGCCAACTGCATGGTGCACTGCGGCTACGAGGCGACCGCGGTCAACGACACCGTGACGCGGCCGCTGAGGGCGCTCAAGGTCGCGCTCAAGGGGGTCCGCACCGAAGGTCCCATGGCGCCCGAGATCCCGCTCCACGGGCAGCGCCCGGCCGAGTTCGTCTTCGACCGCCTGGTGGCCGGCGCCGTCGCGCAGGGGCCCGGCGAAAAGGCCGCCGGCGGGCGGCCCGAGGAGCCCGGGTCAGTCGCCGCCGAATAACGCGCCGTCCGGCGCGGCGATCGTCTCGAGGGTCTCGATGGCAAGGCGCGCCTCGTAGGCGAGGCGAATCATGGCCGGGCCTTCCCAGGGCCGCAGGTACGCGGTCATGAGCGCCGCGAAGAGCCGGAGCCGGCCGTCGGGCCCCATCGCCTTGAGCGCGGCGCGCGGCGGGTTGCGCTCGGCCGGGTCGGCGACGGCCCGGACCACCAGGAAGGGCAGGCCGGCGGCCTCGGCGGCGAGCGCCACGCCGTGGCTTTCCATGTCCACGGCCCGGGCGCCGGAGGAGGCGAAGAGCGCGCGCTTCTGCGCGGCGCTGGCGAGCGGCTGCGCCTGCCCGATGAGCGCCCCCGCGGCCACGCGCAGGCCGGCGGTCAAGGCCCGGGCCCGCAGGCGCGCGCGCGGCGCCGCGGCGCTTGCCAGCGCCCGGCCGTCGTCCACGATCACCGTTTCGGCAAGCATGAGGTCGCCCGGCCTGAGGGCCGGGTCGAGCCCGGCGCACAGGCCGAAGCTGACCAGCTCCTCCGCGCCCTCGGCAATCAGCCGCTCAGCCGCGGCGCCGGCCCGCTCGGGGCCGGGCCCCGAGCAGGCGAGCCCGGGCGCATCGCGCCGGGCGCGGGCGAACGCCTTCTCGATCAGCCTGGCTTCGAAGACGAGCCCGGTGACGACGCCGCGGCGCGTCACATGCCGAACCGCACGCGCCGCTCGTTGCTGCGGCGCAGGTTGCGGTAGCGGGCCAGCGCCCAGAGCGGGAAGTAGGCGCTGTAGCCGTGGTAGTTCAGGTAGAACACGCGCGGAAAACCGATGCCGGTGTACCAGGGCTCGTGCCATTTGGCGCCCTCGCGCGGGCTCGAGTCCAGATAGGCGACGCCGCGCCGGACCGCCTCGCTGTCGACTTCGCCGGCCGCCATGAGCCCGAGCAGCGCCCAGGCGGTCTGCGACGCCGTCGAGGCCTTGGCCGCGTCGCGCCGGTCGGCCCAGTAGGTCGCGCAGTCCTCGCCCCAGCCGCCGTCGGCGCGCTGGCGCGACTTCAGCCAGTTGACGGCCTTGCGGACGTGCGCCGCTGCGAGGTCCTCCTTGCAGGCGTTGAACGCCGAGAGCGCCGACCAGGTGCCGTAGATGTAGTTGGCGCCCCAGCGGCCGTACCAGGAGCCGTCCGCCTCCTGCTCGCGCTTGAGGAACTGGAGCCCGCGCCGGACCGCCGAGTGGCTCGGGTCATAGCCGAGCTGCGCCAGCATGGAAATGCAGCGCGCCGTCACGTCCACCGTCGGCGGGTCGAGCAGCGCGCCGTGGTCGGCGAAGGGGATGCCGTTCAGGTAGTAGTGCTCGTTCTCGGCGTCGAAGGCGCCCCAGCCGCCGTTGCTGCTCTGCATGCCGAGGATCCACTCGCTGGCCCGCTCGATGGCGGGCCGGCAGCGCGGGTCGCCGGCGCGCTCGAGCGCCATGACCACGACCGCCGTGTCGTCGACATCCGGATAGTAGTCGTTGCTGTACTGGAAGGCCCAGCCGCCCGGCTTGAGGCCGGGCCGGCGCCAGGCCCAGTCGCCGATGGTCTCGGTGATCTCGCGCTCGAGCAGCCAGTCGATGGCCTTCTGCAGCACCGGCCCGTCCGGGTCCTCGCCCGCCTCCAGCAGCGCATGGAACGCCAGGCAGGTGTCCCAGATCGGCGACAGGCAGGGCTGGCAGTACGCGATCTCCGGGCTCCGGTCGATCAGCAGCTTGTCCACGGCCTTGCGCGCGCTCACGAACTGGGGATCGTCGCGCCGCCGGCCCAGGGCATCGAGCGCCATTACGGCGTTGGCCATGGCCGGGAAGATGCCGCCCAACCCGTCCTCGCCGTTGAGGCGCGGCGTGATGAACTCGATCGCCTTGTCCATGGCGCGTTTGCGGCTGCCCTGCGGGAAGCGGCGCCCGGCGGTCTTGAGCAGTCCGTCGAGCCCGGCGAAGAACGCGCCCAGCGCGTCGCCGGTCGCGTTCATGGGGTAGCGCTCGCGCTCGGGATGGCGCAGGAACACCTCGTCGATGCGCACGCCGCGCGGGTTGCGGGCGCGCGCCTTGGTGGCGGTCAGGATGAGCAGCGGCACGATCACGGTGCGCGACCAGTACGACACCTTCAAGAGGTGGAACGGGAACCAGCGCGGCAGCAGCATGATCTCCACCGGCATCACCGGCACGGCGCGCCAGGGCACCTGCCCGAACAGCGCCAGCGCGATGCGGGTGAAGACGTTGGACTGCGCCGCCCCGCCCGCGGCCAGGATCAGCTCGCGCGCCCGCCTCATGTGCGGCGCCGCCGGGTCGTCGCCGGCCAGCTTGAGCGCGAAGTAGGCCTTCACCGTGGCGCTCAGGTCCGGCGCGCCGCCGTGGAACAGCGGCCAGCCGCCCGAGCTCGCCTGAATCGCGCGCAGGTAGTTGGCGATGCGGCGCTCGCGCTCGGCGTCGACCTCGCCCAGGAAGTGCTGCAGCAGGATGTACTCGGCCGGGATGGTCGCGTCCGCCTCGAACTCGAACACCCAGTGGCCGTCCGGGCGCTGCAGGCCGGCGAGCGCTTGGCGAACATCGCGCATCAGCCGCTCAGCCGCGGCCTCGCCGGCATCGGCCGCGACCTCGGCCGCGCGACTCGGATGAGGGGTCTCCTCCGCCTGCCCGGCCCGCTCCGAACGGCGGCACGCCGCCCCCGAAGCGTGCTGCGGGTCGGACGGTTGATCCAGAAGGCTCATGCTCGAACGTTCTCGGTCGCTTCGCCGGAAGGGCCAGATAGCTCAAGGAAAATACATACTTGAGCGCCGCGAGCCGTGCAAGCGCGGTTCTACTCGGGAGCGTCCGGACCGCGTGTCCGTTCCGCGACGAGGGCGGCCGCGGCGCGGCCCGCGCGCACCGCGCTCTCGATGGTCGCCGGAAACCCGGTGTCGGTCCAGTCGCCGGCGAGCACAAGGTTGCGCCAGCGCGTCCGCGCCGGGGGGCGCCGGCGCAAGGCCTCGGGCGTCTGGGCCAAGGTCGCGCGCCGCTCCTTGACGATGCGCACCGGCGGCCGCGCCGCCGGGTCGAGGCCGAGGGCCACGGCGGTCTCGGACCACAGCCGTTCGGCGATCTCCTCGCTGGGACGTTCGCACAGCTCCGCCGCGGCGCTCACCGTCAAGCTCACCACGTCGGCGCGCAGGAACAGCCACTGGGCCGCGCCGCCGATCAGGCCCATGAGCGGCAAGTCCTCGGCCATGCCGGGCGGCCACCGCGGGGGCGCCGGCAGCCGGATGTGGCCGTTGACGATGGGCCGGCTGTCGGCGGGTGCGGCGAGGTCGGGCAGGAGCGCTCGGGCCGCGGCGGGCGGCACGGCGATCACCACATGATCCTCGCCCGTCAGCGCGACCCGTGCGCCGGCGAAGCTGAGCCCGGCCGCCCGCTCGCCGTCGAAGTCGACGGCGCGCAGGCGGGCGTTGAAGTGGACCTCGGCGCCCGCCTCGTGCAGCACGGCGAGCGCCGGGTCGATGAAGCTCGCCGACAGGCCGTTGCGGGCAACGAGCGGCCGGCAGGCCGCCTCGCCGCGGCCGAAGGTCTGCCGGACAACCTGCCAAAGCAGGCGCGCCGCGGCCTCGTGCGGCGCGGTGTTGAGCGCGGCCACGGTGAGCGGCTCCCAGAAGCGCCGCCACAGCGGGTCCTCGGGGTCCAGCCGCTGCGCCACGGTCTCCTCGGGCCGCGCGAAGGCAAGGCGCAGCCCGGCCAGATAGGCGGCGGCCCGCGTCCCGGGGACGCGCCGCCCGGGCGCCAGGATCCACCATGGCAGCGGCCCGCCGTTCGGTCGCACGCACCAGCGCTCGCCGCTGCGCACGTCGACGAAGGGGAAGAGCGCGCGCGCCGGGCCGGTGAGCGTGTCCCGTGCGCCGATCTCCTCCAGGTAGGACAGCGCCGCGCGGTTGGCGGAGAGCAGCATGTGGTTGCCGTTGTCGAGGGTGCGCCCGAGCTTGGCGTCGAAGTAGGAGCGGCAGCGCCCGCCGGCCTGCGCCGCGGCCTCGTAGAGCACGACCGGCCGGCCTTGGCCCGCCAGGCGCACCGCGCAGGCCAGGCCGGAGATGCCGGCGCCGACGACGTGGACCCGAGCCATCCCGGCGGTGACCCGCTAGAGCCGGCTATGGCGCAGCGCGATCCAAAGCTTCTCCAGGCGCGACAAGCGGACCGGGACCTCGGGCCGGTCCCAGCCGCGCGCCTCGAGCCGGTGCAGGATGCGCTCGTAGGCCTCAAGCATGACGATGGCCGGGCGCACCCGGCGGCGCTCGCACTCGGCGAGCAGGCGGCGCGCCCGCAGGAAGCCGGCGCGCGCCCGCTCGGCGAGCTCGGCGCAGGCGTCTGCGAGCCCCGGGTCCGTGAGCACTGCGGCCGGGTCGCGCGCCGTGACGCCGTGCCGGGCGAGGATCTCGCGCGGCAGGTAGAGCCGGCCGCGCCGGGCGTCCTCGGCGAGGTCGCGCAGGATGTTGGTGAGCTGCAGCGCCTCGCCCAGGGCCAGCGCCAGGTCCTGTCCGGCCGGACCGGTCTCGCCGAAGATCCGGATCGAGAGCATGCCGACCGCGCCGGCCACGCGCCGGCAGTAGAGCGCGAGCTCCTCGAGGCTCGGTGCGCGCACGGCGCCGCGCAGGTCCATCTCCATGCCGTCGATAAGGGCCAGGAACTCCGCCTTGGGCAGGTCGTAGTCGCACACCGGGCCCGCCAGCGCGCGGGCGATGGGATGCCTCGGTTGGGATCGGTACAGGCGCTCGATCTCGCCGCGCCACTCGTCGAGCTCGGCCAGCTTGGCCTGCCGGTCACCCGGTTCGTCGGCGATGTCGTCGACCTCGCGGCAGAAGGCGTAGATCGCGTACATCGCCTCGCGCTGCGGCTTGGCCAGCACCCGCATGCCCGCGAGGAAGGAGGTCCCGGAGCGGCTCACCACCTCGCGCACGTGCGCCAGGGCCGCCGGGTCGCGCAGCGGCGCCGGGCTCTCGGCCAGCGCGCCCGCCTGCGGCCCGGAGCCTTCGGCGGACGGGCCGCCCATAGGTCCCGGTTTCGCCGCGCTCATGGCCGCTGCCGCGCGGGTTGCCCGACGCGCGCCCCGCCGAGGGCGCGCTGCAGCAGCACGCCGCCGACCCCGCGCACGCCGCAGGTCGCAAAGTCCCGGCGGCTGAGCGCGACCCGGCCGGCGAGCGGGTCGCCGGCGCGCAGCAGGCGGCTCAGGCGCTCGGCCAGGCGGACGATGACCGCCGATTCCATGGCCAGGCGCGGGCTTCGCAAGCGCCCCGGCAGCTCGCGCGCGGCGGGCAGCAGCTCCGCGACCCCGTCGAGGCAGCGGTCCAGCACCCGGCGCAGGCCGGGGCCGCTGTTCGACCCGTCCAGCGCGCTCACCTCCACGCCTTCGGCGCGCATCCACTCCTGCGGCAGGTAGACGCGCTCGAGGGTGCGGTAGTCGGCCTGGCAATCCTGCAGGTGGTTGAGCACCTGCAGCGCGCTGCACAGCGCGTCCGAGACGGGGTAGCCGGACGCGGGCTCGCCGTGCAGGTCGAGCAGATAGCGCCCCACCGGGTTGGCCGAGTACTCGCAGTAGCCCATGAGGTCGGCCCAGTCGTCGTAGCGCAGCTTGAGCGCGTCCTGCTTGAAGGCGGTGACGAGATCGACGCAGTGCTTGGCCGTGATCCCGGTCGCGGCCAGGCTGGCGCGCATGCGGTGCGCGGTGGCAAGCGCCGGATCCTCGGTCTCCTTGCCGGTGAGCGCGTCCTCGAAACGGGCGAGCCGCGCGATCTTGTCCTCCGGCGCGAGCGCCGGATTGTCGGCGATGTCGTCGATCGCGCGGGCGAAGCGGTAGTAGGCCGCGACATGGGGCCGCAGGCGCGCCGGCAGCAGCCAGGAGCCGACCGGAAAGTTCTCGTCCCCCGCGCCCTTGCCCGAGGGCGTCTCGACGCTGTCGCGCGCGGGCGCGATCCGAGCGCTGTCCATCAAGAGGAGGTCCCGCAAAAAAGCCGATCTCGCCCGAAGCTTACAGGTCGGGCCGCTTGCGTGCCACCTCGCGCGGCGCCGGGCGGACCCGGCCCTTCCATGCGCCGCCGCGGCCGCGCCAGTGGCGCACGGCCGAGTCGAGCGTCATGGCACCGTAGAGCAGGGCGGCCAGCGGCAGGGCGGCGGCGCTCCAGGCCGGCTGCCGGTACAAACGGTAGGTCGGCGCCGCCGAGAGCGCCATGAGCGACCAGGCGGCGAGGCCGATGAGCGCGGCAACCGCGCCGCCGTGCAGGGCCGCGCCGAGGCCGACGAGCGGCGGCGCCAGGAACGCCAGCGCCATGCCGCCCAGCGCGCCGGCGAGCCGCAGCGGCGAGTGCCGCAGTTGCGTGTAGGCGCTGCGCGCCACCATGCGCCAGATGCCGCCCAGGCCGCGGTACGCCCGGATGCTGCGCGAGCCCGTGGCCAGGCCGAGCCAGATGCCGCGCGCGCGCGTTTCGCCGCCGTGCGGCGGCGCCAGGTCCTTGATCCGCCGCGCCAGCGCGCAGTCGTCGATCAGCTCGCCCTTGATGGCCGCAAAGCCGCCGGCGCGGGCCAGCGCTTCGCGGCGCAGCAGGACGCAGCCGCCGGCCGCGGCGGCGGTGCGCCTTTCGGGATCGTTCACCCAGGGGAACGGGTAGAGCATCTGGAAGAAATAGACGAACGGCGGGATCAGCAGGCGCTCCCAGACGCCGCGGCACGACAGCGCCACCATCAGCGAGACCAGGTTCAGACGTTCCGTCTCGGCCTTGGCCACCAGGCGGCGCAGCGTTCCCGGCCCGTGCTCGATGTCCGCGTCGCTGAGCCAGAGGTAGGCGGCCCCCGGGCAAAGCGCCCCGGCGCGCGCCCGCGCCTCCTCGAGCGCCCACAGCTTGCCCGTCCAGCCGGCCGGCAACGGCCGCGCGGCGACGAGATCGAGCCGCTCGGCGGCGCCGGCGGCCTGCGCCGCGCGGCTCGCCGCCGCGGCGGTGTCGTCGGTGCTGTGATCGTCCGCCAGCACGACCCGGAGCCGCCCGGGGTAGTCCTGCGCGAGCAGCGAGGCCACGGCGCGGCCGATCCCCTCGGCCTCGTCGCGCGCCGGCACCAGGGCGACCACCGCGGGCCAGGCCTCCGGCGCGGCCGCGTCGTCCGCCAGGCGCTGATCGGCGCGCCAGAAGCCGCCGCGCCAGCCGAGGAGGTACACCCAGAGCGCAAGCGACAGGCCGGCGAGTGCGGGGGCGCCCCAGTCCATCACGTGAAGCTCCCGGACCAACGTGCCTCGCGCCGGCCGAGCCGCGCGCGGCCGGCGCCTGGGCCGCGTTATACCCGAAACACGTAGCACTCGCCGGGCCGGCGTTCGATGCCGGGCGGCAAGCCGGCGTGTTTGCCGGCGGCGGAACGCGGCGCCGCCGCAAGCCACCGTCCGCTCACCCGGGCTTGTCCGGCGCCTTGCGCGTCGAGCCGCCGGTGAGCGCGGCGAAGCGCCTGAGATAGCGCGCCTTGGCGTCGCCGGGCGGCACGGGCCTGAGGCGCAGCGGCTCGAGGCGGCGCGGCCGGCCGAAGAACCTGCGCGCTTCGGCCTCGCCGAAGCCGGCAAGCTGCGTCGCCTCGAGAAAGGCGGCGGCGCGGTCGGCCCGCTTGATCAGAGTCCGGACCGTGACGGGCGGCTCGGGCGGCAGGCCGAAGCGCAGGTGGATGGCGTGCAGCAGGCGCTCCTCGAGCGCCCGGTAGTCGAACCCGACGGCGGCCTTGAAGGGCGTGATCAGGTCACCGATCACGTATTCCGGCGAATCGTGCAGCAGGGCGGCGAGCCGCCAGCGACGCTCGGCCTTGGGCCGGAAGCGGCCGGTCAGGTTCTCGACCAGCAGGCAGTGCTGCGCCACGCTGAACGGCCACTCGCCGGCCGTCTGGCCGTTCCAGCGCGCCACGCGCGACAGGCCGTGGGCGATGTCCTCGATCTCGATGTCGAGCGGCGAGGGGTCGAGCAGGTCGAGCCGCCGGCCGCTCAGCATGCGCTGCCAGGCGCGGGCCTCTCGCTTGGCTGCCATCGGCCTCAGTGGCGCATGTTGGGCAGCACCAGCAGCTCGATCCAGTTGCGCACCTCGGCGCGCCGGATGTCCTCGTTCATGACGTCCTCGTCGATGCCGAGCAGCCAGGCCAGGTCCTTGCGGCTGGGGTCCTGGTGCAGGGCCTCGAGCATGTCGACGTAGCGCTGCGCGGCGTCCATGTCGCGGAAGAAGCCCTTTTCGACCAGCCGCTGCTTGCGGCAATAGCACAGGCGCGCCAGCTCGTGCAGGTCGTACTCGGGGTGGTACTGCAGGCCCCAGAACGCGCCGCCCTTGTGGGTCACCGAGACCGCCTGCACCCGGGTGTAGCCGTTGGAGGCGAGCAGGGTGCCGCTCGGCGGCAGGTGGGTGACCTCGTCGTCGTGGCTGATGAAGGCGTCGAACACGCTCTTCTTGCCCCTGTAGAGCGGGTGCGCCCGCCCCTCGGGCGTCAGCGCGATCTTGCGCGCGATGCCCATCTCGCGCCCCTTGGGGTTCGCGGCGCAGCGCCCGCCGGCGGCCACTACCGCGATCTGTGCCGCCCAGCAGCTGCCGAAGCTGGGCACCCTGGCCTCATAGGCCGCTTCGGCGAAGGCGATCTGCGCGGTGACCTTCGGGTCGTCGGCGAAGATGGTCAGGCTCGAGCCGGTCCAGGCGATGCCGTCGTACTGGTCGACGGCGGCGCCCAGGGGCAGCGCCGCATCCGGGTCGGCGGGGTAGACGATGTCGACCGCGGCGCCGCCCGCCGTACAGGCCTTCAGCATCTGCTCGTAGAGCTTGCCCGCCGTGGTCGCGCCACCGGCCTCCAGGTCCTCCCGACCGTCCCTGGAATAGCCGTCGACGACGAGGAAGCGCGGAACCGTCGCCATGGGTAAAAGGCCCTCCCGGTCGCGGCCTCAGCCGCTCGCAAGCCCGTCGATCACGCCCGGCAGGTCGCCGTGGCGGGTGCAAATCGCGTCGGCCGAGGTGCTGTCCTTGTCCCGCTCGCGCGTGGCGGTGAACAGGACCGCCTTCATGCCGAGCGCCTGCGGCCCCTTGACGTCGTTGTGGTCGCGGTCGCCGACGTGGACCATCTCCTCCAGCGCAACGCCCAGTTGCCCGGCCGCCGCCTCGAACATGGCGCGGTGCGGCTTGGAATGCCCGACCTCGTCGGAGAAGGCGAAGCCGCTGAAGTACCGCTTCAGGCCATGCAGCTCGAGCAGATCGCGCAGGCGCGGACCCGGCGTCACGATGCTGTCGGAGACGACGCACAGCCGGTAGCGCCGCGCCAGCTCCGCCAGGGCCTGCCCGACGCCGTCCACCGTGTCCGGCGGGACCTCCAGCTCCATGTCCTGGTGCGCCTCGACGAGGCGGCCGAAGGCGGCCTCGGGCAGGCTGCGGCCGAGCCCGGCGAGGGCCACCTGGAGCCGCTCGGCGATGGTCCAGGTGACCAGCTGGTCGTGCCAGACACGGTTGAAGGCCGCGTCGGCCACATCGTAGGCGAGGCAGACCTTGTCCGCTTCGATCGGCTCGATGTCGTTGAGGGCCTGCCACAGCAGGTGCCGGCGCTCCGCTTTTTTCGAGCGCAGTCCGCGTGCCTGACGCTTCGGCTCGTCGGAGTCGTCGTGAATAATGGTGTCCCACAGATCGAAGGTCACCGCCTTGATCATTCCTGCGGTCCCGTCGCGCCGGTCGAAAGGCCGCAAACCTACAGCCGGGCGCCGGCACCGGCAATAGCGCCGAGCTCCCGGCAACGGCGTTGCCGCCGCCCGGCGTTGCAGGCGCGAACATGGCGCCGGGCCACGCGCGGTGATACCGTGCGTGCGGTAGAAGCCCGCACGTATGGGCAGAGGCCGACGGCTTTGCCGGCGCCGGGACGCGGCGCCGGCAGGGGCCCGGAGGCGGGTCCGGTGCAGCCCGGAGTGAGCCGATGCGCGATGGCGAGCCGGCGCTCGACGAGACGACACTCGAGCGCTTGATCGAGGACCTCGGCGTCGAACGGGCCGAGCGGCTGCTCGGCTCCTTCCAAGCCGAGGCGAAGCGCCGCCTGGAGCGCATTGTCGCGGCCGCGCGCGAGGGCAACCTGGTCGCCCTGCACGAGGAGTGCCACACGCTCAAGGGCTCGGCGGCCTCCTTCGGCGCCGCGGCGGTGGAGCGTCGGGC
>JABAHQ010000640.1_pt2 | contig 20574 bp, 19 predicted proteins | sample 7062091 | NCBI WGS metagenome assembly JABAHQ01 (sample SAMN14534359, study PRJNA622989) | marine sediment metagenome | biome: marine biome [ENVO:00000428]; feature: marine pelagic biome [ENVO:01000023]; material: deep marine sediment [ENVO:00002113] | place: India: Gulf of Kutch | collected...
TACCGCCTGCGGCTGACCGGCGGCGAGCCTCTGCTCCGCAAGGACCTCCCCGTCCTCATCAAAATGCTGGACGATCTGGAGGACATCGAGGATATCGCCCTGACCACCAACGCGTTTTTCCTGAAGGATCAGGCGGTCCCCCTGCAGAAAGCCGGTCTCAAACGTCTCAATATCAGCCTCGACGCGCTGGACAAGGAAAAATTCGCCCATGTCAACCGCCGCGACTGCCTGCAACAGGTGCTCGACGGCATCGCCGCCTCCCGGAACGCCGGGTTTGAATCCATCAAAATCAATGCGGTGGCCGTCAAGAATTTCTCGGAAGAGGAAATCCTCAAACTGGTGGACATGGGCCGGGAGCAGGACCTCGAAATCCGCTTCATCGAGTTCATGCCGCTGGACGCGGACCAGGCCTGGGAACGCGACAAGGTCCTGTTCGGCCACGAAATCATCGACCTCATCAAGCAACAATACGACCTGATCCCGATTAAGGATTCCCTGGAAATCGGACCGGCCAGTGAATTTTCTTTCGCCGACGGCAAGGGGAAAATCGGTATCATCACCGCCGTCAGCAACCCGTTCTGCGATTACTGCAACCGCATCCGCATGACGGCCGACGGCAAACTGCGCACCTGCCTGTTCTCGACCAACGAGCATAATCTGAAAGAGCTCATCCGCGCCGGGGCCACCGATGCCGATATCGAACAGCGCATCCGCGACGCACTGGTCACCAAGGAACCCGGCCACAAAATCAACCTCGACAGCTTCGAACGCCCCGTCCGCGCCATGCACGCCATCGGCGGCTAACCCCCTCGCGGGGGAGGCAATTTGCTCAACCTGCTATCCCGATTCAAATCCCTGAGCGCATTACAAACGGATACACGCCATCGGCTACCGATGATCTTTCTGCGCAATTTAAATCCCAGCCTGAATTTAACCGCTCAGGGATTCTGTTGTCTGTTATTTTTGCCATTCTCAAAACGTTCTCCCCATCCACTTAAACCTATAACCTATTGAAAAATAAAGATTTATTTTATTTTTCCTGAATGACGATCCCCGGCTTTTCCCGGGGAACAGCGGGCGACCGTTAAAGGGGATGGAAATATTGGCAGTCTCCAAAATTGGGAATATATTGGTTTCTACCATGTTTGATTTAGTGGTTACCTCCTTCCTGTCCGGGAGCAGTCCCCCCCTCTGCTCCCGGATATTTTTTTCCCGCCGGGTTTGTGTTAATTTGATACGGAATTGCAATCCTTGGACCCAGCACTCTAACCATGACGCTTGATCAAAAAGCTCAAAAGCTTCAATCGCTGTTACGGGAAATGGGGAGCGTCGCCATTGCTTATTCAGGCGGCGTGGACAGCGCCCTGGTGTTGGCGGCGGCTCATTCCGTTTTAGGGAAGAACGCTGTTGCAGTGACCGCGGACTCAGCCAGTCTGGCCCGGAGGGAATTAAACACGGCCGGCCGTCTGGCTGAAAAATTGGGAGCGGACCACCGGGTCCTGTCCACTCATGAGATGGCCTCGCCCGATTATACCGCCAACCCGGTCAACCGTTGCTATCACTGCAAATCCGAGTTGTACTCCCAACTGCGCCGCCTGGCGGACGAGCGCGGCCTGAAGCACTTGGTCAACGGCACCAATCTGGACGATCTGGGAGATCACCGGCCTGGCCTGGCCGCGGCCCGGGAATATGGGGTCCTCAGTCCCCTGTGCGACGCCGGGATGAGCAAGCAGGACGTGCGTGACCTGGCCCGGCAATGGGGGCTACCGGTATGGGACAAACCGGCGATGCCGTGCCTGTCTTCCCGTATTCCCTACGGCGACGCCATCACCATTGAAAAACTGGCGATGATCGAACGGGCGGAGGATTACCTGGTCTCCCTCGGGTTCCGGCAGTTGCGGGTCCGCCATCTGGGAGAGTCCGCGCGCATCGAGCTTTTACAGGACGACCTGCCCCGCTTCTACAGGGAAAAGCTTTTCGACGGTGTACGGCGCCATTTCAGAGAAATCGGTTTTACCGACGTGGTGGTGGACCCGCGCGGATTCCAATCCGGCCGATTGAACGAGGCGATTCCCTCCGCCTCAGGGAGCCAATAGCAATGTTTCAGTTCAAATTAAAACCCGAATTCCGCAAGGAGCTGAAGAATCCGGACCTGTTCGAAAAGGGCATGGAAAAGGTGTACTGGGGACTGATCGTCACCATGGCGGGAGTGTTGTTGATGCTGGTCCTGTACGTCAAGGACCCCGAGAAGGTGCTGCATCCCACCTGGATTCTGTTCGCGGGGCTGGCGTTGTGCATCTGGGGGGAATGGCAGAAATACAAAGGCAAGGGAAGCCTGTAAGACAGGAAATTTCCGAACCGCAAACTTCGCCCCGTGATTTTCGTTAGCCGGGGGCATCCGCCTGCCGGGTCCGGCGGCACGCCGGCATATAGAAAGGACCTTTTCTTTTCGCGCACGCTACTCAAAAAGGCCCTTCTGGGGTTGCCTCAAACCCTCTTTTCGACTTGTTCGGGGCAACCCGGCAACCCTTAAAGCCGATTGAGCCATTGCCCAGCGTTTCCAACATCGGCTTTAACAGAGGCCGACCCCATTGTCTGCCTCCACAATAAATATGGCCCCCCTTTCCACACTGTCAATAGAATGAGGCTGAACCGGGAGACCCTCAGTGGCTTTTTTTCGGAGGAGAGTTGTTTTCCGCCTGCTGACCCAGCCATTTGGACCTCCGGGTGGCCTGCTCGACGGCGTTGATGAGAGTGGTTCTCAGTCCCCCCTCTTCCAGCGTGTGCAGGCCGCTGATGGAGGTGCCGCCGGGCGAGGTGACCTGATCCTTCAACTCCCCGGGATGTTTGCCGCTTTCCAGTGCCAGCCTGGCGGAACCGAGAACGGTCTGTAGAGTGAGAATATTCGAGACATCCCGTGACAGGCCCATTTTCACCCCGGCATCGGACAGGGCTTCGATGATCATGAAAATATAGGCCGGGCCACTGCCGCTCAACCCCGTCACCGCGTCGAGATGGCTCTCCTGCACATCCACCGTTTTGCCGATGGCTTCGAAAATGCGGTGCGCCACCTTGAGATCGGACGCCGAGACGAAATCCCCCGCCGCCAGCGCGGTGACTCCTTCCAGAACCAGCGCCGGAGTGTTGGGCATGGTGCGCACCACCCCCACCTTTTTCTGTCCGTCCGAATCCAGATGACGGCCGATGGTTTTGATCGGGATACCGGCGGCAATGGAGATCACCAGTTTTTTATGATCCATCAGGCCGGCGATGCCGTCCAGCACGGTCTCCACCGCCTGCGGCTTGACCGCCATGACAATAATGTCACTTTTTTTGGCGAGTTCGCAGTTGTCCTCCGTGGTTTTGACATGATACTCCTTGTGAAGTTTTTCCAGCCGCTCGGACGAGACATCCGATACCATGAGGTTTTTCGCCTCAATGAAGGACGCGGACAGCAGGCCCTTGATCATGGCCTCAGCCATGTTGCCCCCGCCGATAAATCCGATTTTTTTACTTTTCAACACAATCGTTTCTCCAAAACCGGCAGCCTCCGCCGGTTAATGCCTCTCGCGCGGCCCAAAAATGGCGGATCCCACTCGAACCCAGGTGGCGCCTTCTTCGATGGCCACTTCAAAATCGCTGGACATCCCCATCGACAACTCATCCAACGTGATATTTTCAATATTCAGCTTCGCCATGCGGTCCCGCAGGGTCCTCAATCCGGCGAAATGCTTGCGGGACCGTTCCGGATCGGGGTCGAACGGGGGAATCGTCATCAACCCGCGCACGGAGATGCCGGTCAGGTGCGTCACGCTTTCCAGCAAGCCCTCCAGTCCTTCCGGCGCCACCCCCGACTTACTGGCTTCTCCGGAGACATTGACCTGAATCAGCACCGGAGTAACGAGATCGTGTTGCAGGCTGTGCCGGTGGATTTCCTCCGCCAGTTCGGGGTTATCCACCGAATGAATCAGCTCGAACCATCCGGGAATATACTTTACTTTATTCTTCTGCAAATGCCCAATAAAATGCCAGCGCAGGTTATCGGTTCCCGGTGCCCCGATCTTTTCCCGCGCTTCCTGAACCTTATTCTCTCCGAACACGCAGCCATCGCTCCGGTGGGCTTCCAGAATCAGATCGACGGGAACGGTTTTGGTGACGGCGACGAGCCGGACTTCTTTGGGATCGCGCCCGGCGTTCCGGGCGGCCCGCACCATACGCTCTTTCACGGAAGAAAGGTTATCGGCAATCCAGGACATGAACGTGATCGGACATCGGCCATCCGGGAACGCCGAGAGCCCATTCCAAAAGGTTGAGATGATGTCAGTACAGGGCTTGCGTTCCCCTCTCGCCGGTTCGAACCCGGACAGCCTCCTCCACCGGCAGGATAAAAATCTTACCGTCGCCCAGATTACCCGTTCTCAGGGTGGCCACCAGCGCATCCACCACCTCATCGACGCTTTCATTCTCCAAAACGATGGCAATCTCCATGCGGAGGTGGAATTGAGGAACCTTGTTTTTGCCGGAATCCGGATTCATCTGGCTTAGCGGCTTACCGATGCCCTTGACTTCGGAAACCGACATGCCGGGAACCCCCAGGGCAAACAGTTTTTCCCGGACCTCGTCCAGCTTTTCGAATTGCATGTAACATTTAATCATTTTCATAAGACATTTAATTTAGACGAAAAAAAAAGGCTTTGCAACCGGTATGGCTGCAAAGCCCGGGGTAATTAAGATTGATCCGTTTCGAAACTTAAAATTCGATTTCCTTGCCTGCGGAAACCTGCTCGTCCACCACAGCAAGCAATTTATCTTTTTCTACCGGTTTAACCAGGTAGTCCTTTACCCCTTTCTTCAATAAACTCGTGGCTAATTCCGTGTCCGGGTAGCCGGTGATCACGACAATGGGAATTCCCGGAGCCTCCTGCCTCAGAAACTGAATCGCCTCCACTCCGTTGACCTTCGGCATTCTGATGTCGCACAGGATCACTCCCACATTGACCATATTAGCGCCGGAACGGAGAATTTCGATGGCTTCCTGACCATCGACCGCCTCCAGAACATTTAATCCCTTCTGCTCCAATTGTAGTCTGATTACATCGCGAACTTCCACTTCATCATCTACAACCAAAATTTTTCCCTTTGTCATAACTCTTCCCCCTTGAAAAGGTTTAGAAAATGAGAAGGACTAGTGTGATGGACATGGCTTGACCTTTAATAGCCATCACCTCTTTCCATGGTGAGGGCGCACTAATCGTTGTGTTAAAATAGGCCCTGTGTTCATTGACCGCCACTTTTTTTTTGGGAAAAGGGATGAAATTTCATCCAGGGGCTCCTATATTCCACCTGACGGGGTTGAGATGGAAACCGTTTCACCCAAATAAGGGGTTTGCATGCCTAAACCATTGAAAAAGAGTAAGAAACTCTTTTCCTTCTGGCGTTTGGGTTTAAAAAATAAATTGATCGCCATTGTGATGGGAGTGGGAACGGTGCCGCTGGTACTGGCCATGTTTTTCTCGTACCAGCAAGGCAATAAATCCCTGATTCAGGTCATTGGAGCCAGTTTCCAGGCACTGGCTTATGAAACCTCCACCAGCATCGACCAGCTGGTCAAAGAAGAAATATCCAAGATCACCCGCCTGGCCAACCACCCCACTCTGGTTCTTTCGGTTCAGGAACAAAACCGGCAATGGGAAAAAATGTCCGTTGCCGAAATGGAGGAGCGATTAAAAATTTCCCTTCAAGCCTGGAAGGCACGCGACCCCCAGGTCCCCCCGCCCACCTCCCGGCGGGCCAGTTTTATCCTGAGCGATTTGCTGCGTAATGACCGGCATGCGACGGAAAATACCGTTGCTCTGTTTGTCACCGACAATCAGGGCGTACTGGTCGCCAGCAGCAATTTTCATCCCGAATATGTGAACCGCAAGCGGCTTTCTTCGCAAAGCCTCCTGCCCGGCAGGACAGAAGTATTTATCGGTCCCCTGACCCTGGATTACGATCTGGGCAACCATATTTTTGAGATTGCCGTACCGATCCATGGCAATGACGGGAAGGTCAACGGGGTTCTGCATCGCCTTTACGCGGCCCGGGAGTTTTTCGCCTCCTATATCGAACCGATCACGTTTGGCGATACGGGTCATGTGATGCTGATCAATTCCCAGGGAATCGTGATGACCTGCCCCATTTTACCCACCGGGCATCAGTTGAAGGACCCTGAACTGGTCAAGGCGGTAACCGGAGCCAAACCGGCCTGGGCGATCACCAAGGGAGACGGCCATGGCAGTCTGGAAACCTCTCTCATCGGTTACTCCCCGCTGGTGAAAACCAACCGGTTTGTCTGGAAGTCCAACAAACTGCAATGGTTCACCTTTGCCTGGCAATCGTCCCACGAGCTGTTCGCACCGACCAAAAGCCTGCTGTCGTGGATATCGGTGGCCGGAGGTTTCTCCGTTCTCCTGATCGCGATCATGGGTGCCCTGGCCGCCCACCGGATCGTCCGGCCCATCCGGCAGTTGCAACACACGGCCGCTTCCATTGGGCGGGGAGAAGCGGTGGAACCCCTCGAAATCAATACCGGGGATGAAATTGAACTGCTGGCCGAGGAAATCAACACCATGAGCCGGATGATCCAGAAAACCTTTTCGGGCCTGGAGCATCAGGTGGAAACCAAAACCCAGGAGGTGATTTACCAGAAGAAATATACCGACGGCATTTTGATGAGCGTCCCGGAAACCGTGGTGATTTTCGATTCCCAGCTTCGAATCGAATACGCCAACGCCGCGTTTGAAAAATTGACGGGTTGCCCGGCTTCCCAATACCAGAAACTCACGTTAACGGAAGCACCGCTGAAATTTAAGGACTCCTGGTCTTTGCTGGCGGAGGATCTGAGTAAGTATCAAAAGGGAATTCAAAAGAAAAATACCGGTCCCATACGGAAGGCCGCTTCGTCCCCTGCGAAAGATCCGCTGGCACCCGGCGAAGTCGAGCCCGCCCGGGACTTTGGGTCTACCCTCACCATGGGCGATCACATTCTGGCTTACCAGTTTTTCGATGTCCTGCTGGAGAAGGATAAAGACCGCCGCATCGGCCTGATCCTCAAGAATGTGACGGACGAAAGAAAGCTGATGGAGCAATTGACCCGCGCCGACAAGCTGTCCGGCATGGGCACGCTGGCGGCCGGGGTCGCCCATGAAATGAACAACCCCCTCTATTCCATCATAGGATATACCGAGGCCATGATGGAAGAAAACCAACTGCCCAAAATCCAATCCATGGCGCAAAAAATTCTGGACCGCGCGCGGCATATGGCCTCCATCATCCTCAACCTAACGGGTTATGCCCGGGACAACAAAAAGGACGCTCTGAAGGAAGTCGATATCACCGAGCGGCTGGAGGCCGCCGCGGATATGGCGCTGATGTCCCCTTACACAAACGATATTGTGCTGGAAAGAAATTATGAACCCGTCCCCGCCATTCAGGCCAAACCGGAAGAAATCCAACAAGTGTTCCTGAATATCATCAGTAACGCGGTGCAGGCCATGGACGGCCAGGGAACCATTGAATTGTCTTCCCTCCAAAACAATGGCTTTATCGAAATCCGCATCCGGGATACCGGTCCGGGCATTCCGCAGGAATATCTGTCGAAAGTGTTCGACCCCTTTTTCACCACCAAGGAGCAGGGAAAAGGGACCGGTCTGGGATTGAACATTGTCCACCAGATCGTGGAAAAATACGGCGGGTCGATTGAGATTGAAACCGCCCAGAACCAGGGAACCACTTTCCTGATTTTCCTGCCGGTTAACGGCGCCGGGGACAAGATGCTTTCGCCACAACCGCAGGGATGAGCGTTATTCCTCTACCGGGGCCATCAGCTGCACCCAGTGTTTTTTCTCCCAGTGCATGGCTTCCCGGTAATTTTTGTATTCGCGTTCCTTGGCCTTGAATTCCTTGTGGTGGGTCTGCCACTGGCCGTTTCGCTTCACCGGCGGAAACGCCTGATGGCACATTTCGTGATAAACCGTCAACTCCAGCACGAACACGGGAACAAAGTCCTGCCGCAGGCGCGGATGGATGCGGATCAGTTTCCTGCCGGCGTCGTAAGAACCGAAACTGAACGACCGCCGGTTGGGGGTTTTCACATTCTTCCCCCATTCCACCTGCGCCTCGACCTTTCCGTTAAAATACGCCTCATTCAACCGATTGAAAATGGCATCCAAATCCCTCTCGTCCGGCGGCGGTTCCTCTTCGAACTCCAGCGCGGCCTGGCGGGCCTCCGCCCGGCATTTTTTCAGGAATTCGCGAATCACCCCCCGGTGCATTTCCGGCATCTGTTCCATTTTGGTCATCTGCCCGAGCAGGCGGTCGCGAAGGAAATGGTCCACATCCCGGGGATCACAGGGAAAAAGGTCGTAATAACTTTCATTGAACATTTCCCATTTCACTTTCCGGGCTTCGGAGTCCACCACCACCTGCCCCAGAAACTCCAAACCTTTTTTTCGGCACCGGAAAACGTTTTTGAACACATTACCGGTAAAAAGAGCGTCGCCGGGAGATCCCAGTAAAATGGTCCCCGGATTTACGGTTGACTTGTTAAGTTGAGGCATGAATTATCTCGCTTTCGGAAGGATTCCATCCAGAGGGTGTATCGGGGCAACTCAATCTACATTATGGATATTACTACCGTAAGCGCGTAATTCAAACTCTTTTTTTCCATGGTCCGGTCCATCTTTACTTGCTCAGATTTTCATGTAATGATTGACCCATGCGCCATTTATTTTTATTCATTGTGATACTTTTTTCCGGTCTGGCCTGCGCCTCTCAGGAAACCCGGAAACCCGCTGCGGAACCGGAAAAAACTCCACCGGTCACCTATCAGCCGGATTCGGATATCCAACGGTTTCTGGACACCCACGATCCGGAGGAGGAAAAACAGATTCTGGCCACGCTCCGGAAATCCGGGGTGGACCATGACACCGTCAAAGGCTATTTAAAAAAAGCCGCCCGGGGCACGGGCGGACCGCCCGGCCTGCACCTGAGCCAGCCGGTCAAACACCTCGGTAAGGAATTGGCCTACGCACGGTATGTCCCCACCCCCGGCCCGCCGGAGGAGCTTCTTCCCATGATCGTGATTCTTCATGGCATGGGCGGCAGCGGAGACAGTACCTGCCAGCGCTGGCGGGAGCGGCTGAATGATGAGTTCGTGATCCTGTGCCCCTCCTATCCCATGGGCGCCTGGTGGACCCTGTCCTCCGAGGAGTTGATCCTGCAGCTGATCCTGGAAACCCGGTCGCGCTATCCGGTCGATCCCAACCGAATATTTCTCGCCGGTCTATCGAACGGCGCGCTGGGCGCGTTCATGATCGGCAGTTTTTATCCGGATTATTTCGCGGGCCTGGTCGCCATCGCGGGGGCCGTCACCGAACCTCACTACCTGCACTTTCTCGTCAACCTCGGCAACACACCGGTGTACAGCATTCAGGGGGAATTCGATCCCATCTTCCCCATCCAGCACAGCCGCCGTATTCATCAAATTCTGACGGATACGCGATGTCCCGTCGTTTACCGGGAACATCGGGAAAAGGGGATGGGGCACGGCGGCCACTTTCTGCCCGAATCGGAAATACCGGGCCTGCTCAATTGGCTGACAACGCAGAAGCGGGAATCTTACTCCCCCACCGTCCGCATGGTGCGGGAAGCGAATCATCTCGACCGCATTCAATGGGCCCGGGTGACCCGGGGATTCAAGATGGCCGCCCTGCAGATTCCCGGCCCCCTGCCGGAAACGATGAACGTCCGGGACGGGAAACCCGCCACCCTGATCGCCGTTCACAAGGAAGAAAACCTGTTCGAAATCACCGGCAAAAATCTTCTGGAAATGGAATTGTATCTTTCCGCCGACCGGGTGGATTTCGACCGGGAGATCATGGTGACGTTTCAGGAGTTGAAAGAGTACCAAGGCAAATTCGTGGCCGGCCAGAAACTGGTCAAGTTCCACGGTAAGGCCGAAAAAGATCTGGGGATCCTGCTCCGGGAATTCAAACGGCGCCGCGACCCGGATCAGCTGTACGACTCCAAAATCACGGTCGTCCTGGAAGAAAGTTCAAAATTCGCCCTGAAACCATGATGACGCCGTCCGATTCCGACTCCTTTCAATTAACCCAGCTCAAAAGCATGTCCCAAATGGGATGGTCCGCCGTCCAACAGGCTTTGGCCGGACAGGCGGAATCCGATCTGACCCGCGAGCGTTGCGCCGCCCTGCTCCCGGAACCCGAGCACGCCCCCGCCCAACGGCGCCTGGACGAAACCGCGGAAATGGTGGCCGCGCTGACGGGGGTGGACCCGGTACCCCTCCAGCCTTTTGACGATCTCCATCCGGTTCTGCAACTGGCCCGGGAAAGTTTATGGGTGGAGCCGGCGCTCTGCCTGCAGGCCGCCCGGCAATTGCGGCTGGTGCGCGACCTGAGAAAATTTTTCCGGAAGCAGGAAAACGCGCCGCTCCTGAAAACCATCGGCGAACAGCTGGACCCGTTGCCGGACGTGTTGAAAGAAATCGACCGGTGCCTGGAGCCGGATGGAGAGATCAAGGAGGACGCTTCCCCGGAACTCAAGCAGGCCATTCGCGACGCGGCCAAGGCCCGCCAGAGCCTGGAAACCTCCCTGCAGAAAATCATGAACCAGACCGGGTACAAAGATGCGCTCCAGGACAGTTATTTCACCGAACGCGAAGGACGGCTGGTTTTACCGGTCAAAGCGGAGGCCCGCTCCCGGCTGGACGGCATCGTGCATGACAGTTCCGGCAGTGGCCAAACGTTGTTTGTGGAACCCGCATCCGTTATTCCTCTGAACAATCAACTGAAAATCGCGCGGCTGACCGTCGAGCAGGAAAAAATCAAAATTCTCGAAAACCTGGCGCGCCTTTTGATGATTCATGAAGACGTCCTGAAAGCGAACCAGGAACTTCTGATCCGGATCGACCAGATTCACGCCCGCGGCCGATTGGCGGAGACGATGCAGGCGCGGAATTTCCTGTTTCGCGAGGACGGGATGGTGCGGCTCCGGCAGGCCCGCAATCCGGAACTGATTTTGAACGGCCAGACGGTGATTCCCAACGATATTCAATGGCAGGCCTCCACCCAGGTGATTATCATCTCGGGTCCCAATACCGGCGGCAAAACGGTGACCCTGAAGACGGTCGGGCTGATGTCCCTGATGGCACGGGCCGGTCTGTTTTTGCCCGTGGCGGAAAACTCGGAGATCGGGTTTTTCCCGGAAGTGTACGCCGATATTGGCGACGAACAGAATATCGAAATGCAACTGTCCACCTTCTCCGCCCACCTGGAAAAAATCATCTACATCCTCAATCACGCCTCCGCCGGGGCGCTGGTGCTTCTGGATGAGCTGGGGATCGCCACCGACCCGCAGGAAGGCGCCGCGCTGGCGGAATCGATCCTGATCGAAATGAAGCAACGCGGATTGATCGTGCTGGTGTCCACGCATTATCTGGCGATCAAAACCCTGGCGCAAACGGAAGCGGGCTTCCTGAACGCCTGCACGGAGTTTGATGAGGAAACGCACCGCCCCACCTACCGCCTGATCTTCGGCGTGCCGGGGCACAGTGCCGCGCTGGACACCGCCCAGCGGCTGGGATTGAAAGCCTCCACTCTGGAACGCGCCCGCGCGATCTACGAACGGAAAGACCGCAAAGCCGAACAACTCCTGCAGGACTTGAACCGCCAGAAACTGAAATTGGAAAACGAACGGGAACTCCTCCGCAAGCGACAGGAAGACACTCAAAAACTGCTGGAGGAGCAAAAGGTCATCACCGAAAATCTGAAAGCGGAAGAAGCCGACTTTCTCAAAACCAAAGCGAAAAAAGTACAAACCTTCGTGAGGCAGGCCAAGCGGGACATCCGCCAATTGATGGAGGGTTTGCGGAAAACCCGGGACATCCGCCAATTAAAAAAAGCGGAAAAAAAGGTTCACCAGCTGGGAAAAACCCCCGCCTCCTCCGTTCCGAAGCCGGGTTGGGACGTCCCGGCGGATCAACTGCAATCCGGCGACCGGGTCCGGGTGGAAAATTACGATGCCTTTGGGACCTTATTGGAAGACCCGAAAGGAAAATCCCGGGTGCGTATTCAATTGGGGAATCTTAAAACGGTGGCGGACATCCAATACCTGAAAGGCAACAAACGAGCCGGACCCGCGCCCCCTTCCGGCAAAAGAGGAACCGGTATTCACATCCAGACGGAAGCCCGACCGACCTCGCAGGCCACCTGCGATCTGCGGGGGCAATCCGTGGCGAATGCCAGGGAGGCGATGGAGGTTTTTCTCAGCCGCGCGATTGTCAACAAACGGGAACGGGTGATCATCATCCACGGCCACGGAATGGGCAAACTCAAGCAGATGGTGCGGGAATACCTGGACGCCTCCGGTATCGGCAAAAACCATCACCCCGGCGACCGGCATGAAGGCGGCGACGGGGTTACGGTGGTGGAATTTTAACGACTATTAAGTGAGGAACGCATCATGAAGCGAATCACCTGGATCGGATTCACCGGGCTGGCCCTGTCGATTCTTCTCGCCAACCCGTTATTTTCAAAAGATACCCCGCAGGTTCGCCTGCGTGGCAAACCGTTAACACTGATGGGAACCGCGATCACCCCAGGGCAGGCGCTCCCCCGGCTTTCTCTGCCGGACAGCCGCATGAAGCCGGTGGATTTGTCCGCCTTCAAGGGAAAGGTGACCATCGTCAGCGTGGTCCCGTCCATCGATACCCGGGTGTGTGAAAAGCAGACGCATATCCTGAGCGAAGAAAACGGCGGACTGGATGCCACCGTGCGCCTGGTCACCGTCAGCCGGGACCTGCCCTTCGCACAAAAACGGTTCGCGCAGGAAGCGAAAATTAATAACGTCCTGTTCCTGTCCGATTACCGCGATGCCGGATTCGGTACCGCCAGCGGTTTGTTGATTCAGGAAAACCGATTGCTCACCCGGGCGGTGATGGTGTTGGATAAAGCGGGAATCATCCGGCATCTGGAAATCGTTCCCGATCTGGGTCAACTGCCGGACATGAAAAAAGCGTTTGCAGTGGCGGGGTCTTTATAAGATACCAGTGGAGGCGGGGGAAGGAGACCTGGCCCCCATTACTCGGCCAGAACCTCTTCCTCGGTTTCCGGTTCGGGATCGCGCTGAAGATCCTCCGGCTTGATCACCGGACGGGCGATACACAGGGTTCCAATGAATTTTTTCTCCGTCCCCCGGGCCTGGACCACGTGGTCCGCTTCCTCCCACAAACCGCAGGAGTCCGCCACAAACTCCATGGCCGGAATTTCCGAGGAGATCACCGAGTGGGGGCTGGTCATCAATTGCAGGGGCAGGTGATAGGTCGCGCGATGGCCCACCCGTTTGGTCATGATTTCAGGCAGAACCTCTTCCTTGTCATCCATATATAAAATATCACCGATGAACTGCCCCACCAGTTCCCCGTCCTCATACCCCAACAGCCGAACCGCGGGATTGGCAAAAAGAATAATGCCATTGGTATCCAGCTGGAAAATCAGATCGTTGGTGGATTCGATGATGGACTTGTACCGGCGTTCAGTTTTGCCCAGTTCGGTCACCGTTTTAACCGTGGCGTCACCCATATCTCCCAATAAAGCGGGAAGGGTGAAAACCATCGCCAGCGCAACCAGCGCGACATGAACCCCCGCCTCCAGCCAGGGATTCTCCCCCGAAGAAGACGCGAACAGCATTTGAAGAACCGGCAGGGCCCTCTCTTTAAACCACAATTCCCAGCTCAGGGAAAACACCAGAACGAAGAAAAGCGTCAACCCAAAGTGACCCCAAACTTTGTTTTTGAAAGGTTTTGAATTATTACCCACAATGATTCAACCGGTTCACGGGATGGTTTCGCACATTAAAGAATAATTCCGGACGCACTGAAATAGATACACATCAGGTTACCATATGAGGCCGGAATTGCCAATGATAATTGCGTCCATTTGAATCCGGGAAGACCGTTCGCCGAATATTGGATTATCGAAAAACCTTGACCAGGCTTTCAAAACGTGGGGCGGATTTTTTGATTTTATCCTCATTGCCCAGAACACACACGGTTCCTTGGTCCCGAACGGTTCTGAACAGACCGGCGTAACCGCGGACATCCTCCAGGCGGGTGGACCGCAGGTCATCCAGCCGTTTTTGCTTGAACTCCTGCGTCATCCCGGTGAGATATTCGTTTTTCGCGACCGAACCTTTGCGGTCCGGCGTCAGCGGTGGATCCACCTGGCCGGAACAACCGATCACGGTTTTTTCAAACTCCTCCTGTGACATATCGAGGTGTTCCAAAAAATCCGCGATTTCGTCATAAACGTTCAGGGTTTCCTCCAGATTGGGATCCCGGTAAGAAACCAGGCCCAGGTCGCCGGAATATATATCCATGCTGAAGGAACTGCCATAGGCGCCGCCTTTGACGCGGACCCGGTCCCACAAATACACGGTGCGGAGCAAAGCTCTCAGAACGTCGAATGTTCCGGAGAATTCAAACCCCTGGTCGTACAGATTGATCCCCTTGCCGACATATTGAACCGTACTGGCGGTGAGAAACGCCTCATTCCGGCCGCCCGGCCGGAAATCCAGTTCGGCCGGGGGACGGGACACATCGGCGAACACATCGTTCAAGGCGGCCAGGCGGTTTTCCAGTTTTTTATATTCCTTGCCGGTACAGGTGATGTTGATCAGCAGGTTCTCCCGGGTAAAAACATAATCCGCCACCTCACGGAAACAGTCCGCCACCTCCCCCGGATTTTTCTCAACCCGTTCCAGCAGGTCCTCCAGAAAGCGGTAGTAGGTGATTCCATCCTGAACCTCTTCATAGCGGCCGAGCCTGGAATGATACGACTGCAACCGGGACAGCACGTAATGATTGCCGTTGGGAACAATAGAGGCCTCCATGTTGGCCTTGGCGCTCCGCACAATTTCGATCAGGCGTTTATGGTTGTCAAAATTTCGCTCGCCGAACAACTCTTCGTACAAATCGAACAGGTCATCCGACTTCTCGATGAGCGCCGTGCCGTTGAAGTTGAGATACGAAATGAGCTGGTTTCGGTCCCGCAGACTCACCGTGGAAAAATCCGAACAAGAAATTCCGCCGGTCCGGATACCAATCTGCTGGCCCATCTCCACATAATCCCGCTTGTGGGTTCCCATTCCCAGCACCAGCCGGCCCAGCAGAGGCAGATACTGGATTTTGTCCTGCGGCACTTTCAGCGTATCGAAACAAATCTGGGTGTAGGCGATTTTGTTGGTGAACAGGTCGTGAAACAGCGTCAGCGGAGACTCACCGTTTATGACTTCGCCCGGGAACCGCGGCGCCTTGGGATTGACGTCCTCCAGTTTCAACGCCGGCAAGGTGGCCAGGGCCTCCGGCGAATCCGGCGCCATTTGCAATTCCTGCAGGATCTTCGTTTCTTCAATCATCTCCTGCAATTCGGTTTCGGACAACGCAGCCTTCACCTGGCGCAGACGTTTGCGGACCTTGGCTTCTTCCTTCTCCGCCAGGCCCGGCTTGGGCACCAGAACGACCACGCTTTGATGTTTGTTGTCCAGCAGGTATTTGCGGATGAGCTTTTCAAAATACCCTTCCCGGGATTTGCGCTTGATCTTTTTCATCAACCGGTCATACTTCAGGTGTTCGAGCGGTTTGGCGTTATACAACCAGGACCCCAGGGCCTGAATGTTGTAAACGATCCCTTTCGGGAATCCGCCGAAATTGGCCTCGCGCAGTTTGAAGTCGATGGTATTGACCGAGGCCTGCACCTGATCAGGATCGATGCCGTTTTTCGCCAGGTTTTCCAGGGTGGTGAAAATCAAATCCAGGATGGCTTGCGTGCTGTCTTGCTCCGCCCCCTTGAGGCCCACCGCGAACAGGGTTTCGAGCCGGTTGTCATCGAACCCGCCCCCGATCACCTCGGACCCCAGGTTGGATTCCAGCAACGCTTTGCGCAAAGGCGAACCCGCCGTGCCGAGCAATATATGGCTTAAAATTTCCATGCTCAGGCAATGTTCGTAATCGGTGGACTGGCCGCATTTCAGCCCCGCGACGACGAAGGCTTTCTTTTCCAGCGATTCGTCTTTGGAAACCGGGTAAGGGATTTCCTTGAATTTGGGTTTGCTGAACCGCCGCTGGATTCCGATCTGCGAGTCGACCTCCTTCCGTTCGAATTCGTGCAAATATTCTTCGTCCAGAAATTTGAGATAGGCCCCGGTATCGCCATCCCCGTACAGGAAGATCCGGCTGTTGGACGGATGGTAGTACTGGCGGTGAAATTCCTGGAATTCCTCAAAGGTCAATTCAGGGATCGCTTTCGGGTCGCCGCCGGATTCGTAACCGTAAGCGGTTTTTGGAAACAGGGAATGAGACAGGTAACGGTCCAGAACGCTTTCCGGACTGGAAAACACCCCCTTCATTTCATTGAACACCACTCCCTTATAGGAAATATTCTTTTCCGGCGCCTCCAGTTCATAATGCCATCCCTCCTGCTTGAACGTTTCCCGGGTGATGCGCGGATGCAACACCGCGTCGAGGTAGACGTTCATCAGGTTGTAAAAATCCTTGAGATTGCGGCTGGCCACCGGATACATGGTTTTATCGGGGAAGGTCATCGCGTTCAAAAAGGTCTGCAGACTGCCTTTCATGAGCTCCACGAACGGTTCCTTGACGGGATATTTGCGGGACCCGCACAGGACACTGTGCTCCAGAATATGCGCCACTCCCCGGTCGTTGGCGGGCGGGGTGCGAAAGGTGATGCTGAACACCTTGTTGTCATCGTCATTTTCCAGCACGATCAATTCCGCGCCGGATTTCTCATGTTCGAACTGGAGGGCCAGCGAATCGATTTCCGTCAGTTTTTCCTGATGCGTCAACCTGAAACCATGATAGATTTGATCGATTTCAAAACTCATTTGTCTTCCTTTCCGTATATTTGAACCGCGGCATAAACGCCGGCGGAAACGGGTTTCTTTACCATCAGGTCAGCCTACCACAACCCGGGGGCGGCCTTCTATCCCGTAATCACCAGACCCACGGGACAGTGGTCCGATCCCATGACCTCCGGCGTGATGAACGCATCTTTCACGCGCTTCAGGAGACCTTCGGTCACGAAAAAATAGTCCAGCCGCCATCCGATGTTCCGCTCCCGCGCGTTGGCGCGGTAAGTCCACCAGGAATACTGATCCGGTTCCTGATTGAATTCGCGGAAGGTATCAATATATCCGTGGGCGACAAATTTATCCATCCAGGCTCTCTCGATGGGGAGAAACCCGGAATTCTTTTCATTCTGCCTGGGATTCTTCAAATCGATGGCCTTGTGCGCCGTATTCACGTCGCCGCAAATGACCAGTTCCCGGCCTTCGGCCCGCAACGCCTCGCAATGCTCCAGGAACGCATCGTAATAATCCAGTTTGTATTGCAGACGTTCGTCTCCACTGGTGCCGTTTGGGAAATAAATGTTGAGCAGGTCAAATTGGGGAAACTCGTGGCGGAGGTAGCGGCCTTCCACATCGAACCGTTCGATCCCCATCTTCCAATGAACCTCCCGCGGTTTCTTTTTGGTGAAGGTCGCGACGCCGCTGTAGCCCTTGCGCCGGGCGGGATGCCAGAAGGCGTGATACCCTTCCGGATGCGCCACATGCGGGTCCACCTGATCGGGATGCGCCTTGGTTTCCTGCAGGCACACCACGTCCGGCGAGGTTTGCGCCAGCCAGTCCAGAAACCCCTTCTTGACCGCCGCGCGAATTCCGTTGACGTTCCAGCTGATGATTTTCATGATCGAGAGAACATTCCACCTTTCCACCGGGTTGAATAAGATTGAAAAACGAGTGAAAGGATAAGTCAACCGGACACCCGGTTCAAGCACCTTGAGGCGGGAATTACCGGAGAAAAAAAACTCTGGAATACCTTCAGGACGGTTCTTCCTGAGTCACGGTGGGGATGGCGGCGGCATGATGGAGAATCATTTTCCATTCCTCGCCGACTTTTTGGAACAGGTTGGTCGAATGCACCTTGGTGCTCTGTACGCCGGTCATTTGGATGGAAAACAGATTTTCCTGGCAACTCACCCAGGCAAAATCATCATGGATCAGGACATCCAGATCAGACACCTGGATTTCCATATGCTGATTATGACGAAAGATATCCGACCAGCTCTGGGTGACGGTTTCGTAACCCTTCAGCACGGGCCAGCCGGGATGGATGCACTGGACACACTCATCCTCCAGCCAAACCTGTTTCATCATTTCCAGGTCCTGCTTGTTGAAAGCGTTATAAAAGCTTTCGTTGGTCGATAATACCTCTTCGTCCAGTTTCATTTAACAGCCACCCATCATAGTTTTCAGTCCTTAAGAAGGTTTGCCGAACTCCAATTTATATTAGAAACCTTTAGCCGCCGGCTTTCAACAAATATTCGAGCGCGTCAAAGGTTTCCTGCGACTCCCAGTTTTTGGCTCCATCCACCACGGCCACCACCATTCCCCGTTTATCAATGACATAGGTGGTGGGAATGGTCAATGTCCGGTAGCGGCTTTCGGCCTGACCGTTCGGGTCCACCAGCACCGGAAAAGACAGCTGATACCCGTCGGCGAATTTCTGAACCTTGTCAGAATTCCCCCTATCCAGGCTGACCGCCAGGACGGTCACCCCGCGGGCGCGAAACCGGCGGTACAGATTTTCCAGTCCGGGCATCTCCACCCGGCAGGGTCCGCACCAGGTGGCCCAGAAATTCAGAATCACCACCTGTCCCTGGTAATCCGCCAGGCGGACCCGGTTGCCTTTCAGGTTGCGCACGGTGAATCCCGGCGCTTTGAATCCCACCTCCGATTTCTCGATATTCTGTTCTACCGGTAATTTCAGTTCCTGAACGGTCATCGGGGTTTCATAGTAATGATCCACCATGATCAGGATCGCCGCGATGAATAAAACAGAATACAGAGCGAAATACTTTTTAGTGAGAGTATAGCTTTTCTTTTTTGATTCGGTCGATATCATCTTTCATTCTTTCGATGCGCACCCGGAGGGACATCAGAAGAAAATACAGCAAGGTGAAGGCCGCAACCGAGATCATGAGCGTCACCAGCATGGATGTATCCATACCCTTGCCGAAACCTTCGGTCGTCACGATTTTCGGCAACGGGTGAAACGTGCGCCACCACAATACCGAAAAGTGGATCAAAGGTATGTCGAGAAACCCGACAATTCCTATCACGGCGGCGTATTTGGCGCGGGTGGAGCCGGCCTCGCTCTGCCCGCGAAGCATCAGATAGGCCACATAAATCAGCCACAAGACGAGGGTGGAGGTCAAACGCGCGTCCCACACCCACCAGGCATTCCAAACGGGACGGGCCCAGATCGGACCGGTGATCAGCACCAGTGTGCAAAACAATACCCCGACTTCCGCCGATGCGTGGGCGTAAATATCCCATTCCCGCTCCTTCTTCCATAAAAACAGGATACTGCACAGAAACACCACGAAAAACGCGAAAAAAGCGATCCACGCGGAAGGCACATGAAAATACATGATGCGCTGAATGATGCCCTCGGTCCGCTCGGTCGGCACATAGATAAAAATGGACACCAGCGCCGCCAGAATCCCCGCGACCGTCAGCCCCATCAATCCATAACCGGCACTGGAATCGTTGTCGGGCGCCTCAGTCATGACTGGCATCCTTTTTCAAAGTTTCCTTGAGCGCGTCCAGATCTCTCTTCAGCGAGTGATTTCTCCGGACCAGGGAAAAGACGTAAACAAAAATCCCTCCCCACACAAACACGTTCGCCGCAAACAAATATTTCAGGTTGTCCATCAAATCATTCCTCAAGTATGGAGTCGATTGTCATTATCGCCACGCTGATATAGATGATGTCGAAACACAGGATCAATCCCACCCAGTTCATCATATCCGCGACCGGTTTTCCATGCAGAATCTGTCCGGTCAACCGGACCGATCCGATGGCCACCGGCACCATCAGCGGATACAGCAGGATGGGAAGCATGATCTCGCGGGTTTTCAAATTGGACGCCAGCGAGGACAATAACGTGCCCAACGCGCTGAAACCCAGGGTCCCCATCAGGATCACCGCCACCAGCGGCACCAGATGAGGCAGTACCTCCACGTTAAAAAATACCATGAAAACCGGCAGAACAAACGCTTCCATGATCAGCAGGAACAGCAGGTTGCTGAGCATTTTGCCGAAAAAAATAGCCGAACGGTCCACCGGCGTCAACATCAGTCCCTGCAGGCACCCGTTTTCCTTTTCCAGCGTGAAGGAACGGTTGAGCCCCAGGGTGCCCGCGAACAGGATGGCCACCCATAAAATCCCCGGCCCCACCTCGTTGGCCTTCACCAGGCTGAGATCGATGGAAAAAATGAAGATCAAAATCACCAGCAGGGCGAACACGAACATGGAACTGAACAGCTCGCGGGTCTTCCACTCGGTAGCAAAATCCTTGGCGACAATGGCCTTCACCTGTGTCAGATACGGGCTCATCTCACTGGTTCCTTAATATTCTCCTCCTTGCCAGGGAG
>JABAHQ010003711.1_pt3 | contig 20569 bp, 11 predicted proteins | sample 7062091 | NCBI WGS metagenome assembly JABAHQ01 (sample SAMN14534359, study PRJNA622989) | marine sediment metagenome | biome: marine biome [ENVO:00000428]; feature: marine pelagic biome [ENVO:01000023]; material: deep marine sediment [ENVO:00002113] | place: India: Gulf of Kutch | collected...
TTGCCTGTCTGCCTTCGGTGCCAGCCTGCCTGGCTTGCACCAGCAGACAGGGCAGGCCCCAAATAATTTTGTCATTAAAAAGAATCAAAATATTTTACCGTATTGATGTACTAAGTTAGCGTGAAATGGAATTGTTTAATATCGGAGTTCATTGATGGAAAGTTTTGTCTGGTTAATTCCGCTACTACCTCTGGCCGGTGCAATATTTAACGGGCTTTTCGGCCATCTTTTAAAAGAAAAAGCCGGCCTCATTGGCTCTTTAACTGTATTTATTTCTTTTCTCCTTTCCATAAAAGCGTTCACCCTGGTACTGGACGGACAGACTTTTGACGGCGAATTATTTAACTGGATCGTGGCCGGGAGTTTCCAGGCCGCATTTGGCCTTCTGGTCGATCAATTATCAGTAGTGATGATGCTGGTGGTGACCGGCGTCGGCTTCTTGATTCATGTTTATTCGATTGGCTATATGCATGGGGATAATGCTGTCGGCAAATACTTTGCTTTTTTGAATTTATTTATTTTCTCCATGCTGATGCTGGTGATGGGCAACAATCTGCTCTTATTATACCTGGGCTGGGAAGGCGTCGGCCTGTGTTCATATTTACTGATCGGATTTTGGTATCAAAAACATTCTGCCTCTAATGCCGGACTCAAAGCGTTTATTGTAAACCGTGTTGGTGACTTTGGATTTGCTATTGGTATTTTCATCATCTTTACCACCCTCGGCACGATTACGTATTCGGAAATCTTCGCCGGTGCCGAACGGCTGGTGAGTGCGGGAGTGGCAACCACAGCGACATTGCTGCTATTTGTCGGCGCTACCGGAAAGTCAGCTCAGTTTCCTCTCTATATCTGGTTGCCCGATGCCATGGAAGGGCCAACTCCGGTCAGCGCTCTTATCCATGCCGCGACCATGGTAACTGCCGGGGTCTACATGATTGCCCGCTTCAATTTGCTCTTCAGCCTCAGTCCCACCACAATGGCGGTAGTGGTAGCTATTGGAACTTTTACTGCCTTATTTGCCGCCACAATGGCACTGGTCAATAATGATATAAAACGTGTATTAGCTTATTCCACCATCTCGCAATTGGGATATATGTTTATCGGCGTCGGTGTGGGAGCCTATGCCGCCGGTATTTTTCATTTAATGACCCATGCCTTTTTTAAAGCTCTGTTATTCCTTGGGGCCGGGTCAGTCATGCATGCGCTGGCGAATGAAACCAATATTCAAAAAATGGGCGGTTTATTTTCCAAAATTAAAATTACAGCGCTGACCTTTATTATGGCCTGGCTGGCGATCAGCGGGATTCCACCTTTTTCCGGATTTTTCTCCAAAGATGAAATTCTGGCCAAGGCCTTTGCCTATCATCCGATTGTGTGGGTGTTTGGTGCGCTCGGCGCCCTCTTAACTGCATTCTATATGTCCCGGCTGGTCTTTGTGACCTTTTTCGGAAAATCCCGGGTGGAGCCGGAAGTGGAACATCATATTCACGAATCGCCGCCGGTGATGACCATTCCGTTGATGATTTTGGCGCTGTTGTCAGTAGTTGGCGGATTGGTGGGTATTCCGGCTATATTGGGTGGCGCCAATCATTTTGAACATTTCCTGGCGCCGGTCTTTGCCACGGCATCTGAAAATTTACACTTTGCTCACCCTTCCCATGCTGTAGAATACGCCCTGATGGGTGGTTCTATCTTGCTGGTGTTGATCGGTATCGGATTAGCCTATATGATGTATATCCGGCAAAGCATTAGCGCCGAGGCGCTGGCGGAACGCTTCAAAGGCCTATACACCTTACTATTCAATAAATATTACTTTGATGAAATGATACAGGCTGGCATTATTAATCCCATTGTTAGCTTCAGTACCTGGCTATGGACCTTTTTTGACGATCGCATTATCGATGGGCTGGTCAACCTGGCCGGTAAAATTATGATATTGATAAGCTATATTGTTCGGCGTGTTCAAACCGGTTACGTGCAGAATTATGCCGGCATCATGGTGATTGGCGCTCTGGTAATTCTGGCCTTCTACTTATTTTCTTAGATGAAGACTGCGAAACTTAATGTATGGAGATTGAGCTAAATGGAGATGTCGAGTTTATTAAATATTGTTACATTTTTGCCTCTGATTGGAGCCTTGATACTCCTCGCGATTCCAAAGACCGAGGATATGCTGATCAAATCCTGGGCAATGTTGATAACCACAGTAACCTTTTTTGCTGCTATCCCTCTCTTTTACTTTTTTGATGGCAACAGCTCGGGAATGCAGTTCGAAACCGTATCCAGTTGGATTCCGGCAATTGGTGCCAGCTATCATGTGGGCATAGATGGTATCAGTCTTCTTTTGTATATGCTGACCGCCTTTATCATGCCCCTTGCCATTCTCTCATCATACAATGCCATCACCGAGCGATTAAAGGAATACATGATCGCCATGTTAGTGCTGGAAACGGCCATGCTGGGCGTTTTCATCTCTCTCGATTTACTGCTGTTTTACATTTTTTGGGAAGCGATGCTAATTCCCATGTATTTATTGATCGGCATTTGGGGCGGGCCGCGACGAATTTACGCCGCACTAAAGTTCGTCATTTATACCATGGTGGGTTCGGTGCTGATGCTGGTAGCCATCCTTTACATCTATTTCATGTATCAAAACTATACCGGCATTTATACCTTCGATCTTTTAAAGTTGATGTCACTGGATATTCCTTTTGAAATTCAAATATGGTTGTTCCTGGCATTTGGATTGGCTTTTGCCATTAAGATACCGATGTTTCCTTTTCATACCTGGTTGCCGGATGCCCATGTGGAAGCCCCTACCGCGGGCTCGGTCATTCTGGCCGGAATCCTTTTAAAGATGGGCACTTACGGCTTTTTGCGATTCAATCTGCCCATGTTCCCGCACGCCTCCGCTTATTTCGCCCCCCTGTTTTTCGTGTTAGCTGTGGTCGGGATTCTCTATGGCGCCTGGGTGGCGATGGTGCAAAAAGACGTTAAAAAATTGGTCGCTTATTCATCGGTAAGTCACCTGGGTTTTATTTTGTTAGGTATGTTTGTGTTGAGCGTTCCCGCATTGCAGGGTGGATTGATTCAGATGGTCAATCATGGCATCTCCAGCGGTGCCCTGTTCTTGGCAGTAGGAATGATTTACGAACGGCGCCATACCCGGGAGATCAGTGAGTTCGGAGGCGTTACCCGGGTGATGCCTGTATTTGCCGCATTTTTCTCAATTATATGTTTATCTTCCCTGGGGCTTCCCGGCACCAATGGTTTTGTGGGGGAATTTTTGATTTTAGTGGGTAGCTTTAAAGATCAACCTGTTTATACCATCCTGGCGGCTGTAGGGATCATCTTTGCTGCCACTTATTTGTTATGGATGTATAAACGAATGATGTTTGGACCGCTAACTAAGGATGAAAACAAAGCATTGATTGATTTGGACGGACGAGAAATTACAGTGATGATTCCCATCATTGTGATGATTTTTTGGATAGGCATTTATCCGTCTACCTTTTTAAACAAGACCGAAGCCACTGTGGTGGACTTAGTCGCCAAGGTGAAAAAAGCCCAGGCAGAAGTTCAAATGGAACAAAAGAGCAACTTCTTTGCCGATTGGTTGCATAAGACCAAATAAATTTATGCCACATGCGGGGCATGTCTCCGCAAAGCGCTTGATTTCCTATCTGCTGCCAGGCAGGAAGGCCAAAAAACTGGAATTGGCTAACAATCATCGTTCCGTCGGGACAAGCCCGGCGGAGATAGATCATCTAAATTGATACAGCATTCTGCCTCGTTCTAAGCTCCAGCTTAGAACGCGAAGTGCACTCGAAGCTCTCCGTAGGAGTCCTACGGACCTGCTTCGATTTAATGGGATCTTTAATCTTTGTTCTTTTTTCTTTTTTCTTAATCATTTTCGAGGAGTAACGATTGATGGTTATAAATATTACCGGCTCTGATTTTATCGCGATTTTACCTGTGATTATTCTCAGTATATTTGGCATCTATCTGATGGTGCAGGGAGTATTTTCAGTACGAATGCATAAACTGACCCTGCCTTACATCGCCCTTTTCGGAATCATTCTTGCCTTCGCCTCAAACTTCATGCTGATTGGTGAACCCTACACCGCATTCCAGGACATGGTTCGCGTCGATCGGTTGACCGTGGCGTTTAATTTCATCTTTTTACTCGCCGCAGCACTATCCGTGTTGATGGTCAATAGTTATTCCGAACAGGAGCATATTGAATTCATCGAATTTACCCCATTGCTTCTCTTTTCAACTGTAGGCATGATGTTGATGGGCAGCGCCGAAAATCTGATTATGATTTTTCTGGGGTTAGAAACCATGTCTATTGCCCTCTATGTGATGGCAGCATTCCGTAAATTTAATCGTCAATCCCTGGAAGCCGGCTTAAAATATTTTTTACTGGGCGCTTTTGCGACCGGTTTTCTGCTCTATGGTATGGCGCTGATTTACGGCGCTGCTGGCACCGCTAACTTATCCAAATTGACCGAATACTTTAGCCAGAACAGTTTGAATCTTGATTTGTTGGCCTTACTGGGGTTGGGACTGCTTATCATCGGGTTTGGTTTTAAAGTGGCCCTGGTTCCATTCCATATGTGGACCCCGGACGTCTATCAGGGAGCCCCGATTCCGGTAACCGCCTATATGGCAGTGGGAGCAAAGGCTGCCGGATTTGCCGCAATTTTGAGGGTGATTAGCCTGGCCGCCGGACGCGTTTCTTTCGAATGGATGGAGATCCTGTGGGTTTTAGCCGTCCTCACCATGACCGTCGGAAACATCATTGCCCTGGTTCAGGATGATATTAAACGCATGTTGGCATATTCGAGCATTGCCCATGCCGGCTACATCCTTATCGGTGTTGTGGCTGCAAATGAAATGACTATATCATCGGTGCTTTTTTATTTAATGGTTTATTTGTTCATGAATTTAGGGGCATTTGCTGTGGCCGGACTGGTCAGCGGCAAGAACGAAAGTTTTGTAAAAATCAAACATTTCTCCGGCTTAGGACGGACTCAACCCATGTTAGGACTGGCGATGACCGTCTTCATGTTTTCGCTGGCCGGTTTCCCTCCAACCGGGGGATTTATGGGAAAATTGAATTTGTTTAGCGCGGCGCTCAAGTCTGGTTTCGTATGGCTGGTAATATTTGGCGCAATAAATACCCTAATCTCTGTTTATTACTATATTCGTGTGGTAGTTGCTATGTATATGTATGAACCGCTTCAAGAAGTGAAGGTAGACTCTGTTTTACCCGGTGTCGGATTGGTCATTCTGGTCTCATTACTGGGTATTTTTTACCTGGGAATTTTCCCCGGCAATATGTTGTCCATGATTTATTGAGCTATTCGAATGCTGACAGGCATGTGAATAAGTTGTGTCCAGGTTTTTGTGTAAAATTAAAACAAGTTTAGCGTCCCGGTAGCCGCGGGCTTTACGCCCGCGCAAAAACCGCCAACTGAAGCTGTCGGCTACCAGCGCTACAGAGAGCTTAACAATTTTATCATTTTTCTATTGTCGAAACACAGTTCTCCTGTGCGATAAGATGAATGCCATTCAAAAAAATCTAATTCTATATTTGTTTTAATATTATCCGATATTATCTTTGTTGACTCTAATTTGAATAAAACAGGATAAAACCGGAACAAATCCGGTTAATTAACATAAAAAAGCCTTGATTTATTGAAAGACATAGAATAAATTGATTTTTAATTTGATAAAAACCGGATCCAACACATACGGAGAATGCTTATAGGATATATGTTAAGGAACAGTTAGTCATTATTAAACTTTAAAAGATAACGCGAGCAGTTTTAAGTATATTAGACAATTATAAGTAAAAAAATCAATATGTTAACTGTATCCTTAGCAAATAAAATCTATTGCAATATTGGGAAACCGAATGGTGAATAGGAAAAATATTAACCAATTCGGTTTTTTTGTTTATTAACCAGGAGGATTTTTCGATGAAGAAGTGTTTGGTCTTAACGTTGACAATAATAATGAGCGTGAGTCTCATCTCGCCTATTTTTGCCCAGGGAGAAGCCACCGGTCTGTTTTTAATGATTAATCCGGGTGCCCGTCAAGGGGGAATGGGTGAAGCTGGCGTGGCATTGGCTGATGATGCTACTGCAATTTACTGGAATCCCGCCGGACTTGCGTTTCAATATAACGATCCCGAAAAAGATAACCAGGGCGAAGCAACCTTAATGCATGTTAACTGGTTGCCCCAATTTAATCTGAGTGATCTTTATTACGACTATGCCGCCGGAAGGTATCATCTGCCGGGTGTTGGAGAAATTGGCGGTTCAATCCAGTTTATTAATTACGGTGAAAACGTTCAAACCGATACCGAAGGCAATCAAATTGGAACCTTTAATAGCAACGAGTTTGCCTTTACCGGTAGCTATGCTACCAAAGTACAGGATAACCTGGGCATCGGGGTAAATTTAAAATTTGTCTATTCACGTCTTTCTCCGGTACAAGTAGATGCGGAAAAAGGTAAAGGTATCGGAACCACTTTTGCCGTCGATTTTGGAGTACTGTATCATCCCGGTTTTGCCGAACGCTTGAGCGTGGGTGCCAATTTATCAAATTTCGGTCCCAAAATTACCTTTATTGATAAAGATCAGGCCGATCCGATTCCCATTAACCTTCGATTTGGCTTAGCTTACCGCCTGGTGGATTCCGAATACAATAAACTCACACTCATTTACGATATTAATCGTGAAATGGTGCCCAAGGATGATGATAAAAAGAACGATAGCTTTTTGACTTATCTATGGAGCAGTTGGGGAGACGGTAGTGACCAATTTAAACGACTTGATCATTCCGTTGGGGCCGAATATTGGTATTCGAATTTGATTGCCCTTCGCGCCGGTTATTTTTACGAAGATGAGAATTTTGGCGATCGCCGCTTTGCTACTTTTGGCGGTGGTGTGCGTATTTCTTTCTTTGGCGTCGATTTTAGCTATATCCTCGCCTCCGTGGATGATCATCCGCTTGGCGATACCATGCGATTTTCGTTATCCGCCTGGTTTTAATTTGCTAAGGAACATTTTTGTATAATTGGGGCTATTTCGGATTGTCCGTAAATAGCCCTTTTATTTATATCTTCTAAAAACTTGAATTTGATCTGATGGAAAAGGAGTATGAAAATACGTCTGGTATGGGGCTTGACCATCGCATTGTGGTTTACCTCTTTCTCACCGCTTTTTGCTATCCTGCCTGAAAATTCTGACACATTAAAAATTTTGGCGATTCGGGTTGCCTTTCAATCGGATGATAATCCGGCAACATCCGGGGATGGAACTTTTGACTTGAGCCAGAGCAGCACTCAATTTCAAATTGATCCGCCGCCTCACAATCGCAGTTATTTCCAGGATCATTTGATCTTTCTAAAAAATTATTATTCTAAGGTTAGTAAGGGGGCATTGCTGATTGAGGGCGCGGTTTTTCCGATTGAGCAAAACAATGTCTACCAATTAAGCAATCAAATGGCGCATTATAATCCCAATACTACACCGAATGAGATCAATCAGGGCCTGGCGCGGCTATTTCGTGACGCGCTTCAGGCGGCCGATGCAGACCCCGATATTGACTTTTCCCGTTATGATAGTTTTATCATTTTTCATGCTGGTGTGGGGAGAGATATTGATTTGGGATTGGATGAAACGCCCCAGGATATTCCGTCTTTGTTTATCACCACAAGTTTTTTGCAAACCCATCTGGGGGTTGATGGCATCACTCTAAGCGATGGCACTACTGTGGAAAATGGCATTCTTCTCCCTGAGACCGAAAGTCAGGAAGGATTGCAACTGGGTTTGAACGGCATACTGGCGGCGAATTTCGGATCACAACTGAATTGGCTGGATTTATTTGATCCCGATGAAGGTCGCAGCGGCGTGGGACGCTTTGCCTTGATGGATGCCGGACTTTTCAACGGTGATGGGCTACTGCCCGCCATCCCCATGGCCTGGACCCGCATTGAAGCCGGTTGGGAGACCGCCGTCATCGTCAGCAGGGCGCAACAAGAGGAATTTACCATTCACCAGGTATTGAGCGATCAACCCGAGCCGCGAGTTTACCGGGTGCCGATCAATGATTCGGAATATTTTTTACTGGAGAACCGTTTCCCGGGGCGAATGAGCTTGGACAGCCTCCAATTTGTAATCTCTGAGGGAAGAAATGAGTTAGCCTCCATGCGAGAAGTGCTGGAAACTCATTTCCCCAATCAGGCCACTTTTAGCGACAGTACCGGGGTACTGCTGGACATTGACAACCCCGATCGTGGCCTACCGGGCGGCGGCATTTTAATCTGGCATATCGATGAAAACGTGATTGAGCGAAACAGAGCCACAAATCGAATAAATGCCAATCCCGATCACCGGGGCGTTGATTTGGAGGAAGCGGATGGGTCGCAAGATATTGGCGCAGAGTTCGACATTATTAGTGGCGGAGCGGGATCAGAACTGGGCACCGCACTGGACCTCTGGTATGAAGGCAATAATGCGCCGCTTTTCATTGAAAATCCGGAAAATGAGTTTTCGATACGCAGCATCCCCAACAGCCTTAGTTATACCAATCGGGCCAACAGCCATGTACGCATATTTGATTTTTCCGCACGGGATTCGGTGATGACCTTTAAGCTGGACCTCAATATTTTCCAGACCAACTTTCCCCGTCAGATTGATAAAATTATTTATGGTAAAGTCACCAGCTTAAAAAGTGCTGATCTGGATGATAATAGCGCTGATGAGCTAATTTTCACTACTGATCGCAATAAGATTCTAATAATGGCTCAAACCGGCCAGGCAGGTTGGGGGGAGGATAGTCTTGAAATACTGCAATTACCGCCTGGAAACAGCTTATTGCCTCCCGTAGCCACTTTTCCCCTGGACAATAATAATGATAATGGCATGGTGGTGTTGTCCGAGGAGGGCACTGCTTTCGGCTATTACTTTAATAAGGCTACCCGAACAGTGGATTCTCTGTTCCAGATTCAATGTCCGGCGGCAATAACCACCTTCCCCATAGTGCTAACTGAAGATCAAATAACCGGCGCTGAGCAAATGACAATTTTTTGGGGAAGCGCTAATGGGAACGTTTATCAACTCACTTTTGACGGAAATGTAGCAGATACGGCTGTCTTTGCCAACATTGCGGAACCCATCCAAAAAGTGCATTTTATCTCTTCAGAAGAAGCCATTATAATTTCCGAATCAGGAAAGGTCTATCGGAATGAGATGGAGGTGACCGATCTGCCTGAAAATACACCTGTGTCACAGCCGATGGGTTTCGAGGGCATCAGCACCAGCCAGGACGGGCGCTTTTTTGAATTCAAACAGGCACAGTTTGAACATCCCGAAGATGAAGTCCATCGCTTTGATTCAAATCCGATTACAATCAAATTACCGGGTGTGCTCGGCAATGAAATCCAAAATTTTTACCTGGTTGCCGGAAACAATCGCCTGCTGGCGTTTAATTATAATTTTACCCTCAAGACCAATTTCCCGGTAAAATTATATCGTCCTGAACAAACCACAAACCTCTTTCTTTCCCCGCTGGTCGGATATTTCCCGACTGCCGCAGGAAGTGATGAGATCGGGTTTGTGGTTACTGATCCCGGTGGAATGATTAGCGCCTATAATCAGCAGGGCAAATTATTACCGGATTTCCCACTGGCAATCGGTGATTCGGTTTTGGTATCTTCCGCACTCTTGAGTATCGATGATGATGAGGATTTGGAGTTGGCTTGCGTAACGAAAAACGGATTAGTTTATGTTTGGGATTTCCCCTCAGGCGCAACAGGGAATAAAGCGCCTCTCTGGTCTCAGTTGCATGCCAATCCGCAGAATAGCAATTTTCCTTTAATCAGCCTGACTGAACCTTCTGCTACAAATCGACCGCTGTTGCCTGAAAACAGAGTTTACAATTGGCCTAATCCCAACATGGATGATTACACCTTTATTCGCTATCGGCTCAATGAATCTGCAGATGTAAACATTAAAATTTTTGATCTTGCCGGAGACCTGGTTAAAGAATTGGAAGGCACCGGGCACCCCAACACCGATAATGAAGTTCGCTGGGATTTAAAAGATGTGCAGAGCGGGATTTATTTGGGCCGCATCGAAGCGCAAACCGATAGCCGCAAAGAAGTGCAAATCATCAAAATTGCGGTGGTGAAATAATAAACGATTACCAGGCTTCAGCCTGCATAATTTGGAAAAAGGTATGAACTCTAAATCTACACAAAAAAACTCACACTAAAGTGTGGCCATCTTTTATTATAAACGATAACCAGGCTTCAGCCTGTTTGATTACTAAATACATTGATTTAGAAGCCAAGTAAAGCTCCTCGCACTAAAGTGTGGAAATCTTTTTGATATGTCACATTTCTATCAAAATAAAAGTTATTACTTCTTGACAGGACGAACCTTCACAGGTGAACATATTTTAAGTACCGATGTTAAAAAACAAATTGTTTTAGATCAACTGAAAAAGGCGAGAGAAAAGTTAGATATAAAAATAATCGCATATTCAATCTTATCCAATCACCATCACGGAGTTTACTACGTTCAATTTGGAACAGATATTGCCAAAATTATGCAATATTTGCATGGCGGCAGCACTCGCAGATTGAATAAGATTAACGAAATCCAAAAGAGTAATTGGGATGGATACTGGGATGTGTGGATTAGAAATGAGGATATGTTATGGAAATTAATAGGCTATGTGATTGGTAATCCTTTAAAACATAAAATTGTAGGGAATTTTAAAGAACTCGAAAGATATAGATTTAGTTCATACAAACATATGGTTAAGATGCGGGGTAAAAAATTTGCGAACACTTTAGTGGAGTCAGTTATACAATTAGATTTCGAAACCAAAAGTAAATGTGAAAGTTATTTTCAGGAGCACTAAGACTTTTATGAAATTGATTTCCAGGCTTTAGCCTGCATAACATATAAGGAAAGCAATAAAGTCTGAATTAGGAAAAAAAACACACTAAAGTGTGGTAATCATTTAGTATAAAACGATAACCAGGCTTCAGCCTGTTTGATAAGTGTGAGGTAAAGGAGTATAAATTCAGTCATGCACACTAAAGTGTGGCAATCAATAATTGTTTAAGATTACCAGGCTTCAGCCTGCATTAAAAGAGTGTAGAACTGTTAAAATCAAAAGGTATCAAATAAGGTGTTTCAACATTTGCCAAACATTGAACAAAAACCTGCTCTAAAAACGCACATATTCAAACTTAAATTGATCCTGCTCCTTTTGTCTTTAATCTTTAGTCTTTTTTCTTTAACACTATCTGCTCAGGATATCGAATACTACAACCACCCCGAACTGGAATGGCAAACCATCGAAACCGAGCATTTTCTGGTGCATTATCACCAGGGGACGGAACGGACCGCCAATGTGGTGGCAAAAATTGCGGAAGAAGTTTATCCACATATCACCGGACTCTATCAGTACAAACCCGCCTCCAAAACAGAGTTTATTATTAGGGATACCGAAGATTATGCCAATGGCGGCGCCTACTTTTTTGATAACAAGGTAGAAATCTGGGCGGAAAATCTGGATTATGTTTTGCGCGGCACCCACAATTGGCTTCGGGATGTGGTCACCCACGAATACACTCATATCATCTCTCTGCAAAAAGCGCTTAAGTTCAGCCGACACGTTCCGGCGGGCTGGTTGCAGGTGTTCGGATATGAAGAAGAACGCCGCGCCGATGTAGTGCGGGGTTTTCCCGATGTGCTGGTCTCTTATCCCATTGCCGGGCTGACCATACCGGCCTGGTTTGCAGAAGGCGTGGCGCAGTTTCAGAGTTCTTCCAAACGATATGATTACCGGGATTCTCATCGGGAGATGATTCTTCGCGATCGGGTGATGACCGGGAACTTACTCAGTCTGGACGAGATGGGAACCTTCGGCAAAAATAGCATCGGGAATGAGTCGTCTTACAATTTGGGATATGCCTTGGTGAATTTCCTGACCGAGAATTATGGCGATACGGTGGTGGCGAAAATGGCTGAGAAAGCGAGTGCCCCATTCAGACTATCGTTTAGTGATGCCATGAAAAGTGTAACTGGCGTCTCCGCTGAAGAACTGTATCGACAGTGGGCAACCCATTTGAAAGACACTTACACGAAGAGGCTAAATACGATAACCGCCAATGAGCGAATCGGAGAGGCATTTGTTGAGAAAGGTATCGGAAATCTCTACCCAACCGTTTCTCCGAGTGGAAAGAAGATAGCCTATCTGACCACCGCTGATGCGGATTATCTCTCTCAAAACAAATTGGTAGTTGAGGACATACAATCCGGTGAAAAACAAATAGTGGCGCCAAAAGTTACGCGATCAATTAGCTGGTCTCCTGACAATCGATATCTGGCTTATGCCAAAGTCACCCCGGAAGAAAATACCGCAAGTATGTATAATGACATCTATGTGTATGATTTAGAGGAAGAGAAAGAATACCGGTTGACCCGGTCATTGCGCGCTCGTCATCCTGACTGGTCTCATGACGGTCAGAAATTAACCTTTGTAGTGGAAAGCGACGGACTCACCAATCTCTATGTACTCGAACTTGGCAATCCCCATTTTGCTAAATCATTTAATGATACGGATTGGAAGGATCGCTGCTATCATTTGAACAAACACGTCATTGTGAATAGTGAACCGGATGGACTGTCCGGGAGCGAGCATCTTGTCTATCGCGATGTTGGATTTAAAGGCGTAAAATTGCGTCAGCTCACCCATTTTGTAAATGGGCGGCAAATTTACCATCCCCGCTGGGCGCCGGATGATTCTTATATCATTTTCGACACCTCTATTGAATTTGCCCGGGATATTGCAAAGATTCCCGCCGAGGGTGGTGAAATGAGTTTTGTGCTAAAGAGTCCCAGTGACGAGCGCTATCCCATATTTCATCCCAACACCGGTGAGTTATTCTATGCCGATGACCAGACCGGCATTTTTAATATTTACAGTCTGGATTTGGAAACCGGCGAGAGTAAAGCCTACACCAATGTTGTCGGTGGCGCTTTTATGCCATCCCTCACTCCTGATGGGGATTTGTATTATTCACTTTATCGCGATGTGGGATACAAAATACACCACATTGCCAATGCTGACACAATCCGGATGAGCAAATTGACTTACCTGGAGAATTACGAAAAGACCATTCCTCGGATCGAAGTCAATGATAAAGTGAGTGAACCGTTGTCGAGCAAAGCGTATAGTTTCAGCTTTCCGGGAGTATCGCTGATGCCGCGCTTGCTAATCGATTATGGTACCGTGAAACCGGGATTATACGCTTCCACCAATGAAATTCTCAACAAGATGCTGTTCTTCGGCGGTTTCGATTTCAATTTTCGAAAAGATTATAATATTTTTGCTATTTTTAATTTCAATCTCTTTAAACCGACTTTTTTTATCGAAGCCTACAATCAATCTCAGAATATTACTGACAATGTCTCTCTAGAAGGCTATACCCCGGAACCGGAAGTGGACATCAACTTTAATTTATTAGAAGTGGATATCGGCCTGGAAGGACATTGGCTGCCCTGGATGTTTGAGGGATTTTATGCGCGCTTGGCTTATATCTTTAGTTTTTACCGGGCACGAATTAACACTTTTGGATTTAGGGACCCGGCCAGCGGGAGATTTTTTGAGTTTGCTCCCATTCGCTACGATTATTTGCGAGGACATTCGCTGAGTTTGTTCCTGCGCTACGNNCGCGCCATTAATCCCCGCGGCGGTCGTTATGTGACATTTAAAGTGCAGCGGGAGTGGAACCGATTTCTGGATGATTTTGCAACTGATAGAGTGGTGAATCTTGAGATATTCAAAAAATATTATTTCAATCGGTTTGAATTGAACTGGGAAGAATACTATAGCATGCCCTATTCTAATCACCATAGCCTGACGCTACGTTTTCAGGGTGGATTTACCGATGCCCCGGTGGACAGTTTTTTTCATTTCTTCGGTGGCGGGATCGTCGGATTAAAAGGGTATCCCTTTTACAGTGTAGAAGGGCGCAGAATGGCAATGGGATCGGCCACCTATCGATTCCCGCTTTTTCAAAACATCAACAAACAAGTTTTGAACATGTTTTTCGATAAACTTTACCTGGGTGGATTTTTTCAATACGGGTATGCCTGGTCGCAGGATGAAATTCGTACTGATCATCTTATCTCGGACATCTCTGATAATTTCCTCTCCGATGTGGGAATCCAATTGCGACTGGATACTTTTTCCTGGTATTTCTTCCCCACCCGCATCTTTTTTGAAGCGGCTTATCCGTTAGAAGAGCACATTAACCAAAACGTTCGCTATCCGCAGGAATGGAAATTTTATTTTGGTGTTTTATTCGATTTTGGTTTGAGATTAGAAAATCGCCGCCCGGGCCGTTTTTGAACACCGGTTGCAGGAGAATGGGATGAAATCAAACTTTACTAAACTTTTAAAGTTTAGTAAAGTTACTTCTACCCGAAAATTCTTTGTCTGCCGGGCAATCAATTTTATCTTAGGTATTAATCACGAGGGGAGTTTTAAAATGAGATACGGATCGATTTTATTTCTGTGCAGCATTTTTTTAATGAATGCTTATGCCCAAAATTCATTGCCGGAAAAAAGCGATGACGTGTTGCTCAATCGCCTTCGGGTCAGAAATGAATTGCAGAAACAGGTCGAAGAGCAAATGGATGAGCAACCGCAGATTGGTGGCCAAAAATCGATAGGCAAGGCAGTGTTATTCTCAGCGATCGTACCCGGCACAGGACAATTTTATTCCGAGTCATATTTAACCGCCGCCGGTTTCCTGGCTGCTGAAATTGCCGCCTGGGCGATTAATATTTCCTACGACAAAAAGGGGGATGATAAAACGGTTGAATTTGAACAGTTCGCCGATCAAAACTGGAGCGAGCAGAGATACTGGTCTTATGTTTATTATCGAGTAAAAGATGATGATAGATTTACGGAGGACCCTTCACAATTTCAAATCGACAACAGCAATCCGGATAAACCAATTATTACCAACTGGCAGGAAGTAGAAGCTGATTTGGAAAAATATGCCAATTCTGACTTTCTCCCCGGTTTCACTCACCATTTACCCGAAACAAAAACCCAACAATATTACGAAATGATCGGCAAGTATCCCGAACAATTCGGCAATGCCTGGGCCGATGCAAGTTTCAATGCAAGCTATAATGGGTATCAGGGGAGAATTACGGAGCAAAATGACATCTATACGGACATGCGAGCGGACGCTAATCGCTTCTATGACATTGCCGGTTACGGAACCATGGTGGCGGTCGTTAATCACGTGGTATCTGCTGTCCATGCCGGCTTTATTACCAAAAAATTCAACGATCGCTCCTTGCAGATGACTTATGAAAATAAAAGATACCTGGGCGAATATGTGGACATGTTCGGTTTAAGGGTGTCTTTTTAACCGGGGGCAGGGCAGGCTAAAGAATTTTAATAAACGCAGAGGCGCAAAGGACCCAGAGGGAGGTTAAGCAAGAGAATGATATATCAGATTTTTAAACATAGTAATAAATCTTTGCAATAAATTTTACAAAATCTCTGCGCGTCTTTGCGCCCTCTGCGCCTCAGCGTTAAAGTAAAGAAGTAAACGCCATAAGCAAACGCTCGGGAGTCTTACAGGATTGGTTAGACAATATTAATAAACACTGAAAACACAAATGAGGATAATAAGGCAAATGATTCGATGTGCCACGGCTGTTTCCATGTTTCTGTTCATTGCGATGTTTTTCGTACTTATTCCTCCGGAAGCCTTCGCTCAGACAAATTCTTCCTTCCATAAATATGAGCTGACTACCGATCATAATGACGATAATTTCCCTCTTTCCAATTTATGGCAAACTCAGCAATTTGATTTTGACAACAATCCCCAACAGTCTGCTTCCGGGAAAGGCTCAGTTAAAAACGTTTTTCTTTCCTTGTTACTTCCCGGTTTGGGTGAGTGGACCATGGGACATAAAGGGCTTGGCAAGGCCTTTCTTGGCGCAGAAGTAACTTTATGGCTGGGATTTTTGGCATCCCGTCAATATATGAATGTTTTGCAAAATGATATGCAAGCTTTTGCCGCGGTTCACGCCGGGGTTAGTTCGGCTGATAAGGACGATCAATTTTGGATCGATGTGGGCACAGCGATGAGCCTTCAGGAATTCAATTCTGAAAAATTGTTGGAACGCGATTTAGAGGCTACTTACCCTGAAGGTCAGAGCTATGATTGGCAATGGGATTCCCGGGATAACCGCCTCAATTACGTGGACCGGCGTCTGACCAGACTGGATTGGGAGCGAGTTTCCACAATTATCATTGGCGGCGTGGTGCTCAATCATATCGTTAGCAGCATTGATGTGATACGACTTCTGCATAAAGATAATGGTTCGGATAAAAACCAACGTCAGTCTTATCTATATATGGATTACCAAAAAAATCACTGGCAGGGAGATATCTACAAGCTAAATTTTACCTGGTTAGTTAACTAAGTGTTATTGTGTTTTAGTTGTTGGAAGAGGGGATATGTGGAATGGAGTAATGGAGAGATGGAGTATTGACACAAAGTGTCCACTTCGTGTGAGGAGCAGAGTAGTTATATGGAATTGTATAGCACATTAGCGGGACTGAAATCCTCTGTAACTCAAATACCCTAACACTCAAATACTCTAACACTTTTGCATCTAACCCGAGGAAAATAGAAACAGGAACTTGACTATCAAATGAAGAGAGTCTTCATCACCGGCGCTTCCGGGTTCTTAGGCAGTTATTTGTTGGAGACAGCTCCGGCGAATGTCCAAATCCTGGCGCAATTTAATCGCACTAAAATTTCCACATCCAAATCTCCTATCAAAACCGCTCAAATTGATTTTAACAATCCCAATTGGCACGCCGTAGAAGAATTTCAACCCGAGGTGATTATTCACTCTGCCGCCCTGGCGTCTATCGATGATTGTGAGAAGAATCCGGAAATCGCTCGGACTGTGAATTACACTTCAACCACGCAATTAATCGACCTGGCAATGCAAATGAATGCGCGATTCCTGTTTGTATCCACCGACCAAATATATGGCGGAAACGAAGGAAATTACAGTGAGAAGGATTCGCCACAACCACTCAATGTTTACGCCCAAACCAAAATTGACGCGGAAAATTATCTTTTGGATCAATATCGTAATGCTGTCAGTGTGCGTGCGGCCTTGATTTATGGAACCGTCGTGACAGGACGCCCTTCCTTCACCGAGATTATGATTAATAATTTGAGGGAAGCAAATTCGGTAAACCTGTTCATCGATGAATATCGCTCTCCAATTCAAGTGCACAATCTGGCAACGGCGTTATGGGAACTTGCCGAACATGACTATCGTGGCCTGCTCAATTTAGGCGGACCGCAACGAGTAACCCGGTTTGAGATGGGAGAAATCGTCTGCCGGTTATTCGGATTTTCCACCGATTTGTTGAATCCCACCCAAATGGCCGATATCAACTTACCCGCCACGCGCCCGCAGGATTGTTCCTTTGATATTTCTCTCGCTCAAAGTCTATTAAAAACTGAACTTCTAAACTTCACTGAAGGCATCAAAAGAAGCTTTCAGTAATTTGTGGAAGATGCGAATCACGATTTGAATGAGTTTTAATCATTTGCAACAAATTTTTCAAATTCTCTGCGGACCTTTGCGTTAAAGAAAATAGTCCAGCGATTCATCGCTGGGACATGGGTTTAACCACGATCATCCAGTCCCGCCAGGCTGCTGCCTGCCTGTTGCAGACAGGGGACGGCTGAAATAAAAGGGGACGCGGAATTTTCAGCCGTCCCTGACGGGGCTAAACCAATTTAGATTTCAAATTCTATTCCCGCCAATAAATTTGGTGGGCTATGCTCAATCGTTCCTGACGGGACTTATCAATGAGGAACAATCGAATATCATCCTTCACCAACAAAAGGAGCTCCTTATGCGAAATTATCTACGCTATTTTTTGTTTATTTTATTTGTATCTTCCTCGCTTTTTGCAGAAGCAGAAATTTCCCCGGATTTACAGCAAAAGATTGATGAAGCGCTGCCGACCAACTCTCCGGTTCGAGCAGTAATCCTTTTGGCTGATCGGGTGGATATTCAGGCGCTGGATCAACAGTTATACGCTGAACAGGCTACGCCGCAAGAAAGAGCCTTCCGGGTGATTACCGCGCTTAAGCAAAAAGCAGAAGCAACCCAGGGACCACTGGCATCCTATTTGAGTTCCCGCGCAGCGGATGAAGTGCTTGAATTCGAAAGTTTGTGGATTACCAATATGTTCCGGGTAGTGGCAGTTCCCTCGGTGCTGCTGGAAATCAGCCAGCGCAGCGATGTTGACTTTATGGATTATGAGCACATTCCCCGCCCTGATGAGACCATAGATGAAGGCCCGGCGCCGGAAAATTTGACCAATAATGTTGAACCAGGATTACGATTGGTGAATGCCCACCGAATGTGGGAAATGGGATATACCGGGGATGGGAGTTTGGTGATGAATATTGATACCGGTGTGGATGGGAATCATCCGGCGTTGAGTGATCGCTGGCGAGGCAATCACGTACCTGCTTCTCAAGCCTGGCTCGGTACCGGCAGTTTTCCGATTGACTGTGGTTCCACCGGACACGGCACCCACACAATGGGGACCATCACCGGTCGGGAAGAGAGCACCGGTGATACGGTCGGTGTGGCACCGGATGCGGAGTGGATTGCCGCAGGCGGATTAAATTGCGGCACTTCTACCTTTGCTGCCTTTCAATGGGCGATGGACCCGGATGGAAATCCAAACACAGTAGATGACATGCCCGACGTGGTTTCCAATTCCTGGGGAATTGGTTCCGGCGGTGGTTGCCGTACCAGTTGGGAACCTACACTCAACGCTGTGGAGGCAGCGGGGATTGCTGTGGTATTTTCCGCCGGCAATAGCGGACCGAATCCGCAAACGATTACCGGCCCCAAAAACCTTAATACGAATTTAGTAAATACCTGGGCTACCGGCAATATTCAAGGAGGAACACCGGATTTGTCTTTAAGGAGCTCCAGCAGTCGCGGTCCTTCCGGATGCGGAGGCAGCGGTTCCTTAGCCATTAAACCGGAAGCCGTTGCGCCCGGCACCAGTGTGCGCTCTTCCATACCCGGCGGCGGTTATGGATTTAAAACCGGCACTTCCATGGCCTGTCCGCATGTGGCTGGCGCAGTGGCGTTATTAAAACAAGCCTTTCCCCAGAAAACAGGACACGAGATTAAACTGGCTCTCTATTATACCGCACGTGAAACACCGGCTGACCTGGCCGGCAACGATCCCGGCGAACCGGCCGGACTTAATTCTGGTGAAGACAATAATTTTGGAATGGGATTGATCGATGTTTATGCCGCCTACGGCTACTTGATCGGTGCACCGAATTCTCCGCAAAACTTTGTCGCTTATAGTGATTATACCACGCCCACTTCCATACAGCTTACCTGGACCGATCCGACTAACCTGGTCAATGGGGACACCCTTATGAGCGGGGATTTTCACGTTATTATCGAGAGGGACGGAACTGTAATCGATTCTGTAACAGGAGGAGCGGGACAGTATACGGATTCAGGTTTGAATGACGGTCAAGAATATTATTACCAAATTTTTGCCCGTGTGGATAGTAATGGGGCCGGGGGGCCAGCAATCTCAGCATCCTGGATTGCCGGTGGGTCTCCCATACCGAATCCACCTCTCGATGTTGCTATTTCCGGGAATCAAAATCAGATCATGCTGACCTGGACAAATCCGTCAAAGAACATCGACAGCACTCCTATGGATGATTTTGCGGCTATCAACCTATATCAGGACAGCAGCCTGGCGGCGAGTTTTACCCGCACTTCTGCCGACACCGCTCAGGCAGATTCGTTAACCTATGCGCCTGCTGTTCCCGGCTATTATGACTGGCATATTACTGCCATTGATAACGAAATTCCCCAAAATGAAAGTGTGGGCAGTGCGGTGCTACGCAGCCCGTTAAATGTCAATATCGTAGATCATTTTGCTGAGATCGGGAATCCCGATTCTATGCTGTGGCAAAATGCCGATGCGGTAATAGATGATCGCGCGGTTAGTCCGCCCAGCGGACCGCTATCGTTGAATCTGAACGGCACCCCCAATGGCGGTGATGTGGTGGAACTATATCCGGTGGATTTGAGCGAACATCAAAGCAGTGGAATTGTCTTTGCTTATCATTATCAACCCCAGGGCATTGGAGATGCGCCGGAAGCGGATGATAGCTTAAAGCTCGAATTTAAGAACGACCTGGGCATATGGATCTTGATCCGCTCTTATGGTGGATCGAATGTGGTGCCTTTTCAATTTGAGGAGATTGACCTCGCTTTGGCACCCAATGGCGGTGGCAGTTATTTCCACAGCCAGTTCCAGGTTCGCCTTACCGCTGACGTCAGCCCCCATCCGGTGATACCCCGCGATGACTGGTTTGTGGATAACATTTATTTGGGCACGCCGGCGCCGG
>JABAHQ010003007.1_pt2 | contig 20566 bp, 12 predicted proteins | sample 7062091 | NCBI WGS metagenome assembly JABAHQ01 (sample SAMN14534359, study PRJNA622989) | marine sediment metagenome | biome: marine biome [ENVO:00000428]; feature: marine pelagic biome [ENVO:01000023]; material: deep marine sediment [ENVO:00002113] | place: India: Gulf of Kutch | collected...
CTTTCGGTCCGGCAGGCCCTTTTTCGGGCTTACACCCAGGCTAACCAGCTCGAGAAAGCTGACTGGTATCATCGCCTGGCGCGTGCTGACCGGGATACGATCGCCGCCACTATTCCCCAACCTGAAGATCGGGCTGCTTATCTTGAGCGTCAGGATTTACGGACTCTAGATTGAGGTTGTTTTAGACTCGACCACAGTTTCGGTTTTATAGCCTGCTCTTTAATGTCGCTGCAATAGGCTTGGCCCAGGCCAGCAGTCGTTCATCGTTCATAAAGGAAGCGGCCAATTGGAGCCCTAAGGGAAGGCCATTGGCCGACCGTCCGGCGGGCACAGTGATGGTGGGGAGGCCGGCGTTGGTCCAGGGGAGATTCATGGCCGGGTCGCCGGTGCTGTTAATGCCTTGGGGAGCGGGGCCGGGGGCGGCGGGGCTAACCCAGATATCAATCCCCACTTGCTCCATCAAGGTTTCCAACTTGTTCTCCAGCGTATTTTTCCTGATACGGGCGGCGTTGATTTCCTCCCGGCTGACGGTTTTGCCCATTTGGATAAGCTCGACCGTTTGGGGGCGATAGCGGTCTTCGTAGCGGGCAAACCAGTCCAGGTGGACCTGGGCCATCTCGGCGGCCATGAGCCGGCGGTGGTATTGATCAATGGCCTCGATATCCTCCAGGGTAGATACCTGGCGAATAATGTAGCCTGCCTCTTCCAGGTGGGCCAACTGAGCCTTGAATTCGGCCAACCCCTCGGCCGAGGCCTGAGTCAGATAGGGCCCATCAGGAATACCCAAAACCGGGCGCTGGTCGGAGGTGGCGTTGGCCAGGTCGGGCCGCCAGTCCTGGCACAAAACTGCGGCGGCCAGGATCATCCCGGCGACATCCTGAGTGAACAGGCCCACATGGTCCAGGGAGGGTGAGACAAAAATCAAACCGGCTGGATCAATCCGGTTGTAGCTCGGTTTGAAGCCGACGATGCCACAGTAGGCCGCGGGCCGGATGACCGAGCCGATAGTTTGGGTTCCCAGGGCCAGGGGGCAGAATCCCGCTGCAACGGCGGCGGCAGAGCCACTGCTGGAGCCGCCGGGGGTGTGGGCCAGATTATGGGGGTTACGCGTTGGGCCAGGGGCGAAATAGGCAAATTCGGTGGTGACGGTTTTGCCCAGAATCAAGACTCCTGATTCCCGCAGCATCTCAACACAGGTGGCCTCTGGCCCCTCAAATAGTTCCGCCGGGAGTTTCGAACCGGCTCGGGTGGGGTAGCCATCGACCTGGAAAATGTCTTTCACCCCGACCAGAGCCCCGTAAAGGGGCGGGCGGTTGGCCGGGTCGGGGAAACGCGCCTGGAGGGCGTTGGCCTCAGCCAGCAGGCGGGCGCGTCGATCGGGTTCCGGTAAGAGGGCTTGAACTTTTGGTTCGGCTTTATCCAGGTAGTTGCAGACTTGCGCAAGATAGGTGCTTAGCTCTAAGGTATTGCTGCGTAGATCAGTTGCAAGGTCAGTTAACAGAGCCTGTTTGATGAACATGGGGCTATCCTTTTAAAAATTGAATATCGCCTCAACGGCGATTTTAAAGCCTTCGAGTTGGCCAGAAACAAGCGTATCACCTTCAGTGTATTTACCTGCCAGGGTATAGTTTCCCTCGACCAGGGTAAAAACCTCTACGGTCTTGGCCTGATAGTCAACCAGCCAATATTCGGATACGCCAGCTTCTTGGTAAAGATTAAATTTGGTTTCGCGGTCATAATTAGCATTAGACGGAGAAAGGATTTCCACCAACAGATCAGGCGCGCCCTCAACGTAGTTGGCGCCGATGATGTCCAGGCGATCTTTTTTGACAAAGATAATATCTGGTTCTACTGGTACAGGTTGATGCGGCAAACGGACGCCACAAGGGGCGAGTAAGACTTCGCCTAGATTATGATCTGCAATGTGTTTGAACATAGCCACAAATAATTCACTGGCTGATCGCTGATGGTTTATAGCAGGTAGGGGGGTCAGGTATAGAATCCCATCAATGACTTCATATTTCCAGCCATCGTCGGGGAATTTTAACCAGTCCTCGTAGGTCCACTCGCCCTGGCGGGGGAACTTTGGCCGAGTCGGGGTGGCTACTTGTTCCGCTGTTTTTTCTAGCATAGCCTGATCCTTTCTTGGCGGGTCTCATACAGATTATACTGTTGTTTAAGCAGGTGTCAAAGGGGATAAAATAGGGGCAGTAAATGGTAGCCACCTTATCGAATGGGTGTATCTCAATTGCCAGATGGAAGCTTGACATGTTCCCGAAATGGGTATACAATAACGGTTGTTCCCAAAATGGAGACACGGGGTTGATGTCATATGAGGATTATAGCCAAAAGTACGTTGCGTTCATTTTGGGAAAAGCACCCTGATTCCAAAGAGCCATTACAGGCCTGGTACGAAGAGGCGAAACGCGCCGAATGGAGAACACCCGCAGACATTCGATCTATCTACAACACTGCATCATTGCTACCAAACAACCGGGTCGTCTTTAACATCAAAGGGAATCATTATCGGCTTATCGCCCACATTCACTACAATACGCACATCCTCTATATCCGTTTTGTGGGCACACACGCCGAGTATGACAAGATTGACGCCACGTCAATTTAAGGAGGATAGATGGACATTCGACCGATTCGAACCGAAGCTGATTATCAAGCTGCGCTAAAAGAGATTGAATCCTTGATGGATGCCAAGCCTGGCACACCAGAGGAAGACAAATTGGATATACTTGCTGCCCTGGTTGAAGTCTACGAAGAAAAACACCATCCGATTCCGCCACCTAGCCCGATTGCTGCCTTAGAGCATTACCTGGAAAGCCGGGGGCTAACCGCAAAAGCGCTGGAACCATACATCGGATCACGTTCACGGGTATGGGAAATCATGAACAGGAAACGAAGGCTGAGCCTCAATATGATTCGCAGATTGGAAAAAGGCACAGGTATATCAGCCTCCATTTTGATTCAGCCGTATGAGCTGGATCTCACAGATCCAGAAAAAGTGACGGAGTCCCCCTGAAGGTTCCCAAAACGCCCCCTTTAACGGCGAAACTTACGCAATGACTTACCTCAACGATGCTGCTTTGTGGCAAGCTGCGCGGGCAACAATGACCATTGAGCAGCGGGAGCACCTTGAAGCTTTGCACGATGAGCAACAGCGCAGAAAGTTGACGGTATTGTTATTTCAGGGGGTGATAGGCATAACCCGAATACCACTCAAGGTCACCGCCGTACTCTGCATAGGAGCCTGGCCATCGTGGATAAGTTGGAGGCGTTGGCCTGTCTGGCCGTCATAGAGACCGACGACGAGCTTATAGGTTCCCGGCGGGGCATCAGGGGCGATGGTTAAGGGATGTTCGTCGGGGATGGTTTGGCCGGGCGTCCAGTTGCTGGTTGGGGCGGCGCCACTTTGGGGTTCGCTGTCATGTTGGGCGACGCGTGTCTCGTGGTCGTCAACCACATGGACGAAGACTTTGTAATTTTGAGAGGGGGCCTTTCGCCCCTGCCAGTAAAGAGTCAGCGTCACCTGGTCGCCGGGGCTGACCCGACGCCGGTCTAGCCCGTAGCCTACCAGGGCGATATTGTCCTCGAAAAGGAGCTTTTGGGGGTTGGGCAATTGGCCGGGGCGCGGTTGGATATGGATAGTACCGAAGGTGATGTTATCGCTGCCCGTCGAAACCGGGAGGCGTTCGCCGGTGACATGATTATACAGCCCCACGACGAAGTGAGCTTGAGCTGGGGCGAAGGTTGTTTGGGGCAGGCGTAAAACGTAAGTATCGCCAAATTGGTCGCCAGGCTGCCATTGGCTGGTCGGGTAGAGGCCTGGGCCGTGAAAGAGATCGCGTTGGGCTACGATCAGACCCTGTTCGTCTACCAGATGGATGAAAACAGTGTAGTCGGTGTCCATAGTCCTTTCTCCTTGCCAGTATAGCGTGAGGGGCAGTGGCTTACCGGGCTGAATAGTCGAAACATCACTTTCATAAGCCAGGAGTTGAACCAGTCCGCCGAAAGAGACCCCCAGGGAGTGGGCGGATGCCGGCAACGAAGTAAGCGGGGCAGGGCGGGCATAGGCTGGCCTGATGACTCCCCAGGGAACCCACGCGGCCAGGGTGAACATCAACAAAGGGGGTAATAGATGCCAGGGCCGGGGGATCAAAGCCAGCCAGCCGACCGCCCAAAGGAGGGCTAAGGCGGCCAGAGCTGGAAAGAAAAGGCGTCCCTGCGAAGCGGGGGTACGTAAAGTCCACTGCACCAGGCCCACCAGCACCAGGATAGGCCAGGCAACTAAAACCGGCCAAATCTGGCTTAGCCGGGGAGGGCGCATTTTGGTACGACCTGGTAGCAGGGCTAGTCCCAGGCCAATCAGACTGGCCAACAGGAGTAAGTTCAAAAGCCAATAAATTGGCGCCGGCATAGGGACCGAAAAACTGCCGAACAATCCCCAAAATGAGCGCATAAACCCCGGTACCTCGCTCAGCAGTTGGCCTATAGTTGGCGTTGCGGGGCGGGCGCCCATCATGGCCACCATGTTTTCGGTCCCGGTCCAATCGCCGTACAAGACAACGTTGCGCCAATACCACCAACCGGTGATGACCAGGGTTAAGACGCTAACGATGGCATTGCCCAGGATGGCCGTACGCCAGGAACGTCGTCGCCAGCCTAACCATAAGAGGGTGAGACCAACCAGCCCCAGCAGTCCCAGGCCACTCAGTTTTGACAGGGAGGCCAGGCCAACCGATATCCCCAGGGCGATAAATCGCCAGATTGATGGTTCCTGGCTCTTCCCGACAGCCAAGACCCCTAGTTGCCATAAGGTAAGCGTCGCCAGCAGGATGACCAAATTGTCATTATTGACGGAAGCGCTGATGAAAAGAAACATCGGGTTAAAGGCCACAAAAGACATGGCCAGCAACGCCAGGGCTGGACGTTCCGGCCAGAGGATACGCCCCAAAGCGTAAATAACCAGCACAGTGCCGGTTCCCAGTAAGGCTGAAAAGAGGCGATTGAGATGGACGGCCAGTACAGCGCCTCGCCAGGGCCAGGCCTCACGGGGGGTGTGAACGATTGAGTTGATGTTGCCGTCGGGGGTGACCAGGCCGAGGTCAACGTGAGGGTTGGGGTAAATGAGATCGGGGAGATCATCGCTGGGGAGGAAAGCAGTTAGCAAGGCAGCCAGGGCATAATAAAGGGGAGGTTGACTGCCCTCCTGACGCCATAGTTGTACGTTAGCCGGGTCTTGCAGCGGCAATTCGCCGGTTCTGGCCAGATGCCAGACAAACGGATAATGCCAGACCTCGTCTGGCGCTTCAAAAAGGGGAACGGCAACGCTGTAGGTAAAGGCCAGGAGCAGGAAAACCCCAGCCATCAGGAGGGCTAACTTGTGTTGGCGCAAATGCCGGACACTCCTTACTTCTTGATTACTGCAACGTCCGAAAGCGCCGGCCCTGAGCGAGCAAATCGTACAACATTTGATTGGTCTCCTCCTGGGTGCGCCCACCCAGGCGCTCGACCTGACAACCTGCCGCCTGCAGAACCTGTTCGACCCGGTCGGGGACACCCGCCGGCCCGCCGACGACGGTTACATATTTGGCATGCTTGGCCTCTTCGACCGAAAAACCAACCGTCGGTCGGAACTGACCGACATAGTCGATGGCGCTGATCAAGTCCCACTCGGCCCAGTTGCCGGGACTCTGGTGCCACAACAGTAGATAATGCTCGATGACCTTGGGCTGGATGGTTGGCGTCGGGGCTGGTGCGGAAGTGGTAGAGAGGCTGGTCTGGATGGCACGCGCCTGGTTGATCAGGTTGTTCTTCCAGGCCGGCCAGGTGGCGCCGGGGCTTTGGGTGTTGACCAGTTCCCGATGCCCCAGGACCGTGTTGGCGTTGAGGGAAAGTCCCAGGTCATTGGCCACTTGGGCCAGTAAGGCGGCGGCGGCATTGAGTTGAGGCGTGAGCGGAGGCGTGGTGGTGAAGTTACCAATTAAGCAAACGCCGAGGCTATCAGCACTATGTTGGCCGGCATGGAGCGATACTACTTCCAGGGGCTGGGTCTGAAAGATCTCGCCTGCGGCCGTGATGCAGAAGTGGTAGACGATGCCGGGCTTGTTTTGTCTTTGGGTTTGGAATTCGGCGATGCGTTGCACGGTGATTTGAGGTGAGGTGGCGGTATGGTGGATGACAAAGCGCCGAACGGCCCCCTGGCTACGCCGTTGGTAAGCGGGAACCTGGGGGTTGGTTAGTAGATTGGCGCTGATGTCCACAATTTGCCCCCCTGGCGTAGGTTGAGCAGGCGAGGGAAGGGTCGTGGTAGTAACCTCGGTCGGCCCGGTCTCTGGTTCAGGGGGAGAGGTTGGTGTGGGAGGCACAAAATCGGTACTGACTGTTTTTTGGAAGGCCGCCAGCCGGTTCATGATTTCGCCCAGATGTTCAAAAGTTTCCCACTCTTTCTTGCCTGCCGCTCCGGTTACAAAGAGACAAGCCCCCATCACATAATCGTCTTTCATGAGTTCGCGGTTGTACCACATCAGACTTTGCCAATAATCATCAGGGCTGAGGGGGACCGGAACAGACGAGTCGGGTAAATGTCGGGGGAGGGTATTAGCTGTAGCCCAGGGGCCAATGTCTTCCCCACCCTGAACACCCTGGGTCATGCCACATTCGGTGATGATAACCACGTGCTTGTCGCCATATTTTTGGCGGACCCCGCGAAAAAGGGTACGACGGTAACGTAAACAGAGCCACATCCCGTCGTTGCCCCGCCCTGCCCCCACGATCGGGACGAGGTTGTGGGGCTCAGAAGGGCCGTTTAAGCCGATTTTGTGCAGCCGATCCATGGCCGGCCAGTCATACTCGTGGAAGCCCAGATATTTATATGTTTCCAGCGTGCCGGGAAAATTCTCGACGAATTGTTCGCCGGTGAAGTTGCCCGTCGCAAAATTCATGCCAATTGGCTCAAAGCCGGCGGCGCGTATCTTTTCGCCAAAAGCGACTTGATATTCATCGTATAATTTTTGGCTATCATCGTCCACGGATTCGGGGAAAAGTTCGTTTAAGGATTCCCAGGCGCTGAAGATCGGTTTGCCATTGACATGGTGAATATCTTTATTTACTTCCTGGCCTAAAATCCGCTCGGCCATAGCGATCCCCTTCTGCCTGGCGACCTGAGTCCCTTGCCCCTGGCCGAAGTCCTGGGGGGTTATAACCAGCCGGCCGATCAAGAAGACATCAGGGATGGCTTCGCGGATACGCCGCATGGCCTCAACGCTGAAGTCAAGCGTTTTGACGACCCGTGGTTTCAAACGGAGGACTGCCTCAAAGGCATCTTGCCGGGGTCCGTTAATGTGAAAGCCAAATTTGTGGTTATAAAGCGTTTTAAATTGATGATATTTTTGGTTATACATCTTCCCTCCCCAGACACAGCTACCCTAAAAACGGTGGTGCGTCGTGGGCAAAAGAAAACCTTTTTTTACCCACGACGCACCACACCCTATCTGTCAAGGCCCAGTTCAGTGGTCGAACTATCTTTCAACCCCTGGCGGCGACACAAGTATAACTCACTTCCCCCAACTAATCAACCGTTCATCGACGCCACGGTATTCGACCGGAATTTTAGCGGCTACCTCCGGGGACAACAAGGGCCGGGGATTGGAGCCATCGGCGTTCATAACCCAAAATTCCCATTGGCCGGTTCGGTCGGTGACAAAGGCGATTTGTTGGCCATCAGGAGACCAGGCGGGAGCAGCGCTATTATATTGGCGATCTGCCAGTATAGAAGGGGCCGTCAAACGGGCCTGGTTGCCGGTGGCTACATCGATGACGTAAACTTCCCAGTGCTGGTGTTGTCTGTAGGTGACGGCCACTTTGCTCCCATCGGGGGAAAAGAGAGGCGCGCGATGGCGCAGGTCGGTGGTAAAGGGGAAATAAACGTCCCGGTTTATATCTAGCTGTTGCAGGCCCATGGGCGCGGCAAAGACCACCCGCCAGTCGTTAGCCGGATCCCAGGTAGGTCCGAAGGAGTATCTGTCCGAAGGGAGATCCCGGTACTCACCGCTGGCCAGATCAATCTCGCGTAGATGCCAGAAAGTATCTGTGGGAAGTTTATAGCAAATCCGCCCGGATTCTGAGCCGAAATTAAAGTCATATGCCTCAGGAGGGATCGGTTCCCCCGGATCCTTGCACTGCGTTTCGACGTTCCGTCGCCCACCATGTTGGAAGGAGACCACAACTTTGCTCCCATCGGGGGACCAGGTGGGTGATTTGGCCTGGGAGATTTCACCCAGGATGTGACGTTCTTCTCCGGTGGCCAAATCGTGAATCCAAAGGGAGCCCGCCTCGCCATTTCCCCAGCGCGTGAAGGCCACTTGAGTGCCATCGGGCGAGAGGGTCGGATCAATGCCGAAGGAGATACGGCGCAGGCCAGAACCGTCGGCGTTAACTAAATAGAAATCTTCCCCTGATGAACCTTGCAGGATTAATTTGCCCCCGACACTGGCGCTAGATGGGACATCAGCCCTAGTACTAGGCGTGACGTTGGCACTGCTATTAGTAGTTACACCAGCGTCGGAGGTGGACAAACGGGGAACCCAGACGGTGGGTACGTCGAAATTGGCCGGTGAAGTGGCAACATATGCCGGCAAAGCAGAAACCCAGCCAATAATTACCCCATCTTGGGCGACTTGATACCACTCGTTCGTGGAATTAATGCCCACAATGTCTACGACATCACCCTGGTTCAAGGTGCGTTTAATAGGATACATCACACCAGGACCGATACGAAGATTTAACTGGCGAGACACTACCTCGGCTGTTGCGGGAGGGGGTGTTGGGGGGGTGGTGTTAGTGCCGATAATCACATCCGTCTCAGGCACTGAGGTCGCATTGCTTGTCTCAGTTGTCGTGGAAGCAGGGGCGGGGGATGTGGTCTCAGTGATAGCCTCAGTCGTGGTATCAGCAATTGTGGACGGGGGAGGAACCGTCGGGCTGTCGCCATCCCAGGCCAGACTGATAATTTGCCAACGACTTTCAGGTTTGCTGACAGCGGCGACTAACACCCGGTTGCCGGGGCTAATGGATACCCTGGCCTGGTAAGTACCGTCATCGAGCCAACTCTCTTGTGTTATCTCGAATGACTCAACCTGAATGTTGTTCAGGCTCTGTACTATCTCGCTGCTGGAGGCATCTGAGGTGAGGTAGAAATTGGTCAAGGTTGGGCTGCCAGAAGAGGTGACTTTCAGGCTCGTTAAATAGCCTTTCACAGCCGCTCGAGCCAAAATAGTATCCAGATCACTGCCCTGAGCAACGACTTGTTGAGGATAGGTCACGCTAGCGATGATCCACCCCGCTGCAATTAGGATTAAGATAATAGGTATGAAGTGATAAAATCGTTTTCTCATCTTTGATCCTTAAGTTATCAGTTGAGCTGCGTGAAATTTATTGATCTCACTCAGCATTACTTTAAATGATTATACTCTAATTCCTAGTAAGTGGAATTTTATTCAACCTGAATTTCCACAAAACTTGTCATACCCCAACGCAGTCGTGGATCACTGCTGTCGATAAGGTCAATGACGACGGTATAGGTGACATCACCGGCCTTGGTCTCAGACCGGGGCTTGATGCGGGAGACGATCCCCTCAAAGACCTCATCCTCCAGGGCATCAATACGAATTTCGACCGGTTGGTTTTCAATCACCCTAACCACATCAATCTCGGTCAGGTCATCAGTCTCAATCTGCCAGGTCGAAACATCAGCCAGAGCGACGACGGGGGTACCAGGGGAAACAATTTCCCCAACCTCTACCGTCAAGTCAGCAACCGTTCCGCCAAAGGGGGCTTTAAGTTCAAGCTCGTCCAGAGCCAGACGGGCCTGGGCCACTGAGGCTTCTGCCTGTTGAACGCCTGCTTCAGCGACGGTGATCTGTTCGGGCGTGGCCCCGGCCAAGACTTCGTCCAGGGCAGCCTGAGCCTCGACAAGTCTGGACTCGGCGACGGCGATTTGTTCAGGCGTGGCCCCAGCCTTGACTTGGGCTAAGTTGGCTTCGGCCTCCATCACACCGATTTGAGCCGAGGCGATTTGTTCAGGCGTGGCCCCAGCCTTGACTTGCTGGAGGGCAGCCTGACCCTCGGCCAGTTGGGCCTGTTCCACAGCTATTTCTTGGGGCGTGGGCCCATTGAGCAGGGCCTGGTGATTCGCCTGGGCGGCTTCATAGGTCAAAGTTGCTTTCTGTAAGGCAATAGCGATTGGTTGAGCGATCTCAGAGTCAGCGGCAAAGGCAACCTTATCATAATCTGCCTGGGCCAGGGCCAAGTCCGCTTCGGCTTGTTTCAACGAAGCGGCTGATGCTTCTACAGTCTCAATCCGTGGGCCAGCCAAAACACTGTTAAGCTGCGCTTGTAATATATTTACCCTGGCCTGGGCAACGGCGATTTCCTCCGGCGTAGCTCCCGCAACCACCTGGGCTAAATTAGCTTGGGCACGAGCGACGGCGGTTTCAGCGATGGTGATCTCCTCGGCGGTCGGGCCAGCTTTAATATCATCAAGGTTCGCTTGAGCCTGAGTGACAGCCGCTTCAGCCATAGCAATTTGTTCAGGGGTCGGACCGGCCTCTATCTCGTCCAGATTGGCCTGGGCTTTGGCCAGGGCGGCTTCAGCCTCAGCCAAAGCGGCCAACGCCTCCGCATCATTGAGGCGAAGTAGGACTTGTCCGGCTGTCACCTGATCCCCTTCTTGCGCCATGATCTCGACGACACGTCCGCCGCTGTCAAAGGCTATATCAGCGTGTTGAATAGGCACCACAAAGGCTTCAGCCGAAACGACTTTGCTTGTTTCGATAACGGGTGGAATAGGGGTCACTTCTTCCGTGGTTGTCTCTTGAGAGGCGCAGCCAAGCAAGATTACGGCTGTCAAGATCAGGAAGAGGATAGTGAGCATGTACTTTCGGTTCATAAAGTATTTCCTCCAATCAATCCTAGAATGTTTTTTCTAGTGTTATTATAATACGATACTATTTAGTAACGGTTGCGGATTTCGTCAAGTGATTGTTAAACGGACATTTGTCAATTATGGATCCAAGAGCAGTAAGGATTTTATCATCTTATTGATAATGGAGGCTTTCGCGCACACTAATGCGGGTAGCCCCTCGAGCCGGGAGCAGACTGGCGACAATAGATAAGATCGTGATAATGACCAACCATATTAATGCTCCGGCAGGCGTATATTTGTAGATGATTTCGCCCTGAAGCGCTGCCCCCAGGGCTTTTGTCATTAATTGCCCGGTTGGAATACTCAGCGGAGTGGCGATGACCCAGCTCAACAGGCCCAAGATCAGCCCTTCTCCGATGAACATACCAAAAATGGACCTTGACGACCCCCCTATGGCCCGCATAACCCCAATTTCACGTCGCCGTTCCAAAACATTAAGTGAAAGGACACCGCTGAGGGCAATACTGCCTACCAGACCGATGACAATGGCCATAACCGCCAGCAGGGTGATGATAACCCCAAAGTTGTTGAGAACTTGGGCGGTAATTTGCGAAGCTGTGTCCGCACCAAAAAGACTTTGCGGACTAACCTCAAGCTGATGTTGGTCATAATATTCTCGCAGGTTTTCGGCGGCGGCTGCTTCGTCATCAGGATCATCTTTAAGGGTCTGAATCCAGATCGTGCTGGCTTTGCCTACGATGTTCAGCGCGCGCAACATAACATCACGGGGCACATGGGCTGAGTCGACAAATATAGGGTCAAATGATAAACCGACAACTTTCCAGGTCGTTTCTCCCCTAATACCGTGGTTGAAGGTGACCCAATCGCCCACACCAATCCCTACCTCTTCTGCCAATTCCTGGTTGAGAACAACAGCAAAAGTGTCTTCCGGTAGTAACCATCGGCCAACCCGAATCTGAGGGCCATACAACGTTGTGGGCAAAGGTACACCGAACATAGTACTTCCTTCGTCGTCGTCCGATTCGGGTTGGCCGGCGGGCCGGAGCGTGGCCCCATCGAAGTTCCACATCTCGACGGCCTTGACATCTGGATAGGCCAGAGTCAATGGTTCAACCCAATTGATGCGCTCAGCCTTTTCAAAAGCGAGATTGACGTTAAATCTAAGAATTGAAAACAAGACATCGCTGAAGGTATATGCGGCTGAGTCCCTGGCGCTCATGACCATCATAAAGATCAAACCGCTGAGTACCAGCGTAATCTGGGTCAGGATGACCCGCCCTTTATGGCGAAAGGTATTGCTGATGGTCAGCAACACCAGGCGCGAAATGCGCTGGACCTCGGCTAACAGGCGATCTAGCAAGCTGATACCGGCACTCAGACCGTAAGTGCTGATAGCCTCACGGACGGTGATGCGCGCCCCAATGAAAACAGGAACCAGAGAGGCCAGTAGAGGAGCCAACAGCGCAATGGCGACCTGAGCCAAAACAGCCACCGGGGCAACAGTGAAGGAGCCAGGATCAGCGTTGAAGGTGCTCACCAGGAAAACGTTCATGGCGTAGGCGCCGATGGCTCCCAAAGGGACGGCGATCAGTAAAGCTAAAAAGCCGTAAACAAATACAGTTAATAAATAGAGACGCAGGATCTGTCCCGTCGTAGCGCCGATCGCCTTCATGATGCCAATTTGATCTACTTGTTGGGCAATCAAAGCACTGACCGTATTATAAACCAAGAGAGAACCTAAAATCAAGGCCAGGGTTCCCATTACCCCCAAGACCAAGAAAATACCATCCATGACATCCTGAAAGAAATGTTTATTAGGGTCGGAGACACGGCCGGGAAAGGTTCCTCCGGAGTCTCGGTTCTGTTTTTCCAGTTTATCCTGCATACGGTCGGCCACCTCGGTGACGACTTCTTCATCGTATACTGGCGCACCAGCCAGAATGCGATTGAAATTGCGATCGCCGGTTAGATCGCCAAAATAATCGCGGCTGGTGTAAAATTGAGCGGTTCCACCGAAGGCGGGTGGATTGGCGGTGGGGTTAGAGAGGAGCCCACCAATCTTTACCGCTCGCTCACGGTCGTTGACACGTATGTGAACTTTCCCACCTTCCGGAATGCCAAAATAAGTATCGTGTCCCTGTTCTAGGGCAAAGACCTTTTCTCTGGGCCAATCACCGCTTACCAGATCCAACTTAGCATAATGTTGATCTTCGTAATCGTTGCGGGCAATCAAGCCCGCGGCCAACCAGCGATCATCGGGATTAAGCCGCCACTCGATGGTGGTGGTCATAAACCCTTCTGCGTCGGCAACCCCGTCAACCTCTCTCAAGGCAGCCATGCCTTCGTCGTCGATGGGAGGGTCCACCCACAAGTTGATCATCGAAGGCGAGGAAGCTTGCCATATCTCGGTCATCCCTGCGATCACCAAAGTCCTGGTGCCGATGATCATGCCGATGGCAAAGGCGCCCATAGCAATGATGAGCACCACTTGCAGGGTGCGGGCTTTGTTTTTCCACAGGTCGCTCCAGATTTTGTGACGAATAACTCCCATGATCTGATCCTAAATATATCCGCGTCCGTTCGTGAATTGAAAACTTGTAACTATTCACCTATTTGTCACGCTTTCGTGAGGCGCGAAGCGACGAAGAATCTCCAATCGCCAGCGGATGAGACTCTTCGGCTTCGCTTCGCTCCGCCTCAGAGTGACAAGGTGAATGTTACGAAAACTTTAATAATATTGCAGACTTTGCCGCACACTAATGCGGATGGCGTTGCGGGCTGGCAAGAGAGAAGCCAGGATTGAAATCCCCAGAATAATCGCCAACCAGACAAGTACGGCCATATAGTTATATTGATAATCGAGATTAGCCTCAAACATGACCTGACCCAGCGCCTTGGACAGAGTCTCGGCCAGGAGGAAAGAGATGGGTATGGCCATCAGCCAACTGAAGATCCCTTGCAGCACACCCTCCATCACAAACATACCCATCAGGGTGAGAGAGCGAGCGCCAATGGCCCGCATGACCCCAATCTCCCGAATCCGCTCAATGACGCTGATGGAGAGGGAACCCATGAGTCCAATCCCCCCGACCACAGCTACAATAATGGCCAGGGCCAACAACATGCTCGTTATAATACTGAATTGGCTATCGGCATTCTGCCGTTCTTCGCTGGCCGTCTGGTTGAAGAAGACATCCATATTACGCTTGGTGTAGAGATTGACCAGCTGATTGCGTACGAGGTCTTGATAGGCTGCGGTATGCCGTAGGGTGCGTACCCTCAGCACGCTCCCTTCGTTATGCTTTGTCGTCGCCTGAAAAACAGCCTCCAGGGGAGCGTAGATTGCGTCGGTGCTAAAGCTACCACCAAAAATTATCCGGTAAAAGCCTATAACCTGCCACTCGTCATCACCCAATGCGCCCAGATCAAGCGTAATTACGTCGCCTAAGTTGATATTGTTCTCCTTGGCTGTTTCCTGATTCATGACAATGGCCCGGCCATCTCCCGGCTGTAACCAACGTCCGGCGACGATCAACGGTTTGAAAAAATCACTGCCGGTGGGCAGACCATCGAGCTCCGCTCCCAGGCCGGCTTCTCGGATGCGTTGTCCCGTCTTCAGGATCGAGGCCGGTTGGGTAAACCACATCTCAGCCTGCTCTACTCCCTCCACGGCCCCGGCTATAGCCAACGTCTGATCAAGGCGATAATTTTCATCAAAAACGAGCGAAATATCGAAATTGTTTCGCGCGAAGACGTTATCCAGGGTGAAGGTAATTGAGGCGGACAAACTCATCACCAGCAGAAACATTGCCCCGGCTGTGATCAGCACCATTTGGGTCAAGGCCAGGCGACCTTTGCGGCGAAACATGTTTCCCAGAGCCATAGCATAGGAGGCTGAAAGGAGGCTTCTGCCCAGTCGCTCGATGAGACGGTCAAACCGACTGTCGCCGAATTCACCCGCTCCCCCCAGACCGTAGCTGGCAATCGCTTCCCGCACAGTGATGGTCGCGCCATTTAGCACCGGCCACAAGGCCACAATGAGCGGCGCGGCGATGGCCGCCAATATCTGAAAGATGATGGCCCGGGTTGAGAATTGAAACACTTCGTAATCAATGTTAAACAGGTTCAGAAAATATTGGCTCATGCCAAAGGCCAGAAAAGCGCCAATGGGTAGCGAGATTAGCAGAGCCAACAAGCCAAAGACCAGTACGCCAGCCAAGTAAATTTTGATGATGTTTCCGGTGCGGCCGCCAATGGCCTTGATAACGCCAATTTGATTGGTTTGCTGGGTAATGACGGCGGTCACTGTGTTGAACACCAGTATGACGCTGGTAAAAACGGACGTCAGGGCCATGATCTGCAAGACTAGATTGAAGCCGTCAATAAAGAAGCGGCCCCAATGTTCGTTGGGGTCTTGATAGAATGTTGCTGCGACGCCGATACCTTCTTTGCCCAGACGCACCTTGATTTCTGAGGCAACCTCTTTGGCTAACTCAAGGCTATAGGGTTTAACCCGCACCTTAAGCTGGCCAAATTTCCCCTTCGGGACGTTGAAACGCTCCAATCCTTGAGCATCCACGATAAAATACGCGTCGCCGCCAAATTGGGGAGGGGGCACAAAGGGATGGCGTATTTTATTGGTAATCGGTAAGGCGCGGTCGGTCTTATCCAGCTCGAAGATGATTTTATCGCCGATATCAATCCCGTAGAATTGGCTGGATAAGCGTTCAATGCCAATGTGATTTTTTTTGGGCCATTCACCTTGTTTTAGCTCAAGGATGTCGTATTTTTGATTCTCGAAATCATCGCGCATGCCTAACTGGCCGCGCCGCCATTCATCGTCCGGATCGATTTTGTAGCGTACCGTAACGTCGTTAAGGACCTCAATACCGTCTACCCCCTCGATCCGCTTCAGACGAAGGGCCGTATCCCGCTCAATCCAACCCGTTAAGAACATCTGGATATGGGAGGGAACGGTGGCCTGGTGAGCTGTATCCATGCCGGTGGTGAGTTGATCAACCATGCCAAAAATGGCTCCGATGGCAAAGACCCCGGCCGCAATACTCAATACGGCCAGGAAAGTGCGAACTTTATTATCCCACAAATCAGACCAAACTTTTAGCCAGATGACACTCATTTTTCCTTTTCGCCTCCAGCTAACAGTTTAATACCCGGTCCATCTGACCCCGCCGACAAATTCATCGCGGGTGATTTTGCCGTCAGTAATTTCAATCACCCGGGGGACGCGCCGGGCCAGTTCTTTATCGTGAGTAACCATTAACATGGTTTTGCCCTGCTCAACCAGGCTGTTGAAAAGATCAAAAACGTCGCCAGCCGTGCGAGAGTCCAGGTTACCGGTCGGCTCATCGGCCACCAGCAACGGGGGGTCGTTGGCTAAGGCCCGGGCGATGGCGGCGCGTTGTTGCTGCCCGCCGGAGACCATACCGGGCAATTTGTTGGCTTGATCGGCCAGGCCGACGATCTCTAGCAGGTGCATGGCCCGTTCTTTGCGCTCTTTGGGAGTGTATTTTTTAGCAAAATCCATCGGCAAAATAATGTTTTGCAATAAGCTGAGAGCAGGCAGCATCTGGAAAAATTGGAAGATGATGCCCACGTACTCCCCGCGCCAGGCGGCCAGGCTGTTTTCACTCATCTTATGTACGGGGCGGTCGGTGACGATGACCTCACCATCCGAGGGGCGGTCAATGCCGGTGATCATGTTCAACAGCGTGGATTTCCCATTGCCAGATGGCCCGACAATGGAGACAAATTCGCCGGTTTTAACCTCAAAAGAAATGCTCTTGAGAATGGTGATTTCTGTATCACCTAGGGGAAAGCTTTTCACCACATCTTTTACTTGAACGATGTGACCGTTGCCGTTTATTATGTTCATGATACTTTCCATCCATTTGTCAAGTATCAAGTGGTATGAGTTAGGTAGTATTTGGTTACCACTTGATATTATGTTTCTTGGGCGGCCCAAATCAGATCGACTTTGGGCTTATAGTTGTCCACATCATACATCAGATCAATGTCAACCTTGTTGACCCCTTCGGTGACGATATTGAGGTCAATATCGGTCAGATTGTAACGCTGGTGGTAGGCCGTCATGCGGCCGAACTTATTTACCTTCAACAGGCGCGCTGCCAGGATAGCAAAGTTGGTCGCGCCGAGTAAGTCTTGTCCGTCCGGGCTGCCAGTACGGAGCAAATAGGTCAGCGATTGCAGAAAGACTTCTTCGCCGGTCAGTTTTTGCAGCAGTTCAGCAGCGACCATGCCACTTCCCGCCAGGCTACTCCCTGTTTCAACGACCTCATCCAGGGTGAAATCATCCGCTTCCTGAAGTTCTTGGGCTTTGTCAGCGGTCATTTGTTGCAAGATAACTGACTTACTGCGCGGTGAGAGGTGGGGCGTGTATTCCAAAACCTTCTCAGGCACGATCCGAGAACCATTGCTGACGGTGATGACGGCGTAGTTACCGGGGGTCACGCTTTTATCGCGCATGGCCATAATGGCTAATTTCTCCGGGTCGTAGGGGACTTCGGGGATGACAGCCCGATCCACCCCGGCCAGGAAAGCAGTCATCAGCGAACTAAGGCCGGAATTCGCGCCGAAGGTTTCGACCACAACCACCTGCTCTCGCGAACCGGCCAGGGCCCGCAATTCGTGGATGAAGGCGACCCCGCGGGCCAAACCAGTGCTGAACCCAATCGTGTAATCTGTGCCGTAGATATTGTTGTGAACAGTTTTCGGAATGGCAATGATCGGCACGCCTTCCCGGCTGAGATAGGCCGCATATTTCAGCATATCGTCATCGCCGAGGGTGATCAAGGCTTTGAAGTCCAGCCGGTCTACAACCTCCTTGATATGTTCGGTCATATCCTGGGTTTCTGCATCCGCCTGGCGCAGGTATTTGGGGATCAAGTTGCCGGGTGTTTCCAGCGGGTTGATCCGCGAGGCGTGCAGGAACGAGCCCGGGGTGCGGTCAATCGGGCGGACCATATTTTTGGTCAATTCGATAAAATGATCACCATAGGTGGTTGGGTCGTGATAGTCATAGTGAATCAAGCCTTCCCATCCTTTGCGAACGCCGATCGGTTCAAAACCTACGTCAATGGTGCGGTAAACCAGGCTTTTAAGGCACATATTCAAGCCGGGTACATCACCGCCACCGATGAGAATGGCCACTCTTTTGCTCATGATATAGTTCCTTTACCTAATATATTTGCATCATTGTATCAATCAATCTGAGGGATGTCATCAACCAAAAGTTGTATTCCTGGTTTATTGAAGTCATATATTTGTATACTACCTGATTTGTCCCAACTGTAATATACATTTGTTAAGCTTATAGATAAAGTGATATTTATCATAAATAATTAGGACAAATGTCATCAACCTGGGCTGAGCACACCATAAATACGATTTTTTTGTGATTTTGTTGCAGTTTTGTGGGGGATTCAGTTGAGGGAGGAGATATTGTGTTTTTTGGAGGAAAACTCACTCATACGCGAGTACCTCCCGAATAGTCAGGCGTGAGGCGTTCCAAGAGGGGAGGAAACTGGACAGGCCGGATAAGATTAAAACGAGAGCTAGCCACAGAAAAGCGCCGCCGGTTGAAAACGTGTAGCTTAAGGGAGCGTCCATAAAGGCCTGGCCGACGGTGTCGCTCAAAAGTTTGCTGATCGGGAGGGCGACGATGGCGCCAACGAACCAACTGATCAGGCCGATGAACAATCCCTCGACGAGAACAATCTTTAGGATGGCCTTGTTATCGGCCCCAACGGCCCGCATAACCCCGATTTCACGCGTTCGTTCCAGGACATTCATGCTCATAGTGCCCATCAACCCCAGGCCACCGACAATGGCGATTAAGACAGCCATGAAGGCCAGGAAGAAGACGATAATGTTGAATTGATTTTCGACGTTGTCGCGTATTGAGGCTGTGGTCCCGGTTGATCTGACGCGTATGCCCAAATTTTCAAAGTGTGTTTTGACCGCTTTGGCCAGGTTGAGTTGGGACTTCGGATCTTCCCGGTCGCTCACAAGCTGCACACCCCCCGACCGACCGATGAAGCGGGTGACTTTAGCCAGGTAGGGGTAATTCGCGTAGCCAAGACTCCCCGTTAAAACTCCCCGCACAATCCCAACCACGCGCCAGGTCGTCTCCCGCCCCTCAATGTTGACCGTAATCTCGTCGTGGAGTTTAACATCTTCTTCCTCATCTAATAAAGTGGAGTTGACGACAATGGCGTTCTCATCCGTTGGCAAGAGCCAGCGCCCTGCCAGAATGGTCGGTTGAATCAGGGCGGTATCAGCCGGGGTGCCAATAATGCTGAAATTAGGGCCTTCTTCCCCATCCGGGCGGACCCGGCGGGCGGTTGTGCCAATCCAACTCTCAGCATAAGTGACCCCGGGCACTTTCATGGCCTCCCGTTCAATTTCGGTGATGCGGTGGGCGTTGGCGAAGTTGAGGTCAACGTGATAGTTCCAGTAAGATAGTGCATCGTCCAGAGTAGTCAATAGAGAGGCGTGAACGCTTAAGACGGCAATGAAAATAGCCCCGCCCAGGGTCAGGGTGAAGAGGGTCAAGGCCAGCCGGGCTTTGCGGCGGATGGTGTTGCGGAGCGAAATCCGCAAGGGCCGGGACATGATGTGCAGGGTACTGGTCACGCCTTGCAAAATACGATCCAAGATGTTGGTGCCAAAATGCCCCCGACCCAGGCCAATATCACGCATGGCCTCGGCGGCGCTAATGCGGGTGCCGACGATGATCGGTATTAAAGCGGCCAAGAGAGGGATAATGACTCCAACGGCTATTTCAAGCGTCAGCGCAGCCAATGGAATACGGAACGGACCTAAGTCGAAGTTGATGAGGTCGGCCAGATAGCGGGTGAAGGCGTAGGCCACCAGGCCACCCAGCGGCACAGCCACCACCAGCGAGAGCAAGCCAAAGATAATAACCGAGGTCAGGTACATTCGGGTAATCTGACCCGTCCGGGCGCCGATAGCTTTCATGATCCCAATTTGGCGAACCTGTTGTCCCAGCAACGCTGAAATGGTATTAACCACCAGGAAGCCGCTCAAGAAAAGGGAGAGTGTGCCCAGAACCCCTAGAATGACTAACAAAGGTTGTACAGCCTCATTGGCCGGGTGTTCGCCCGGCTCGGGCTGCCAGATCCAGTAGTTGGTGCGTCCAGTTTTCTCTATTTTTTCTTCAACTATATCGGCCATGGCCTGAATGTGCTCTTTATCGGTTTGATTTTCGGCCACTAAAATATGTAATTCGTCAAAGCCAGACTCCAGGCCAAGCCACTCCAGGGTCTCGACGGCAATATAGCCACGGACATGATCGACGAATTGCGCCGGGGGTAGGTTGAGATCATGGACCAGACCGGCGATGCGCATCTCACGTTCTTTACCGGCGGGTGTTTTCACCAGGATGGTATCCCCCACTTCGGCCTCAAGTTTGCTCAGGTAGGAGCGCTCGATCAGAATTTCCTTTTTGGGCGGCGGCCAGGCACCCACTTCGGGGGTGATCTTGTTGAGCCGGATATCTTCATAGTCAGCGAAGATATCCACCCTGAGGTCTATCTGCTCATCTGGCCC
>JABAHQ010003127.1_pt2 | contig 20536 bp, 13 predicted proteins | sample 7062091 | NCBI WGS metagenome assembly JABAHQ01 (sample SAMN14534359, study PRJNA622989) | marine sediment metagenome | biome: marine biome [ENVO:00000428]; feature: marine pelagic biome [ENVO:01000023]; material: deep marine sediment [ENVO:00002113] | place: India: Gulf of Kutch | collected...
GGAACAGACCACCGCCGAGGTGGTGCGCGGAGCCCGTCTGGCGCAGGACGCCGGGGTGGCACTGGAAGAGATCGAGAAGGTATCCAAGACCCTAGCGGCGCTGATCCAGAATATTTCCAACGCGGCACGCCAGCAGGCTTCCTCGGCTGGCCACATCTCCAACACCATGAACGTGATCCAGGAGATCACCTCGCAAACGTCGTCGGGTACCACCGCTACTGCCAAGAGCATTGGTAACCTGGCGAAGATGGCCAACGAGATGCGCCATTCCGTTTCCGGTTTTACCCTGCCGGATGCTCAGGATCAGGCCTGACTTGATGGGTGCGGCAGTCATTGATGGCTGCCGCCGATGATCACGAGCGAGGGGCAGGGCATGCAGCCGAGGTTGGACTGGGCATTGGAGCCCCTGGCCGATATGTCGCCGGCGGAATTCCATGATTGGCAGACGCTTCTCGAAGAGCGTTCCGGCATGGTCGTCAGCGAGCAGCGGCGCAGTTTCCTGCAGGCCAACCTGAGTGCACGGATGCGCGAAGTCGGGGCTCCCGACTATGCCACCTACTATCGTCAGGTTACGTCCGGTCCGCGAGGTGCGGTCGAATGGTCGACGCTCATGGATCGCTTGACGGTCCAGGAGACGCGCTTCTTTCGCCATCCCGCTTCCTTCGAGCTGCTGAAGGCTCATCTGGACCAGTGTCTGGAGCAAAGGGCGGGCGATCGGCCGCTGACGTTATGGAGCGTGGGTTGTGCAAGTGGCGAGGAGACCTACTCGCTGGCGATGACCGCTGCCGAGGCACAGGCGCATAGCTCGGTCAAGGTGGGTTTCGGGGTTACCGGCACCGACATCAGCCTCAGCGCCCTGGCCAAGTGTCGCGCGGCGGTCTACAGCGCCCGTCGGCTGGAGCAGGTCGAGCCGGCATTGCGTGAGCGCTACTTCCTGTCGTTACCCGATGATCGTTTTCAAGTCGTCCCTGATCTCGCTGCACGCGTTTGCTTTGCAAGGCTCAATGTGCTGGAGCTGGCGAATTCGCCGATCTCCGGCATGGATGTCATTTTTTGCCAGAACCTGTTGATCTACTTCCGCCGCTGGCGACGCCGGGAAATCATCAGCCGACTGGCGGGACATCTGGCTCCTGGCGGCCTGCTNNTGATCTACTTCCGCCGCTGGCGTCGTCGCGACATCCTCAATCGCCTGGCCGAGTGCCTGGCCCCAGGGGGACTGCTGGTGATAGGCGTAGGCGAGGTGGTCGGCTGGCAACATCCGGATCTGCTTCCGGTTGCCAATGATCAGGTTCTGGCTTTTACCCGGAAAAGTTTATGAGCGGAGTCGCTATGGGTGATCGGCACGATTATGTCGCCCTGGAGTGGGTGAAAGGCGAGATTGCCGAAACGCTTAAGCAGGCGCGTCAGGCGCTGGAGGCGTTCGTCGAGAATCCACAGGACTCGACTCGGATGAGCTTCTGCCTGACCTATGTGCATCAGGTACATGGCACTCTGCAGATGGTCGAGTTCTTCGGCGCGGCACTGCTCGCCGAGGAAATGGAGCAGCTCGCGCGTGCGCTGCTCGAAGGCCGCGTGGCCAACCAGGGCGAAGCGCTCGAGGTGATGATGCAGGCCATCCTGCAGCTTCCCGTCTATCTGGATCGCATCCAGAGCGCCCGTCGCGACCTGCCGATGGTCGTCCTGCCGTTGCTCAATGATCTGCGTGCCGCCCGTGGCGAAAAGCTGCTCTCGGAAACCAGCCTTTTCTCGCCCGATCTCTCCGGGCGCACCCCGGCGCTTTCTCGCGAGTCCGTCGAGCGCCTGCGCACCGAGGAGCTGCCGGCATTGCTGCGCAAGCTGCGCCAGATGCTGCAAGTCGCACTGGTGGGCGTGATCCGCAACCAGGATCTTCCGACCAATCTGGGCTATATGGCTCGGGTATTTGCCCGCCTGGAACAGCTTTGCAAGGATGCGCCGCTGGCTGCGCTCTGGCAGATCGCGTCGGGGCTGGTCGAAGGGCTGGCCAGTGGTGGTGTAAGCAACGGTACATCGGTTCGCACCCTGCTGCGGCAGGTGGACAAGCAGCTCAAGCGGCTGGTCGAGGAGGGCGCAGATGGTATCAACCAGGCTGCGCCTGATGAGTTGATCAAGAATCTGCTCTTCTATGTCGCCAAGGCGCCCGGGCAGACGCCGCGTATCCAGACGCTCAAGCAGCACTATCGCCTCGATGAAGCGCTGCCGGACAGCGCCGTGGTTGATCAGGAACGCGCCCAGCTGGCTGGCCCGGACCGAGGCGCGATGCGCTCGGTGGTCACGGCACTGTGCGAAGAACTGGTCCGCGTGAAGGACAGTCTTGACCTGTTCGTGCGCAGCGATCGCAAGGTCATTTCCGAGCTTGCGAGCCTCGAAGTGCCGCTCAAGCAGATCGCCGACACCCTGGCGGTGCTCGGCTTCGCGCAGCCGCGCAAGATCATTCTCGACCAGATCGCCCTGGTCCAGTCCGTTGCGCAGGGACGGCAGGCGCCCGACGACGCAGTGCTGATGGATATCGCCGGAGCATTGCTCTATGTCGAGGCCACGCTCGCCGGCATGGTCGGAGGCCCTGCGGAGGAGCGCAGCGAAGCGAATCATCTGCCGACCACCGATGTGGCTCAGATTCACCAGCTGGTTATTCGCGAAGCGCGCAACGGGCTGGAACAGGCGAAGGATGCGATCATCGAGTTCATCGCCTCGCAATGGAATCACGAGCACCTGGCGCGCGTTCCCGATCTGCTGACTCAGGTCCGTGGCGGGCTGGCCATGATTCCGCTGGAGCGTGCTGCAGCGCTGCTGCAGGCTTGTAACAGCTACATTCAGGACCAGCTGTTGGCCCGCCAGGCTGTGCCTGACTGGCAGAGCCTGGACACCCTGGCGGATGCGATCACCAGCGTCGAGTACTACCTGGAGCGACTGTCGGAAGACTGCGGGACGCAAGGCGACCTGATTCTCGATGTCGCCGAGGAGAGTCTGCAGAACCTGGGTTATTCGCTGGGACAAGAGAAGCCGCAACCGGTAGAGCAGATCGCCGAATCCGAGATGCTGGATCCGCTGGACGAGATCGAAGTGCTTCCGGAAGAGCCGGAGGTGAGTCCCGAGACGTTTGCCTTTGCCGAGCCCTCTGAAGAAGAACAACCGGACGCATCGGAGCCGGCTTTCGCCAGCGAGTCGCAATTGCTGCTCGACGCCGCGGAAGCCGAACCCGAAATCGAGGCGGTGGAATTCGAGCCCGAGTGGACACTAGGGGATTCAACCTCCACGGACGATGAGATCGTCTTCAGTCTCCCGGATGATCAGTCGTCGGCTGCTCCGGCCCTTGCCGAGACGGCGGGCGAGGAGCCGAGCCTGGACGACTGGAGCGTGGCGCAGGTTGCCGAGCTCGATCTTCCCGAAGTGACCCTGCCTGACTTCACGCAGCCCGAAGCAGCTCCCGTTGTCGAACCCGAGCCGGCAATCAGCCTGGAGCAGGTGATGGCCGCGCCGGTTACCGCCATCAATCCGCCGGCACAGGATGTTCCGCCAAGCCTCCTGCCTCCGCCTGCCGACGAGGAGCCGGTCGATGAAGACCTGCTTGAAGTCTTCATCGAAGAGGCCGCTGAAGTCTTGGAAACCATCGGCGAATACCTGCCGCGCTGGTTCTCCGACAGTGATGACAAGGATGCGCTGGGTGAAGTCCGTCGTGCATTCCACACCCTCAAGGGCAGCGGACGTATGGTGCGGGCGCTGATCATCGGCGAACTCGCATGGTCCATCGAGAACCTGCTCAATCGCGTCCTGGATCGCACCATCGTCGCCGGCGATTCGGTCAGGCAGGTGGTGCGTGACGTCGTCGAGCTGATGCCAGCGCTGGTCGAGGAGTTCGCCGCCAAGGCGCAGCGCCAGCGTGACGATGTCGATCGATTGGCCGCCACTGCACATGCGCTGGCCAAGGGGCAGTCGGTAGCGCTGCCTCAGCCCGTCCCTGAGGTTGTCGAGGCCTTTGTGCCTGACGTGGACCCACAGCCCGCACCGATCGCCGAAGCGCCTCAGGCGGTTCTGCCTGAAAACGATGACGATGCGCTGGACCCGCAGTTGCTGGAAATCTTTCGCAACGAGGCAGAGTCGCACCTGACCACACTCGTCAGCTTTCTCGCAGATTGCGCGCAACGCCTGCCCCAACCGGTGACCGATGCATTGCAGCGCGCGCTGCACACCCTCAAGGGCAGTGCGCACATGGCCGGCATCCTGCCCGTTGCGGAAATCGCGACGCCGTTGGAAAAGATGGTCAAGGAATTCAAGACCAACCTGATCCAGATGGACCTGGCGGAAGCCGAGTTGCTGCACGAGGCCGAGTCGCTGCTGCGGCAGGGGCTGGTCAATCTCGACCATGAACCGCTGGCACCGATCGAAGGGGCTCCCGCGTTCCTGGCCAAGGTGCATGCGTTGCATCAGGCGCGACTGGTCGAGGCGGGTGCCCGCCAGCAGAACGATGCAGGCGAGGCGCGCGATCCGAGCATGATTGCGCTGTTCCTCTCCGAAGGCATGGATATTCTGCTGGACGCAGAAGACTTGTTGCGCAGCTGGCGTGAGCATCCGGCCGAGCGCCAGGAGCTGTCCGCCCTGCTGCAGGAGCTGACCACGCTCGGGCAGGGCGCCAAGATGGCCGATCTGCCGCAGATGGAGGCCCTGTGTCAGGTCCTGCTGCGCCTGTATGCCGTCGTCGAAGAGGGCCGACTCGCCGTCAGCGAGCGCTTCTTCGATGATGTCGAGCGCGGTCATGAAGCGCTGGTCGGGATGATGGACCAGGTGGCGGCAGCGCTGCAGGTCAGCGAGCAGTCTGAACTGCTGGCGCGTCTGGAGGCGTTGCTGGCCGAGGCGATAGACCCGCTGGATCTTGCGCAGTCATTTGCCGAGCCGCAGGTTGCAGCGGCCGAGCCCGCGCCCGTTACACAATTGCAAGCCGAAGCCGAAGCCGAAGCCGAAGCGTGGCCGGCCGATCCTGTGGTTGACGAAGCGCAGGATGATCTCGACCATGAAATGGTCGAGATATTTCTCGATGAGGCGGTCGATCTCATGGAGAGCGCAGGCCAGGCGCTGGATCGCTGGCTTGCCGATCCCGCCAATCAGATGGCCCTCTCGGCGCTATTGCGCGACCTGCATACCCTCAAGGGTGGCGCCCGGATGGCCTCCATTCGCCCGATCGGTGACCTGGCGCACGAGCTTGAATCGCTCTATGAAGGTCTCTCCGACGGCCGTTACGTCCACTCCGTCGAGTTGGCGACGCTGTTGCAGCGCAGCCACGATCACTTGGCCCTGCAGCTCGAACAACTGCAACGCCAGCTGCCGATGAGCTGCGCCGATGCTCTGATCGAGTCGATGCGCGCCTTTCGTCAGGGCGCTTTTCCTGCGTTCGAAGCCGAGGACGTAGTTGCCGAGGCGCAGCCGGATCAGGGTAATGAGTCCCATACGTTCGAGGAGCCACTCGAGGGCGAGGACGCTTTTGACGCTGTGCCGGACCAGCCTCCGGTCATGGAGGTCATCGATCTGCCACTGGCTGACATCGATGAGTCATTCACCAGCGAAGAGGGTGAAGCAGTCAGTCCCCTGGAGGACGTTGAAGCCTCCGAGGCCTCGTTCAGCGAAGCGCAGGACGAGATCGAGCTCGAACTGCCTGAAATCGAAGAGGCGCCCGCGCCGTTCGAGGTGGCCGCGGATGCCCCGCGTGCCGAAGCGGTCGATCGTCAGCCAGAGCTGGTAGATCGCGACCCCGAGCTGGTGGAGATCTTCCTGGAGGAGGGCTTCGACCTTATTGAAAGCGCGGCCGGCGGGTTGCAGCGCTGGATGGCGGATGTCGACAACAGCTTCGAGCTCGAAGCACTGCAGCGGGACCTGCACACCCTCAAGGGTGGTGCACGGATGGCGGATATCCGCGAGATCGGTGATCTCGCCCATGAACTCGAGTTTCTCTATGAGGGGCTGTGCGCGGGCAGCTACCGAGCCAGTTCCGAGCTGTTCGGCCTCCTGCAGGCCTGCCAGGACCGTCTGGCGGAGATGCTCGAAGCGGTGCGGGCGCACAATCCGATTCCTAGCGGTGATGCGCTGATCGAGACGATTCGCCGATTTCGCAACAACCCCGAGGAACAGCTGAGCATCCCCAGCAGCGTATCGCTGAAGGCTGCGCAGGAGGATGCGCAGCAATCGGCCGAGGCCGAGATCCTCGATATCTTCGTCGAGGAAGCGGACGACCTGCTGGAAGAGATGGAGTCGGCCCTGGGCCGCTGGGATGCTGGCCGCGAGGACGCGGCTCCCCTGGCTGACATGCTTCGCGTGTTGCACACCCTCAAGGGCGGGGCACGCCTGGCGGGGCAGACTGCCCTGGGCAACATGGCCCATGATCTGGAGCAGCGCCTGAGCGAGGCGCAGCAACAGGGCGCCCCCTGGCCGGACAGTCTGTTCCTCGATGTACAACAGGGTTATGACGCGCTGCTCAAGGACGTCGAGCAGTTGCGCGACAGCCTTGCCAGCGATAGCGCCGAGCCGCTGTATTCGGAGCCACAGCATGCGGAGCTGCAGGAGACCGAGTCGTCGTTGCCGAGCGAGCCGCTGACACTGCCGCAGCCGATCGTTGCGGCGAGCAGCCAGCCGACGCCAAGTGCTGCGCCAGCCAAGGTCCTGCCGTTTATTCGGCGCGCCCAGCAGGCCGCTCAGGAAGCCGCTGCGCGTCGAGCACCGCAGGAACTAGTCAAGGTGCCGGCGGAACTGCTGGAAGGGCTTGTCAACCTGGCTGGTGAAACCTCGATCTTCCGGGGTCGGGTGGAGCAGCAAGTCAGCGACGTCGGGTTCACGCTCGGCGAAATGGAAGCGACCATCGAGCGCGTGCGCGATCAGCTGCGCCGCCTGGATACCGAAACCCAGGCGCAGATTCTCAGCCGTTATCAGGCCGAGGCCGAGCGGGCCGGCTATGACGATTTCGATCCGCTGGAGATGGACCGCCATTCGCAGCTGCAGCAGCTGTCCCGTGCACTGTTCGAGTCGGCCTCCGACTTGCTCGACCTGAAGGAAACCCTCGCTGCGCGTAACCGCGATGCCGAAACCCTGCTGCTGCAGCAAGCACGCGTCAATACCGAGCTTCAGGAAGGCCTCATGCGTACGCGCATGGTGCCCTTCGAGCGGCTGGTGCCGCGTCTGCGTCGTATCGTCCGGCAGGTGGCCGGTGAACTCGGCAAGCAGGTCGAGTTCCTGGTCGGCAACGCCACCGGCGAGATGGACCGCAGCGTGCTCGAGCGGATCGTCGCGCCGCTGGAGCATATGCTGCGCAATGCCGTGGACCACGGTATCGAGTCGGCCGAGCGGCGCCGTGCCGCCGGCAAATCCGAGCAGGGCACGATCCGCCTGGATCTGGCGCGTGAAGGCGGCGATATCGTCCTGACGCTGGCGGACGACGGTGGCGGCATCAACCTCGAGGCGGTGCGGCGCAAGGCGATCGAACGTGGCCTGATGTCCGCCGACAGCGGTCTGTCCGAACACGAGATCCTGCAATTCATCCTCGAGGCCGGTTTCTCCACCGCCGAGCGCGTCACGCAGATCTCCGGCCGTGGTGTCGGCATGGACGTGGTGCATTCGGAGGTCAAGCAGATGGGTGGCTCCGTGGCCATCGACTCGGAGAAAGGCCGGNNCCATGAGCATCGAATCGACGCTGGGCCAGGGCACGCGTTTCCTTATTCGCCTGCCGTTCACGGTGTCGGTCAACCGGGCGCTGATGGTCTACTCGGGCGAGGACCTCTATGCGATCCCGCTGAACACCATCGAAGGTATCGTGCGGGTTTCGCCGTACGAGCTGGAGGCTTACTACCAGCCGGATGCGCCGCGCTTCGAATATGCCGGTCAGGCCTACGAGCTGCGTTACCTCGGCGATCTGCTGAACAACGGGCAGAAGCCGAAGCTGGTCGGACAGAGTCTGCCGCTGCCGGTGATTCTGGTGCGCTCCAAGGAGCACAGTGTCGCGGTGCAGGTCGACAGCCTGGCCGGCTCGCGCGAGATCGTGGTGAAGAGCCTCGGCCCGCAGTTTGCCGGCGTCCATGGCATCTCCGGTGCGACCATCCTCGGCGACGGTCGCGTGGTGGTGATTCTCGATCTGCTGGCCACCATTCGTGTCCTGCACGCGCATCAGATCATTCAGCAGCAACAGCCGAGACTGATCGATCAGCTGCCCGAATCCGTCGAGGTGGAAAGCGAGCGGCCGACGCTGGTCATGGTGGTCGACGACTCGGTCACTGTGCGCAAGGTCACCAGCCGCCTGCTGGAGCGCAACGGCATGAACGTGCTGACCGCCAAGGATGGGGTGGATGCGATCACCCAGCTGCAGGAGCGCAAGCCGGACATCATGCTGCTGGATATCGAGATGCCTCGCATGGACGGCTTCGAGGTCGCCACGCTGGTGCGCCATGACGAGCGCCTCAAGGACCTGCCGATCGTCATGATCACTTCGCGTACCGGCGAGAAGCACCGGGATCGCGCGTTGAGCATCGGTGTCAACGAATACCTGGGCAAGCCGTACCAGGAGTCCGTCCTGCTCGAGGCCATCCAGCGCCTGGTCCACGCCGATGTCTGAAGTGCTCTCCACCCGTATTGCGGTACTCGCCGATACCTCGCTGCAGCGTCACGTGCTGCAGCAGGCGTTGACCGGAAGTGGCTATCAGGTGGTGCTGAACAACGACCCGGCGCGTCTTGAACCTGCCGATCTGGATAGTACCGAAGCGGACCTGTGGCTGGTGGATCTGGCCCAGACCGAAGACTCCCCGCTGGTGGATGCCTTGCTGGAGCGCGACACCACGCGAGTGCTGTTCGGCGAAGGGCATGCGCCGGAACGCCATTCGGAGTTCTACCCACGCTGGGAGCGCAGCCTGTTCAGCAAGCTCAAGCGCCTGGTGGGCGATCCGTCGCGTGCCGTCGGGCCACGGCTGGACGTGTTGCAGGGCGAAGGGCAGCGTCCGGAGCGACTGACGCTGCCTGCAGTGCTGGCCGATTCCGCGCTGCGTGCCGGAGAACCGGCACATCAGGTCTGGCTGCTGGCAGCCTCGCTGGGCGGACCGGAGGCGGTGAAGGCCTTTCTGGATGCCTTGCCCGGCGGGTTGCCGGTGGGCTTCGTCTACGCCCAGCATATCGAGGCGAGCTTCGAGTCGGCGCTGTCCCAGGCCGTGGGGCGCCATAGCCAGTGGCAGGTGCGGCAGGTCCGCCCGGGCGAGCCGGTTCGCTGCGGCGAGGTGGTAATCGCCCCGATCAGTGAGGAGCTGGCGTTCGAGGACGATGGCAGCGCGCGCCTGACCGGCCGCTGCTGGCCAGAGCCGTACAGTCCCTCGATCGACCAGATGATGCTGAACCTGGCCCAGCAGTTCGGCGGCCGCTGCGGTGTCATTGCCTTCAGCGGCATGGGTAGCGACGGCAGTGCCGCGGCGGCGTACGTGCTGCGTCAGGGCGGCAAGGTATGGACGCAGCGCGCCGATTCCTGCGCCTGCTCGAGCATGCCGGACAACCTTCGCGAGGGCGGCTACAGCTCCTACAGCGGCGATCCGCGAGAACTGGCGCAGGCACTGGTCAATCATCTGGTGAACCTGGCCGGGGCGCCCACCACGTCTTTTCAACGGGATAATTCATGAGTCAGACGGTCATTTCTCAGGACGCGGAAAGCCTTACGGGGCTGCTGATGCCGCTTGCCGATCGCATGCTGCTGGTACCCAACGTGGCGGTAGCCGAGCTGATTCCGTACCGTGCGCCACAGGCCGTACAGGGCATGCCGGCCTGGTTTCTCGGCCAGGTGCAGTGGCGCGACCTGAGCCTGCCATTGCTGTCATTCGAGGCCGCCTCCAGTGGCGAGCCGCAGCCGGTGGGCAGCGCCGCGCGGGTGGCCGTGCTCAACGCTGTCGGCGGGCGCGATCACGTCAAGTTCATTGCCCTGCTGGTGCAGGGCATTCCGCATTCGATCAAGGTCGATGCGAGCCTGGCGCGGGCGGACGTGGAACTTGCACCGCTGGAGCTGGATGCGGTCAACCTCGGTGATATGCAGGCACGTATTCCCGACCTGGTCGGCCTGGAGCAGAAGCTGGCAGACGCCGGCCTGATCTGACTGCGGTCCGCGGCTAGAAGTCGCCCCACAGCTGCTGCGCCACGCTCAACGCCACCACCGGTGCGGTCTCGGTGCGCAATACGCGCGGGCCGAGCCGGGCCGGCAGAAACCCCTGGCCGCTGGCCAGCTCGACTTCGTTATCGCTCAGGCCGCCCTCCGGGCCGATCAGAAATGCCAGGCTCTGCGGCTTGGCATGGCTTGCCAGCGGCTCGGCCACCGGGTGCAGCACGAGCTTGAGGTCGGCCTCGACGTCCAGCCAGTCGCGCAGCGTGACCGGCGCATGGATGATCGGCAGTACCGAGCGGCCGCACTGCTCGCAGGCGCTGATGGCGATCTGTCGCCAATGGGCCAGGCGCTTGTCGGCGCGCTCATCGTTGAGGCGGACCTCGCATCGCTCGCTGATCAGCGGGGTGATCTCGCTGACACCCAGCTCGGTAGCCTTCTGGATCGCCCAGTCCATGCGCTCGCCACGGGACAGGCCCTGACCGAGGTGGATTCGCAGCGGTGATTCCGGCATTCCCGTCAGGCGTTCGTGCAGTTCCACGCTGACGCTCTTCTTGCCCACCTCCAGCAGTTCGCCGCGGTACTCGGCACCGCTGCCATCGAACAATTGCACCGCGCTGCCGGCCGACAGGCGCAGGACCCGCCCGATGTAATGAGCCGATGCCTCGGGTAACGCATGCTGGCCGAGGGAAAGAGGGGCGTCGATGAAGAAGCGGGATAGGCGCATAGGGCAACGGCAGGGCGTGGTGGATGGAACGGCAAGTCTAAAGCATCGGCAGCCCGCTCAGCAGGCCGCCGTACGCTGCGTGGTGTTCAGCCCGGATCGCGGAAGCCCGGATAGAGGCCGCTCGGCATCGCCACCTGGACGGTGTCGCGGGTGGTGATATCGATCCCTTCGCTGGCAACCGCGGCGAGGAAGTCGATCTGCTCTTCGGTGATGCAGTACGGCGGCAGGAAGTACACCACGCTGCCCAGCGGGCGCAGCAGGGCGCCGCGCTCCAGCGCGTGCTGGTAGACCTTCAGCCCGCGACGTTCCTGCCAGGGGTAGGCCGTACGGCTGGGTTTGTCCTGAACCATCTCGATGGCCAGCGCCATGCCGGTCTGGCGCACCTCGGCCACATGTGGATGCTCGGCCAGGTGCGCGGTGGCGCTGGCCATGCGTGCGGCCAGCGCCTTGTTCGCCTCGATGACGTTGTCCTCGGCGAAGATGTCCAGCGTCGCCAGTGCGGCGGCGCAGGCCAGCGGATTGCCGGTGTAGCTGTGCGAATGAAGAAAGGCGCGCAGGGTCGAGTAGTCGTCGTAGAACGCCTGATACAGGCGGTCGGTGGTGAGCACCGCGGCCATCGGCAGATAGCCGCCGGTAAGGCCCTTGGACAGGCACAGGAAGTCCGGCGTGATGCCGGCCTGCTCGCAGGCGAACATCGTGCCGGTGCGCCCGAAGCCGACGGCGATCTCGTCGGCGATCAGGTGCACCCCGTAGCGGTCGCAGGCCTCGCGCAGCAGCTTGAGGTAGACCGGGTGGTACATGCGCATGCCGCCGGCACCCTGGATCAGCGGCTCGACGATGACCGCGGCGATGTCCTGGTGATGCTCGGCCAGGGTCTGCTCCATGTGCGCGAACATCTGCCGCGAGTGTTCTTCCCAGCTGACGCCTTCGGGCCGCAGGTAGCAGTCCGGGCTCGGCACCTTGAACGTGTCCAGCAACAGTGGCTTGTAGGTGTCGGTGAACAGTGCCACGTCGCCCACCGACATGGCGGCCACGGTTTCGCCGTGATAGCTGTTGGTCAGCGTGACGAAGCGCTGCTTGCGCTCGCGGCCGCTGTTGCGCCAGTAGTGGAAGCTCATCTTCAGCGCCACCTCGATGCCGGTGGAGCCGTTGTCGGTGTAGAACACACGCTCCAGCCCGTCCGGCGTCAAGGCGACCAGGCGCTCTGACAGCTCCACCACCGGCTGATGGCTGAAGCCGGCGAGCATCACGTGCTCGAGCTGGTCGACCTGGTCCTTGATGCGCTGATTGATGCGCGGATTGGCATGGCCGAACAGGTTGACCCACCAGGAGCTCACCGCGTCCAGGTAGCGGTTGCCGTCGAAGTCCTCCAGCCAGACGCCTTCACCGCGCCGGATGGGGATCAGCGGCAGCTGTTCGTGGTCCTTCATCTGGGTGCAGGGGTGCCAGAGTACGGCGAGGTCGCGTTGCATCCAGCTGTCGTTCAGGCTCATGGTGACTCCTTGCGCGGTGAGTTGCGCAGCCTAGCAGAACTGGCGGTCGCGTCTCGACGGGGGTACTCATCGGTTTGCTCGATGTTTCAAAGCAAAAAAATGCGCTCTATTCCGATAGGTAACCGGCTAGGCTTCTAACCCTCGAAATTGAAGGACGGATTCGATGCACTGGCGTAATTCCCCGACGCATTACGGGCTGACCAGCATTGTGTTGCACTGGCTGGTGGCCGTCGCGGTATTCGGTCTGTTCGCCCTGGGTTTCTGGATGGTCGGGCTGAACTACTACAGCAGCTGGTACCGGACCGCACCGGACCTGCACAAGAGTATCGGCATCCTGTTGCTGCTGGTCATGCTGCTGCGGGTGCTCTGGCGCTTCGTCAGCCCGGCACCGGCACCGCTGGCCAGCCAGGGCCGCCTGACCCGAACGGCCGCCAGGCTCGGCCATGGGATGCTCTATCTCGGGCTGTTCGTGGTGATGCTCTCGGGTTACCTGATTTCCACGGCCGACGGCCGCGCGATCAGTGTGTTCGGGTTGTTCGAAGTGCCCGCGCTGATCACCTCCATTCCCAACCAGGCCGACAGTGCCGGGCTGGTTCACGAATACGCTGCCTGGGCATTGGTGATCTTCGCCGTCGTGCATGCCCTCGCCGCGCTCAAGCACCACTTCATCGATCGCGACGCGACGCTGATGCGCATGCTCGGTCGCAGCACCGATTAATCACCCCGATAGGAGAGTCATTGATGCTCAAGAAAACGCTCGCAGCGCTGGTCCTCGGCTCCGCCCTGGTCGGCGGCCAGGCATTCGCCGCCGATTACGCCATCGACAAGCAAGGCCAGCACGCCTTCGTCAACTTCAAGATCAGCCACCTTGGTTACAGCTGGCTGTGGGGCACCTTCAAGGATTTCGACGGCAGCTTCAGCTTCGATGCGGCCAAGCCGGAGCAGAGCAAGGTGAACGTCACGCTGAAGACCGCCAGCGTCGACACCAATCATGCCGAGCGCGACAAGCATCTGCGCAGCGATGACTTCCTCAATGTCGCCAAGCACCCGACGGCCACCTTCGAATCGACATCGGTGAAGTCCACAGGTGAAGGCACCGCCGATATCACCGGTAATCTGACCCTTAACGGTGTGACCAAGCCGGTGGTGATCGCGGCCAAGTTCATCGGTGAGGGCGACGATCCCTGGGGCGGCTACCGCGCCGGTTTCGAGGGCAGCACGACCCTGACCCTGAAGGACTTCGACATCAAGATGGACCTGGGGCCGGCGTCGCAGACCGTCGACCTGATCATCTCGGTCGAAGGCGTGCGCAAGTAAGCCCAGACGTGTGAAGCACGAACGCCGGCCGCCAGCCGGCGTTCTGCGTTGGAGCGATGCGAATCATGCGCGGGGCATCCGCGCCGAGCGTTCGTTGCGAATGTTTCGCAACATTTAATGCGCATACTATGACTCCTTGGCGGTTTACAGACAGTCATGGATGTAAGTATATTTCGGTCCACTCTACGCGGCGTCTGCGCCGCGCTGTTGCCCATTCCCGCCTGCCAGGTCTTCAAGAGGTCTTTCCATGCCAATCAAGTCAGCCAACGCTGCCCTGATGTCCATTCTCGCCGTGGCTGTTTTCCTGGCCGGCTGTCAGGAAGAAGCAGCACCCCCGGCGCAGCAGAAGCCCACCGTGGGCGTCGTGACCCTGCAGGCAGAGCCTTTTGCGGTAACCACCGATCTACCCGGCCGTACCCGCGCCTACCGCATCGCCGAGGTTCGTCCGCAGGTCAATGGCATCATCCAGAAGCGCCTGTTCACCGAGGGTAGCGAGGTCAAGGCCGGGCAGCAGCTCTACCAGATCGATGCGGCGGTGTACGAGGCAACCCTGAAGAGTGCCCAGGCCAGCCTGGCGTCCAGCAAGTCGCTGGCCGACCGCTACGCCGAACTGGTCAAGGACCAGGCGGTGAGCAAGCAGGCCTATGACGAGGCACGTGCGGCCAGCCTGCAGGCCGAGGCAGAGCTGGAGCGGGCGCGCATCGACCTGCGCTACACCAAGGTGCTGGCGCCGATCTCCGGGCGCATCGGCCGCTCCGCAGTGACCGAAGGCGCGCTGGTCAGCAATGGCCAGGCCCAGGAACTGGCGACCATCCAGCAGCTCGATCCGATCTATGTCGACGTGACCCAGCCGGCCCGCGACCTGCTGGCGCTGCGCCGTGACCTGGCCGATGGCCGCCTGCAGAAGGCCGGCGAGAACGCGGCCAAGGTCACCCTGAAGCTCGAGGACGGCAGCGACTACGGCCACGAAGGCAAACTGGAGTTCAGCGAAGTGACGGTGGACCCCGGTACCGGCTCGGTGACCCTGCGTGCCGTGTTCCCCAACCCGGACAAGGTGTTGCTGCCGGGCATGTTCGTCCATGCGCAGCTGGTCGCCGGTCTCAAGAGCGAGGCGATCCTGGTGCCGCAACAGGGCGTGACGCGCAATACCAAGGGCGAACCGACCGCCATGGTGGTCAATGCAGAGAACAAGGTCGAGCTGCGCCCGATCAAGACCGAGCGCGCGGTGGGCAATCGCTGGCTGGTGGGCGAAGGGCTGCAACCGGGTGATCGGGTGATCACCGAAGGTCTGCAGTTCATCCAGCCGGGCGTCGAGGTCGAAGTGGCTCCGGCGGGCAATGTCGATAACCGCGGTGGGGCGTCTGCACAGCCCCAAGGCCAAGAAGGCTGAGGGGTTCCTAGCTCATGTCCAGATTCTTCATCGACCGGCCGATCTTCGCCTGGGTGATCGCCCTGGTGATCATGCTCGCCGGCGGTCTGTCCATCCTCAAGCTGCCGGTCAACCAGTATCCGAGCATCGCCGCGCCTGCCGTTGGCATTTCCGTGAGCTATCCCGGCGCCTCGGCGCAGACGGTGCAGGACACCGTGGTGCAGGTCATCGAACAGCAGCTCAACGGCATCGACGGGCTGCGCTACATCTCCTCGGAAAGCAACTCCGACGGCAGCATGACGATCACCGTGACCTTCGACCAGGGCACCAACCCGGATATCGCCCAGGTGCAGGTGCAGAACAAGCTGCAGCTGGCCACGCCGCTGCTGCCGCAAGAGGTTCAACAGCAGGGCATTCGCGTCACCAAGGCGGTGCGCAACTTCCTTATCGTCATCGGTCTGGTGTCCACCGATGGCAGCCTGGACCAGCGTGACCTGGCGAACTACATCGTCGCCAACATGCAGGACCCGATTTCGCGGACCAAGGGCGTGGGCGACTTTCAGGTGTTCGGCGCCCAGTACGCGATGCGCATCTGGCTTGACCCGGCCAAGCTGAACAACTTCAGCCTGACGCCGGTGGATGTCAGCTCGGCGATCCAGGCGCAGAACGTCCAGGTGTCTTCCGGCCAGCTCGGCGGACTGCCGGCACTGCCCGGGCAGCAGCTCAACGCCACGGTGATAGGCAAGACCCGCCTGCAGACCCCCGAGCAGTTCCGCAACATCCTGCTCAAGGTCAACAGCGACGGCTCCCAGGTGCGCCTGGGCGATGTCGCCAAGGTCGAGCTGGGCGGTGAAACCTATGCCGTCAGCGCGCATTTCAACGGCAAGCCGGCCGCTGGTCTGGCCCTGAAGCTGGCCACCGGCGCCAACGCGCTGGACACCGTAGAGGGCGTGCGCAAGACCATCGACGAGCTCAAGCCGTTCTTCCCGCCGGGTGTCGAGGTGGTCTATCCGTACGACACCACGCCGGTCATTTCCGCCTCCATCACCGGGGTCATGCACACGCTGCTCGAGGCGTTCGTGCTGGTGTTCCTGGTGATGTACCTGTTCCTGCAGAACTTCCGCGCCACCCTGATGCCGACGCTGGCGGTGCCGGTGGTGCTGCTGGGCACCTTCGGCGTGCTGGCGGTGTTCGGCTTCAGCATCAACACGCTGACCATGTTCGCGATGATCCTGGCCATCGGCCTGCTGGTGGACGACGCCATCGTGGTGGTGGAAAACGTCGAGCGGGTGATGCGCGAAGAGGGGCTCTCGCCGCTGGAAGCCACACGCAAGTCCATGGGCCAGATCCAGGGCGCGCTGGTCGGTATCGGCGTGGTGCTGTCGGCGGTGCTGCTGCCGATGGCCTTCTTCGGCGGATCGACGGGGGTCATCTACCGGCAGTTCTCGATCACCATCGTCTCGGCCATGGTGCTGTCGGTGCTGATGGCGCTGATCTTCACCCCGGCACTCTGCGCGACGTTGCTCAAGCCGATCGACAAGGGCGAGCATCACGAGAAGCGCGGGTTCTTCGGCTGGTTCAACCGCACCTTCGAGCGCAGCGTCAACGGCTACGAGCGTGGCGTGAAGGCCGTGCTCAAGCGCAAGGCACCGTTCCTGCTGCTGTATGTGCTGATCGTCGCGGTGATGGTGGTGCTCTTCAACCGTATCCCCACCGCCTTCCTGCCGGAGGAGGACCAGGGCGTGCTGTTCGCCCAGGTGATGACGCCGTCGGGTTCCACCGCCGAACGCACCCAGCAGAGCATCGATGCCATGCGCAGCTATCTGCTGGAAGAGGAAGGCGACATCGTCCGCTCGGTGTTCACCGTGACCGGCTTCAGCTTCGCCGGCCGTGGGCAGAGTTCGGGCATCGCGTTCATCGGTCTCAAGCCGTGGAGCGAGCGGACCAACAAGGACGACAGCGTGTTCGCCCTGGCCCAGCGTGCGCAGCAGCATTTCGCCAGCTTCCGCGACGCCCAGGTGTTCGCCTTCGCGCCGCCGGCGGTAATGGAGCTGGGTAACGCCACTGGCTTCAACTTCTTCCTGCAGGACCGCGCAGGCGTGGGCCAGGAGGTGCTGCAGCAGGCGCGGGACAAGTTCCTGCAGCTGGCCAGCCAGAGCCCGGTGCTGACCCGGGTTCGCCCCAATACCCTGCGTGACGAGCCGCAGTATCAGGTGCTGATCGATGACGAGAAGGCCCGTGTGCTGGGCATTTCGCTGGCCGACATCAACAGCACGCTGTCGATCGCCTGGGGTGGTCGCTACGTCAACGACTTCATCGATCGTGGGCGGGTGAAGAAGGTCTATCTGCAGGGTGTTTCCAGTGCGCGGATGAACCCCGAGGACCTGCAGAAGTGGTACGTGCGCAACGCCGACGGCGAGATGGTGCCGTTCAGTGCCTTCGCCACGGGCGAGTGGACGTACGGTTCGCCGAAGCTGTCGCGCTTCAACGGCGTAAGCGCCATCGAAATGCTCGGCGAGCCGGCACCCGGCTACAGTTCCGGTGATGCCATGGCCGAGGTGGAGCGCATTGCCGCTCAGCTGCCGCCAGGCGTGGGCTATTCGTGGACCGGGCAATCCTACGAGGAGCGGCTGGCCGGCTCGCAGACGCTGGCGCTCTACGCCTTGTCGCTGCTGGTGGTGTTCCTCTGTCTGGCTGCGCTTTACGAGAGCTGGTCGATCCCGTTCTCGGTCATGCTGGTCGTACCGCTGGGGATCGTCGGCGCGCTCGCCTTCACGTTGTTGCGTGGGTTGTCCAACGAGGTGTTCTTCCAGGTGGGCCTGGTCACCACCATCGGCCTGTCCGCGCGTAACGCCATTCTCATCGTCGAGTTCGCCAAGGCCTTGCACGAGCAGGGCATGAGCTACGCCGATGCAGCGCTGCAGGCCTGCCGTATGCGTCTTCGCCCGATCATCATGACCTCGCTGGCGTTCATCCTCGGTGTGGTTCCGCTGGCGATCGCCTCCGGCGCCGGTGCCGGCAGCAAGCACGCCATCGGTACCGGCGTGATTGGCGGGATGCTCACCGCGGCGGTGCTGGCAATCTTCTGGATTCCGTTGTTCTACGTGATGATCTGTACGTTCTTCGACCGCACGACGTCCGCCAATCAGGTAGCCAAGGAGGAGTCGCTGTGAACAAGTCTCTGTTGAGTCTCGCGCTCGTGGCGGCGCTGAGCGGCTGCTCGCTGATCCCCGAGTACCAGCGTCCGGATGCGCCGGTACCGGCCGACTGGCCGCAGGGCGAAGCCTATTCGAAGGCATCCCCCGAGGCTCGGGCGCAGGCGCTTGGCTGGCGCGAGTTCTTCCGTGATCCGGCGCTGCAGCAGCTGATCGAGGTCGCGCTGGAGAACAACCGCGACCTGCGCGTCGCCGCGCTGAACGTCGATGCCTACCGTGCGCTGTACCGCGTGCAGCGCGCCGATGTGCTGCCGGCGATGAGCGCCGATGCGGCGGGCACGCGCAGCCGTACTCCGGGCGACCTGAACATGAGCGGCGAGCCGGCCATCAGCAGCCAGTACAGCGCCACCTTCGGCGTGTCCTGGGAGCTGGACCTGTTCGGCCGCCTGCGCAGCCTGCGCGACCAGGCGCTGGAGCAGTACTTCGCCAGCGAGGCCGCTCAGCGCAGCACGCAGATCAGCCTGATCGCCAGCGTCGCCAACGCCTGGCTGACGCTGCAGGCCGATCAGGCGCTGCTGCAGGTCACCCGTGACACGCTCAAGACCTACGAGGAAAGCCTGGGCCTGACCCAGCGCAGCTTCGATGTCGGCGTCGCCTCGGCGCTGGAACTGCGTCAGGCACGCAGTGCGGTGGACAGTGCGCGGGTGAGTATCGAGCAGTACACCCGCCTGGTGGCGCAGGACCGCAATGCCCTGACCCTGCTACTGGGCCAGAGCCTGCCGGCCGGTCTGCCGAGCGGCGAAGGTCTCGAGCGCACCCAGCTGGCGACGTTGCCGGTCGGGTTGCCCTCGGACCTGCTGCAGCAACGCCCGGATATTCTCCAGGCGGAGTACCAGCTGCGTGCGGTCAATGCCAGCATCGGCGCCGCGCGTGCGGCGTTCTTCCCGCGCATCAGCCTGACCGGCGCGGCAGGGACCGCCAGCAGCGAGCTGTCCGGTCTGTTCGACGGCGGTTCCGGCTACTGGAGCTTCTCACCGAGCATCAGCGTGCCGATCTTCAACGCCGGCCAGCTTCGGGCCAACCTGGACTACGCGCAGATCAGCAAGAACATCCAGGTGGCGCAATACGAGCAGGCCATCCAGACGGCGTTCCGCGAGGTCGCCGACGGGCTCGCCGCCCAGGCCACGTATGTGCGCCAGGTGCAGGCCCAGCGTGATCTGCTGCAGACCAGCGAGGATTATTACAACCTCGCCGAGCGTCGCTATCGCACCGGTGTCGACAGCTACCTGACCGTGCTCGACGCGCAGCGCCAGCTGTTCAGCGTGCAGCAGCAGCTGATCAGCGACCGTCTGGCGCAGCTGACCAGCGAGGTGAACCTGTTCAAGGCGCTGGGTGGCGGCTGGCAGGAGACCGTGCAGGCCACCCCCGAGGGCTGAGGATCATGGCGCCGCAGCCCTGAAGAGGTCGTCGCCGTGCTGCAGATGAGAAAACGCCGCCCAGTGGGCGGCGTTTTCGTTCCGGCGCGGGTCAGGCTTCGCGGTTGCGCGTCAGCAGGGCCGGTTTCTCGCCACGCGGGCGGGACGGCAACTGCTCGAGCTGCTCCAGGCTGGGCAGACGATCGATCTTCGATTCCTTGTGAATGATCACCGGCTGCTTCTCGCGCGGCTTGGCCATTTCCTGACGCGTGACGACCGGCTCATCGATGCGGCGACCCTCGTTCTTGCGCCGCGGCTGACCATTGCGTGGCTGGCCGTTGCGCGCCGCCTGGCCCTGGCCAGCGGCGGGACGCTTGCCCTTGCTTCCCGCTGCGCCGCCACCGCCGTTGCGGGCAGCTCCAGCTCCAGCTCCAGCTGCACGCGGTGCGGAGCCCGGCTGGGCCTGACCGCCGGTACGGCGTCCGCGGTTCTGCTTGTTCTGATAGGGGCTGACGTAATCGACGCGATTGCCGAAGTTGTCCACTTCGTCATCGAGGAACTCGTCCGGCGCACGATCCGGTGGCAGTTGCGGCGGCCGGGCGACGCCCTGAGCTTCGCTGGCCACGCCATCGCGGGCCGGCTTGCGCGTCTTGCTCTTGCTGCGGCGACTGCGCTCCTTCTGCTCGGCACCCTTTTCCGCCGGCTTGTCGCGCTCGCCACGTGCCTTGCGCTCGCCACGCTGCGGGCGCGGTTGGCGGGGCTCACGGACTTCCGGCTTCTCCGCCTCGATGCTGCTGGCGTCGAAGCCCTGCAGATCGCCATCGGGAATGCGCTGCTTGGTCATGCGCTCGATGCCCTTGAGCAGCTTCTCCTCGTCCGGCGCTACCAGCGAAATGGCTTCACCACTGCGTCCGGCGCGGCCGGTGCGGCCGATGCGGTG
>JABAHQ010004086.1_pt1 | contig 20523 bp, 22 predicted proteins | sample 7062091 | NCBI WGS metagenome assembly JABAHQ01 (sample SAMN14534359, study PRJNA622989) | marine sediment metagenome | biome: marine biome [ENVO:00000428]; feature: marine pelagic biome [ENVO:01000023]; material: deep marine sediment [ENVO:00002113] | place: India: Gulf of Kutch | collected...
GCTATACTCAGGCGCTCATCAAGAAACCCTTTAAGATTTTTATTATCAACAGCCTCTTGGGCTATTCTAAAATGCCGCTCAAAAGAGTTCCTAAGTACCTGTTGCTGGTTCTCATTAGGAATGAGTGCAAGCAGAGCATCAAGCTCAGCAGAGAACCTGTTTTCTAACTGCTGAAGCTCACCATTGATCTGTCTCTCCTGCTCGGGAGTCAGAGTAGCAGCACCCTGAGACAGCCGTCTGAGAGTCTGGTCAATCTGTGCGTTTATATTCCCTAAGAACGCACGACCTTCCCGCTGGAATGTAGCATTCCCTCGTACCTGAGCCATATCCGTGATTGCCTTACGCTGGGCATTCAGCCTAGCTCTCTGGTTCACTATGGCTCTGTTTCTAGTGGTGTCAGGCAGTCCGTGTGCTTGGAGCTGTCTCTGCATTTGAAGCTCCTGCTGCTCTGCCTTTTTCTGTTCTAACTCAAGCTGAGATAAAGCTGCTATCGTCTCGGGCTCGAATCCACTAGTTCCACTAAGGAATACCTGTCCCTGTTCCCTGAATGTAGTACTGAAAGCAGGGAATCTACGAGAGAACTGTCTGACTAGCTGCCGGGTTCGAGACTCCATGTTAGCTTCGGAGAGCTTACCCTGATCCCCTGCTAACTGTAGCCTACGGAGCTTCTGCTGTAGCTCACTGACAGCAGCCTGCTCCTCCTCTGTGAATAGCTCATCAGCCTCCGCTTCCCGCTGTGTCTCCTGAAGCTGGGAGCGTACCTGTCTGATGTTAGTAAGCCTGCCCCGAGCGAACTCATTAAGAGCCGTGGCACGAGCCATACGTTCTTCCTCAAGGGACTGCTGTAGCCTACCAGTTAAGAATCCCTCGGCTGCGTCAGAGGCAATAGGAGCTATGGACTCGACAACTCTCTCAGGAACTCTGTTCTCTACAGGTCTAGCACCAGAAAGAATAATGTCCGGCTCTGGAAGATTCGGTTCAGCCATTAGTCCTCTGCCTCCTCAACTAATCTTTTAATCATACGCTGTGCTTGGATATCGTTCTCCACTCCTTCAGCTAATCTACGGAACGCATCATTGATAGCTCTATCCTCAAGGGTCTGAGGGTCAGAGAGTCTCCTGGCGATGTTCCGCATGATCGTCCGTCTATCGGACGGGTTAAGATCCTCTATAGCAGCAAGCTCTATCTGAGCCTGATGGAAAGCTTCAGCAGCCCTATCAGGATCTCTGTCTCGGAACTTCAAGAACACCTGGGTCTGCTTCATTATTCTATCTGTAACCTCAGAGAGAACTTCCTTACGCTTCTGTTCATCCTGCATGAACCGGAATAGCTCTCTGTTCTCAGTGAGAGAGAAGCCTATGGCTTTAGACAGGCTCTCAAACGCAGAGAAATCTCTGGATATTCTAAGCCCTGTGTTAGTCTGGTATCTGTCAAGGGCCATCATGTAGTACAGCCCTGTCTCAGCATTCCTAAAGGACGAGGCCACACCAGCCACATTAGATACAGCAGCAGCGAAGGTTGTAGCGTCTATCTCGCTGGGCCTAGAGGCCAGCATTCTCACAGCCTGGAAGCCGTCTGTTGTCCTGCCTACAATCTCACCGAACGGACCAAGCAGGATCTCCCGCATGTTAGCTTCTTCAGACAGCACTCCGTCTGTAAGCATTCTCTCGAAACCAGCAGCGAGAGAGAACCTAGTGGAGATCTCTATGTTCCCGCCTGTGATCCAGCCGAAGAACCCTTGGTCCAGTGCAGACCACACCTGATCCGGCAGGTCGTCGATACCAACACCAGACTCCTGCTCGATCCAGCGCTTAATAGCTAGACCAAAGGGCACACCGGCAGAGCCGTACAGGGCAGCGTGGCCCATGAACACTCTCCATCCCTGTGCTGTGCTGAGCCCTCTACTCGAAGGCTGCCCCACCAGGGCAGGACCAAGAGTCTCTATGAACTTAGCACGAATCTGCTGGAACTGTGTCGGGATACTCAGGAAACCATCCTGCCAGAAAGCCCGGTTAACACGAGAGACATTCAGTGTAAGGTTCTGCATGTCACTGAAGATCTCCTTCTGCGCTGTGGCGTCGAGGGCTTTACCAGGGTTAGCTTCTTTCCAGTTTCTCCTAGCAGCATTCCAAGCTACCATACGAGCCCAAAGCTCGCCCTCTTGGAAGGGCACTAACCCTTTTCTAGCGAAGTTCCTAAACGTTATCCCGGAGTGACCGAAGCCCTGCATGGAAGCGCGGTAGTCGGCTGTATTCAGCAGCGCCTCTTTGAGTCCCGTTCTATTGAAAGCCTCTACTGTCTCAAGGAACTCGTCTGTATCCAGCCCTGCGGCCTTAGCTATTCTCCTGCGGGTGTCTAGGTTACTAGTGAACATAGCAGCCCGCATAGCTATAGTGTCCCTGAATGCCTTGACACCCTGCCGAGGGAAGGCAGTAGCGGCAATGCTGGCACCCGAGAGCTGCACGAAGAACTGAGCCGGATTATAGAATCCGAGCAGAGCGTGGAATGCAGCACTACGCATGGCAGCTATAGGGTCTTTATCAGCCAAAGACAACACAGACTTACGTAAGTTAACAGGTTTATCCTTGAATGGTAATTCAATGTTTCTATCGAACAATGGTCTATCTGTTATAAAGTCAGCCACCCTACGCTGCATGTTCATCCACGCAGTTTCATCTGTGGTCGGTGTCTCTAACAGACTGCGGAGAACCTGCTGCTGATTCTGTAGCTTCCTGGCTGCCTCCGCTCCCTCAGCACTGGTAGCCACGATAGGATCATCGAAGCTCTGTATCCTACGCACACCTTCTGTGCTATTCACTGTTTCTCTGAACCTAGCCTGCTCAGCGATACGCCACTCATTAGCTGGGTATCTGTTAGCAATCATATTAAGATGGCGCTGTAGCGCCTCACCCGCAGGGAGCCTCTCTGTTTTCTCTGCTCGAATTCCAAACGGGATATCGTTCATGCTTCTAGCTTTGAACAGGGAACCAGCAGGAATCTCTCTACCCTCTATGACACCCGCTGTGGGATCAACCTCGAAGTCATCCGTGGCTACGTACTTAACTCCTCGCTCGATCTCCTCCTCTGTGCGGCCAGCATTTAGATCATCAGCGTGTCTGCGTGCCTCTCTCGGAGCAGCAAATAACCGCTGTGTTCTAGCCATACCTTCCTGCACCAACACACCGTCTATCTGTGCAGGACTGATACGCTTAACAGCAGCGCGAGCTTCATAGTTTATCTTAGGTATATAAGCCTCACGGGAGTCAATCAGCACGTCCTCAGGAAGCTCTCTCAGTGTAGTCCGAGGAACTATGATATGCTGATACAGACGCTCCCTGTCCGTCTGTCTACCTAACGGGAGTCTTTCACCGACGTTGACCAGAACGTTATCAGGATCTTCCACTCTGCGCGTGGCTTCCCCAACACTGATACTCTTGTTCTGTGTAGTGTCAAAGACTCGCTTCACACCGTCAGGCACACGCTCGACCGGCTTGGCGTACACATGACCATCGAGGATATCAAGCTGCTTGAATCCTTGCAGTGCAAGCTGCTCTCTAGCTATACGCTTTCTATACAGATTAGCAACATCACTGATAGTCAGCATGTTAAAATACGTACTGATCTGCGCGTCGTTAAGAGTGATAACCTCGCCGTTCTCTAGGGTGACACCAGCCTTAAGCTCACTCTCTGTGAATCTCTTACCCGAGTCTCCTATCTCATCACCATGCTGTAGGACTCTCTCAACCTCTTGGAACTGTCTGCTCTTGAGATTCCCTGTGCGCGTGGTAAGAGGGCGGATAGCTGCTCTGTACGCATCACCGAACGTCTGTCTGAGCTTAGCCTTCTGTGTGTCTATTATCTCAGCGTTCTCTATGATGTTACCCACAGTCCTGCCAGGACGGGTCTTATCCTGTGCTAACACCTTACCGGAGGCAAGGGCACGCACACCTTCTCCTCTCTCAGCGAGCGAGCGGATCTCGTACTGGCCGATCTCATTGACGGTGGGTGAGAACTCCGTAGTCTCACGGGTGACCTCTACCGTACGTCCTGTGAGCCTACCAGCAGCATCTTTCTCTTTGACTAGAACAGGCACCTCGATGCGGTACTTAAGATTGTTCGCATCAAGAGGTACTATCTCGACTTCACCGAATGTCTTAGCTGTGTCCTCGTACTCATCAGTCAGCCTAGCAGAGAACTCCTCCACTCTCTGTTTAAAGGCATCGGCTATTTTCTCGGTGTCGAATAACTCGCGGCCGAGCACTTGCAGAGAGAAATCCTCAGAGAGTCCGTCCCGCATTATGCGCTCGACTTCCTCAGTAGTATCCTCTGTGCGCTCAGCTATGGCTGCCATGCTCTCGTTGTGGATACCATCAACGTGTGTCGGCCCAACGTCCTCCTCTCTGCGGAACGGCAGGGCGTTCTCCACAGCGGCTTCTCTGGTAGTCCCGAGAGACTCAGCAGCTTCATCAGAGCCCATAGCTACAGCATTACCACCTCCGGCGGCACCTGTATTACCTCCTCTCTTAGCTGCTCTTATAGGACCAGCCGCACGGAAAGCCTTAGCCACGCCTTTAACTAATGCTGGGCCGCCTACGCCAGCCACGTCCAAGGCCAGGAACAGCTTATCCAGATCAAGCTCAGTCTCTAGTTCCTGTGCCCCTGTAGCAGACAGGAACTTACTGAGTGTATTAGCTACCTTAAGCTCATTCTGGTCCTGAGACTCCATCAGTGTGTCTCGGAGAGCACGGAACGCTACCACTCTGCTCCTGGGAGAAAGGAACTGGAAAGCCCCCACAAGGCTCTCATCAAGATCCGCCTGAAGCTCAAGGTCAATGCTCTGGTCAGACACCAGCAGACCACCGTAGTCAAGGATCTTATCTATTAAGCCTTGGTCCTCACCTTTCTGTGCTACCTCAGCAAGATCCTTGAACATCGTCATCAGTGCAGCCTGCTGCTCAAGATCCTCCATAGGCATATCAGGATACTCTTGCCGGAGGACACTGTAGGCAGGGCCCAACACTGGATCTGTGATAAGCTCTCGCTCCTCCTCAGCGAAGTCNNAGTCTCAGTAGCTAGAAGGTTAAGCTCCTCTGTCGCACCCTGGGCTCTCTCACCCTGGTACTCAGCAAGCTTCTCCTGAGGATTCTCAGCTAGCTCCTGTGTGTCCTGTGCAAAGCCTCTGGCTACCTCAGGCAGAGGGCGCTCTGTGATACTAGCCAGCCACTTTGTCCCTGCGAACACTCGGGCGGCAGACACAGGCATAGCCTCAGTGAGTCTCACACTGAAGTCCTCTGGCCGCTCTGTCACAGGCTCAGGCGTAGTAGAGAAGTCCTGGTGCCTACGTCCTGTAGGGGTAGCACGGTCCTGCACATTAGCAAGGGCCATACCCTTACGAATCTCCTCATCTGTAAACGGCTGACTGCCGTTCTCTTTAGCTATGATAGCTTTGATGAGATTCAGTCTATCTGTCCCTGTTCTAACTCTACGCCCAGGAGACATGCCGGTTTTCTCAGACACGAACTGTACGTATTCCTGTGTGTCGTTCTCATTGGGAGGAGCCCACCGAGAGATAATCTCCTGCACTGTGTCTGTGCCTCTCTCCCTGTAGGTATCTAACACACGGGTCATCGCTCTGATACCGAACTTCGGCTCAGAGAACTGGAAGAATTCAGGGTCCGCCTGTCTGTCAGCCAGCCCTATCCAGTTATCATTAGTCCTGCGGAGATTCCCAGGATTGTTATTTCTCAGGCCACGGGTTGCCATATTGCTCCTTTAGGAGAAACGCTCGAATAGATCCCTAGTGAATCCACCACCACCAAGGCCACGGGAAAGCTCGGCAGCCTGAGAGAACAGGTCCGCTCTGCCTTCTGCCCTCTGTGCGCCCTGAAGGTTCTCGAACAGGGATCTCTCAAGAGAGGCTGTCTGGTTAATGAAGCCGATGTTGCCAGCCGCCTCAGAGCGCACTCCCTGACCCGCTGTTCTAGCACCGGCAACGCCTTGGCCTCTGCCTACAGCAGTCTGCTGTGCCTCTGCACTAGCTATCCTAGAAGCTTCTACCTGTCCTAGACGCTCTCTCCTACGGCGTATGTCAGCGAACCTGCGTCTAGCTGCGTTAGCTCTACGCTGCTCTCTCTGTGCCTGCTGTTGAGACACGATACTCGCGCCGCGAGAGGCTATCTGAGTACCAGCGGCAATAGCACCGGCAGGTTGAGAGGCTACGGCAGAGCCTATAGTACTAAGAGGACCGGCCGCTGTGCCTACCTCGGCCACCGTACCAGCAGCTATGCCAGCCTCAGCAGCCGCACCTGCGCCAGCGGCCTCTATCGCACCAGCCGTTCCGGCAGCAGCACTACCAGCACCACTGGCAGCTCCTCCCGCCGCAGCACCACCACCACCTGCGGCGGCACCGGCTCCACCTAACAGGCCGAAACCTCCAGTGGCTACAGTAGCACCGACTAATCCTGCGAGGGCGAGCCCTTCTCCTAGGTCAAAGTCACTCATCTATGCTCCTCGTAAATATAACCACCTCGTCTGTTTGTACTTCATCGAAGCCAAAAAGCCTCATGGTCTTTATGTTCTTTGTGTTCTCCGGGTGTATGAACTCGTAGACTACCTCTACGCCGAAGTCCTTTAGTGTTTCACACGCTTTGTCTAGAACCTCCCTGTAGTACTTCACCCAATTATGCGACCATCTCTTAGGCTTCCAGTGTAGCTGTGCTACAGGAGAGAGTATCTCTGCTTCAAGGTACAGTATCTCATCGTCCCGTATCACGTATCTCATTAGAATCTACTCCGGCCTGTAACTAGGGCATCGTAGCCAAGCATCCTCAGATCCTTGAACGAGTCTGACTGGATCTGTACAGAGAATCCTCTACCAACACCACGTATACGGTTCTTAGTAGAGATCACATCATAGAACAGATTAACGCTGCCTGTGGTTCCTGGGTTAGTGACCGTGCGAGGGAATCTGTAAGCCTCGAACTGGTCAGTCCATCTGCCTTCACTAGAGTCACTGGTGAACTCGAACTGCATACGGATCTTAGCAGAACTAGGAAAGTCGAACTCTACCCCGCCAGCACCGTCGTCTACCCAATTCTCCTCTGTTCTCTCGAAGTGAGTAACCAGGAACTTAATCTGTTTGTCCCTAGCTGCCTCTCCTTCTATTCTCCAACCTGTGACTACTTCGGAAGTAAAGTCCGCACCAGCCTCATTATCCACTCCTGTAAGAGTAAAGCTCTGGTTAACGTAGTCAAGGTCAAGTTCCTGAGAACTTACCGAAGAAGCCCAATCTGTGAAGGATCTGTTAGTGAACTCGGAGAATGTAATCCTGTACGTAGTGCTTCCGGTGTCCGGTGGGATCAACGTCAGGAACTTAGTAGCGCTGGTAGTCTCGGACACCCCTGTTGGCAGGGTAAGCACCACGTCGTCTGCTCCCAACACCACATCATCAGATCCGAGTACTATATCAAATACCTCGTCTGCAACCCCTAGCCCTTCCTTACGTACAGGAGCAGCGATGATAGGAGAGCCCTCTGTACGGCTAGAGTCCGCTATTGTGTATTCGTAAAATGCAGTTTGAGGTAAATTAAAAAATAATATTTTAGTAAAATGTAAATCTATTGCTGTGGTCGTCGGATCTGGATTATATGCCCACAGGATCTTGTCAGTCTCAGAATCGTACAGTCCCTTAGCCTTCACCTTAGCGTTGGTGGGTATAGCTAGGTAGTCACTCTGTATAGTATCCAGTGTCAGATTAGTAGCCTGAAGCTCACCAGTTACATCATCAGGAGCGAGAAAATAAATCCCGTTATCGGCCCAATACAGCACCCCTCTATCTGTGGATATCACATTATCAGGGCCGATACCACCGGAGGGTGTGATGAATCTGATAGCGAAGTTAGTGGCTGTAAAGCCTGTGTCCTGAGAGCCTATGATCTGCCAGACGCCGTTGTCTGCGATAACAACCAGAGATCTCTCATGAACTACCAGCTTGTAAATTAATCCCCCTTCGGGAATCTCAATAGTTCCTCCATCAGTAGCCAGCTTACTATTTAGCTGGTCAGCCGTGGGGTCTTGGCTCTGGTGGCACAGACCTGCATTATCAATATCCGTAAGCACCTGAGAGAAATATATAGTACCAGCTAATTCATTCTCTCTAAGGCCAGCGTAGAACATTCTACCTGCGAAGAACGCCACCGCGCTGGGTCTGGTGTCGAATGTCTCTGTAGCCACACCAGTAACGCCAGACTCACCTGCTCTATCCCTGTTGAATGCGTTGAGGATTATCCTTCCCTTCGGAGCAGGGGTATTACCGAAGTTCAGATCCTCAAGAGCGTAAGGATAATACGCTGTCCTGCCGTTAGTCTGTGTGATCCTAGCTAGGTGGACAATATCAGCATTACTAGGATACACACCAAGCTGTAACTTAGTGTTACTAACAGGATCATCAACCACTATAGAGTTAAAGCTGGTGGGGTTCCTACCACTGTCGTCAATGGTAAGTTCATCAGGCCAACCCTGATTCCTCAGATTATATTCGTGTTCTGCGCTGAGGGACGTTGGCCGCTCATCCGCGTCTAATCCGTCATCGAGTCCCGAGAGATCGCGAATCTTTATTGTTATTTTTGTAGTACTGAAAGTGCTGGACGACGTATCATAATCAACACGGACGGGCTCAATGTCTTGGCCTACAACGAACAGGGAACCCGCACCAGACGCAAACTGGTAGTTATTCTCTCCCGTGGCACCAGGGAGTCCGAAGGACGACATGTCTACTGTGCCGATCTGGTTAGCACTGAAAGCATCAGACGAAGCGTCAAAGAAATACAGCGTCTGAGATAGCTGGACAACTAAGAACTCTCTGTTAGCCTGCCCAGCCACAGCCTCCCATCTGAATGTACTAATNNCAAGATCAATACCTGGGGCGATCTGCACGTAGTTAGTTTCATAATCAATACCTAACCTACGAGCGATACTCCCATCCCTCTTGAGATCGAAGTTATTAAAGGTACGAGCAGAGTTCTCAGGATACCCGAGGTCGTGTGCCTCAGTGATTTTGCCGCCTGAGAAATTAAACTGCTGTATGGCGTCAGCGACACGCGCCATATTAGCTCCTCTGTATGCCGATCACACACCACGCTGCGGCAGGGCCAGTACTGTTACCACTCGTTATGACCTCAATAGCCTGATTAGCGCTAACAGCATTATTAGCTGTAGGCGAAGCTGTATCGACCACACCAGCCGCCGAGCCAGACACGGCTATCGTGATATCAGAGTCAGTCACGTTAACACCGCCGATCTCAAGGTGCAGGTTCTCATCTGAGCCTGTGATAACATCCTGAAGTGTGGTGCTCCACGATATAATAGTGCCCGCCTTAGGAGCTGCTATCCACACAGAGTCAGCGGTACTGATATCAGGTATCCTAACCGTGAGGTAATCTATAACCGCAGTGATCTCATCCTCAGATAATTGTGTGAGGACAGAGGTGCCAGTGGCACTAGAGCTGGGAGTAATAACCTTGCCGTGGTCACCTACCGCAGCAGAGGTTATATGCTTAGGCTCGTGTACCTGAGACGTACTTAGGTTATCGTGTTCAAGATTCGCCATCAGTTACCTCTTTAGTTTTCCTAGCGCTCCTAACGTGAGAGTCACCAGGGCCTCGCTCTTTAATATACCGGTTTACAAGCTTCTCTGCTTCTGTGGCAGAAGTGAATCTGCCACTTAGATACATCGGTAAACTACCACCAGACGTAGGCTTTACTCGGTAAAGGTGCGTACCTGGAATGCGTACAACCTTAAGGGTTTTCTTACCTACGTTGAATTCTGGTTCGTCGATGTACTTCTCACTTTCTTCCGAAGTGGGGTGTTCTAATGCCATCCCTGTTGCTCCTCGATTTCTCTATAGCGCTGAAGGATCTATGTTCTCTGCTTATGCTCTCCTGCTTCGGATTAGCCTCTTGAGCTATCTCCACAGCAACCACACTCTTAAGTTCCGCTATGTAATACGGGAACGCCTTGCTGGGTAAGTCAGGGGTGTGGCTGTCACTAACAGAGAATGTCGGTTCTTTATAGGCCACTACTTGAGCTTTGCTGTTCTGAAGCTTTGTCTCAAGATTACTGTCATAAGCATCAAACACCAGAGTCGCGTCATTAAACGAGGTGAACCACGAAGGCGCTCGATCGTTGTAGACATAGATCTTAAAGCCCTCCGAGTCTGTTATCTCGTCAACGTTACTCTCATCCTTAGAGTCTGACCTACTCATGACTATCTTGAGAAAGTTATCAGGATGACAGTATGTCACAAGCTCGTAGTTAGGCGGATCACTAGCCTGTACCTTTTTATCGTAGTACATAGTGTCCACGTCGATATCCTGAATCGTATCAGGCAGAGTCATGTAGGTAGGGGTAGTGCTGCCTGTAGCTTCAGTAGGATTTAGTATTGTTCTAAGATGCGGCCACTTACGGCTGTGGATAATATCAAAGTACACATCCCTAGCCATGTTAGCCACGTCGAGGGCTTCGGGAGTATCATTGATACTATCCACAGAGTCGGAGCCTATGCTGTTAAGCGCAGCATTTGTCACTTCTAAGACAGTTTGCTTACTCACTCTTAGCCCTCTTATCCATAGCTTTCTTAAGCTTAAAGCCTCTCACACCTACAGCAGCAGATATCAGGATACTAGCCCCACCGAGCCACCACTGAGGTAAATCCCCTAGTGTCTCAATGGCCGCCTGTGTACCCTGTATCCACGATTCCTTGCCGAACAGCACGCCGGCAGGGATTAAATAGAAAGGCCATATGAAAGCTACAGTCCATAGTATTTCCGGTATATCATTCCCCTTAACAGCTTGATTCTCCCACTCACGGTCGCCCTTGATCTGCTGGACTTTCCGCTCGTGTTTGAGTTCCTGCCGCTGTTGGAAGAAACCTATACCTTGTTTAACGACCGAGCCTATAAGGCCAAACATAGATCACTCCTTAGCCTACATACAGGCCGACAGAGACACCTATGACAAACGCGGCACCTGTGCGTACAGCCACCGAGGTCTTAGTATCGGAGAATATAACTCGGGACACAGCGGCTACTGCACCAGCTACCTGTTGTCGCACGAAGTCAAACATTATTTACCTCCTTTAGATTTGCTCTTGCCTTTAGAACGTTTCTCTACCTCGCCACATATCTTGCGGGCAGCCTCATCGGACTTACCCTTGCGTTTCTGTGCAGCGACACAAGAGCCGAATGTCTTATACGGACCGACCGGCATGAGTCACCTCATTAGGTGTCGGACATAAGACCGTGGTTCTCGAAGATATCGAGAATAGCGTCTAGCTTAGCGTTCACCGAAGCGAAGTTATCGTTCACAATAGTCGCGTTGTATGTGCCCGTCGCTGCTGATAGCGCAGATCCAGTCGACCCGCCTGTGTTATCAGTCAGGTCAGCCACAAGCGACTGTTGTGTGGTAACAACCACAACCCCGTTACTGTCCTGAACCTGATTGGCTCTGACAGCACCGTCACCGTGATCTATACCAACCTCAACATCGGGCTTAGCAGTCGGGTTAGCCATAGCTTCCTCCTTGTTTAATTACCTCTGGACTTTTTGATTCTCTCTAAGATACTTCTGGCTCTCTCGTCTCTTTTCTTACGAGCACCCGAAGCCTCTCTCTTAGCTTTCTCAGCCAGACCAGAGCCCAGGCTTGTTTTCTCAGCCTCTCTCTTACGGTCACTCTTGCGACCGTTGCCTTTGTTAATCGGATCTTTATGCGGCATGGTCCCTCCTATAGAGCTAGGGGGCCGCTAGGCGACCCCCGTCACTCATCAGCCTTAGCTCGGCGCAGCCTCGACGTAAGTCAGGACAATGCGGCCTTTACCAGCGTCGAACGTACCTGCTTCGACAACACGGAGGTAAGCGTTGTTAGACGCATCCACCGCTCCGTTATCGAAGGTGCCCGACGTGTGTCGCACGTCAACACCATCAGCAGTCCGCACGTCACCCGCCGAGGCAATGTTAGCCTGAGCGAGTTCTGTAGTGGTAAACACCCCATTCGCGTCGATCACCGTACCATCCTGCTGCTCGAAGCCAACCTCATACGAGGTGCCCGAGGTGAAGCCTGTAGTAACGATGAACACCGCATCGAGGACCGTAGCACCCGCCGGAATGAACGGAATGTTATTCGAGAACGAATCCGGCGTAGAGCCCCCACTGGCGTCGGCATCATAGCCCGGCAGATCATCATAGCTGAAGTCCACCACAAGCTGCTTGATGCCCCCACCAATGTTTACGACCTGATATTTCTCGTCGTGGGGCGTCTGCGTGCCGTAGAACCGAGTGAGGCCGTCAGCGTTTGTTTCTTCAACGAAAGCACTCATATGTCAGCCTCCTTAAACGTTGGACGTATCAGAGAGAACACAGACCATGTTCTCGGGGCGGAACAGCTTGCTGCCCCAACGAGCAGTGGTCACGAATTCTTCTCTCTGGAAGTCCTTATTGAACTCGGCATCAACCTCCGGCATCTGACGCATCGCACCCATAATCGGGAGCACTGTCGGGTCCGCACTGAACAGGAGGTTCTGCGCCAGATTAGTACCCGAGTTAGACGAGCCCTGGTGAGTGATTGTCTCACTAAGTCCCGATTCGAGGTAGTTACTCTCGAACACGTCGAAGCCGAAGATATTACGCACGAAGCGCATACCTGTGGTCAGGCCCGACTCGATGATGCCTTCCCAACGAGGGTTATTGCTGACGTTCACAAGGTTAGTCAGCGTTTCCAGGTGATACGCAACCGTGGGATCGACAATCGCGATCAGGTTATTCAGCGGCACGTTCGCCTTTTTCAGAGCGAGCTTCGCATACGCAAAGTCCTCAGGGGCGATTGTGTCGTTGGTGCCTGTAGCGATGTATCTGTGATCCAGGCTGTTCACTTGGTTAGGATCATCGGCCGTCTGCGAAGTACCAGTCTGGTCCGCAGTCGGGCCCGGAGTCTTGAGAATACTCGTCTCAAGGACTTCCATGATGGCTCTGCGCTCTTTCTCCACGAACGAGGCCATAACACGATCCATGTAGAACGAATCCTGAAGGGCCTTTTTCGTAACGTAGTGAGCCGAACCAATGTATTCAGTGATCTGGAACTGGAACTCACCAGTATCCAGAGCCTGATATTTCACTGCCTGATCCTCGGAGATCGTCTGCGTGGTAGCCTGGGAAACCGAAGGGATAGTGAACGTATCACCATCGGGGAATTCGGTCAGCCAGTCAACCCAACGCTGAGCCTCCAGCTCATCCATAAGGATTTCTTTGAGCTGATTACTCCAGATCTCCTGGCGAATCAGGAGCGAACTATTGCTAGTAGTCATACCTCCAGCCATAGTTCCTCCTTAATTAGCGTTAGTGTTTATAGAAATTCTCCGCACCGAGCCGTTCCCGGTCGGCTACAAGCTGGCGCTGAACCTTGGGCTTGTAGTACTCCGTAGGGTTCTCTTTACGCATACGCTCGTAGTAATTCCAACCGCGCTCGTGGGAGCCCGAGATAGCCTCGCTGTTTACAGACGACCTCATCTGCTCAGAGCTTGTTGTCTGACTCTCCCCGAAATAAGCAAGCACAGCCTTAGGAGAGCTAGCCGCAAGGTCGCGGAGGTTAGCGACACTGACGCCTAATTCATCTGCCTTCGAGGCTAGCGCCTCTCCGGCCTTCTCTCCGAAACGCTGCCGAAGCTGTCGTTCAACCTCTTTCACGTTCTGGTCAGCCGTCTGCTTCTGCTCCTGCTCACGCATGAATTCAGGAACAAGCTCAGGGAGTTTCTGTCTTAACAGCGATTCAACGTCGGGAGTTTCTTGACCAGATTCCCCGGTGGTGTTCCGGGTCGTGTCCGTCTCCCGTCCTTCCAGGCGCTTAGCAAGGGTCTGGACTAGATCTTCCATCGTCCCCTGCTGCTCCTGTTTCTGCACTAGCTCATCAAGCTGAGACTTAAGCTGTCCGTAGCTTTCTTCTAGTCTGCCGATGTGCTCCTGTGCAAAGATATTCGCCTTGGCTGCTTCTTCAACCGAGGCGTACTTCTTACCGGGGCCGACCCAATCTTCTAGGTTCTTCCCGGTTTCGGTGCCGGTTGCACCTGTGTTGCCTTCTGTAGTCTGTGTGTTCTGCGTGCCGTCGAACAGGCTGTTTTCCTCGTCGGCCATTAGTCCTCCTGGTTAGTCGGAATTAGATATTTAAGTCTCTTGAGAGCTTTGATTTGCGCTCTTATGTCTATTACTTTCTCGGTCAGGTTCGCCGAGTTAAGTAACTCATCAGATTCAAATTGTTTATATAAGCTTTGTATGTCCTCCTCTAAGAGCTTTATTATTTCTTCGTACTGCTTTTGTGGCTGTAAGAGGAACTGTTTGCGTTTCTCTCTGTCCTCTCCGTGATAACCTATAAGGTATCTCTGGTTCACTGCTGCCCTCCTCTAGCAGCTTGGTTAGCTGCCTGCTGGGCTTCTGCCTCATCCTCATCAGAGGGAGTCTGCGATTCCTCTTGGAGTCTACGCATAGCCTCCTGAATGAAGGACTGAGACTCTGCCTGCTCCTCAAGTCTGACGTTCTCTCTCACCAGATCGAACCTCTCAAATCCGAGCAGATCTTCAAACATCTGAGCCTCGCGCACTCCACTGATGTGATTCATAACAGAAGGATCACCAGCGAATATATTTCTGAAGCCCTGGTAATTCTGCACTGCCTGTGCTCTGGCAGCGAAGTGTCTAGCTCCCATCGGGCGGATCTTACCATTGGCCTTCAGGTCTTTCGGAGAGATCTGTATGAAGTCCTCAACCCCGAGGTCTGGGTCAATAGTTCTTATAGTGTCTGAAACATCAAGCTCTTTTCTAGCAAGCTCAAGCATGTTGTTAATCAGTGGTTCAAGAACATGAACCTCGAAGTCTATGATTTTCTCTTGGAACATCTTGCTGGCATTCTGTTCGAGGATATTCACCTCGAAGGCTGTTTTCTCTCCTGGTGTGCGTATACCCACAGCCTGCCTCGGAGCACCAGCAAACTCCTCCATCTTCTGCTCCAAGAGCGCAATCTGAGTATCAGCTTGGAGTGCATCACTCTGCACTTGTAATGGTTCAACGTCTCCATCGTCGCCTACATAAACTTGAGCCAGCGGCTCCCAATCAAAGTCCTCCACAGTTCCTTTGATCTTAAGGGGCGGGTGAGCTATCAGGTCGAACAGGTCAGCCTTGATGTTCTCAAGGTGGTCTATTCTGTACTGCATACCCACCAGATTATCCAGTGGCCCCATGCCGTATACATTGTCCGGGCGCTTTCTCCACGCCGTGTGGACCATTGTGTCCTTACCGTCCCATGTCCTCAGTGGCTCCTTACGGAGAACCGTGTGACGGTCTATCACCGAGATCACATGGTTGTCTAGGAACTCTCCATTCTCTCTGTCATGGATATCCCCGCGAAACTCTAGTATCTCTACGTAGTCACTACGAAGGTACTCAGCATACGAGCCAAAGCCGTCTACCTGATATCCTAGAGCCTTATTAATATCGCTGTTGCGGAACTCAGAAACGTCAAGACGGAACTGCTTGACTTTATCTAGAGCCTTCTGTAAGTGCTCTACGTCCGAGCGTTCTTTTATGTCCCGCTCCAACTCTCCAATAGTTTTGATAATCCTAATAATATGGGGAGATTCATTAAATGAAGGAGCAATAGGGTTAAACACCACGTCGTAAGGAGAACGACGGATAGCCCTAGGGCCTTGCCTAGCCACCCTCTCAACGCCATCTTCATCTATATAGAACTCCCTGACGTATTCAACATCGGCAATCACATTACCGTAGTCGATGAAGTCATTGATTAGCTGGGAGACGAGATCCTTGAACTCGAACAGTCTCAGCTTGTTAGCCATGTAGCTCTGTATCGTAGCTGCTTTATCTCTTTCGGAAGCTGCCGCATCGTGCGCTTCCCAACGCAGCCAACTATCATTCGGGAACAGAGCCGCCATGTAGTTCGCATGGAGATTATCACGAATCTGTGTGAGCTTAGGCAGCGTAGTTTTGTTCTTCCACGGAAGCTGCTGGTTACTAGTAGTCGTGGTGTCCGTAGCGAACAGATAGTTCCTAAGCTCTATACGATCGTCTATCCACGCTTGGCGTAACTGATTCCAGTCAGCGTAGAGATTAGTAACCTCAGCCGCTAGCTGGTCCTCGTTTAATAGGGATCTTATTTCGCTTACACGTCCAGCCATTAAGTATCCTTAAGTCATCCTTACGCCGCCGAATCGGCTATGGTATATAACGTTACCCTGCTTTTTCTTGCCGCTTCTCATAGCCGGAGGCACCGCTATGTCTATAGCCGCAGTGAGAGCATCTTTTATGTCGTCGTGCGGGGGACGAGCCAGCATTAGCTCCTCCTCCAGCAGCGTGCAGAGCCCACCTTTGTAGTGCCACATCTGAAGATTATGATACCTAGGTTCCAGTGTGGCAGCTATGCGCTCCTCTTTAGAACCTTCATGTCTAGTCGGTGTGAACTCGTCCACTGAGATCAGCAGTCCGTTCGGCTTTATGTAACTTTCTTTAAGCTCACGCACCAGAACTTTCTGAGCCACCGAGGTTTCACACCGGATCTTTCTGAAGCCCCATTTGCTATGCAGCGAGAGCAGGTGGTCAAAGTATTCTTTTATTCGATCTGTTTTAAAGCGGTCTATATCTAAAACTAGGATCTCTTTATCAGCGTTTATGCCTATAACCACAATAGCCGTAAAGTCTGCTCCTCTGTTATACGAGTACGCGAAGTCCATAGCCGCGAACACGTTAAGTCTCTTGCGCTTGAACATCCAGTACCCGCCCTCTTGGTACAGGAAAGCTGGGTCGTAGTACTGAAAGCAAGAGCGGTCTATTTTCTGAGAGCCTGGATCGTTAGGCTCATTGTAGTACTGAGCGTAGAACTGGGTCGTGTCTAGGTACTTAGCTTTCTTACGCTGTAACTCTCTGGTATCGAACCCGAAGAACTTGCCGTCGTTCCTCATATCACGAGGCCAGATAAACACACCCTGGTGCTCTACCTCCCTCTTAAAGACCTCGTAAACGTGGTCCTCTCCGATCCACTCTCCCTCCTCGTTAAAGAGATCCTCCTTCATTTCTATCATCTTGGCGTAGATATCATTCGGGTGATACCTAGTACCAACAACCACCTCAGAGGCTCCGGTGTTCTCGATACTAGCAAGCTGCGAGTACATCTGCTCGACCTTGCCTCGTCCCTCCTCAGTGTAGGCATTATTAGGGACGACTATATCATCGAGATACACTCTGTCCGCGTGAGCCCCTGTGATGTTAGCCGTCAGGCCCACGGCTCTTATACTAGGATCTCTTACTCCCTCGTATTTACGCTTAGGGTGGTCAACGATTATCTCGCTGACTGTCCAGCGTGTTCTCCTAAGCTCCTCGCGGTTAACCATCTCAGGCCAGTACCGCTGGTACACATCGCTTAGGATGATGTTCTTAATAGCGTAAAGCTGCTTCTCAGCAAGGTCGGCGGTAGCCGACACGTACAGTATCGTAGTGCTAGGATCTCTAGTTAAATCCCAGGCTGCTCGCACAGCAGCACAGTGAGACTTCATGTGTTCCCTAGGCATCAGCACTAGCTGATGGTCCTTAGCGCTGGGGCGAGTCCACCACTCCATCAGCTCTTTGTGTATATCGCCGTACAGCCTGTTAGGACACACCAGCCTAGCGAAGAACCACAGATCACTCTCTGCCGCTTCGCGGATTTTCTGTATCTGCTCTTTAGATACCTTCGGCTTTCTAGCCACAGAAGTCCTTAGCTACGAATAGCGTGTATGCCCATGTCTATAGATGTACTAGCTCCAACACTCGACACCACAGCACGTACTATCGTCTCAGCGGGGAGTCGCATAGTGTACGCTTCCGACGCTGTACTCGACGCATCAGGAATATCTATCCAGTTACCGTCGTGGTCCTTAAGCTGTAGCTTAGCCGTAGCTGTATCGAATGTTCCGCCTACCGTCACCAGCCAGTTCTCGTGAGCGCCCCGCAGGACTACTCCTGTGGTGCTGGTGTTAGCAGTCTGGTTCCTAAGTATTTCCATTAGAGTCTCCTCACTCCTCCCAACCTATACGTTCGAGATCTTCTGAGAAAGCTTCCTTAAGCAAGTCGTCCTCTTTCATAGCACGCTTGCGCTCTGCGTTACTCGGGCGTCCTCTGCCCCGCACTCTCCATCCTTCCTCAGCTAACCAACGTGCAGCCTGGATGGATTTATTAGAGCCACTCTTGGCTTCCTTAACGATAGTCTGTATACCTAGCGAGCGGAGCTTAATACTAAGCTCCTCCTGCCACTCGTTGTACTTCAGTGCGGAGGCCAGCACGTCGTTGTTCTTTATCATCCTCCACTGGTCCCAATCCCCGTCAAAAGCAAGCTGTACGAACAGCTCCTCTGTAGGATCAAGGCACTCCATATAGAGATCCCTGAGAGAGATATAATCTACACCGTCTTTGTTTATGTGCTCCCTGCGGATAGTGTAGCTAGGCTGTATGCCTTCCCTGGCATACTCGTAGAACAACGCTTGTGTGAGTCGCCTTCCGCCTTTTCTTAGTGGTCCTGCTCTAAGCGACACCGCACTCTCCTTATGTCACAGTACCGTCTAGGTGTACCTGACACTTCCCTATGTGAGTTACTTCCCTGCTCAGGTCCATATCAACGTAGATAGGATAACCCGCCTTGCGAACGGCTCTGCTGAACATCAGATCCTCTCCTATGGTATCTAATGTCCCTTCTTTCGGTTCTGCCCGGAACCAAGGCTTAGGTAGTGTTCGGATCACATCCATCCGAATCAGGGTGATACCGAATCCTATTTGGCCCACCTCTACTAAGCCTGTCTCATGTCCACTCAGCTCGTCGTAGGTCACGTCGTAGCCGATCATTCTAGGACTAGTAGGTGTCCGTGCTCTGTAAGCCACAGCCACCACGGGCTTGTTATGTGCTATCATTCTTACGGCTGTGTCCTGCGGGAAATACATATCTGAATCTATCATCAACATATAGTCCGCGCCGAAGTTAACCGCTGCGTCTGTTATAAGATTCCTGGATCTTTCTATTCTGCTAGCCTGGATATTAGCGCAGGCTACCGTCCATCCTTCTACTCTAGCCCGCATACAAACTGTAGCGAAGGCTATTGCTGTTTCTGAATTAACCGTGCTCATAGACGGCATAGCTACTAAGAGTTTTCTATCCGGGGCGGTTCCCTGGTCAGTCATATATCTCCCTAGCTGGTTAGCTTACAAGGTTACCGGATCTCGTAGCGAGGTCCGAATCGGAGACTATCTCTTGGATGTACTTGAACTGTCTTAAGTGTCCGTTTAATCTCCCCGAGCTACCCGCATCTAGGAACACCCTAGCGTTAGCGAGCCCTGTCGGTATAGTAACCGACGAGTCTACCGTAGCCGTAGAGCCATCCTGAGAGAATCCTACATCGTCATCCCGCACTCTCACAGAAACACGGATCTTGGTGCCCGTGGTACTCACAGCCGTGCCGGTTATCTTAGCTACTTCCGAGCCCCCGTTAGTAACCACAGCGAACGGCGTTGCCGTCGCGGACTGTTTAACCTCTACTGCGTTATTAGTCGTCCCGTCGTCTATGCTGAATATCAGCACCTCACCGCTAGGCGGTACGTCGGGAATCCACTCAACATCCAGAGCGCCGGGATCTCTGAACCACGAACCCTCAGATTTAAGTTCTACCGTCTCAGCGGCTCTAGTAAACGCAGAGTCCGAGGACTCAATCGGAGAAGTAACTCGGTCCTGATTAAGCTCTACTTGACCGAAGTCATAAACTATGGAGCCTGTAGTGGTGTTACTAGTACCACCTGTTATCCCGGCCGCTCCGTCGATCTTAGCCGGGTATATTCTGTAGCGGAGTGTGGTGTTACCCGAAGTATTATTGGTAATTGTCATTTCGAGGAACCACCAATCACCCTTGTCTATCAGGTTAAAGGTTCCGTCCCCGCTAGCCTCGTGGGTATTCCCTGTCTTGGTGTTAACTCGTACTAGCTCACTCTGTTCGGTCGTCCCTCCAACCAGAGCTAATTCAAAAGCCGGGAACCTAGTCTCGTCAGCGTCTTTCTTAAAGATAAACCGTGCCGCGTGTGTAGCGTTGTCATCCGAGACTGTTATGTCCTGGTGCTTATCTTCATTAGCTCCCGAGTTATCATCTGTCAGGGTAACTCCGTTACCAGAAACGCCGTCTAATCCCGTAGCGTCGTAGGCCACTGCACACGACACGGAATCAGAAGTCCAAGGGTCAGACAGCGACCACGCAGAGTTAATAATGAACTCTCGTATGTTAGTACCGCCGTTCCTTTGGTACATCTGAGTGCCGTCTGGTTTAACCCTAACGTCGAAGTCGTAACCAAACGCATCATAGAGATTACCAGTGTAACTAGCTGTGGATAGATCCCAAGCAGACGAGAGGGTGATCTCGTAGGTATTGTCGTCCTCTGAGTTAAAGAAGAACTTAAGTCCGTC
>JABAHQ010003549.1_pt7 | contig 20507 bp, 18 predicted proteins | sample 7062091 | NCBI WGS metagenome assembly JABAHQ01 (sample SAMN14534359, study PRJNA622989) | marine sediment metagenome | biome: marine biome [ENVO:00000428]; feature: marine pelagic biome [ENVO:01000023]; material: deep marine sediment [ENVO:00002113] | place: India: Gulf of Kutch | collected...
GTGGCGGGATATTCCTTTCCCACGGGGATCACCATGTAATAAGTCTCCGCTTCCCAAGGCCTGCCTGCTGCAGACAGGGGAGATTTAGAGGGTTTTTAGAATAAAACATTACGCCACGATCAGATCATTTCAGCAAAATTATAAAAACAAAGCCTTAAGATTAGATATGAGGAGCAAAATTGCAGAACTGATCGACACATTCGCATCGATGGATCATGAATTCCGCTTAGAAATGTTAATGGACTACGCGGAGAAGTTACCGCCATTGCCGGAGCGGCTTAAAACGGCAAAACAAAAAGAGACGCATCGGGTTCACGAATGTCAGACCCCGGTATCCTTGTGGGTTGAAATTGAGGACGGCAAAGTTCAGATTTATGCGGACGTTCCCCCGGAATCACCGACCGTTAGAGGATTTATTTCTCTGTTGATGCAAGCATTTAACGGTGCCGCACCGGAAGACCTGTTGTCAGCGCCATCCGATATTCTGCAGCGTAGCGGTTTAGCACAAACGCTTGGAATGACTCGAATGCAGGGATTAAGTGCGGTTTATCGGCGAGTGAAGGATGAAGTGAAACAGGCCGGTTTGTCAGGCGCTACTCGTGATGAATAAGTTATGCACTATCAATAACGAATGTCGAAGGCCGAATGCCGAATACCGGGCTCGACATTCGAGTTAAATTTCGCCTATTCCAGCAAATCTTGTTTGCGATTATCGTGGGCAATGAGGGCCTTTTTCGCTTTTCCATTGATAATGAAGTTGATTTTATAGCGCAGCCTTTCCATATTTCATTATAAACAAAAAGCGGCACCAGGAATAAAGTTGGCACCGCTCTTTGCTATTACGGGAGAAGGTGTACGTCTTGCAGTCTATTGGCAATCGGATTGATTTATTAAGCGCCTCCCTTTTACTTGAGTAAAATCATACGCTTGGTTTGCACTGTTTGACCTGCCGTAAAGCGATAGAAATAGACGCCGCTGGGCATATCGACCGCTTCCCATCTGATCTGATAGCTTCCGGCTTGTTTAAATCCATCAACCAAGGTAACGACTTTTTGTCCCTGCACATTATACACGGTGATTTCGATTTTAGAGGGTTGCGCCACATCATACTGGATAGTCGTTGATGGGTTAAATGGGTTGGGATAGTTCTGTCCGATGGCGAAAGTCTGTGGCAAATTGTCACCATTGCCAATTTTGTTATCCTTAATTCCGGTGACCAAGTCTTGCCAGAGAGCAGTCCAACCATCGGTCCATAACGCTGCATTGGGATCGAAAGCACCGTAGTAATTCACATTGCTGAAGAACGGATCACCAACGTTGATCGCGCCGGAAGCTGCCGGACCACTGGCGCTGGGGCGAGGATCCAGACTTGCGTTGTTGGTGTGGCTAATGCTGGCTAATTGGGGATTGGCAATACTGTTAGCATTCGCTGCCAGACTATCAGCCACAAATCCCTGAGTTGCAATAGCGGAAAGGGTATTTCCGTCACCAAATTGCCACCAAATGTTGTTGCGAACAATCAAATCGCCTTCTTCCAGTCGCTTGCGACTATCTTCACCGGAACTCAAATCCTCAATGGTGATTCCGGCGCCACCCTGTCCACCGTTGTATTCGGTGAAAATGGTGTTGAAATATTTACCACCGGCATTGTCGCGGAAAATGATACATTCACCGCCATCACCTTGCGGAAAGGCGTTGACTCCCGGACCAATATAAGTAGCGTTGACAATGTAGGGTGTGGAGTAGGGCTGGCCGTCTTCCGGATTGGTGCCGCCATCCTGTTCGGCAACCCGACCGGCGTTATCAGTGGCTTGAATGGCAAACCAGAACTGACCTTTTCCACGGAATCCTTCGTCGTAATCGAAGCCATCATCACCGCAGAAGGCAGCAACTAAATATTTGGTATTGACGGTGCCGCCAAACCATTCAAATCCATCATCCAGGTTACTGAAGACTTCCACATATTCGATAGTAGTGCCGTCACCCACGGCGCCAAGGGTTAATCCATTAATTTCGTTACCGGGGCCGATTTCGGAGCCGCCATGACGGATAGAGACATAGCGCAGAATACCGGAGTCATCGTTGTCATCGGGATTGGCACCGCCGCCGTAACGGGCGCGGGGTTCGTTGGGATCGATTCCTTCGATTTGTCCTACACCGGTAGCGGTGTTAATGCTGGCATTACCTAAAATCAATACTCCACCCCACAAGCCGCGATCGGTGGTGGCTAAATCATTGGGATCGGTGATATCGTCAATTTCAGCGGTGAATATAATTGGCTCCAGTGCAGTTCCGGCAGCATAAAGTTTAGCATCGCGAGCAATAATCAGGGCACTGGTATTATCTCCGGTAGAGGGATTTGCTTTTCCTTTAATGACAGTACCGCTTTGAATAGTCAACTCGGCACCGCTTTCAACAAAGACCAGACCGTCCAATAAATATTCATTATCAGAGGTCCAGTTCACCTGTTGACCCGCTTGAATATCATCGTCGACAACTGTTACTACGTTTTGGGCGAAAAGCACGAACGAACTCAATAGCAGCAACATTAGTGTTAATTTAAATTTCATAAAAGACTTCCTCCGTATATTTAAACATTTCAAAATAGTACGACTTTAGTTATTTAAAATTGCGGGCCCGCAAAGGTTATAAAAATTAATCCAGATTATATTTCAAGCCCAGGGAGAAGGTGCGTCCAAGATCATACTGGTGACGAATATATTCCGCACCCTTAAATTCCTGGCTGAGAACAAACGATTCATCCAGAAGATTTTTTGCTTTAAATTTCACATTCAAGTTTTTCCAGAGTCTCTGGTCGATGGTCAGATTAAGCATGTGGCGCGGTTGTTCGAATGTATTGGGAGTACCACCTAAAGAGACTTCATACAGTCTCTCCCCGAAGACATTATAGTAAAGACTTACAGTTGTTCCGATCGGTAAATGTTGATAAAGCAGGTTTAAATTCAGCAAGAACGGTGACTGACCTTGCAAATCGCGTTTGCGTGATGCGGTAGAATCCAGAGCCTGAATCTGAACGTATTCCTCATCCGGTATGGTTACATTGGAATTGATAAGCGATAAATTACCGACAAACATGAAGTTGCGTAAGAAGGGATGAATAATGCCCAGTTTTTTGCGGAGTTCAAACTCTAACCCATAAAGCTCTGCTTGATCGACATTGTCATAAAACAAAAGTGCACCTTCGCTGCTGAAGAAGGGATTAATAACGCGTTCAATCGGGTTTTTGAATTCTTTATAAAATCCGCTAACTGAAATCAACTCACCAGGTTGCAAAAACCAATCCCAACGTAAATCATAGTTGTCGATGAGGGTGCGTTTCAGGGCCGGGTTTCCGTTAAAGGTAAAGTCGTTGAAAAATTCAAAACTGGCGTAAGGCGCTTTTTCGCGGAAACTGGGACGAGCAAGTGTCCGACCATACGCCGCGCGAATGTTCATTTGCTGAAATAGATTATAAGTCGTATTTATGGAAGGCAGCCAGTCATCATCGTCTAATTTTCCGGAAACTTCGCCATTGGAAACGTTCATCCGGGTAGATTCCAATCGCACGCCACCGATTAATCTTAAATCCTTGAGCAATGGAACATCCAACATCAAATAACCGGCATTAATGCGCTGGTCGCCCCAATAGTCACCACCGAAAATATTCGCTTTATTTTCTCGAATATAATTCCCGATCAGGTATTGCCCACGTGTAGAATCGAATCCTACGATGCCGGTATTACCAGGGCCAAAATATTCCTGAGGATCGCCATTGTAAACACTAATTCCATTCCCCTGATAATATTCAAACAAGTGCTCTTCAAAGTTACGGTCTTTTTCCTGATAGCTATGGCCAACTTTGATTCTTCCGGTTTCGCCGTTCCATAATTGAAAAGGTTGGGTTAAGTTTACTTGCATGGATTGGTTATCTTCTTCCAACTCTCTAAAATATCTGGCAGGACGATTCAAGATGGAAACCGGAATCTGATAAACTACCGTGTCAAGATTGGGGCGGTGAATTTCCCTGAATGTATTTGAGAAGAAACGGGCATCCGGTTCGTCCTGAGCGCTGGAAGCGGTGGTGCCAATCCAATTGATTTTCAAACCTCCCCGGCCATTGAATTCATGATTTCCGCGCAATTGCCAGGAAGTTAAACTTCTTTCCGTATATCTTAAAACCCGTGTTTCCAGGTTTTCAACATTCTGCTCCGGCCAGGGTCCGATGAGGTAACGAGATTCATCCGTTCCACTTTGAGTTTTCATAAAATTGACCTGAAGCTCGTGAGTCGGAAGGAATTGATAAGTCAGGGTTCCCATTCCGCCCCACAAGATTGATTCTTCTCCTTTGGTGTCCGTAAGCTCGGTCAAACGATTCAAAGAATCTGTAGTGGCAACATTGCCACTCAGTTTCCAGCGTCCGACTGTTCCGTCATCATAAAATGAAAAACTGCGATCGTAGCTTACCGATCCTAAATATCCTAAGGGTTTTCCAAACAATTTGGATTGATTGCCAAAAGAGATGGAGAAGCTATTATTTAAAGGCGATTTTGAGGAGGATGGCGCCATTATAGAAGAGAGCGAATTAGAACCCTTATCGAGAAGTGCTGCTTTTTCATCATCGAAACGGGCTTCACTATCGGTAGGCAAATTTTCTTCTTCACCAAGATGTTTCAAAAAATCCGGTATGTCTCTGGTGCCGTCATCAAAACCCAACCAATCGGTATCTCCGCCGGAGTAGGATAAAAACCCGGATTGCAGGGAAGAGGAGCTATTCCAGGAGCTTCCGGTTGAGATGCTAAAATGCAGTTTGTCCGGGAAGGCCCGAGTACCCATATTGACAATGCCCCCGCTGAAATTTCCGGGCTGGTCCGGGGTAAATGTTTTGGAGGTGACGATGTTATCCAGCATATCACTTGGCACCAGGTCCATATTAAAACTGCGTTTATCCGGGTCGGCACTCGGCAATTCCGCGCCGTTTAACTGGGTAGATGCATAGCGATCTCCCAATCCACGCACATAAACATATTTACCATCCATTACCGATGCGCCGGTCACTTGCGTCATGGCTTCCGCTGCCTCACCAGCGCCGGTGCGCGAAATCGCTTCGGCGCTCAGGCCATCCGTAATCGCCTCTGATTCCAGCCGCTTGGATAATAATGCTGCCTCGGTATTCTTAATAAACCGGGCTTCCACCACGACTTCTTCTCCCTGGATGGTTTCCGGCTCAAGTTCAATCGCTTCCATTTTAGTTGATTGACCGAAGGAAACGCTGACATCGGTTATGGTTGTTTCTTTATAACCGATATATTGGATAATCAATTTATGTTCCCCTTCAGGCACATTATTGATGATATAAACACCATCAACATCGGTGGAAGCACCAATTGGTAAACCTGCCACCGTCACGTTGGCGCCGATTAACGGTTCTTCTGTCTCCGAGTCAATTAATTTGCCGACAATGCGGCCAACCTCAGAGGGATTTGCGTTCAGAGGACCGAGCAAAAATAACATGATCAGTATACCCAACAGGGGGGCGAAGACACCTTTGGCCTTCATGCGGTGAGAAATAGATAATTTCTTACCTCCTCCCATTTTACTGTCTTGTAAGTCTGTATACATGATTTAATCTCCCGTAATAAGTTTATGTTCTACATCATTAATTATGTGGGCACATATTACCGGAGTAATGTTACAGAACTATTAAAGAGTGATAACCTCCATGTTAAGTTACGTCAATAAGATGATTGCAAATTGGGGGGAAAACGATATTTGATATTGGATAATAGATGTTTGATATTAGGCATTGGTGATTAAGGCCTAACCCCGACATTGAATGACACTGCCTTTCCAAAATCCAATATCAAATATCCAATATCGAGTATCAATATTACTTAGCCATTTTGGGTAGGTCGGCAAGCCTGAATTTCACTGAGAAGCAACTGCCTTCATTTTCTTGACTGCGCACCCAAACCTGAGCATTTTGCAGTTCGGATAAATTCTTTACAATAGAAAGCCCCAAACCGGTCCCTCCGATAGATCGACTGCGGGCTTTATCCACCCGGTAAAACCGTTCGAATATACGACCCTGTTCTTTTTGGGGAATACCGCTGCCGGTATCCTCAACAGAGAAGACTTCGTGGTTGCCATTGATTTGAGAATAAACTCGGACTTTACCACCATTGTGAGTGTATTTGATGGCATTGTCAATTAAATTGGCCATTATGGAGCGAAACATTTCCGGATCACCCAATATCTGTGCATGATCCGAATTTAGTCCGGTAGTTAAATTAATATTTTTTGAACGGGCAATTTGTGAATACTCGTTGATAACATCCATAATAATCGGATTGGGATCGAATGCTATCAATTTTATATTTTGCAGTCGTTCAATTTTGGCAAGCTGTAAAAGGTCCGATACCAGGTTTTCTAATTGCTGTGATTGCTTTATAATCTTTTCCACATATTTGCGACTAATATTGGGTTCCCCCAGACCCCAATCCAATAAGGTTTCGGAATAACCCTGAATGGCAGCCAGGGGGGTTTTAAATTCGTGACTGACATTTGCTACAAAATCCGTTCGAATTTTCTCTAAGCGTTTGTATTGAGTAATATCTCTAAGGACGATNNTGCTTCCTCAATATTTAATGGATTGATCACCACTTCCAGGGTGTGTCCGGAGTCAGTTTGAATTTCATCGCTAACCAGCAACTGCTTGGCAAAAAAATTATCGATCAGCGAGAGCAGATGTTGGTTACGGATAACATGGTAATAATATTTACGGATGATTTTTTCTTCGGGGCAGTTTAATTGTTGTAAGGCGATTGTGTTAAAAAAGATGATTTTCTTTTTTGGCGTGATCGCGATAATTCCCTCGTGGATAGAAGACAGCACTGTATTTAAGTCCTGTCGCTCCAGAGCAAGTTTGCGTAAATACCGGGACAGTTCTGCTGACATTTCATTTAAGGCGGCGCCTAACTCATTGAGTTCATCATTGGAATCAACCTGAATTTTGACCTGAAGATCTCCGTCAGAGATTTGCCGTGCTTTTTTGATGACTTCAGTCAGATTGCGGTTAAATCGTCGCGATAGAAGGATGACCAATAAGGTTGAAATAACGAAGACCAGCACGCCACCGCCGATGAAGTAAGTTTGCACCTGGCCCAGCATTTGGTCCGTATCCTCGGCAAATAAGGCAATACGCAAAAAACCGACTTTTTCTTGATCGATCCGAATCAATTTGCTCATGTAAAGCAAATCTTTGTCAATAGTGGCACTATGGCGAATCCGGAAACCAAATTTGTCTTTGAGAGATTGTTGAACTTCGGGCCGCTTGATATGATTTTCTACCTCATCCAGTTCTTCCGTGGGAATCTCTGAATCGGCTAAAACCCGGCCGTTAATATCGATAATGGTAATACGAGAATTTAAGATGTTCCCAATTGTATCGACATAATGTTTAAGATAGGGAGAATCCTTCTTGATAATGGCCCGACTGTTTAATGACGCCTCCGCTAACCCCACGTATTTTTGTAAGTCATTTTTAATTTGATTATACAAAAAGCTTTGAAATTGATAATAGAGGACAGTTCCGACTGCAATCAACCCAATCAAAAGGGAGACCATGAGGATGGAGAACAATTTAAAACGCAGATTGAGCTTAAAGGGTAAATTCATAAATTTCTTCTATATAATTATTATTTGTTGGGATTCCATCGGTAGCCTACCCCTTTCACGGTTACAATAAGCTTGCCGTCGTCGTCAATTTTTTCTCGCAGGCGGGTGATGTGGACGTCAACCGTACGGGGATCCCCGAAATAATTTTCACCCCAGATTGAATCCAGTAAGGTCTGCCGTGAAACCGCCTTGCCACTGGCTTGAATCAAGTATTTCAATAATTTAAACTGAATGGGAGTTAATTCGACAGCCTGGTTGTCCACAAAAACCTCGTGGGTGGAGAAATTAACCCGGAGAGCATCCTGATGAAATTCATCAAAAGCCGTTTTTTTGCTCCGTTTCAGATGGACTTTTACTCTTGCCAGCATCTCCCGCGGGCTAAACGGCTTGGTGACATAATCATCTGCACCCACTTCAAATCCGATAATTTTGTCAATTTCTTCGCTGCGGGCGGTGAGCATAATAATCGGAATCTCCTCGGTGGTGTCGTTAGAGCGGATATATTTGCAGAGTTCAATTCCGCTCATGGAGGGAAGGTTAAGGTCCAGAATGATTAAATCGGGGGGAGTACTCAGGATGGTATCGTAAGCCTTGACCCCATCGGTAAAGGTGCGGATGCGGTAGCCTTCCCGCCACAAATTATCTTCTAAAATTTCATTAATATCCGGATCGTCTTCAACGATAAAAACAGTATAAATTTGATTCATTTCGGAACCCTGTTTGATTCACCCATAAAATTACATACAGGGAAAAAACATACACAAGGTATATTACAAAACGGTTACAATTTGATGAAATTATGTTGCAAAGAGCGAGAAGAGGGTGGGGTTGATAAAGTTAGTGATTTTGGCCGTCAGTCACCGCTCCGTGGGGCATGCCCCACCTCACGCCTGCCTGTGGCAGACAGGGTGGCCACGTTGTGGCGGTGGCAGGGTTTACCGGACTTTTTGGATTATCAGTTACTGCTCAGCAGCGGGGGTTGCCTCGCCGAGGCATCGTCAGAGATGCTGATGCAGTCATCTCCGCAGGGCTTGTCCCTGCGGGATGAAGATTAACAGCCAGAGAATAGGGTGAGAGCAACGTCACCGCCGGACCTGCTCCGGCGGGACGATGACTGTTGTGCCGTGAATTACTCCTTTACAGAGAGAGCTTCCTGGAAGTGATTGGCTGTCAGTCATCGCTCTGTGGGGACATGCCCCACAGTGGCTATGTCGGGGGATTCGCCTTGCTCTTTGGCAGTCATTCATTGCGCCGCGGGAACAGGTCCCGCGGTGGCAGTAGTTGCGGATTTCATGGGGTATTAGTCAGTGCTTTGCCTTCTGGCTGGTGCAGAGATTTCTGATTGGTAAGCTCCCAGTTTTCGACGATAGCTTTCAGCCTCCTCATTTTTGCCACGTTTTTGGGCGCCTTCTATAAAAATCTTCAATTTTTCTACAAGCATCTCAATTGCGGCAAGACAGTCATCTTCTTGTAACTGACCGGAGTTTATAATTTTTTCCAGGGCCTGAATGCGAAAACGATCCAGTCCCCAGGTTTTGCGGGAGAGTTGGTCGCGGTGACCGCCATATTTCACAATCAGTGCTTCATCGAGATAAAACACCGGATAGCGGGAACAAATTCGCAACCATAAGTCATAATCTTCACAGGCGGGCAATGATTCATCAAAAAGACCGACATTTTCAAATATCTCTTGATGAATCAGAACCGAGGAAGGCGAAATGACGCAAAGGGGTAGGCACTTTTTGAAAATATATCCTCCTGATTTAGCGTGCTTTTTTTTTTGATTCACCCGCTTTCCGCGGCGTATCCAAATTTCGTTGGTGTGACAGATTTGAAATTGCGGCTGTACTTGAATGACCTCGCATTGCTTTTCAAGTTTCTGTGGCAGCCATTCATCATCGGAGTCCAAAAAGGCGATCCAGTTGCCGGTTGCCTGGCGAATACCCAGATTGCGGGCACTACTAACCCCTCTGTTTTGCTGACGGAAATAGCGGACATCCGGAAATTGTTTTCTAACCAAAGATTCGGTTTCATCTTCCGAACCATCATCAACGACGATAATCTCCTCCGTCGGACGGGTTTGAGTTGTCACTGAGGTCAGCGCTCTTTCAAGTAAATTTTTGCGATTAAAAGTGGGGATGATAATGGAAATATTAAGCATCATTGGAAGTTAGGGCACCCAAAAGATTTTTGAGAAATTCTTTAAATTTATATTTTTTTAAAATAATCAATTTTCCCGCAAAATAAAAGAAATTCTATCCAACTTACTATCGATATTTTGCCGGGGCTGGATGCCGAAAATTTTACAGAGCAGGGGATAGATATCAACACATTTTAGGGTGCCGGTTTGATATCCCTGTTTAAATGACGGGCCCATTGCATAGAAAATCCCATGCATGTCTAAATAATGGTTGTCAAAGCCGTGATTTCCGCCGCTATTACCGGGCAGATTAAAGAGCCACTCTTTGGTCTGTTTGGTTACCAGGCTCCAACCGATATCGGCCATAAGTACTATTGGCGCGATAAACGGATGACTGGAAAAGTGAAAATGCTCAGGAACATTTTGTGTATAAAACACCCGAAAATGATGGGCTGTTTCTTTCAATCGGTTATAAACCCGATGAATGTTATTTTTCTTCGGCTTTACCGTCATCAGCGCTCCGTTTTCGGTAAACTTACAGTCAAATCCGCTGAGTAGGCTGTCCACCATTACCGCGCGCTTCTTGCTAACCTCTATCATTCCGTGATCGGAAACGATGATGATGTTGGTCTTGCTGAGCATATCAATTTCTTCAAGACCATCCAAAAGCAAACCGAGCATGCTGTCAAGGAGCTTTATCGCCTCATTGTTCTCCTCGGAATCTGGTCCGTAATCATGTCCTTTGCTATCCGTCTCATGAAAGTACAGGGTAATAAAATGAGGGCGTTTGTCAGACGGCAGTTTCAACCAGTTCAATACGCCTTCGATTCGTTTCTCATACGGGCGATGATGATCATACAAATGTCGATAGGTGGGGCTTCGATGTTTAAGATGTAATTCTGATCCCGGCCAAAAATAGCTGGCACAAATAATTCCCTGTCTTTCGGCGGTTTCCCAAAAAGCTTCCCCCCAATACCACTTACTCTCTCTGACTGAGGTGGTATCGCCCAAACGATAGCTCTCTCCTGTAAACGGATTGGTGAAAACGTTCATGATGATACCATGATTTTCAGGATACATCCCGGTGATAATTGACAAATGATTGGGAAATGTTTTGGTCGGAAAGACCGGCTCCAACGATAATGCGGTTACACCATTTTCTTTAAATTTTTCAAGATTAGGAGTAATGCCACGATGCGGATAATCCCAACGAAATCCGTCGAAAGAAATTAGGATGACATAAGGCTTGCCTTGAGCGAACGTAGAACTGCAAATCAAGCATGAGAATATCAAGTATACAGTAATCCAGCAAAGAGCGTTTCTGTCCATATTAGATTTCATTTTGAGACGACTTATTTTTATATTTTTACTGAACTTATGAGCTAAGAACAATGAAAGTAAAAAAGCCATCCCGCGCGAAGCAGGACGGCTTTTGAAAAACTCGGATAAAAGATAGAACCATTAAATTGTCCGGGAGATTATAATTTCCCCGGATTAAATAATGACCCTGGCTTAAAAATTAAACTGAATACCCAAATTGAAGAATCGGGGTAATCCGAAAAATACTTCCGCATCATCAGCGTCATGATCCTGGTCAAAAGAATTGAATTGGCTGTTATCAGTTGCATCCTGGATATAGAGTTCATCCAACAGGTTAAAGACATGCAAAAATAATTGCGGGTTTACCCCACGAACATTCAGCGGTAACTTGTAGTATGCATGTAGATCAATAACGCTATAACTGGGAGCTTTCCAGCTCTGTTTTCGATCATTTGGATCTTGTCGGCTAAACGGATCCCAGTCAGCATAGTGGTCGCGGTAATGGCGAACAGCCAGCTGTCCCATTAATCCACGTACAGGATAGACGGAACCGGCTAAGGCGAACTGAGTTTGAGGCGCGTCGCCGACTTTTAATCCGTCTACAAAATAACTAACCGTATCCTCTTGAGCGCCGCCGGTAGCATAATCTTTGTAATATCCTTCTACATCATCCGTGTACTCCCAATTGCCAACTGAGGCCGCGCCGTCAAATCTAAAGAACCGATTGGGTTGGTACGCGGCTTCAAATTCCACTCCTTGATGCCGTGCGTCCATACCGGTTATGAATACCAATCCTTCGGTACCATCGGGATTGGTGATTGCAATGGAATTGGCTCTATCGTTCCAGGTGGTATGATAGAGGCTGGCTTTGAAGTTTAATTGATTTTCTAACGCATTTATATTTGCGCCGGCTTCAAAGGAGATAAATTTTTCATTTTGAGGATCGGTAGCCAGTGAACCGGTTCGGTCGCTGATCACATTATCGAATATCGGCACTTTGGCTACATAACCGATATTACCGTATACATGCACGTTTCTATTTGCCCGGTAACCGGCGCCACCTTTAGCCTGGATTCCATCAATCCAATCTGATTCAACTTCCAATTCTCTACCATTATCATCCGCCAGAAAGTGATTGGTATGTTTGTATTTGATCTGCGAATATCCGGCCATACCATATGCGGTTACCCGACCTTTAGAATACTCACCCTGACCAAACACACCCAGCCAGTCCACATTGTTGGTAAAGTCATAATCAACTTTATCGCCGAGACCACGACTGAAGTCGTTTCCGGTCCAAAAATCGCTAACCGGTTCGTCAACGGTCCTGGGGTCGAAGAAATCACCGCCGAGTAAATCCCGAATTTCCCGATAATGTTCGATCTCTGCGGTGCGCAGGTCAATGCCGATGGTGGTGTTAAAATATTTAGAGAATTTGTAATTTGCTTTGGAGATGCCACCGATGGTCCACTGATTATTGCGGCTGTTTCTTAAAATTCCAAATGATCCGGTGCTGCTGGTATCATTCATGGCGATGGTTGCATCCCAGTCCCAGGTCCAGGGAGAGCTGGCAAACCAGAGTTCCCCTTCCTCAAACGGTTTTCTTTCCAGATCACCATAAGTTCCGGTACCGCCGCCTTCACCGCCGGAGTAATACAAGATAGTATAAAGATTTAAATCGTTGCTTAGCCTTGAAAACCAGTTCAAGTTAACCTGTGGTTTGTGATAAAAATTTTCTCTCTCATTAATGAAATCTGCCTCATGGCGGTCAAACCTATCGTCTCCGACTGCTTGTTGACCGGTGTAAGAAGTACTGACCGGTGCCCAATTTTGGTTAAACTCTCGACCGGCTTCGTTGAATTGATCAAATGCTGCTTGATCGTAAGAATCCAAATCTTTGGCAAATTCCTGGTCGTAGACCGCAATGTTTTGCCGGTAGAGATTTTGGCCGTGACGTTGAGGAGCGCCCAAAGCATACAATTCCAGCCGATTGTTTTGGTTTGCATTATAACTTGCCCCAAAATAATATGCCCAGGCATCCGTCCAGGTCGCATCAATTAGCCCGTCTCCGAGTTTTCTGACGACCGCGGCACTAAAGGCATATTTACTATTAATCAGGCCGGTATTAAAACTCAGAGTTGACTTCAGGAATCCATCATTCCCAAATTCTTGCTTAAATGATCCGCCAGCGACTGCGGCAGCCGGATCAGTGATAATATTCATGGTTCCGCCAATTGACGGGGTTGCTAAATTAACTGCACTTAAGCCGCGTTGCATCTGAATCGAAGAGGTCGCATCGCCAACGCCATCCCAGTTTGACCAGTAAACCCACCCGTTTTCCATATCATTTACCGGGACTCCGTTAATCATAATAGCGATGTTACGCTGATTAAATCCACGAACATTAATCCGNNCGAACATTAATCCGTGCATCCCCTGCACCGCCACCTTGCTGAGTGGAATAAACACTGGGGGTGGTATTCAAAACTAAGGGAATATCTCGGGAGCCAAGCCGGGCCTGAATTTCTTCTTTCTTCACATCTGTAAATGCCACCGGGGTTTCTCGCTCACGAGCTCGGTTGGAGACAATTTCAATCGCGTTGCCAACCAGAGAGACAGCATTCAGACCAATCTGTAGAGAGATATCCGCATTCTCAACGGTTATGTCCTGTTCATACTGTTCATAACCGAGATAACTGACTTCCAACGTATAGTTGCCTCTGGGAATATCCTGAATCATGAAATAGCCATCCTCATCCGTTGTCGATCCGAGATACGTTCCCGCTAAAACAACATTTGCGCCAATCAATGGTTCATCGGAATCGGAATCCCTTACCGTTCCTTTGATGGCGCTAGCAAATACCAACGAAATGTTGGCAACAATTAGCACTGCAATAAAAACAAAATGCTTCATAACTCCTCCTACCTAATTAATTGTAATTTAATGAATTAATTAAACGACCTCCTTATCGGGAGTGTCCACACAGTTTCTTTATCCCATAGAAATTAAAGCGCCATGGGTACAGATTATTTACAAGCAAATTAATAAAATTGAACGTCTCCTCCTATTAACAAACCTTGGCTGAAAAGTTAGTTTTATGAAAATTAATATCCAAGAAAATTCTACTTATGTTGAAAAAAACATAGCAAATATCTTGTTGATATTTGGATGAAGATAATTCTCATAGACTTACTGAACATAGCATGGTGAGAGATTCAATAGCGCTTTGCAACGTATGACTCTGGAGCTATCATGGCTGTCGATCATCGTCGCATCAGACAAGCCCGGCGGTGGTTTTTCTTACTTGTTTTTGGCTGCAATTCTCCATTCAGCCTTCCGCCACATGACTGTCTAACCGATACAGACCTGCCTGGCGCCAAGGGCAGACAAGGCGGGCCATTGTATGACCACAGGCGGAGACGCGGCGGAATGAATGCCGGGCAAACTACTTATAATTATTAACCCAATATCCATACATGGGATTGGGGAGCATGAAATATTCGATTCCCCATTTAGTTGATTTGGCATATCGTGAGCGCAATTCCTCGATAGTTGCATCTGCAGGATAGCTGTCCATATCGTTTACTTGATCGCCTATCAGAGCAATGATCGTTCGTTTTCCTTGGCCTTCAAGCCGACCGGTTCCAGTAATCACTTCCTGTCGCCGCACTTCTTTGGTATCCTGTTTATCTCTGCGACACAATAATACGTCTCCCTCACGCCAGAGGTCTGCCTTTTTTAAGTTATTTCTGGTGGCTTCTTCCAGGGCTGTGTCACGATTGGTAATATAAACCACATGTGCCTGACCTCCCAGAGTCCGAACGCTATCTATAAACGATTTTACTCCCGGGATGGGCGGACACTCCTCACGCTTCACCCATTGATTCCAGTATTCCGGGAAGCTGATATTTTTGTCGAACAGAATCTCCTGATAGCGGGAATTATCTAAAGTGGTTTCATCAACATCCAGAACCACTGCCCACTCATTTTGCAAGTTCGCCGCCCGTGATTTTACCAATTGCCAGGCGGCATGATAAGTTTGTAAACAAATGGCCTGATACTCGACTGATTGCCGAACCCACTTTACATCCAGTGGTAATTGCCGGTTTTGGGGTTCTTGATTTTGTTCACAGCTAATAGTTAGGAAAAAGGTCAGTAATGTTATTGGCAGGAATATTTTCTTCAAAGAGGGCATGTCGTAGTTCCTTTCTCAGTTAAAGTGAGTCTTGCAATTTTTGGGGAAAATCTTCCAACTTCATTACCCGGGCAAATATTTTAGCGATTTCAGTATTATCATGGACCCCGGTAAAGAGAAGGCCATGTGGGCCATAGGCAAAAATCGGCACCGGTTCGCAAGTATGATGTCCGGCTGCCCACTCAATTTCCAGCTCTTCTCCATCCAGGCTGCCGCCTGTAATAGCCATGCCCCCCGTTTCATGGTCTGCTGTTACAACAACCAGGGTATGCTGATTCTCTTTGGCAAAATCTAATCCCACTTTGACCGCTTTGTCAAAGGAGAGCATTTCTCTAATAGCATAATCCGCATCATTATCATGTCCCCCCCAATCGATTTGGCTACCTTCTGCCATCAGGAAAAATCCCTTTTTATTCTGACTGAGAATTTGCAAGGATTTTGCAGTCATCTCCGCCAGAGAGGGTTCAGGAGCTTTGTTTTCCAGGGCACGTGATCGGAACAAGCCTAAAATTTTACCGTTTTCGACAGCAGCGAGATTGTCCTTGTTTTCGACAAATTGGTAGCCGTTTGTCTTTGCCTTAGCGATTAAATCGTTGTTGTCAGAACGGTTGCTACCGGAAATTGATTGGGGGATAAAAAAACTTTTCCCTCCGCCCATCAGAATATCAACGTCGGACTCGATGAATTGCTTCGCGATTTCGGGCTCCATTCTGCGTTCCGGTACATGAGAAACGAAACAAGCAGGTGTGGCATGGGTAATGGAGGAAGTGGCGATCAGTCCGGTTGAATAGCCATCATCTCGGAGAGCTTCCAGTATGGTTTTGACTTTGGTCCCGTCCGGCAACATAGCGATGGCGCCATTATTGGTTTTAAAACCACAAGCCATGGCCGTGGCGCCTGCCGCGGAATCGGTAATCAATTCATCCAGGGCAGAGGTTGTCATCAAACCTGTCACCGGCATTTTCTCAATGTTCAGCTTTCCATCGGCTCCGGCGGATTTTAAACGTCCGGCAGCGAGTTGGGTAAGCCCCATCCCATCGCCAATAAAAAAGATGATATTGTGGATTTCACGGTTCGGGACTATCGGATATTCATCAGCCTTGGACGTGGGTATGGAATATTCCTGGGAATAAGCAGTTGTAATAAAAATCAATAGCAAAAAGAGACTAAACTTAAAAGCCTTCAAAAGATTTGTAACTCTGTGCATCCATTCTCCTCAAGTTTAGTAGGCAAATTTTCAATGAAAAATGAATATCTTATAATTTTATTAGCTGGCTATTAAAAAATGATTTAATTCCAAAATTGACTGATTCATCCTAACCATCTTAAACAAATGTCTTGACAATTTCCTTATGAATTCCCTGTAAATCAGCATACGCCTTATTGATTTCATCGATTTTCTCCTGGAGTCTTTTCATCAATTTTTGTTTTTCCAGACCATTGCGGATAATAATTAACAGATCATCATTGTCCCATGGTTTTTCCACATATTGATAAAGCCCTACTTCGTTAATCGCCTTAATTGCATTCTCTTTGTCTGCGTAACCGGTGAGTATCACTCTTGGAATCTCTGGTTTGATATCACGGACATGTGCCAGAAAAGTTATGCCATCCATTTCCGGCATCAGGTAATCTGAAATCACCAGTTCAACCTCATCATTTTTAATGAATTCCAGTGCTTTTTGTGCAGAAGTGAATGTTTGAATTTTATAATCCGTCTCCAGCGTTAAAAATGAGCGAAGACTGGTTAATACCATCTCTTCATCGTCGACGATAACAATGGTTGATGGATGTTCACGTTGCTCAGGCATTATATTTTCTCCTACTAAAATTTTCTTCTGAAATTTATGCTTTAACTGTTTTTCAACCTGCAGCCGGCAGGCGAACGCTAAATGTAGTTCCTAACCCTTCTTCACTTTTTACACTGATGTCACCATGGTGATTCTGGATAATCCTTTTGACAATAGATAATCCAACTCCCATACCGTTTGATTTGGTTGTAAAACCGGTTTTAAAAATTTGTTGGAGGACTTTATCAGACATACCGCTGCCGGTGTCCCGAATTTCAATAACAACGTAATCTCTTTCCTGATAAGTTTTCAGAAAGATTTCACCGGACTCTTCTATTGCCTGACTGGCATTGATGATCAGATTTATAAACACCTGGTTGAGTTGATTGGGAAATGCCTTTATTCGTTTTGTCTCTCCATAATCACGATGCACGGTGATGCGATTTTTAATCTCGTGATGGACCAGGGTAAGGGTACTTTCAAATATTTCCCGAACCTCTGTTTCCACCGGCTCTTCAGAATCATCCTGACGGGCATATCGACGAATACTGTTAACAATTTGCACCATTCGTTCACAGGCGGTCTTGTTGATTTGATTTAACTCATCGATATTGTTAAAAAACTCGATCAACTGCTTATTCTCGCGAATTTCGGGAGATGTCTTCGGGTCAAAAATAATTTCCTTTATTTTGATAATCGTGCGGGCAAACAAATCGGTATTACTATTCAAAGCTCCCAGGGGAGTGTTGATCTCATGAGCGATACCGGCCGTCAATTGCCCCAACAATCCCATCTTTTCCGATTCAATTAGCTGTTCTTTCTGATCCGCGAGGAGGCTGTTTAGTTCTTGAATCTGTCTTTCCAAATTGTCATTATGTCCTTTGCTTGAGTTATTTATAATTGCCACAGATAGCTTCGCTCCTATGATTTTGTGCCATGACAAAAATTGAGTCATACGCTTACTTAAAGGTTATGGATTTGGACTGCCCACCTCGCCACCGCTGAAGGTTTCCATCAACGATCTTAACCGTTGCACCAGAGTTTTGAAAACGCCCTGGGTTATCTGAATGTGATCGGCGAGTAAATCGAAAAAATCTTCACGATCAATTTTTAGCAAACGACATTCCGATAGTGGTGTAGCAGTGACGACTCGCGGCGCTTCATCAAAAAGCGCCCAGGTGCCAAATGCTTCCTTGGGACCTGCAACCGTGATCTCTCGTCCATCTCGATGCAAGCGCACCTCACCTTCCAATACCAAATATAATGCATCAGATGGTTCATCTTCTTTATATATTTCGTTATTCTCAGGAAAAGTAACTTCGTCGGCAATTGTGGCTAAGTAAGCTAAATCTTCGGTGGGAACATCGGCGAAAACATCAACATTTTGCAAAAAAACTACTTTCTCAATTACGGTCAACATATTTTTCTAATCTTTTATCGATACTTTCTTGAAGGATAATTTTAAGAAAATGAGAAACTTTTATCAAGCGGAACTTGCCATTTGAATAAATTGACATGCGATAACCAAAATCAATTCCCATAACGGGTTCTGCCGATCTACCAAGGTACGGATTCTTTATAACGAAACCAGCTAATTTTTACTTTAGCGGCGTTTTTATTTTATGATAGCTACCAGACGGGGTAGATTCTGTAAGCAATCTTTCAGCGATGATCAGGATGCTTCAGGAAAATTCAAACCTCAGTGATAGAATGATGAATTGATTACTCTGCAGAAAATTCTATTTTGCGGCCTGGAAGCAGGAGCTTCCTCATTTGCGTGACACAGCAGAACTGTGTCACGCGGATCTGGTGAAAGCATCTCCACCCCATCCCGAAGTGGCGAGGTGGGAACGAACAGCAAAAATTTACCAGTATGTCCGGATTCATTATCGAGTGAGGTATTACAGTGGCGAGAGAACTTTTCCTCCCCTGGGAGTTACCGGCCTACTTGATGATTTAAGTATTTATGCACGTGCAAGCTCGTCAATTCAAATCGAATTTGAGACGGATGCCATCGGAACTCTTGCCGATACCAATCATGGTTTTTACACCCGGTAAGGCCTGGAAGTCAATTCCGAAGCCATAGGTGACTTTTACTCGATTTTCCGAAAACTTTCGGAAGATATTTTGAGAAATCTGGCCGAAATCGGTGAAAATCATCCCATTAATGCAATTATTCGAATGTCTTAATATTGGGAAACGATATTCCAACGATCCCCAAATTAAATCAGTGCCATAGAAGCGTCCCCGGCCAAATCCGCGAATATTTTCATGACCATCCATTTTATTCAGATAATAAAATGGAATCGACTTATGGGAGAACGGACGGGCGAATTCTCCGGCAAACCGCGCGATGAACATTTGATTTGAAAAGGTAGGGAAGTAACGGACAAATTCGGCAGAGATTTTGGAAAACGAAAACTCTCTACGCCCACCAAGTTGCTGATAAACGCCGCCGACAAGATTGACCTCACTTTTGCCACCGAGATTTTTAATACTTTGTTGGCTTTCATTAGTGAACGATAAACTTATCCGGGCAATGTTGATTCCCGTAGTAAGGCCCGGCAGTGTATTCTCTGAAAACAGCCTTGTGAGTGAAGGATAATCGTCGTCCCGGCCGGACATAATGTTATTAATGTCATAGCCAAGAGAAAGCCCGATACGATAATTGTTTTGTAAATCTTTGTTGAGATGAAAATCAATGCGCGTTTGTTCGTGGACATAAGTACTACGATTTTCTTTTTCGGTAGTCGGAGAAAATGGCGATTGCAGAGTTCCATAAAACGGTTCATCGGCTAAATTTTGATACCGGGCAGAGAATCCGGCGGTAAGCATATCATTGAACAATTTAATCTGACGAAGTTCTCCGAAATAGCATTGACACTGATTTAATCCCACCGAAGCACCCAGTTTAAGGATTGATCCATAGACAAGCAGATTTTTTTGAAAGAAGTTCAGTCCCGGGCCTTGTCGGGAGGAAAACCTGGGTCGAATGCCGCGCAGTCCATCGTCAGCGGTCATTAGATCGATGGTCTGTTGCACGTATTTTTTGTGGATAAAAGATTCAGCTATCTGTCGGGTTTGGTTAGAAAGAAATTTAAATGGCGTGAAAAAGGCTTTTCCTGAAAAGTATAATACTCTTTCCCCAGCTGCTCTCTCTTCAAAAATTTGACTGTTGTTGCCAGTAGATACTTTTTTCTCGGATTTATTTTTGGGGAGCGCCCGAATCGGATTGCATATACATGAAATGAAAATTAACATTCCCGGAATCAAAATGAACAGTCGTGATCTACAAAAACAACAAAAAAAGTGTTTTGCCATATAAATCCTAATTTTTTGCAAAGATGACTGAGATTATATGTAAACAGAACATTAAAATCAATTCTT
>JABAHQ010000276.1_pt1 | contig 20497 bp, 20 predicted proteins | sample 7062091 | NCBI WGS metagenome assembly JABAHQ01 (sample SAMN14534359, study PRJNA622989) | marine sediment metagenome | biome: marine biome [ENVO:00000428]; feature: marine pelagic biome [ENVO:01000023]; material: deep marine sediment [ENVO:00002113] | place: India: Gulf of Kutch | collected...
GTATCGGTATGCCGTTGTACAACGCCGAACGTTACCTGGAGGAAGCGTTGGAATCGCTCTTGAATCAAACGTTTGAGGATTTTGAGTTGATCATTTCCGACAATGCCTCCACCGACGGTACCGCTGAAATCTGTCACGAGTTTGCAAACCGTGACAAGCGCATTCGCTACGTCCGCAATCCACGGAATCTGGGGGCGGCCAGGAATTACAATCGTGTTTTTGAGCTTGCAACGGGCCGCTACTTCAAATGGGCTGCAGGTGACGATGTGTGCGCACCTGAATTTTTGCGGAAATGTATCCAGGTGCTAGACCGATATCAAGATGTGGTTCTCTGTTACGCCAAGACCAAGCTTCTTGACGAGCAGGGACGCATCAGCCGTCACTATGAAGACGGCTTGAACTTAGTCTCTTACTCACCTAGCGGCCGCTTTCTGCAGCTTATGTACAACATTCGCCAGTGCAATGCTATTTTTGGAGTCATGAGGTCCGGGGTACTAAAGCAGACTCGGTTGATTGGAAATTTCATCGATTCCGACACCTGTCTACTCGCCGAACTCAGTCTGCATGGCAAATTTCACGAAATTCCCAGGTATCTTTTCTACCGCAGACATCATCCTCAGGCTTCCAGCGCAAATCGAGCAGATCAAGATCAGCTTGAATTTTTCGATCCAGGATTGAAAGGGAAAGTTGCGATGACCAATTGGCGTCATCTCCGCGAAAACTTGCTGGCTCTGAAGCGTGCACGCATTAAGTACTCACAAAAAATACTGCCTGCAATTTACCTACTTGGTACCATGTTTGTCCAGCCAGGAGAATACATGCGAGAAATTAATCAGGCATTACGATTCCTAATGCGCCAACATCTGTCCTGAAGACGCGATCATGGATATGAGCAAATCCATAAATTTCGAAAAGAATTGGCTCGGATATACCCTGATAGGGCTTGGCTTGAGCACATTGACCGCCTTTATGTTCATCAGTCTGCCCTTGAGTCATTATCTCCTGGCTATCGGGGGGGGTCTATTTTTCATCCTGATTTATCAACGAATTGAATTCGGCATCGGTCTCCTTATCGCTTCCATGTTGTTTGAGAAGCCAATTTTGCCCGGCGAAATCGAGCTTTCTCTTACACGTCTATTAAGCTTGCCTGTCCTATCTATAGCGCTTGTTAAGATCTTGACCGACAGACCCAAATTTCATCTTGCAAAATTCAAGGACGGAATGATCATCCTTCTGTTCGTGTGGATGATGTTCTCGTTGATTTATGCTGAAAACATGCAAATGGTGGTGGAAAGCCTTCTGACGCACCTGCAGCTCATCCTCACGTATTTCATCTTGAAAACCGTGATAGTCGATGACAAACAGCTTGAAAAGGTTTTGGCGACATTTGTAATTGCAGCGATGGGCATTGCTCTGTTATCAATGATTCCCCTCCTCAACAATCCGGAGCCGCTGCTTTACTCCGAAGCCATCGGCTCCAGCGAACGGGTGACCGGCACGTCCTATGGACCCAATCAGTTTGCATTTGGATTGGTGGTGCTCTTGCCGATCGCACTCTATCTTTCCTTGAGCAAGCACAAATTGTATTTCATCGCTGTTGCGCTTTTTGTTTTTTTGATTTTGAGTACATTTTCACGTGGAGGCATACTGGGTCTGGTTATCGTCGTACTCCTCTCTTTGTTGCACCTCAGACGCTCCATCAAAAAGAGTCTGTTGTATGGCGGGACGATTTTGGTCATTCTGGCCAGCTCGTTCATGCTCCTCAATACGGGCAGCAAGCTGACTGAGCGCATCGAGTCGATTCCGAAACTGGAAGATGTCGCTACCCGACTTGAGCTGCTGGAAGTGGCTTGGGAGATGGGCACGGGAAATCCTGTTTTAGGAGTGGGACTCAATAACTTTCGGGAGCACTCCCATCTCTACGGAAACCAAACTCATTTTGGCCGTGACGCACACAACGGTTACTTAGAAGTGTTCGCAATGCTCGGCCTGCCCGGTTTAATCCTTCTCATAGGGATCCTTTATAGCACTTTCAGAGAGATCAATCGCTATCAGAAAAAATTCCCTGACAATTCTATCGCTAACTTTATTAAAATCGCTTTTATCGGTTATCTGATCACAGCATTCTTCTTGAGTTTATTGCCACAAAAAATCTTTTGGGCGCTGTTGGCGCTCACTTCCATACTCGACAAAACACAGCAATCAAATTCGGTCGAAGATTAGACATGCCCAACCTTCTTTATATCACGTACGATTACTACCCTTCGGCCTCGGTGGCGGCCAAGCGTGCTGCAAAATTTTGCAAGTATTTGCCCGCTTATGAGTTTCGTCCCATAGTTCTGACTGTGAAAGAGCAATTCTATGACGCCATCGACCCCACTCTGGATTCAAATGGAGTCCCCACATATCGTACGTCTATCTTGAAATCACACAGGCCAACTGAGCCAACCAATGTTTTGCCAAGACTATCTTATTATCTACTGAGAATTATAGAAAAACATGCCTTCCCGGATCCATATATTTTTTGGGTGCCTTTTGCTTATAAAATGGCTAAGACGATCCTGGCCCGCCATCAAGTTGACCTGATTTACGCCACAGGTCCGTGGTTTTCTTCTTTCTTTTTAGGCCATCTACTCAAAAAAAATTACGGCATTCCTTTGGTGATCGAGTTTAGAGACCAATGGAGTCTGAACGTTGTCTATCGCCGAGGCATGAGGGCAAAGCTGCACACACATTGCGATCTAAAGATTTTGCAAGTAGCAGATAAAGTCATTTTTGCTTCTGAGGGTTTTTTACGGGAATACCAAGCTTGTTATTCAAATGTGGACTTTAGCAAGGCAACCGTCATTCCAAATGGTTTTGATCCCGATGATTTTGCTGCGAGCAACGGCTCAAAGAGTAACAGATTCACTATCACTTATGCCGGGAATTTCTACTGGCCACGCACACCGGATAATTTCTTGAAGGCTCTATTGGAGTTAAAAATTGAAGGAAAGATCAATGCCGACAACTTTAAATTCCTAAGCCTTGGCAATCTTGACGAAAGCATGGTTTGCTGGCCAGAAATTAAAGACGTGCTGGAGCTAAAGAATTTGCAGTCACACAAGGAGACGCTGATGTATCTGAGCGGCAGTGATCTGCTATTGCTGATCGTCGCTCCTGGACATGAGGCTAACATTCCGGCCAAACTCTACGAATATTTGGCGGCAGACAAGCCGATCTTGCTGCTGAGTCCCAAAGGTGCCACATCTGCTAAAATTATTCGGGAAACAGAACGAGGTCTTATCGCCAATATTAACGATATTGCCGATATCAAAGCCAAGCTCTATCAAATGGTCCGAACCATTCAAACATCAAGTTGTGCATTTGATGGCGACAAGGTGGCCAAGTACAGTTGCTTGCGAACCACCGAACAGCTTGCAGATGAGTTGGCAATGCTATGTTAGCGGAAAGATTACGATGAGAAAGTTACTCGCCTACTTCTGTTACATGCTTTATAATTTGGGGCCACGTTGGCTGCCAAATTCGGACCCGTTGCCGTTTCGATGGGTGAAGTGGGTGCGCTATGTCATCGCCAAGGGCATCGTCAGGGAATGTGGCAAGAATGTCAATTTTCAGAATCGGGCACGCTTTGGATACAGTCTGAGAATTGGCGACAACTCCGGTATCGGCGAGAATTGCCGTATCGGTTCCAACACAAAAATTGGCCAAAACGTGATGATGGCACCCGACGTAATCGTCTGTACTCAAAATCATAAATATACATCTGAAACGTATGATGGCTTTGACAAGCAGAGCGTCGTCATTGAAGACAACGTCTGGATCGGCTACCGGGTTATAATTTTGCCCGGAGTCCACGTCGGCAGAAATGCCATTATTGGCGCAGGCGCAGTTGTGACAAAAGACGTGCCAGCCTATGCAGTTGTGGGTGGAGTACCCGCCAAGATTCTAAAGATGCGCAGGAGCGTTCCAAATAAGTAGCCATCGGGTAGAGAAAATGAACTTGCTTGTCATCTCACAGATGTTTCCGTGCCGCCGACATCCCACCTCGGCCATCTTTTTTGCCAATCTAATGAAGGAGTTGGCCAAGAGGGTTAGGAGCTTGACCGTGGTCACTCCGAGAGCGTACATTCCAAAGGGGCTGACTAAGCTGAACAAGAGATGGAGCCGATGGCGGCTTGACCCAATGGTCTCCACTGAGAAAGGGATTCGGATCATTCGACCGTATGTATTTACGATACCTGGTCCTGCGTTTACCGGACTTAACAGCCTGTTTATGAACGTTGGCTTAAAAAGGCTGCTTGAAGATGTCACTGTCAAACCCGATATCGATCTGATTCTCGGTTACAACATGCTTCCGGAAGGGTGCTCCACAGTTCACCTCGCCAAGAAGTTTGATCTCCCGTCGGCTTTTTGGGCCATCGGCTCCGATGTCCACGACTTTGCGCAACGCAATTGGCTTAACTATCATCTCTCCCGCAAATGTATCGAGCAAGCTGATCTGATTTTAACGGAAAGTCAAGAGTTGGAATTCGAAGTCAAAAAGTTTTCAAACCGCATCAAACAAATCAAGACTTTTTACAAGGGCATAGACCTATCATATTTTCGGGATCATCCGCCAAAACCTGTAATTCTGCAAATCTTGAATCTGAAACCGGGCCGAAGATATTTGTTGTTCGTAGGACGGTTGATTCGAGACAAAGGTATTCACGAACTGGTACAATCATTCAAGAACTTGGCGCAACGCTATGCTGATTTGGATTTGATTTTGGTCGGAGAGGAAGACGAAAAAAGTAAGCTTCGTGCCGAGCTTGAGCAAGCCGGGCTCTTGCAGCGGGTGGTATTTACCGGAATCATTTCACAGCAAGATGTTGCGCGATACATGAACGTCGCCGAAATGTTGGTTTTCCCCTCCTGGGCTGAAGGTCTGCCAAATGCGGTGATGGAAGCCATGGCTGCCGGTTTACCGGTTGTCGCGAGCGACGTCGGCGGCATCCCCGAAATCGTGGTAAACGGTGTGAGCGGTCTTCTGGTTTCACCAAGAAATGTGGCTGCGTTGACGAAAGCGGTCGATCTGATGCTCCAGAATGAGGACCTACGGGCGTCTTGTCGCAGGAACGCCGAGTGTCTGATAAGAAAGAAATTCGATGTTAGAAGAAACGTTGATGAATTGTGCGCTCTCTTGCAAATGCTGCAAAATTCCAAACGGTGTCTAGCATGGAAAAGAGAGTTTGCATTATCCATAAAGTAACGACTTTAGACCCACGATCCTTTTACAAACAAGCACGTTCCCTGTCGAAAGCCGGATACGAAACCATCATTCTGGGCTTGCAGAACAGGGACGAAGTCATAGAAGGAATTCGTGTCATAGGTTTCCCTCCCTCTCGAAGCAGACTGATTCGAATTCTGATCACCAATTTTCGTGTTTTGATTATGGCCTGGCGACTTAAAGCGACTGTATACCATTTTCATGATTTGGATTTTGTTCCCTGGGCTTTGCTGCTGAAGGCGCTGACGCGAGCGAAAATCGTCTACGACATACATGAAGCTCATCCGGACTACATGTTACTTAAGACTTACATTCCGAGTGTGTTTCGGCAAGTGCTCTCCATGGCAGTCTACCTTATGGAGCACATGTCGAGCAAATGTTTCGATGCCATCGTACCCAACGATAATTTTGTGGCCGCCGATTTCAAGCATCGAAATATCCAGGTCATTTACAATTTCCCTAGTGTGGATTTTTTTAACGGCCGCTACCGTCCACCGTATGAAAAACGCGCATTTGATCTGTTCTACCACGGCTCTTTGCCCAAATACCATTTTGAAACCATGCTTGGAATAGCTGAGAAACTAAATGCTTTGAATGTCCGCAACACGTGGGGTCTGATCATGGATCGCCACTCACCGCGAAATTGGGCCGAACGTGAGGTGAAAAAGCGCGGCCTGCAACGAAATTTTGTCTTCCTGCCATACGTCGATTATCTACAAGTGAACAAATATCTCAACCAAGCTAAAATTGGCATCATCCCGTTGCCGCCGTTCAAAAAATTCATGAAAAATATTCCGATCAAGATGTTTGAATACATGGGCGCCAGTTTGCCGGTCGTGCTTTCCGACTTACCGCCAACGCGCCAATTTATCGAGGGACAAGATTGTGTCATTGCGGTGGAGCCCAACAACATCGATGCGTACGTCAAAGCAATCGCATGGCTTCTGAGTCATCCCAAGAAATCGATGCAGATGGGTAAGGTCGGCAAGAGGCTGGTGTTTGAACGCTTTAACTGGACTCAACAGGAAGACAAATTGCTGAATCTCTATCAAAGATTATTTGAATGAACGAAAACCGCAACAGACGCAAAATAATTGTTAATGCGGATGATTTCGGCATCACGGCTGGGGTGAATCAAGCGATCATCGAGTTGGCGGAATCTGGGGCGATTACCAGCACTTCACTAATGACGAACATGCCACTCGCCGCGGGGGCAACTCTGGTAAAGCACAAAATCGGCACTGGAGTTCATCTTAATCTAACTACCGGTCGTCCCGTCTCGGATCCGCAGCAAATTCCTTCGTTAGTGAATCGTTCTGGAGAGTTTCACTGCCTATCTGTATTGTTGCAAAGGTATCGAACTCGCCGCTTGTCTAAATCAGAAATCGAGCTTGAATTTACTGCCCAGATGAAACGCGCGTTTGAAATTGGCATGTGTCCTGACCATTTCGACGCACATGAATCTCTCTTAAAATATCCCCTATTTGAAGCAGTTGCCCGGAAAGTTGCACACGATTTCGGGGTGAACGCCGTGCGTACCTATCGCCAACAGAAAGTTGTCTTACAACTTGCCCGAAATCCCAAAAGACTCATGATTTGGTCTTATCTGACTTTGCAAAGACTTAGGTGGGAACGAACTGGTTTCAATGTCACAAATAGATATGAGTCGCTTTTCGAATTGGGACTCACATACCGGGCGGCGGTCGACAAGCTGCGAAAAAGTCTCAGAGGTTGGCGCAAAGGCGTACTCGAAATGGCAGTGCATCCCGGATATGTTAACGGCGCGGCTCCCCAATTGGGCGGTTATGTCTATGAACGCGAGATAGAGCGCCGTGTACTTTCAAGTCAAGCGTTTCAGAAAATTGTGAGACATTCGGGGGTCGAACCGATTACATTTGAGGCTCTGGTGAATTGAGGCTATCCCATGAAAAAAAATATTGTTAAGAAAATCAGAACGCAAATTTTTAGCCATCTATATTTTCATAGCAATGGAGATTGCCGAAACACGGTTTTTGTGGCCGGAACCGGCAGAAGCGGTACCACCTGGATTTCCAACATCCTGAACCATAAGAATGGATATCGTTATATATTTGAGCCTTTCTATCCCCAGAATGTCCCGATGTGCCGAAACTTCAAGTATCGACAGTATTTAAGACCGATGGACCATCGCTCTGACTATCTCTATCCTGCTGAGTGCGTTGTGACGGGCAAGTTTAGAAATGCCTGGACGGACCGATACAACGTCAGCTTTTTTTCCTCCAAGCGGTTAATAAAAGACATTCGCGCAAATCTCTTGTTGAAGTGGCTAAAAAACCATTTCCCTGAGATCAAGATCGTCCTCGTTTTACGGCATCCGTGTGCAGTGGCGTGCTCGAAATTGAAGTTAGGTTGGGGTAGCCATTTGGAGCTGCTTCTCTCGCAGTATCAGCTCATGAACGACTATCTTGAACCGTTCCGAAGCGAAATTGTAACGGCTGAGACTTCATTCGAAAAACACATTTTTCTCTGGTGCATTGAGAACTACGTGCCTTTGCAACAATTCAAGCGAGCTGAAATTCATTTGGTGTTTTATGAACATTTTTGCCACAATCCTGAACGGGAAATCCAAAGACTGTTTCGGTTTTTGGGTATGCCATTCAAAGAGGAGGTCTTGGCTCACTTGCACTTCCCCTCCGTGGTGAGCCACAAAGACAGCGCCATCATTTCAGGAGAAAGTCTGATTGATAGCTGGCGGAAGGACATCACAATGGAGCAAGTGCGCAGGGCTGAAGAGATTCTCTACTTATTCGGCCTCGACACAATCTACACAAAAGTTTCAATGCCGAATGTGGACAGTCAGGAAGGCTATCATAGAGCCGACCAACCCACGTGCATGCCTCAAGATAAATCTGCAGAAAACACTGACCTTCTCACAGAATATTAGCGGTTGCAATAAAGTAGGTACCTTTAGGGATTAAATTCTCCCGACATGATGCGAGGTTGAGACGGCGGCGTTTTGTCTATTTTTAGATATTTACCGGAAATGATCTCGTTCCCCAGGTTTCCATACTCGTCGACCAATGCTCCCTCTGCGAGTGATAGGTGGGCGCTGCCATCTGCAATTGTGTTATCGATATCAAAGCTTCCGCTAAAATTATTACCGGGCACGGGACCGTCTAAGGGGATCACGGTTTCCGATCCGTCGCTTTCGTGTAAAGTTAACTGTGTAGGCACAGAGGTCACGGCTTTGGATGTGGTTAAGGAGAGAGTTACTGTTCCCGGTCCTAAAGGCGAGGCCGCATTCAAAGCTATGTCAGCGAGGGGTGCATCCGTATTTTCTTGTAAAGTAATCGCTTCCCTATATAAGTCTGATGTTTGACCAGTGTTGATTTTCACAAAGGCATTCGCAGTCCATGTGCCTGTCTCGGCTTCATCTAACAGTTTGACTTTTGCTTTGGCCCAGCCCTCAGCAACATTAATCTCATAGATAAAAGCAGAATCATCAACATACAGACCTAGCTTACCGGTAATCTTTGTCCCTACGGTGGAGCTTTCGGTTTGTCGCGCCCAGATTTCTTCTGAGCTGCCTTCAATCGAGAAGCTCATTACGTAATTTGAGGTGGGTAAGAACACGCCTCCCTTGTTTTCAACCGTGCCTTCAGTATAGGAAGGACTGTTTAACCACACCTGCGTGAATGCCATCTCGGACAATTCGTTCAACGGTCGGTTATAAGCCACGTAAACCTCGTACCAGGTTTCCTTCTCGATGATGTTTAGAGCTTGCATATGTCCAATTGGCGTGATGTTGATGTCGGTGATGAAAAGCTCTTCCCTGGCTTCCTGAACAGTGATCGTTTTGGAAGCGCTGACCTGTTGCCCGGTGTTGTCTGTGATGCTCAGATTCACCGAAAACTCGCCAGCGTCCAAGTAAACATGAGTGGGACTTGTGGCATTTGAACCGCTGCCGTCCCCGAAATCCCAAGAAAAAATATAGGGCGGAGTTCCGCCTGAAATAATTGCCGAAAAAGCCACTTCCAGCGGCGCGGTACCGGAATTGGCTGACGTATTGATGTTTAGACCCAACCCCGCATCATCCACGTAAATAGGTTCGACAACCCGAAAGGCCGATAAGGGAAGCGGTAGCGTATCCGAAGGCCGTAGCCAAGGCGCTCCATCCGGTCCCGGGTCATCCCAGGAAATTTCCTTGCCGTTAAGAGATTCGGCATACACCGCGTTGTTATTGGGCCCGTTGTTTTCCACGAAGATCATGCCATATTCTTGCAGCGCCCGCGCTATGATTTTGCCAGCCCGGTTTAAACCGAGCGCATCCAAATCCAGGTTGGGATCGAGCTGCAGCCGCATGCCTGATTTGAGAGCCCATTGGCGTGGATTCAATTCCGCACTCCAAATACAGGATGGATAAACGCCTTCTCCGCCGTCGTTACCCCAATAAGCGAAGGCCAGCGCATGATCGATCCGCCCGCGTTTGATTTCTTCATACATGATCATACCGTGACTCTTCGGGGTCCCCGCCATACGACTTCGACCCGCATACTTATTGTTGATTTGTGTCACCCCTAAAGGTGGGCAGTCCACGCCATCCCCCGTTAAATCCCACCCGTAAACCACATCACACTGAAATTTACCGCTGCCAAGATTCTTGAATTGCCGAAATTCCCAGACGTAGTCTCGGTTAGGACTGACTACGACCGCTGAGCCATCTTCAGCACCCGGCGGCTGAGCGTTCAGAGGAATCGGTATATTACGGTCCCAGCCATTGGAACGAATCCAATCGTAAATAAAGTTACGCTGGTGAGTCATATAAACCGAATCCACTACTGGAGTAGACTCGTCGGCGTACCAATAGGTCGTGGACCAGACATCTAAGTTCACCGTCATTTTAGGGTGGTTAATGATTACATCATTGATGTAATTCTGCGAATGCTCGATGACGTCTGGCTTTTCTGGAATCTTTTCGTACCAGGTATTGTGTTGCTGGAAGAATCGCTGCGCAAAAGCTTGGGAAGCGACGACGGATAAAAGTGCAAAGACTGTGACAAAATGTTTCATTTTCTTCCACCCCATGTGTTATCAACCGAAGCTGTGAATTTTAGATGAATTAGATAACCGACCCCTGTGGAGTCGAAACCAAACAAGAAACAATACGACAAAATGAATGACAGGGAAGACACTGCCGATAACTCATTCTGTCGAGATCAAAGCAATATCGGAACAAGATTTTGTTTTCCAATGAAGTCTTTAATTATTTTGCCATAAAATCATTTTGCCATCAGAAGTTTGAATAGTTCCTATTTTGAACGTTTTGCCCAAAATGCTATTGTCTTTTGAAATGGCCTGAATAGTTGTGAAAAAACAAACAAATTAGTGTGAATCAGCATCAATCCGTGTCCCCAAAAGCGCCTTCATTTACTCATTTTTGTAACAGAACTCTTCGTACTTGCCTAAAATCGCCCGCTACGAATCGCACAAAATAAGCGCCGGAAGCCACCTTCTTTGAAAAATTGTCTGTGCCATCCCAGGTGACGGTGTGACGTCCCGCTCGTTTGAATTCATCCAACAACGTTTTTATCTTTCGGCCTAACAGGTCATAGACGGTCAGGGAAATTTTGGCATCGCGGGAAACATTGTAGTCGAAGCTTGTTTCGGGGTTAAACGGGTTGGGATAATTTGCACTCAGCTCAAAATGTTCCGGAACGCCAATATTGACTGTGAGGATGTCGGAATAGTCAAAGCGGCCATCCAGATCGATCTGTTTCAAGCGATAAAAAACCTTGCCGGTTGAAATTTCGGTATCTACAAATTTATAAGTTTTTGGCACGGTCACCGTTCCGTTGCCCGCAACAAAACCGATCTTTTCAAAATCGTGGTTGGGCAGACTGCGTTCGACTTCAAAACCAAAATTGTTGGTTTCCGTGGCCGTGATCCACTTCAAAACGACCCGGTTCGCCAGGAATTGTGCCGTGAATGACTTCATCTCGACCGGAGTTGCGATATCTGCCGCCACCATGATTTCGTCCGATAACTCGCTTTCGTTCCCGGCGGAGTCGATTGCGGCGATGCGATAGGTGTAGATATTTCCTAATGTGATCTCCGTGTCCAGGTAGGTGGTATCGGTTGGCGGCACTCGTGCGATTTCGCTGGAGGGACTGCTAACGGTCGCTCGGTGAATGGCATAATACGCAAGGTCCGGTTCCGGATTAGCGCGCCAGGTTAATTGGACGGCTTGCGACAAGGCCTCTGAAGGAGTAAATGTGTGAATTAAACTGATGAGTACGAAAAAAAATAAGCGTTGAAATCCGTTTCGCATATCTTCCCCTCTCGTTTCTCAGGTGCAGTTCTAAGTTAGAATTGTTGTAACGAGACTGCGTACTTAGCAAGTCGCGTACCAAATCTACTTCTGGTGCACTAACATTTTGAAAAACATTAAGATATGAATAACTAATGATCGGCTTGTGGTATGCCATCAATTACCATTCTGTATCAGCCTATTACAATTTTGCATTTGCCTCGGAGACAGGGTAGTTTTTACACGGCGCGCTTTGGAACCGTCAAGGTTTGGTCTGTTCAATAAGGGTTAGATTTTCTTGAGAATAAGCTTTCAGCAGCGGGTTGGCTTATCCTTTTTCTTTTCTACACTCTCAGGTTACAATATCGTACTTTCCATGGAATGAGTTTTCATGCGCTGGTAGGTTTAAGTTCGGTGCTGGTAGGGTTTTGAGGTCTAGCATGCAGCTCGGCTTAGGGTCGGTATTGAGCGAGTAGCATCGATATGTCGCTTCTCGCTACGATCTGCGTTTTGCTGTTATGGCCTTGGTTAAAAACAAAGCAAATCGAAATCAAACTAATGTCGGGTAAGTTGACCGGTGAGAAACAGAACCTCGATGGTTAGGAGAGACACAGGTATCAGCATGCTTAGCGCGACGGCAAGTTTATCCCAGGAAGTGCAATCGAAATGTTTACGACTTTCGCCGGATTCGAGGTTTTCTAACCGACGGTGAATATGGTTTCGCCAAAAGAGGATGAGAAGAAATCCCACACACGTCCCCGAAATGTGAAAGATGTTTCCGAAAATCAGTGCGAAGAAAATATTTCCTCGCCATCCGAACAAGTAGGGAATGATGGCCATAAAGACGGTGACGACGCCCCACATGATAATCAGAATGGTCTTTCCCTGGTTGAATTTCGGATCGCTCGAGGCCTTGTCTTTGTTCATTTTTTGATAGGAATGTAGTGTCACAAATACGATCGGACTGTAGGCCCATATGACGCCCGAAGATCCGTGGCCCTCGATCATTGCTAACGAGTGAGCCAGGGCGAAACCAACCATCGCCGCAAGCGTCAACAGCAAGAATCTCGCGGAGCCGAGAATCTTCTCCGCGAGGATGCCACAGTACCAGAGCAAGAAGCCGTTGAAGCCCAGATGAACAATGAGTGGATATCCGGAAAAGCCGTGCTCGAAAGCCAGCGTCAGCTTCTGCCACGGATAACTGAGCGGTTTGTAGCCTCCGAAAACTTCATACAAACCCGGAAAGAATAGGGTAGGAAGCGAGACGATGAGGCAGCTTGCAGCAAACACAATTGTAATCAGCGGGCGCCCGGCTTTTTTGTGATCGAAAAGAATTGAGAGCATCTGTCGTGAAGATACGAAATCAAATTTTGAGCAAATGTTATGGGAGCCACGGATTTACACTGATGGACACCGAAACGAATGACTTAATTTTATAACAACCCCATAAGTTAATTAACTGTGATAATCGGTTTCTCATCCGTGTCCGTGGCTCATCTTTTCTTGTCCTTTGCAGCAACAATGTGTGAATGTTTCAAGCAAGTCGGTAAGGCTAATATCCCGCTGCCTGCCCATCCTTTCTCGACTCGGAGGCGCCGTAGTAGACTGCGCTTTCCGAGTCGTACATGATGCCCTGGTATCCGCCGTAGCTCCCGACATTGTAGCCGACGCGATGCCCCATTTTCACAAGTTGGCGAATGTCCTCGTAAGAGATTCCGGTCTCCAAATAGACCCGTCCGCCGTCATTCATCACCTCTCCGGTTGGTTGTGAGGAGCCTCGATGCAGCATCCGCGGCGCATCGCCGGCTTCCTGCACGTTCATGCCAAAATCGACGATGTTCATGACGATCTGTGCGTGCCCCTGTGGTTGCGTGGCGCCACCCATGACGCCGAACGCCATGAAGGGTTTGCCGTCTTTGGTAATGAACGCCGGAATGATGGTATGAAACGGCCGCTTCCCCGGAGCATAGGTATTAAAGTGGCCTTCCTCGAGGTTAAATAATTCACCCCTATCCTGAAAAATGAAGCCCAGACCATCCGGGGACAGGCCGGTGCCCATGCCGCGATAGTTGCTCTGGATGAGCGACACCATGTTGCCGTCTTTATCAGCCGTTGCCAGATAAATGGTTTCTCCGGCCAACAACGGTTGGCCAGCATCGTACTGCCGGGCGGCACGGTCTGGGTCAATCAATTCGCGTCGTTTGGCCGCGTATTCCTTGGAGATGAGTTGCTCCACTGGGATGTTGTTAAATTCGGGATCGGCGTAATACTTCGCGCGGTCTTCAAAGGCCAGCTTTTTAGCTTCGATGAAGTGGTGGATGTATTCGGCGCTGCCGAATCCCCAACCTTTGATGTCGTACCCTTCGAGAATATTCAGAATTTGCAGCGCCGCAATGCCCTGGCCGTTTGGCGGTAACTCCCAAATGTCGTATCCCCGGTAACTTGCGGAGACCGGCTCCACCCAGCCGGACTTGTGCGACGCCAGATCTTCATAGGACAGAAAGCCGCCCACCCGCTTCATAAAGGCATCCATCACTCGGGCCAACTCCCCTTTGTAGAATACGTCACGACCGCCTTCGGCAATTCTTTCGAGCGTATTAGCCAGATTCGGATTCTTGAAGATCTCACCTTTTTTGGGCGCCTGACCGTTTGGCATAAACGTGTCCTCAAAGCCCTCATATTTTTTCAGAAATGGCGCACTGAGGTTCCAGTAGTAAGCGATGAGTTCGGAGACCGGAAATCCTTCGCGCGCGTATTTGATAGCCGGGGCGAGGATCTCTTTCATGGGCAGTTTGCCGAATTTTTTGTGAAGCTCAAACCAGCCATCCACGCAGCCAGGCACGGTAACAGGCAGCGGGCCGTGGCTCGGAATGCGCTCTAATCCCTGCTCTTTGAAAGTTTCCAGGGTCAAAGATTTGGGTGAGCGTCCGCTGGCGTTGAGGCCATAGAGATGCTGTGTCTCGGCGTCCCAAACCATGGCAAACAGGTCACCGCCGATCCCGCAGCCAGTGGGCTCCACCAGTCCTAACATGGCGTTGCTGGCGATGGCCGCATCCACGGCATTCCCGCCCTGCTTCAGAATATCCAGCCCAACTTGTGTCGCCAACGGCTGACTCGTGGCCACCATGCCGTTGCGGGCGATGACTTCGGAACGAGTGGCAAAGTTACGGCCCGTGATGCGGTCCTGGGCCTGTACAGACAGAACAAACAAGGAAATTAGTAGGATTAGACAACCAACTTTTGGAGTAGCCATTTCCGCCTCCTTTCCCGAATAAGATAAAATGTGCTTCACACTTTAGTAAATTTGGAACAAAGAAACAAGTACCTTTGCAGCAATTTTACCAGAATTAGCTAACCTGTGTGTCATTGCCTGAAAAGATGTTCGACAAGCTTGGCATGACACCTTTGGTGCTCATGAGCACTTTCCTCTTGCATTTTCAATGAAGTTTTCTAATTTTGTGGTAATGTGTCATGCCGTAGTTCACTGCACTACTTGAAAATTCATTTCTAAGAAACAGGAGCGTTTCTATGAGAACATTAATTTTATTGGGTGTGTGCATTATTTTGGTGCCGATTGTAGTCTTGTCCGGCGAACCAGCCACGGATGTCGATCGATACTGGCCGCAGTGGCGCGGACCGCAGGCCACAGGTGTGGCGCCTAATGCCAATCCTCCGGTAGAATGGAGCCAGGATAAAAATATTCGCTGGAAGCTGGATGTTCCTGGATCAGGACATGCCACGCCGATTGTTTGGGAGAATCAAATCTTCGTTTTGACCGCCATCGAAACCGATAAGACCGCGGAAACGACACCAAGCGATGACCACCTGCCCGCCTGGCGTCGAGGAAGGGGAAACCAACCCGAGAATGTGCTGCACTTCGCGGTTCTGGCCATCGACCGCAAGAACGGCACGGTTTCGTGGCAACGAGTCGCCCGGGAAGAGCTGCCGCACGAAGGGACGCACGGTACGGGTAGCTGGGCCTCAAACTCTGCGGTCACGGACGGCGAGCATCTCTACGCGTATTTCGGCTCCCGCGGTCTGTATTGCTACGACCTGCAAGGAAATCTGAAATGGGAGAAGGATTTGGGAGACATGCGAACGCGGCACAGTTTCGGGGAAGGCAGTTCTCCGGCTCTCCATGGCGACAAACTTGTCATAAACTGGGATCATGAAGGACAATCGTTCATCATTACTCTCGACAAAAATAGCGGGAAAGAGATTTGGCGAAAGAAACGGGACGAACGTACGTCCTGGTCGACACCGCTCGTCGTGGAGCACCAGGGCAAGCCACAGGTCATCGTCAGTGCAACCAATCGCGTGCGCGGTTATGATTTGGAAACGGGCGATCTGATTTGGGAATGCGGGGGCATGACTGTGAACGCCATCCCGTCGCCGGTCTATTCGGATGGCATCGTTTACGTGACCAGCGGCTATCGAGGCAGCTCCTTGAAGGCCATCCGGCTGGCCGACGCCAAAGGTGACATTACGGATACGGACGCGGTAATTTGGGAACACAATCGGGACACGCCATACGTCCCGTCGCCGCTTCTGTACAAGGATGCCATTTACTTTCTCAAAGTTAACAAAGAGATACTCTCCTGCTTCAATGCCAAAACCGGCGAGAAATACTACAGCCAGAAGCGACTGGAGGGTATCAAAGGTGTATACGCCTCTCCGGTAGGCGCCGCTGATCGGGTGTATTTTGTAGGAAGGAACGGCGTCAGCGTCGTAATCAAACATGGCCCTGAGTTTGAAGTTCTGGCCACCAATACCCTCGATGACGGATTTGATGCCTCGCCCGCAATCGTGGATGATGAAATTTATCTGCGTGGATGGGAGTACTTGTATTGCATTTCCAGGGATTAGCGGGCTGGTAGTAGTAAAAGTTCTTAGGAAACGATGCTTTAGACACAAAGAGCACAGAGAAGCTACAGAGTTACACGACGCGGCAAAGCCGCCAATTTAAAGCCACGGATGTAAAACGGATTAAGTCGTTAATACATAATCAAGATAACTCCAAATGATGCAATGGATATCGTACATGTCAAAGTCAAACTCCGGTTCACTCTTTCTCCAATCGTTTAAATCCGTCTTCAATCGGTGTCCGTGGCTAAAAACGTTTTCAATTCTATCAGATCGCCTCAAGACTAGACCAACTTTTCTAAAAAACACAATGTTGTAGGTTTGTAATACAGAAAACATTTATTAGGCATTTTGAGTTTTCCAAATAACAAGAAGTAACTTAATCCTCTCTACCAGCTTTGTCTGAGTAGCAACGACTTTGCAATCGAGACGATTGCGCTACGAGTGACGACGTTTCCCAAGAGTTACGAAATGAACATCGCGGTCTACATGGGCGCTTTGTCGATGAACATCAGCGCCATCAAAACCGGCAGATAAATGATGGAGGCATGAAGAAGCTGCTTGGCATAGCGGTTGGTTTTCAGCAGCGCCACGCGAACACCTGAGATGAGAAATGCCAAACCAAGAATCAAGGCACCGAGGAAGTAAACCGTACCGGTTAAGCCCATAAGCGTGGGCAGGAGGCTCACGGAGAGGAGCGCCAGACAAGTGAAGACAATATGCAGGCTGGTTTGTGCCCCATCTCGATCCAAGACCGGAAGAACCGGAAACCCGCCACGAGCGTAGTCTTCGCGATAAATCCAGGCGATGGCGAGGAAGTGAGGCAACTGCCAAAAAAATAGAATTGCAAATAACACCCAGGATTCAACATCTATTGCTCCCCGGACGGCGACCCACCCCCCCATCGCAGGAAGGGCGCCGGGAACCGCGCCCACAATAGTCGACAAAGGGTTCTTGCGCTTAAGCGGCGTGTAAATAAAAATGTAACTCCCCAGGGTTAAGGCGGCCAGCAGACCGGTGAGTGAATTGACTGACAGAGAAAGATGCAAAATACCCAGGATTGAGATGGCAAGCGAAAACAGGATCACGGGACCGGACTGGAGTCTCCCTGCCGGCAGCGGCCGCTTTCTTGTCCGCTTCATGCGAGCATCGTTCTCGTGTTCAATGAGCTGGTTCAAGGCATTGGTGCCACCCGCAACCAACCACGTCCCAAGTAACGTATTGAACAGGAGCAAGAAGTCGAGCGAGCCTTGTGTTGCAAGATAGAACCCACCTAACGTGCTGATGATGACCATGAACGTCACGCCAGGCTTGGTCAATTCCCAATAGTCTGCCAAGTGTGTTTTCCAATCTATTTCTTTAGAGATTTTCATGAGAGGGAAGGTTGTTCGACCAGATAGTCCGATTTCGTTTTTTGTTCAATTGTCTTAAATAGAACTTGAGACCGCAACCAAAGAAACAGACTGTTTCCCAATATGAAGGCCCCCACGGCCACATGCGTCGTTGTCGGGATGACCGCCTTTCTGGTCCAAATGGTGAATGCTGCCAACAAAATTTGCAGGACCAACGCGCCAACCAAAGTTGCCGCCGGACGAACGAGCTTTGGCTGTTGGCGATGGGTGCGGAAAATGTGAATGGCTGTCCCAATTACTGCCACCGACACCAGAAGGGCTCCGACGCGATGCAGAAAATGGATCGCCTCCTGCTGGGTCTCAATGGGCGGAATGACTTTCCCAAACGCTAAAGGGAAATCCGGGATGGCCAATCCCGAACCGGTGTGCCGCATGATTGCACCGAGGATGAGTTGAATGAAAACAACACCCGTCGTTACCAAAGTCAGATTTTGCAGCCTGGAACTTTCAATTGACTCTGTCTTCTCCGCGTGTAGCCATTCTTTCGAGGTAAACATGGCCAAGCAAATGGTCATGCAGAAAAAGCCTTGCGCAAGACAGGCATGAAACACCGAGACCGGGGTGGGCAGAAGAAACAGCACGGTGATCCCTCCCAGGACACCTTGCGCCACCACCGCCATCAAGGCGCCAAGTCCAAACCATTTGACCCAACGTCGCGGCTCTTTTAGCCAGAGCCACAGGGCCAATATGACGGTTAAAAATCCCACAATGCTTGCCACCATACGGTGCCCATGTTCATAAAGAATGCCGCCAACCATTTTGGTAAGCGGGAAGGAAAACATAAAATGACCATAGGTGGTAGGCCAATCGGGCACGGCAAGACCGGAGCCTGTGCTGGTCACCAATCCCCCAATGAAAATCAGCATGAATGTGGCTCCCACGACCAACTTTGCAAAACGATGAAGCCACGGATTGTAGGTGCTAACGGATTCCATCTTTAGTGGCTTTCTAACTCTTCTGTTTGGTCATTCGTGTCGGCAATTCGTTCAACCGTTTCAATCTTTGCCTCAGCACTGGCTTTCTCACGCGTCGTTCCGGTTAAATCCGGAAGAAGAGAGACGATTAACAGTGTACAGAGAAGAAGAGGTGTCAGGGCGATCACACCCAAAGTACGCTTTTCAAATTTTAAATGCATGAAGTACATCGCAACGAGACAGGCCTTTGCCAGAGCGAGAATGATCAGCACCAATCCCAGGACAACCAGTGGAAATCCTTCCCAAAATACATTGAGATAAGCGACGCCAACTTCGAACGCCGTCAAAATGGCCAACCAATAGAAGACGGCCATATAGTTAGGTTCTTGATGGTCTCCAGACATAAACGTTCTCCTATGCAGTTGTTGGATTCGGAATAAGGTAAATGAACGTGAAAACCAGTATCCAAATCAAATCGACAAAGTGCCAATATAGTCCGGCTATTTCAACTATGTTATACTTTTTTGCCCACGGCTTACCGAGAAAGCTCCCGACCACAATCACGGAGAGATAAATGACCCCACCGGTCACATGAGCGCCGTGGAAACCGGTAATAGAATAGAAGGTGGTCCCGAAAAGACTTGATTTCCCTTCAAAAGTACTGAAAAGCACCTTCTTGTCCACGATTAAGTGGGTCCATTCATAAGCTTGTAAACCGAGAAATATGACGCCGCCGAGAATGGTCAATAGCAAAAACAAGCGCATTCTTTTTGCATTTCCGTGCGCGATTGCAGACAGCCCTTTCACCATGGTGACGCTGCTACAGATTAGTAGGAAGGTCATGAAAGCTGTCAAGTTGATGCCGAGCACCTGGGTTGGGTCCGGCCATTCAATACCGTTTGCGGCCCGCAGCGCCCCATATCCGGCTAAGAGCGCACCAAATGTCATCGCATCTCCGGCCAGAAAAATCCACATGCCCAGCTTGCCCCAACTTTCCGGAGTTAACGGGGATTCAGCGGGTTCTACTGCATGTGCTGATGTAACTTGGCTCAATTTTGACTCTCCTCTCTTTGGTTATCCTCAATTTGGTTCTGTGCTGCAGATTGAGCTTTATTTTGATGAGAACGGTAGACGAATATCACGCCAACGACGATGGTACCAAAAACCAAAAATGGCATCGCCATCAGGAACACTATGCTCATGTTGAATCCGCGACCAAGTGTCGAGTCCAACGCTGCGCCACAGCCCGGACACGCGTGGACGAGCAGCGGATTCAGAATCCCAAACATACCGGGAACAAGTCCTATAACGAGTTTTTTCAAATTTATCCTAGTCATAACATCAACTCAAATATACAAGTCCGTACAAAATCGGCCAAAGTGCCACCACCAGCAGCCAATACAACCCCACCAGTTTGATTCCCAGATGTCTTTTCGGACCATAAGAATCGGGCCGCAATTTCAGTTTTAATAGCACGACCAACAGCCAAACCACCGCCCCGGCCACATGAAGCGCGTGACAGCCTATCAAGATATAGAACGCGCCTCCGTACACGCCGGAAGAGAGGGTCAGGCCAAATTCGATAAGCCGAACCCATTCAATGCCTTGCACAATCAGAAACGTCGCGCCCCCGATAGCCGTGAGCGTCAACCACCTTAAAATTGTGTAGCGGTTCCACCTTGAAAGCAATGTCCAGGTTCGAACCATGGCAAAGCCGCTGAACAAAAGAACTAGCGTGTTCACACCGGTTACG
>JABAHQ010003644.1_pt4 | contig 20484 bp, 26 predicted proteins | sample 7062091 | NCBI WGS metagenome assembly JABAHQ01 (sample SAMN14534359, study PRJNA622989) | marine sediment metagenome | biome: marine biome [ENVO:00000428]; feature: marine pelagic biome [ENVO:01000023]; material: deep marine sediment [ENVO:00002113] | place: India: Gulf of Kutch | collected...
GCCCGGCAGCGAGCCGATGTAGGTCCGCCGGTGGCCGCGGATCTCGGCCTCGTCACGCACCCCGCCCAAGGATATCCGGACAAACTCCCGGCCTAGAGCACGGGCGATCGACCGCCCCAGCGAGGTTTTTCCAACACCCGGCGGGCCCACGAAGCAGAGGATCGGTCCTTTCAGCTCCCGCTTCAGCTTGAGCACGGCCAGGTACTCGAGGATGCGCTGCTTGACTTTCTCCAGGTCATGGTGGTCCTCATCGAGGATCCTTTCTGCCCGGGCAATGTCCAGGTTATCTTCGGTGGAAACCGACCAGGGGAGGGAGGTGAGCCATTCCAGGTAAGTCCGGGAGACGGTGTATTCCGCGGAGGTAGGATGAATCTCACTCAGTCGTCCGAGCTCCCTTTGGGCCTCCTCCGCCACTTCCGGGGGAAGCTTTGCTTGGGTTATCTTCTCCTCCAGTTCCTTGATCTCCGGGCGTTGATCCTCCCCCAGCTCGCGCCTGATCGCTGCCAACTGCTCACGCAGATAGCGTTCCCGCATCGCCTTGTCGATCTCGCCCTTTACCTCTGATTGGATCTTGCTTCCAAGCTCCAGGATCTCGATTCGCTCCTCCAAGGTGCGCAGCACCAAGCGGAGCCTCTCTTTGACGTCCAAGGTCTCCAAAATCCTCTGGCGACTGGTAAAGGGGATATCAAGGTTGGAGGCGACGAAGTCGGCCAACTGCTCCGGATCGTCGATGTTGATCGTGGCCATCTGGAGGTAGGCCTGGAGCTGGGGGGAGAGGGAGACCATTTGCTGGAAGCGGCTGCTCACCTGCTGGACGAGGGCTTGGATCTCCATATCGGGCTCGATGATCGACTCCAGGCGCTCGATCGTCGCCCTAAGGTAGGGCTGCTCTTGGGTGAAGGAGAGGGCGCGGAAGCGGGCCAGCCCCTGGACGAGCAGCATCACCGCCCCGTCGGGCTGCTTGAGCATCCGGATGATCCGGCAGATCGTCCCCATCCCGTAGAGGCCCGCAGGCTTTGGTTCTTCGACTTGGGGATCGCGCTGGGCCAGGGCCCCGAAGAGCTTATCTCCGGAGGCGACCTCATCGACGAGGCTGATTGAACCGGGGCGGGCGACGGTGAGGGGGACGACGGCGAAGGGGAAGATAACCGTACTGCGGATGGCCATGATCGGAAGCTCGGTGGGAAGGTCCTCCTGCTTCACCTCGATCAGCTTTCCCTGCTCTTCGCTCATCTCTTGGGCAACACCACCCGCAGGAGGCCCTGCCGGTATTGGGCCTCGATTCCATCCTTGGCAATCGGGATGGGGAAGTAGATCTCCCGGCCGAACTTCCCATAGCTGATCTCCATCTGGTGATATCTCACTTGAGAGCCTCGCAGTTCGTCCCGCCGTTCCCCCCGGATGGTCAGGATCCCTTCGCTGAAGCTGATCTTGATCTGCTCGTGCTCCAGCCCAGGCAGCTCCATGAGGACGACGAACTCTCTCTCCGTCTCGTAGACGTCGGTGGGGGGAAGCCACTCCCGCTCATGGGTAAAGACCCCCCGGAGCCCCATTAGGCGCTGCAATGAGTAGAAAGTATATTCCGACTTCATTCTGCCCTCCCGGCAGTCAACATTCTACACCTTGGGGTCGGGGTGGGCAACCCTTGACAGGCCGCCCCGCCTCCGGTATAATATTTTTGGCAGTCAAGCAGCGAGACTGCTAAAAGCGAGGAATGACGCTATAGAAGGAGGTGAGAGCACATGACAAGGCTGCCAAGTATCTGGGAAGAGCCCTTCCGCCTCACCTCGAGGTTGGGGCGGTGGATGGATGAGTTCTTCAAGGACTTTGAGCCGAGCTTCCTCGGATGGGAGTCCCTCGGCAGGACCGACATCTACGAGAAGGGCAACCAACTGGTATACGAGACGGAACTGCCCGGTGTGCGCAAGGAGGAGATCGACCTCCGCGTCGAGGACGGTCGCCTGATGGTCTCCGGCGAGATAAAGCGGGATCAGACCATCGAAAAGGATGACTACTACCGCATCGGACGGCGCTACGGGCGGTTCCAGCGGGTCTTTCCCCTGCCGGAGGGGATCGAGGATCCGAGCAAGATCCAGGCTAAGTTCGAGAACGGGATCCTCAGGATCACTGTCCCCTTAAGGGAGTCCTTGAAGAAGGAGAAAGCCGTCGAGATCAAGGTCGAATGAGGATGGGGGGGCGGGCAGCCTGGTGCTGCCCGCCCTTGCAAAGGAGACGTTTATGGGGTATGATAATACTTCAGTCTTGGAAAAGGAGCGCGCCGAGCGCGATGCGATGATGGATAACCCCATGACCGATAGCCTGGTGGAGATTTATTTGCGCGATGCCAGCAAGGTCCCGCTGCTCACCCGCGAGGAGGAGATCCAGTTGGCTGAAAGGATCAAGCGCGGCGATGAGCGGGCCAAGGAGAAGATGGCCTTGGCCAACCTCAAGTTGGTCGTCTCCATCGCCAAACGCTATACCGGCTACGGGCTGCCGTTGCTCGATCTGGTCCAGGAAGGGAATATCGGGCTGATGCGGGCGGTGGAGAAGTTCGACCACACCAAGGGCTACAAATTCAGCACTTACGCCACTTGGTGGATCCGCCAGGCGATCGTGAGAGCCCTGGCTACCCAGTCGCGCCTCATTAGACTACCGGAGAACATCCTGGAGCTGATTCAGCAGATCAACCGGGTCGAGGAGGAGTATCTCTCCGATCATGGTCGTCCTCCTAGCGAAGGGGAACTGGCTGAACGTCTCTCGATTACGCCGGAACGGGTCCGTGAGGTGAAGGAGCTGGCCTTCACCAGCGTCACCTCCTTGGAGACCCCGGTGGGCGAGGGAGAGGAGGAGACGTTGGGGGATTTCATCTCCGATGAGGGCACCCCCTCCCCGGCGGCCGAGGCTGCTCAGGACCTGTTGAGCGATGAGTTGGAGCATTTTCTGAAGGGGCTACCGGAGCGGGAGCGGCGGATCCTGGAGCTGAGATACGGCCTGCAGGACGGCAAGCCGCGAACCTTGAAGGAAATTGGGGAGATCTTGGGGATCTCCCGCGAACGGGTCCGCCAAATCGCCGAGGAGAGCCTGGACCAGCTCAAAGGACGGACCCGGCGGAAGTTGGCCGGCCTGCGCAGCCTCTCCTAGCGGTCCGGCCTCAAATTCTCCAAATCGATCAGCCGTTCGACCAACTCCTTGAACACCTTCCCTGACGTGAACCCACCCCAATAAGGTTCTGTACCGACCTCGTCCAGGACTACCAGAATGATGAATTGCGGATCTTTCGCGGGGAAAAAGCCCAGAAAAGAGGAGACATACTTCCCCTCCACATATCCCTGACCGGGCACGGCCTTCTCCGCCGTCCCGCTCTTGGCGGCGATGGAAAAGCCCTCAATCTGGGCCCATCTGCCGGTCCCCCGCCCAACAACCTCCTCCATCATCTCCCGCAGCAGCTTGATGTTCCAAGGTGAGGCCGCCCTGCGGATTGCCTGGGGCTTGAACTCCTCGACAGACCCGTCGCTCCGGCGGGCCTCCTTGATTATCTGGGGCTGGAGTAGTTTGCCCCCGTTGGCGATTGCCGCCCCGGCCCTGATCAGTTGAATCCCGGTGACCGAGATCGATTGCCCGATGGGGATCGCGCCGAGGGCCAGCTTCGACCACTCCGAGGCGGGCCTCAACGTCCCTGAAACCTCGCCCGGCAACTTCAGCCCCGTCTCCCGGCCGAAGCCCATCTTTCCCAGGAAGCTGTACAACCGCTCCTTTCCCAGCCTCAGCGCCACGCGGATCATCCCGGTGTTGATCGACTTGACAATTACATCTTCAAGCGTCACCGTGCCGTAGCTGACCTGCTCTGCATTGTGAAATCGATGTCCGCCTACCACCACCGGCTGATTCCCGTTGATCCTCTCCTGGGGAGAGATGACCCCGTACTCCAGCGCGGCCAGGGTATTAAAAATCTTCAGCACCGACCCGGGCTCGAAGGGCCATGATATGGCATAATTTAAGCGCTCCTCCGACGTGGAGCGTCGGAATTCGTTGGGGTCGAAACCGCTAGCCTGGGCCATCGCCAGAAGCTCCCCCGTGTAAGGGTCCATCACGGTGATGAACCCATTCTGTGCCTCGAAGTGGTCCACACCCCAGCCGATCTTCTCCTCGGCCAGGTATTGGATCCGAGCATCGATGGTCAGCACCAAGTCAGCCCCGGGGTAGCCCGGCTCCAGCACTTGCTTCGCTACGACCGCGCCGTCGCCTCCCCGGATTAGCAAAGACCGTTCTGCTTTCCCCCGAAGCAACTCCTCGAACCCCAATTCCAGCCCCTCCAGCCCCTGGTCGTCCAGCCCGGCAAAGCCCAAGACGTTCGAAGCTAACTCCCCTTGAGGATAAGTCCGCTGCCATTCATCGACGAAGACGAGCCCCTTAGCCCCGGCTTCCTTGGCCTGCCGCTCGATCCGATCGGCTGTCGCCAGATCGACCTTCCGCTCCATCCAGGTGAAGTAGCTCTCCCGGGAGAATCTCTCCTGGAGAAAGTCCTCAGATAGGTTCAGGTTCCTCTTCAAGATCGACTTCAAGGCCTGGGGCTTTGCCATGTGGTGGGTATCGAGGGCGATGGAGCGGGTCCTGATGTCCGTCGCCAGCAGCAGACCATTCCGATCGTACACATCCCCCCGGGGGTACGCTCTGGTCAACTCCCGCTCTTGGATGCTGGTGGCCCGGGCGAGCCAGTAACCGTGCTGGAGGACCTGTAGCTGGAACAGCCGCCCAGTGACCGCCGCCAACAACAACAGGATCAGGGAGAAGGCGAGGATGACTCGGCGCTTCATCTCCCTTCCTTAGGAAGGCGCAGGTATTGGAGAGAGGGCTCGACCATTCGAAGGACCGTCTTGGCGTAGAGGTCGACCCGCTGTAGAGAAAAGGCCTGCTCGGCCTCCAGTTGCAGGACTTTATTGGTCGCCGCCATCCGCTCCACTGCCGCCTGGCGGGTGGCCAGCCGCGCCTGTAGCTCGCTCAGTTGCCATCCCTGCCAAAGATAGAGGAGGGCCAGAGCGGTGACGACGATCATAATCGCGACCACGACGGCGCGAGCGAAACTGAGCGATACCAGATCCTCCCCTGCCCGCCCCCGGGCCGCAAATTGCTGGCCCCTACTCAGCCCGATGCTCCTCTGCGGCGGAGGGAAGGAGAGGGACATTGCGCCTGCTACTCGCTTGGCCATCTCAGCCTAGTCTAGGCCCAGGGGCAACAGAGTAGAAGGACAGCTGTCAAGCCGAGGCCAGAACTAGACGACCTTTCGCGCCGCGCGGAGCTTCGCGCTCCGGGAGCGGGGGTTCTCGGCGAGTTCCTCTGCAGAGGGGCGAATCAATTTGAAAAGCTCCGCCTCCGGGGGTCGCTCACCGAGGCAGGCGTCTTGGCCAGCTTTAGGGCGGAAAAACCGCTTTACGAGTCGGTCCTCCAACGAATGAAAAGAGATGACGATCATCATCCCGCCGGGGGAGAGTCGCCCGAACGCGGACTCAAGACCCCGGCGAAGATTAAGAAGCTCATTGTTGACCGCAATTCGTAGAGCCTGAAACGTCCGGGTGGCGGGATGGATTTTCATCCTCCGCCGCGCCGGGGCGGGAATCGCCCCGGCGACCAGGTCGGCCATCTGGCGGGTCCTCTTGAGCGGCTCCCTCTGGCGGGCTTCGATGATCGCAGTGGCGATTCGCGGGGCCCAGTGCTCCTCACCATATTCCCTTAAGACCTGGACCAGCTCATCCCGGCCGTAGGTGCTCACGATCTCCGCCGCGGTCAAGGGATTATGCTCTCGGTCCATCCGCATATCGAGCGGGCCGTCCAGGCCGAAGCTGAAGCCCCGCTCGGGGGAATCGAAGTGGAGGGCGCAGGCGCCGAGGTCGAAGAGGACCCCAGCGACTAGCTCGACGCCGAGCTTATCGAGTATCGCGTCGAGGTGGGCAAAGTTGGCCTGGACAAGCTGGACCTTCTTTTCAAAGAGCTTCAAACGCTCCCGGGCATATTCCAAAGCCTGTCCATCCCAATCAATTCCGATGAGCAATCCATCCTTCAGTCGTCCGGCAATCTCATAGGCATGGCCCCCGCCGCCGACGGTGGCATCGAGATAAACTCCATCAGCTCTGATGTCGAGAAGATCCAGGACCTCTTGGAGCAGGACCGGCTTGTGAATCAATTTCTAGCCAAAGATTGAGCTGAACACGATCTTCCAATAGCTAACCGCTCCCCCGATGAATTGGCCGATCTCTTGCGGGTCGGTGGACGGGGTCTTGATACTGCCATCGATCAGGGGTAGCCCGAAGAAGATCGCTAGAAGAACGATGAACAAAACCAACAGTGAGCCTTTCATCTCTTCCTCCTTGCCTGTCGCACTTCCAGGGCTTGGGCCACTCGCTTGCAGGCTTCCTCCACAGTGGAATCCGCCAGCTCGCCCAATTTGCGAGCGGCCTGGCCGAGCCGCTCTCGATAATCCTCCCTATTCTCCCATAGACTCTCCAAGGCTTCAAGAAGCCCTTCCTCGGTAACCTCGGTGGCCTTCAACAGAGGGATCTCCATCTCAGCCGTCCGTTCGACTAGGTGAACGAACTCATCGACCTTGGGATCATAGCTTAGACCGACGAAGGGGATCCCGATGATGAGGGAGAACACGAGCGCATGGAGTCGCCCCCCGAGCATCAATTTCGCCTCAGCGAGCACCTGGAGAGCCTCGAGGACCTTCAACCCTGCCAGATCGAGCGCCAAGCTCTCCTCGGCCATCGCCGCGCGGACCGCTTCGGTCAGGGCGAGATCATGCTCGGGATGGAGAGGGATGAAGGCCGGGCGGAGGCCGAGTTGGACGCAGACCCGATCCAAAGCCCTCGCTACCTCGGTGATAAATCTGGTCCGGTTCCCTCCGGGGAGCTCCCGGAGGGAGACGGCCAGAAGATCGCGTTGTTCCACCGGCCGTTGCACCAACCGCAGGCTGAGCGCCAGGTCGTAGCCGCGGGCAAGCTGACCGCGGTCCACCCCCCAACTGTTGAGCAGTTCCCGGCTTTGCTCATCGCGGACTACGACGTACTCTGCACGCTTGAGCCTCCTCGCGGCCATCCGTTGCAAGGGGCGGCTGCGCAGCGGGCCGATTCCCTGGCCCAGGAGAAAGACGGGAACCCGTCTCATCTGGGCTAGCCGGATCAACCAGAGATAGTAGAGCGCCGAGCGGAAGCTGGTGGCATCTTGGAGCAGCCCCCCGCCGCCGAGGAGAAACAGCCTCGCCCATTTCAGCTCCCGCCATATCTTAAAAAAATTCCAGCGATCGATTGCCTCCGTCCCGTATTCCGCCGTGGTCCGCTCCGGGTCCCGGGAGAGGACCACCGGCTTCACCTCGGGGAGGCGCTCTCCCAACTTCTCCAGCAAAGCGAGGAGGAGCGCCTCGTCGCCGACGTTTCCGAACCCGTAATACCCCGCGATCAGGACCCGCTGCGCTGCCATAGGCGCTCACCCCGGCGAACTAACCAGAGGATAGCCAGCCCCACTGCCAACCCCAGGATCAGCCCGTTGGCCGTTCGCAGGAGGGAGAGGAGAAGCGGGGTATGGAGATGGGCGAAGCTATTGATGATCGAGACCGGGCCGACCATGCCCAGGGCCAGAAATATGATCCGATAGTGGCCGAGCCGCTCTCCATAGGCTCCCCACAGCAGCAGCAGCGGATGGCCGATCAAAAACTCCTTGAACCGGGGCCGAGCGTAGAGCAGGCCCTCCAGGGCCTCCCTTACCCGCCTCTCCAGCCCGGGGACAGCAGAGAAATTATCGCTGCGCAAAAGGACCACTAGGATGGCCGCCGCGCCGAGCAAAAGCAGCAGGAGCTCCCCGAAGGTCGGCCGCCGGGAGAGAAAGGCCCGCAGCTTGGAGAATCCGTGGCGGGCGAAGTGGAGCAGAAGGACGAGCAGGATCGGCAGAACGAGCGCGGCCTTCACCCCGCGGAATTGCTCCAACTTCAGGAGGAACTCCCACCGGCTCAGCACCCCCCCGACCCAAAGGCCGGTGAGGAGAGCGGCGGCGGAGAAAGCAAGAACTACGGCGAGCCCCTGGCCTGTCGAGCCCCCCCGCCGTTCAAAGGCGGGCGCGAGGAGCAGATAGGNNGGAGAAGATAGGCGGCAACAGGAGAGAGAACTGCCGTCCCGCAAGCGGCGATCAACTTGAACGGTCCTGAGGCGGTATAGAGCCCGGTGATGATCACGATTATTCCCAGTAGCAATAACGCCAAGTTGAAAGATAATTTAAGATTCCAGACCCTGTTCAAGGCCAAAAGCACCAGGCTTAGGGGGCCGAGGAGGATCAGGATCAATGCCGGCCTTGTCACGCCGAACTCCGGCGGCGCCTTCGGGATTCCCAATCTGAAACCATCTTCCTGCAGCAGGGAGGTCANNGAGGGAGGCCTCAAAGGGGTGGACCAAGACTAGTCTGATGTTCCGCTCCCGGACCGCCCGGCGGAAGCGGGCAAGAGCCCCTTCCGCGCTCATTTTCTCCAGCTCTTCCGGTTCGATCGTGTGGGCGCGGATGAACCTCTTGAGGCCGCGCTGGAGGAGTAAAGCAGCTTCCTGCCCGGAGTTGAACTCCACCATTCCCACCAGCACCGCAGCGTCCCGTAGAGCTTGCTCGATCTCCCTAAGCTGACCGGACGCGTAGTCCCCCCTTCCCTCATTCTGGAAGACGATCAACCTCGGCTCGAGCTGAGCCAGCTTGGCTAAATAGTCCTTCAAATCCCCTTCCGCATAGCGATAGAGGTTGTTAAGCAGCAAGAGGGGTTCTATCCTCAGCTCGCGCAGCTCCTCCACCCGAGCTCTGTCCAGTTCGACCGGGTCCAGGGCGATTGCCGCTACCCCCTGGCGGGCCAACTCCACCAACTCCTCCTCAGTCGCTCCCCGCTCGACCAGCTCCTGGTAGTCCACGGCGACGGCCACCGTCCGGTAATGCTCCTCCCAGGCGATGCGCTCGACCGCGACATGAATCGTGGCCCCAAGCGAGATGATAAGCAGCCCGATCAGGAAGACCTGGAAAAGCTTCATTTGATCCCTTCCGCCGATCTAATTAGTCAAATATAGCACCGCCGCGCGATGCGGACAAGGCTATTGGCGTGGTCCAACCCGTCCGCGGTTCGGGGGTCATCCCTCAACGGGAGGGAGTTCTTGGCCCGCCTTGACAGCGGTCCTCCTCCCCCGTTAGGGCGTCCCCTAGACTGATGGTGAGCTTATTCGGGGAGGTCAGGGGATGAAGAGAGTGACATGCTTTGCAGTTCTTCTGCTTTTGTTGGCCGTTTCAAACGGTGTCGCGCTGGCCCAGCCGCAGAACCTCTCCCAGGGAAGGGGCCTGGGAATCGGTTTACAAGCCCCCTGCGCGTTCAGCATCCGCTATTGGGCGACGGATACTCTCGGTTCGGAGGGGAATTTCTTCCTTATTGACGAGGAGGTCTGCCTCGCAGGGAAGCTCCTCCTGCGTCTCGGCGACACGACCAACTTCGACTTTTACGCGGCTCTGGGTGGGTGGTATCTCAGCTCGCCCCATGAGAGCGTGGCTCGGTTGTTCGGCTTGGCGGGGATGGAGCTTAGCATCTCGCCAAACCTAGCGCTCAATCTGGAGTTCGGCGAATGGCTCGATCTTGAGGGGCAATTCGACATAATAATCGGTGCCGGGCTCCACTTCTACTTTCTCCGGGGCGGGGAGTGACGTGATCACCTTACCTGGGGAAGAAGTTCATCCCGCTCGTCAACGATGGTCCTTCGCTGGACCGCGGGATGGGCTTAGACTGATAGCAATAGTTTAGCTTGCAAGTTTAGGAGGTTGTCCATGAAAAAGGTCCTGTTTTTGCTTGCACTAGCTCTCATTTTTGTCCTGACCTTACCTGCCTTAGGATCGGCTCAGGAGGATTACTCGGCGGGCCGACTTTTTGGCATCGGAGCTCAGGCGACGTTCCCCATGCGCGGCCCGGCCGATGTGGAGTGGCCCAACATGTTCCCCGCTACAGGGCTCTCCACCAGGCTGTGGATGGCTGATCTTTTCGGGATCGACGTCGATTTCTGGGTCTTCCCCGGATTCCCCTCTTTTGCCTTCCGCTCCTTATTCAAGATCTTCAACACCACCATCGTCGATATCTACACCGGACTGGGGATGGCCTTCTTCGACGGAGCGACTCCATTTCAGCTTGCTAGTGGCCTAGAGATCTCGATCTCGCCTAGCTTGGCGCTCAACACCGAGGTCGGGGTCTTCGGCTTTGGGGCGACGGACGGCGGAGTGACTGCGGGACTGGGAGCACACTTCTACTTCTGAACGAGGGTTCTCTGAGCTAGGGCGGGATTCCTGCTCTTCAATTCCCATCTGACTCTTATTCTCCGTCAGGTTGCCTGCCGCCGGGGAGCCCTGTTTATTATTGACAGGAGCTGCCGGTAAGTGTATCGTTTGACGATGGTGAGAGGGATGAGAGGGGAGGCGGCGTTGTCGCGCTGCCCGCGGTGTAATGGATTAAGACTCAGACTGCGAAGCGAGGTCCTGGCCTGCTATGATGCACGAATCATCGAAGGGAAGATCAGCTGGCAGAGTAATCGGCTCGTCTTGGTCAATCCCGACCGGGTCAACCCGCAGGCGAGGATTGTCTGTCTTGACTGTTTGGCCTCCTTCGAGGACTTCGAGGTTCTCGAGGATGGGACGGTGATCTTAGAGCATCGAGGGGGGTGAGAGAGGATGCGCGCGAGATGGGTTGTCCTGATAAGCCTCTTTCTACTGGGAGGGCTCCTGGCGCTGGCCCAGGGCGGGCCGAGCCCCGCTGACCTGGAGGGGATACTGAAAGAGACCGGCGCCGAGGAGGCGATCGAGGATCTGGGCAGAGTGCTGGTCGGCTGGGAAGCTATCGATCAGCAGGTCCTCGCCCTGGGAGTGGCCTTGGAGGTCGCGGCGGAGCTTCCGGAGTATCAGGGGCTGGAAGTCGCGGACTGGTTTGAGGAGAACATGGACCGCGAGCTCTCCAAGGCTGAGCTCAACTGGATCGGTCTGGTGAAGACGGGCCTTAGAAATGGCCATCCCGAGGTTTATGACTCGCTCAAACAGGCCTTGGTCAATCTGGCCACGGAGCCGGTGGAACAGCCCACTCAGCAGCCCGAGACCCAGCAGGGAGAGGATCTTGGTGAGGTGATCGCCCTGCTCCAGGGGTTCAGCGAGCGGCTGACCGAGCTGGAAGACCGGGTAGCGGGCCTCGCGCAAGGGCAGGAGCAAGGGATGGCCACTACCGAAGAGCTGGCCACCATCAAGCAGGAGATGGAAGTTCTCCGGGAGGGGCTGCCCGATCAAGCGCTGCTCGCCGAACTTTCTGATGCCCTGCCGCAGATCGCGAACCTGGAGAGCGAGGTAAACCGCTTGAATGGCTCGGTGGCTTGGCAGCGCGGGCTGACCATCTTCCTGATCGTTCTAGTAATCTTGCTGTTGGTCTGGCTCATTTTGCTCCGCTTGCGCGAAATCTCCCGGACGGCCTAGGGCTCAAGGGAGGTCATGGAAGACCTCGAGCACATCGAGCTCGATGACCTGAGCCGGCACGCTCAGGACCCCCACTAGGTTGGGGCTGGTCCGGCCCTCGTCGCCGGAGATGAGTTCCTTTACATAAAGCCCGCCCTCGCACCGCACCTCGATGAGCGCTTCGCGTTCATCGAGAAGCGCTCCCTCAATCTGGTGAACCCGCCTTGTTCGAACCCGGTCCGCCCGGCGGTGGGCCACCCTTCGGGGGGTCCGCTGCTCGATCGGTCCGGCCAGGCTCCGTAGGGCCCCCTGGAGCTGCTCCGCGGTTAGGGGACGCTCGAACCTGACCCTGGCCCGATAGCGCTTCCCTGAGGGGGAGGCTTTCAATCGTTCCACCATCGCCCGCTCGCAAAACTCCAGACCTTGTACCTCGACCTTCCCCACTGCTCTGCGATTAATCTCCTCTTCCAGTGCCCCAAAGTCCAGGCTGCGGGCCCGGGGCTCGCGGATCTCCACGACGAACGGCCTTCCCCCGCCGAGCATTCGGGCATCGATGTCCTCCCTTCCGGAGCCGTGGAAGAGGGAAGACCGGCCCCGCGCCGCCTGGCAGATCACCGGTGAGACCAGCTCCTCCACGCTCTGGGGATATTGCTTCCCGGTGAGGTTGCATTCCCGGCAGCCGGCCCCCCGACAGGTCCGGCAGGGCCAGTGGGTCTGGGGGATTCCCCGGACCAGCTTCCGGTAGCGGCCAAGAACAAACAGCGGCGTAATGTTGAGCTCCACGCGATCCCAAACGAGATCGAGCAGAACGGCCACCTCCGGTCTGCGGAGATCGACCTCGGCTTCAAGCCCCCGATCTTGGAAGGCCGCCTCCAGGCGCTTGCCCACCTCGCGGTTCAGGTCGTGCTTCAGAGAGCCCGCATGTTCCAGCCCGTATTCTTTCTGAAGTTCCCTCTCCTGCTCCTTGAGGAACTCCGGCAGGTGGCTCCCCACGACAAAGGTCTTAAACTCCACCGCCGCAAGCCGGGCCAGTGCCCGCTTCGCCCATTGATCGCTTCGTGGGAGGTTTCCGAGGCAGAGCTGGCAGAAGCCTGGCTCCTCATCGGGCCGATCATCTTCGAGGCTCAGCAGCACGCGGATCGCCCGGCCGCGGTCGCCATTGCTCAAGCCGTGCCCCAGCTTGGCGAATTGTCGCCCCAGACACCAGTCGCAGAGCTCCCGCCCTTGGAGGATCTCCCGGGCCTGCTCCAGAATCTCAGACATCTTGCCCCATTATAGCCCAGGCCGCCGAGGTCCGCACCCCGGGAGGAGAAGTTTGCGAGAGGAGCGACGGGCGTAGTCTCGGTTACATTGAGGTCTTGTCTCAACCAATATAATTGCGACTGGGATGGTCTTGGAGAGGTTCCTCTGGACGGCGGCCTTACTCCTTGTGGCCGCTTGCTCTTTTCTCCTGTTTACCGGGCTCGAGGGCGGGGAGCTGACCGCTCCTTCTCCAACCGCTCTGGCGGAGCCCCATCGACAGGTGGAGGATCAGCGGGGGATCTACCTCACCTCACATACCCTGGGCAAGCTGGACCGCGAAGGAGGGCTAGAGCAACTGCTCGACAGGATGAAAGCGGTCGGGCTGAACGCGGTGGTGATCAACGTAAAAAACATGCACGGCGAGGTGACCTACGATACCGATTTACCTCTAGCTCAAGAGGTCGGGGCAGTTAATGCCAGGCTCGATCTGCCGCATTTGCTCTCCCTGTTTGAGTGTCGAGGCATCTATACCATTGCCAGGCAGGTCGTCTTCTACGATCCCATTTGGGCTGAGTACTTTGGGAGCCCGCTTGCGCCCTGGGCTTCGCCGAGCGACGCCCGCGTCGTTAAATATAACCTAGCCCTAGCTAGAGAGGTCCTCTCGCTGGGGTTCGACGAACTGCAGTTTGACTATGTCCGGTTCCCCGACGACGGGAATCTGGGCCGGAATTACGAGGATAGATACGAGGCGATAAAAGGATTCCTCAAGCTGGCCCGGGAGCGGTTAGCTGGAAGAATTTCCATCGACGTCTTCGGCCGGACGCTGTGGGAGTGGAACAAAAGGAGGATCGACCCGATCGGCCAAGAACTGGAGGAGCTAGCGCCTCATGTGAGCTGGATCAGCCCGATGGTCTATCCCTCCCACTTCGAGCGGAGTCTGCGCGAAAAACCTTATGAAGCAGTGAGGCGTTCGTTGAACAATGGACTAGAGCGCGGATTGCGGCTGCGCCCATTTTTGCAGGCATTCGAGCTCGCCATCCCCTCTGGGATGAGCTACCACGACTACATCCGCGCTCAGCTCCGCGCCGTACGGGAGTTGGGGATCAGGGGCTACCTCTTTTGGAATCCCCGCTCCGATTATGAGGAGCTGTTCCTCGCCCTCAAGGAGCACCCCTGATTTCCGCTTTAAATGGCCCTGATCGATCTGGTAGACATTTATGGAGTTTAAGGAACCCGGTTTTCTAGACGAACTCCTCGACGTATTGGTCCGGAACACCATCGCCAGGCCCGTTTACAAGCGCTACATCAATGGCCGAGGCTGGATTGGAGGGGATTGAGTGGGTAAAACGACGTGTTCCAGCATTGCTGAGGCCTACCCTGCCTCTATCCAGTTGATTACCGCGCGGGCAAGTCCATCCCTGCATTCACTGAAGGAGTGGTCATCTTGGAATGCCACAATCTTTGCTTTCTGAGCGCCTTCCGCGACCAGTGCACGATACACTGGCAGGATGTGATGTTCAATGGTCACGTTTAGATCATTCCAGCCACCGATAAGAAGAACATAGCGCTCTGCAAGAGCCGGGGCGACCATCCTCAGATCATAGGGGTCAGGATCCTGCAATAGCTCACGAATGACTTCCTTGCCTTCGAACCGCACAGGCCCCTGAGGATGCCGAAGTGACTCAAACATGGTATCTATCGTCTTGGCGAAGGTAGGATTTCGAGCGTATTCCCGGGCAAACTCACCATGATCGGTTCCCGCGATTGAGAAAATCCGCTCGATGTCCGGGTCGCCTGCTGCGTAGGCAAGCGCCATACCACCACCATAGCTCCAGCCGCCCAGAATCAAGCTGTTTAGGTCGATTCTGAACTCTCCGCTGACCTCAGGTTGGCGAAGATAGTCAAGAGCGGCCTCGATGTCCAAAAGCGTATTCGCCAACGTGTAGCGCCCGCCGCTTCGATGAGTGCCTCGATAGTTGAAGGTGAGTGCATTGATACCCCTCTGCGACATACGATGACCCAGCCCCAGTACGTCTTCTTCATTTCCAGGAAAACCGGGCAAGATGATCGCTGTCGGGAATGGAGGCTCGCCTTCGGCAAGGTAGAACTTGCCCTGAATTCTGCTTCCTGCGCTAGTGAATTCAATTGGTACTATCATCGGCAAGGCCTCCTCCGGCGGTCATTCGATGCTGAAAACTCCCACATGCCGTTCTAACTATGATTAGTTTACAACCATGTACTGTACTAGCATAGAGTTCTGGGCTTGGTCAACCGTACCCTGCCCCTTCCTTAGCTTTAGTCAATCTTCTGGCGGATCGCGCCTAGGTGATACCCAACGTGCGCAAGAGCGCCGATGGCTTCCCCCATGGCCTCTACGCTGGAGGGGGAGTGTGTTTGGATCGCCTGGCGAAGATCCTCGTACGCGCGGCGTAGCTCCTCCAGCATCCGCGACCAGGCCGCGTCGTCCACCGCCCTGACGCGCCAGCTTTCCTGCCAGTTCCGCGGGTCCCGATCACCCCTGATCCAGGCCGAGGAGGCGGCTAGACCGAACAAGATGTGATTTACGTGGGCCGCTATCGTAGTCCCGCCCCACGAGCGCGATGCTTCGGCAGCGCTCAGTGTGGCAAGCGTTCCGAGCAGGCCTGCATCTGGACTGTTGTCGGTGAAGTAGCTCCAAGCCTCCGGCGGTCCCGCAAAGGCCTCATCAAGGACACCCAGCAGTTGCTCGATCACTGCATCCATGGAGATTTCCCCCATAGCGACCTCCCTTCTCGCCTAACGCGGACCCGCAGCGCCCGATCATTAGACCCTCCTCTTCCGCATGGGCCAGTAGACCACGAACAGGGCAGCCGGCCCGGCGAACAATATCGGGACAAACCAGCCGCGTCCCTGCCTCTCGATGCCTGACCAGACCAGAAAAGCCGCTCCATAGCCCCGACTGACCATCCCGCCTAGCAGAGGCCAGCGCCAGGCGAGCACGTGGCCCACGCCCACTATATCGACCCGCTCGATGCCATTTCAAAAAAGGAGTACCGAGTTTCTCACCGTTCTCACGAGCCGGAGGGGGCAAGCAGGCTTAGGCCTTGCGATCCAACGCTTCCTGGTTACGGGGCCTCTGGCTGACCGTGGCCAGGCTGGCCTGAGCCGTCGGCCAGTTATCTAAGAAAATTGGGGGGCTGCTGGCCGACTTGACCCGGTTATGCCGCTCGTGCAACCATGCCGATAAGGGGCGCAAGGGAATGGCAAACCAATCTCTGTCGTCGGTGAAGGCAGGTTATGCCCCAGCTTTGAGCTATCGAAGGGGACCGCAGGGGCTGGGGTTTGGGTTGAAGGGGCGCTTGATCGAAGGCTGACAATGGGTATGACTGCGAAGATGGAGATACCGACGGTAACGACTGCTCGCCTGATTCTCCGCCCGTTGACCGAGGCGGATACCCAGACCTTGCATTGCATTCTCGGTGAGAGAGGCGTTCTTCGTTACTTTCCCCATCCAGATCCCCCGCCGCGGGACAAGGTCCGGAAGTTCATCTTGGGCCAACTCGGACATTGGGAAGACCACGGATATGGCTGGTGGGCGGTCCAGCCGCGCTCAACAAAGGAGCTGATCGGTTGGAGCGGCCTACAGTTCTTGCCGGAAACAGCGGAGACTGAAGTGGGGTTTCTATTGAGCAGAAGGTACTGGGGGAAGGGGTTAGCGACTGAAGCGGCCCGAGCTTCTCTGCGGTACGGCTTTGAGGAGCTTGGACTGGGGAGCATCGTGGCCATCGTCCATCCGGAAAACAGGGCTTCCCGACGGGTGATCGAGAAGTTGGGGATGTCGTTTGTCGATCAGGCTCAGTATTTTGGAATGGACTGCTATCGCTACTCGATGGGACGATCGTCTTTCCGCACAAAGGCGAAGACCGCTGAGATCGCTTGGCCGGAAGGTTATGCTCAAAAACAGGACTTCCTTGAGCGGGGAAAGGGAGGTCGGCCATACTGATTCTAGGGGGAGAGGCCAGAAAGGAGGGAAGATGAATAAAGATGGGACCGTTCAAGCGATTTGGGATCAATTCCACCGCGCGCTTGGGATGTTCCGGGAGGCTGTGCAGGCTTTCCCCGGAGAGGAATGGCGGAAAGGAGATATCGACTACCTTCGCCCAGCGGGGCTTGCCTATCACGTCCTGGAAACGATCGATTTCTACAGCGGCGATCGGCCCGGGGAGGAATTCCCCTGGGGCGGTCGGTTCGGCGTGGGGTGGGAGGAGAGCCGCTCCGAGCGCCTGCCCTCCCAGGAACAGGTGCTGGCCTACCTTGACGAGATGGAGGCGAAACTGGAGGATTGGTTTGAGAAGAGCGACTTGTTGTCGGGGGAGGCGACCTTCCCCTGGACCGGAGAGACTATGCTCGGACGAGCCGCATATATGTTGCGCCACACCCAACACCACGTGGCGGAGCTAGGCCTCGAGCTGAAGCGGCGGGGCTGCTCCCGTCCTGAATGGCGGTAGGCGCCCATCTACGGGGTCAGATCTTTACTTTTGACGTTCTCCACTCTCTCGAATGAGGTATCGAGGGTTTGGAGGCGCGTCCTGCAATCCAACACCGGCATCCAGTCATGTTCAGCGGTTCGCTGACTGAGCGTAACGTGTGTTACTATCCCCATGAAGGGTGGTCGTATGACTGAAACTGCCGAGCTCGGACAGGCTGTAGAGGAGCTGACCTTGCTCCTGATTTACCTAACCTCGTGGGAAGAAGAGCTGGCACCAGGGTTGCCCAAGCTGCGGCGGTCCTGGAAGACCTTCCGGTTTGAGATCCTGGACACCCTGGCAGAGCAGGGGTATCTCAGGACAAGTTATCGGGCGAAGTCGGCTTCCGCTGCCGACCCTAAGAGCCACACCCCCCTAAAACCATACTAGCCGATGAAGGCCTGCCGTCACATCTTAAAGCCAGATGATAGATCCCAAAGCTACTTGACTCGCTGGTTTCCTTGCGTTATGATATATCGAAGCAAGTATTATGTCCGCAGTAGAGTAACAGAAGGAACGGGCTCTGTAACGGTTCTTTTTGAGGATATCGAGCTAAGGGATGATAGAATATGGATAATGAGAGACCACAATCGATATCGAAATACAAGGAATGGTTAAGGGAGGAGCATGATGTTGAAATTTCAGACACACATGAGACACATTATAACTCTGTAACCAGTGTTATCAAACGTGATTTTGAGAACTCGCCTTTCTGGACAAGACTTGTAGATAAACTGAGGGATTTCAACGCTGAATACCTGACTACCTAAGGATATGATTTGCTGGTGCGATCTGCGTCCCCCAAACTCTGCGTGAAGCCGTTCGATTCATTCTTCTCGAAAACTTTTCGCAAGAATGTCTCAGAGAACGAACTCTGGCCAGATCCACCAGAAGGTGGCTGGATTCTCCCCTCTAATTGGTATACTAGGATCTCTGACATCATAAGGACCTTGTTCACGGTCCGGTATTTGGACGGTGTCGAATTCCTGACTGCCAAGATTGAGTCACTGTGCTGTGGCCACGGTCTTCCTTGCCAGTACCACCATGAGGCGAGGGAAGAGGGGTATTACGCGGTGCATCTATATACCAAGCAGGAGTTCGAGGTTCCAAGACGCGACTGGGATACAGAGAGGATCGATGTATGGATCGAAATTCAAATAACGAGCCAACTGCAAGAACTTATTCGCAGACTCCTGCATCGTTACTATGAGAAGAGAAGACTCTTAGCAGTTCGAAAAGATTTGAAATGGCAGTGGGATTACACAAGTGACGAATTTTGCACAAACTATTTGGGACATATCCTGCACTACGTTGAAGGAATGATCATGACAATCAGAGAAAAGCAAAAGGAGGAATGAGCATGAAGGAAGAGTTCTCTGCCTATCTGGAGTCTATCGGTATTGCGAAACCGCTCCAGGAAAGAATTGAACAGATCTATGAGTTTTACAGCGAGTTCTGTCCTGAGGAGATCACACGCCTATTCGTGACCGACTACATAAAGGATGATGGCTCAAGGGAGTATGAGAATCTATGGTTTTTCACGCCTAGCTTCTGTATGGAAGCGAAGCAATTCATTCTGAAAAATAGTTTCGATATGGACGCAATTAGCAAAAGAATACTCAATTGGGAAGTCCAAAGCCGAGACTACGATTTTCACCAAGCGGGGGAGAACTCTAGGCTTTCTCTAATTTTCCACTTATCTGATAGGAGGGCCTGTCAGTTTAAGGCGTCAAAAGAGAATTGCGACTATCTCAAAGTGCTGCTGCAGGAATGTGTTATACCCAACATGAGGGATTGAATTACGGCTTGGACAACAGCGGAGGGATCTGGGGGTCGGATCTGGGAGCTCGGAGCTTCACTTTTGACATTCTCTCCTCTCTCGCATAAGCTGCCGCGCCATTGGAGACGTGTTCGAGGCAAGGGGTTGTAGCGTAAATCCTGGCCTCTGATTGCGTCACCTTACCTCGCTTTACAATGCAACTGGCCGATAAATAATGTCAAGAGGCAAGCTCTGAGCCCTCAGAGCCTGCGGGATTTCTCCCCTCGTAGAAAGGATGCCTGGAGGTAAAAAAGGCCGCGCTGAAGCCATTGCAGATGGATGACAAGCGCGCGGAGAAAAGCTCTCGGGAAATACGGTAAGCTGCTCGCTTGACAGGGCTCGCCGCTCAGTATATAATATTATCAGCAAAAGGCCTTACAGGGGAGTAGCAAGCTGAAAAGACGGCGATGGGATTCGTACAACTCAGGAACCGCTAGACGCAACGACATGAAGATAACGACGATCTATAACCAAGCCCTAACTGGCGTCAGGGGTTCAGTGTGCATTGTGTCGAATATCAAAAGGCAAGCTGTGCCTCCCTCACTGCAAAGTGTTTCTTTGAGGGCGAAATTATTATGAATTATTAGTCTAAAGGAGTTAAAAATGGCTAAAGAAAAGGGAAAGAAGATTTGGTTGGTAATGTTGATTCTGTCGGTTCTTTTCATCGGTTGGACCATATTCACCNNAACCAGTGGGCGGGTTCCTCATTCGAAGTAGGAAGTATTGAGGAAAGAGCCCTCGGATTCATGAACATGGCAATGGTAAAGCCTTTATGGGAAGAACTCTGGATCGGTATATTCGGGATATTTTTCGCTCTGGGTCTTAAACGGAAGATGAAATATGCCTGGACGCTGGGTATCCTTTGGAGTGCCATGATGCTGGCAAATGGAATAGTCCAAGGGTCCTACGAGCTGTTTATCCTCAACTGGTCAATGGCATGCCCACAAACCTACATATTCTTAGTATTGGGCATAATTGCTTTGGTCAGTCTCTTGATGGTAAGAAAGGGATTCTCCTTGGATGAAACATAGGAACTAAAACTGCATAAATTACCGGAATAGTAGATTGAATTTCCCGTAAGGAGTGGATCGAGCAGAAATCGTAAATCAAGGAGCCAATATGAAAGCGATTGTATGCACAAAATATGGACCACCAGAAGTTCTTCAGCTCAAAGAGGTGGAAAAANNNATTTGGCACCCGATTGGACTAATGATGGGACTGGTGTTAGGTTTTAAAAGACCGAGAAATCCCATACTGGGGATGGTGTTAGCTGGAGAGGTTGAATCTGTAGGCAAAGATGTAAAATCATTTAAAAAAGATGACCAAGTTTATGCATGGACCGTCAAGTCCCCCATTCAAATACGATTTGGTACCTATGCCGAGTATAAATGCTTGCCGGAAAACAGCGTGATAGCATTAAAACCATTTAATGTAAGC
>JABAHQ010010399.1_pt1 | contig 20465 bp, 22 predicted proteins | sample 7062091 | NCBI WGS metagenome assembly JABAHQ01 (sample SAMN14534359, study PRJNA622989) | marine sediment metagenome | biome: marine biome [ENVO:00000428]; feature: marine pelagic biome [ENVO:01000023]; material: deep marine sediment [ENVO:00002113] | place: India: Gulf of Kutch | collected...
TGCTCGTGGTCGGCGTGCAGGATCAGGAGCTGGTTGAGGACCGTCACCAGGTCCTCGTCCACCTCGTAGGGCGCGGTGGGCAGAGCGAACATCATGTACAGGAGGTTCGCGCAGTAGGAGAGGTGGCTCTGGGGATAGATGAAGGGCTGACCGTCCAGCTTCTTGTAGGCGAAGGCCGCGATGGTCCTCAGCTTGGACAGCAGCCGGACAATGGTGCGGTCGCGCTCCTCCAGGTTGAGGGCGTCCTGGGTCTCGGGATGGAATGTGGACAGCGAGTTCACCATGGCGGACAGGATGGCCATGGGATGCGCGGTCATGGGGTAGCCGTCGTAGAAGCGCTTCATGTCCTCGTGGAGCAGGGCGTGCTCGGCGAGCGCTCCGGAGAAGTCGTCATACCGCTCCTTTATGGGCAGCTGGCCGTATATGAGGAGATAAGCGGTCTCCACGAAGCTGGCGTTCTCGGCGAGCTCCTCGATGGGATAGCCCCGGTAGCGAAGGATTCCCTGCTCGCCGTCCAGATAAGTGATAGCGCTGGCGGTGGCGGCGGTGTTGGCGAAGGCGGGATCGTAGGTCACCAGCCCGCTCTCGTTGCGCAAACCAGTGATGTCCACTCCCTGCTCGCCCTCCGTCCCCTCCAGGACATCCATGCTCACCTGGCCCTGATCGAAGCTGAGCCCGGCTGCGCCACCATAACGGCGGATGGACTGGGACTCTTCCGTCATCGTGCGCTCCTTCGGGAGGAAATGGGGTATGGGGGCGCCAACGCCAGCGCGGCCCCCGCCCGGCATGCTGGGCGGGGGCCGGCTGGGAGCCCTCCGGCGGAAAGCCCGGACACCCAATTGTAACCCTCGATGTCGGAGGCGCCCAGCACCGGGGGCAGGGGCGGATCCTCTCCGGGCCGGTCTCCTAGAGACGGCCCCGGAGGGCATACCAGGCCAGGCCCAGGTACTCGTGGCAGGCGTTGCTGCTCGCTTGCAGGAAATCCGCCCTGGGAAGGAAATCCAGCAAGTTGTAGGGGCGGCCCCGGCTCTCGTGGAAATCCGTGGGAGCCGGGATGGGGGTCAGGCCGCCGGCGGCGAAGGTAGCCGCCGACCGGGGCATGTGCCAGGCGGTGGTGACCAGGATAACCCGGCTCCGCTCCCCAAGAAGGGGACGCAGATTGGGTACGTGCTCGGCGGTGTTTCGGGAGGCGGTCTCGGCGTGGATCCGATCGGGGGCGATCCCGAAATCCTCCACCAGGGCCCGGGCCATCAGCTGGCCTGCGGGGATGCCACCGCCGAGGGGTGCTCCCCCGGTGGTGAATACCGGCAGCCGATTGCCCCGAGCCAGGCGGGCAGCGTAGCGGACACGCTGCAGGGAGGAATCTCCCAGGGCGGATCCCGGGTACTCCGGGCTGTCCGGGATCCGGCCACCGCCGAGGACGATGATGGCCTCCGCTTTGGCCGGTACATCCTTCAAGGGGGGATAACGGCCCTCCAGCGGGGCCAGCAAGGCCTCGGCACCGGGCCGGATGCTCACCGCGTAGGTGACCGCCAGGACCAAGATACCGAGGATCCGGGCCGGTCGGGGGTAGCGGAGTCCGATCAGGAATACCGCCAGGGCAGCCAGAATCAGGATGGCGGGAGGCATAAGAAGGAGGCCAGCCGCCTTGGCAAGGACTAGCACCATCGCATACGCTTGGGCCGAGGGACGCCGTCGGGCGTCCGTGGATGCATGAGGAGACCGTGATGAGCTCCGAGGATGTCGATAACCCTGCCGCCTCCGCCCCTTCGTCCGGCGATGGGGGCTCCGGCAGCCGCGTGGAGTGGGTCCTGGATGAGACCCTTCGCAGCCGGCGTTTCGTGGCCGCAATGGTGGTTGGCCCCAACGGCTGGGCGGTGGCCAACCGGGGCTTCGAGCACCCCGACCGGATCACGGCGCTTGCGCCCGAGTCAATCCAGCTACTGGGTCGCCTGAAAGAGGCCTTTCCCTCTGGGGAGTCGCCGGCCGGACGGGACCCCGGGGAGGCTGCCTCTTTCGCTGGCTACGGCGAGCCGGGCCGGGAGGAGCGGCTTCCCGAGTACGCCGCGGTGAGCCTGGGACCTGAGCGGAAGCTCCTGTTCCGCCCCATCGAGGTCCAGGGCAAGCACATGACCCTGGTTCTCCTGACCAAGGGGCTGTCCACCAGCACGGACTCGGTGATCGAAGGGATCGGCCGGGCCGTGGTCACCTGCCTTGCCACCGACTGGTCGCGGGTACCCGAAAGCTAGTGTCCTGTCGCAGAAATTCGTTGCAATTTTGCGAGCCGAGAGGGCGGGCGGCGCGGCGTCGCCGGCCCTTGACGGGCAGGGAGCCCGCCTGCGGCCCGGCTCCTTGCGGCGCCCGCCCTCTCGGCTCGCAAAATTGCAACGAATTTCTGCGACAGGACACTAGCCCGGCAGGGAAGGCCGGCCCAGGCCGGATTGGCAGGTGCCGGGACGGGGGTATACAAAGAGGGTAGGTCCGGCAGCAAGGGGACACCCTCACTTGACCGAGCACTTCCTGCCCCGGGATCGATTCGGAGCCCTGTTCGAGGTCCTGCACGAAGCCGGATACCGGGTCTACGGGCCCCGGGTCCGGGACGGCAGCATCTTGATGGAGACGGTGAGCGGACCGGAAGAGCTCTGCTTCGGTCTCCGGGACCGTCAGGCCCCAGGCGAATACCGCCTGGAGGAAGGCCCCTCCCGCTTCTTCGCCTGGGCAAACGGACCCACTGCCCTGAAGCCCCTGACCTTTTCGCCCCGCGAGGTCCTGTGGCGCTCCTCGCGGGAGGCGGGGAGCCTGTGCTTCGAAGAGGCGGAGCCGGCGGCGGAGCCGGTGGCCGTTATCGGGGCGCGGGCCTGCGATCTGGCCGGCCTGGCCCTGCAGGACCGGCATTTCCTGGAGGGCGAGGCCGACCCCTTCTACCAAGCTCGCCGGGACCGGCTGCTGCTGGTGGCGGTGAGCTGCACCCACCCGGCGGACACCTGCTTCTGCGCCTCCACCGGGGACGGGCCCGGGGTCACCGGTGGCCACGATCTGGCGCTCTCGGAGCTGGACGAGGGCTTCCTGGTGGGGGCCGGCAGCGATGCCGGGACCGCCCTCCTGGAGCGCTTGGCCACGGAAACCGCTTCCCCCGAGCAAACCGCCCGGGCCGAGGCGGAGACCCGGGCGGCGGCGGAGGCCCAGCACCGGGAGCTGGCCGGCCAGGACCTGCGGGACTTTCTGTTCGCCCGGACCACCCACCCCCGCTGGGAGGAGGTGGCCGAGCGCTGCCTGTCCTGCGGCAACTGCACCAATGTCTGCCCCACCTGCTTCTGCCACAGCCTGGAGACCGTCCCGGATCTGGAGGGGCAGCGGGCGGAGCGGGTGCGCCAGTGGGATTCCTGCTTCACCAGCGGCCACAGCTATATCCACGGCATTGTGATCCGGGCCACCACCGCCAACCGCTACCGCCAGTGGCTGACCCACAAGCTGGCCAGCTGGCACGACCAGTTCGGCCGCAGCGGCTGCGTGGGCTGCGGCCGCTGCATCACCTGGTGCCCGGTCGGCATCGACATCACCGAGGAGATCGCCGCCATGGGGGATGACGGCCATGCTTAAGGGCGGCGCCCGCGTGCCGCAGGAAGCGGAAGTGGTGGAGCGCCGGGAGGAGAGCCGGGGGATCGTCACCCTGCTCCTGCGCTTCACCGATCCCGGGGTGCGGGCCGCCTATCGGCTCCGGCCCGGCCAGTTCAACATGCTGTACCTGTTCGGGATCGGGGAGGTGGCGATCTCGGTCAGCTCGGACCCCGCCGAGCCCGAGCTGGTGGGCCACACCGTTCGGGCAGTGGGACGGGCCACCCGCCCCCTCAGCCGGCTGAGCCCGGGGGACAGGATAGGGGTGCGGGGGCCCTTCGGGCGGGGCTGGCCCATGGACCGGGCCCGGGGGCGGGACGTCCTGGTAGTGACAGGGGGCCTCGGGTGCGCCCCCGTGGTCTCGGTGATCGAGTACATCATGGCCCGGCGCGACCGATTCGGACGGCTGACTATCCTCCAGGGGGTAAAGCATAGCGCCGATCTCATCTGGCGGGAGCGCTACGCGGCCTGGGCCGGTCAGCCCGACACGGAGGTGGCCCTGGCCGCCGACGTGGCAGGAGAGAACTGGCCCGGCCACGTGGGCCTGGTCACCGAGCTCTTCGACCAGGTGGAGCTGAGCCCCCGCGGGGCCACCAGCTTGATGTGCGGGCCCGAGCCCATGATGCGGGCGGCCGCGCGGGACCTTGTGAGCCGGGGGTTCCCGGCCGAGGACCTCTGGCTGTCCATGGAGCGCAACATGCACTGCGGCTACGGCCGCTGCGGCCACTGCCAGCTCGGTCCCTATTTCGTCTGCCGCGACGGGCCGGTCTTCCCCTACAGCGAGCTCCGGAAGCTGCTGGGGGTAAAGGGCCTGTGATCGCTTGCCCCCTCGCCGGACCGTACGGCCCAAAGGGCGGCAGAAACCGGGCCCGGATTTGGTGGGCGCACCCCATCCGGGTTAAGGTAGGGAGGAATTTCCAGGTCGGCCGCCCCGCCTCGGGGCCGGCGATCTGGCATTCTCCCATCTTCAGAAGGACGAAGACATGCAGGCTGCAGCCAACCGGGTCGTCACCATCGACTACACCCTCAAGGATGACGACGACCAGGTCATCGACACCTCCCAGGGCCGGGAGCCGCTGGCATTCATCCACGGTGTCGGCCAGATCATCCCGGGTCTGGAGAAGGCCCTGGAAGGCAAGCAGGCCGGCGAGGCCGTTGCCGTTTCCATTCCCCCCGAGGACGCCTATGGCGAGCGGGACGACTCCATGGTCCTGAACATCCCTCGCGAGCAGTTCGAGGGGGCCGAGCAGATCGAGCCCGGAATGCAGTTCCAGGCGGAGACCGACCAGGGCGTCCAGATCCTCACCGTCCTGGAGGCCGATGACCAGGAGGTCACGGTGGACGGCAACCATCCCCTGGCCGGGATGAACCTCAACTTCGAGGTCAGCGTGGTGGAGGTCCGCGACGCCACCCAGGACGAGCTGGACCACGGCCACGCGCACGGCCCCGGAGGCCATCAGCACGACTGAGTTCCGCTGGGCACCAGCATCTCCCGGGAGGCTCGGCGCTCCCATGGAGGTCGGTTTGGAGATCGCTACGGCCCGGGCCAATCCTTTTCCCGGCACCCGGGTCGAGGATCCCGCTTGAATCCGCTAGCCATTTCTCGCTCCCTTCAGACCCGCCTGCGGCGGGCCTCCCTGGCCCTGCTGCTGGGAGTGCTGCTGGGCCAGACCGGGCTGGTGGTCCATGCCGTGGACCATGCCTTGGGCGGCGGCAGGCCCGTTTGCGAGGTCTGCAACGTCAGCCAGACCACCGCCGATACCGCATCGGTGCCGGCGGTGGCGCGAGTGATCCACACTCCGGAGCCCACCCCCTTCCTCGCGGCCGTCCCCCCGGCTCCCCGGGCCCGGATCACGGCCGCCCGCGATCCCCCCGAAGCCCTTCGCTGACAGCCCTAATGGGCCGATAACCCCGCTAGCGGCGGGGGGCGGCCCGTGCCCTCCCGTTTCAGCGAAAGGGAAATCCCATGCCCATGCCTTTCTGGTGTTTGGCGGGCGGCGCCGTCGCCACCCTGTGCTGGACCGCGGCCCAGGCCGCCGTTGCCAGCTCCGCCGAGGTGACCTCCGGCACCCGGCTCAACCCGGAGATCTCGGTCATCCTGGAAGGCAATGCCTACTATGACGGCGAGGAAGGCGATGGCGACGATCTGATCGCCGGGGCCGCCGGCATCAACGAGCCCCACGACCACACGGCCGGCGACCATGCCGGCGAGGGCATCGGCTTCCGCCTCAAGCCCACCGAGATCGTCTTCTCCGCCAGCGTCGATCCCTATTTCGACGCCTATGCCCAGCTCGTGGTCACCCCGGGCGGTGAGGCGGACATGGAGGAGGCCTATCTCGCCACCCGCACCCTGCCCGCCGGGCTGCAGGTGAAGGCCGGGCGGCTCCTGTCCGGGATCGGCTACCACAATGAGAAGCATCGCCACCAGTGGGAGCTCATCGAGCAGCACCTGCCCTACCAGCACCTGCTCGGGGCCCACGGGCTGATGGACACCGGCGTCCAGCTCACCTTGACGCCGCTAACGCCCATCTACACCCGCTTCGGGGTGGAGGTCCTGCAGGGCAAGCAGGAGGTGGTCGGCCGCTTCGACGGCGAGGAGGTCCTCGCGGAGGCGGAGCTGGGCGACGCTCTGGTGGAGCGCTTCGGCGAGCCCGAAGCGGGGCCGCGCCTGTTCACCGCCTTCGCCAAGGCCGCGCCCAGCCTGGGCTACAGCCACGAGCTGCAGGCGGGACTGTTCGGTGTCCTGGCCACCGACCACCAGGAGCTGCACACCGAGCCCGCCGGCCACCTCCTCAGCGGCCAGTACTGGGTGGCGGGCACCGACTGGGTCTATGCCTACGACGCCCCCCACCAGTACGGCAAGGGCGATTTCAAGCTGAGCGCCGAGTACCTGTACGCGGTGAAGGATCTGGAAGTGGCCTTCCACGGCGGCAACCCCGCCGCCGAAGGCGATGACCGCACCTTCCGCGAGGACGGCTTCTACCTGCAGGGCCGCTACGGCTTCGCCGCCAACTGGCGGGCGGCCCTGCGCTACGACGCCGTCGGCGTGGGGATGAACGAGAAGGCCGTGGGTGCCACCGGCACGGCCGAATCCTGGGGCGCCTCGCACAGGATCTCCGCGGCGCTGACCTGGACCCCCACTCACTTCTCCCGCATCCAGGCCCAGTGGTCCCGATCCGATATCGCTACCGCCACCGGCCGGGAAGAGACCAGCCAGTACTTCCTGCGCCTGATCGCCAGCATGGGCCGGCACGGCGCCCACGACTTTTGAAGGGGGAGCTCCATGATTCGCCTGATCGCGCTCGCTGTCGGGCTGTTCACGGTCAGTCTGGCCCAGGCCGAGGTCCGGGTCAGCGCCACCACCACCTCCATGGCCGTGCTCGCCCGTACGGTGGGCGGCGATGCGGTGACCGTCACCACCCTGGCCCCGCCCGACCGGGATGTCCACTACCTGCAGGCCAAGCCCAGCATGCTGCACCGCTTGCGCCGGGCGGATCTGCTGGTGGCCATAGGTGCCGAGCTGGAGGTGGGCTGGCTGCCGGCGGCCCTGCGCCGAGCGGCCAATCCCCGCATCCGGCCGGGCAGAACCGGCTACTTCGAGGCCGCCGCCCAGGTTGAGCTGGCCGGCAGCTACCAGCGTGCCGACCGCTCCGGAGGGGACGTCCACCCCGCCGGCGACCCCCATGTGAGCCTGGATCCGGTGCGCATGGCGGCGTTGGCCGAGGCCCTGGCCGCCCGCTTGGGCGAGCTCGATCCCGGCCAGGCCGAGACCTTCCGGCAGGGGGCGGCGGATTTCCGGGCCAAGGTGGAGGAGTGCCTGCCCGCCTGGCAGGAGAAGGCGGCGGGCAGCCCCGGTGTGGTGGCCTTCCACAAGGACATCGATTACCTCATGCACCGGCTGGAGGTGCCGATCCACGGCTACCTCGAGCCCAAGCCGGGCATCCCGCCGTCGGCGGCTCATCTCAAGGGTCTGATCGCCAACCTTGAGCGCCGGGAGCCAGGGGTGATACTGCGTCACCCCTATCATCCGTGCCATCCGGTACGGAAGGTGGCCCGGGCGGTCGGCTGGCGCACGGCCTCCCTTCCCATGGATCCGCCCATCGGGGCCGGTGCGGAGGAGTACTTCGCCCTGATCGACGCCTATGTTGCCGCCCTTGAGGAGGGGCGGTGATGGACCGTACCGGAGGATGGGCCGAGCGGGAGGATCCGGCCGCGGCAGGGGCGCACCTGCTGCGGGCGCAGGGAGCCGTGGTGGGCTACGGGACCCCGGTGATGGGTCCCGTGTCGTTTACCCTTCAGCCCGGGGAGGTGCTGGGCCTGTGGGGACCCAACGGCGTGGGCAAGTCCACGCTGCTGAACGCCGTGGCCGGCAGGGCCCGCCTCCACGCTGGCCGGTTGGAGCAAACCCCGGGCCTGAGCCTGGCCTATCAGGGCCAGCGCCCGGTGAGGCTGCCCGAGATGCCCTTCCGCGGCCGGGAGTACCTGGCCTACCTGGACGCCAGCCACGCCGAGCCACCGGGGCGGCTGGAGGCCTGGCTGGACCGGCGCATCGATCGGCTGTCCGGCGGCCAGTTCCAGCTCCTCGCCGTCTGGGCTTGCCTGGCCGGCGGGGCCGGTCTGGTGCTGCTGGACGAGCCCTCCAACAACCTGGACCCGGACAGCCGGGAGCTGCTGGTCTCCCTCCTGCGCTCCCGGGAAGGCCACGGCGCGGTGCTCCTGGTCAGCCACGAGTGGGATTTCCTGGAGGCGGCCTGTGACCGGCGCCTGGAGGTGGCGGCGTGGACCCCCTGAGCGCGTTCACCGATCCGCTGTTCCGGCTGCCGCTGGCCGCCGGAGCCGTGGCCGCCGCCATCCTGCCCCTGCTGGGTGCGCTGCTTCGCCTGCGCGAGGAGTGGCTGGCCGCCCTGGGCCTGGCCCACATCGCAGCGGCGGGGTCCCTGGGGGGAATGGGGCTGGGACTGCCCGCATTGGCGGGCGGTCCGGCTGCGGCCGCCCTGGCGGCGGCTTTCAAGACCTTCACCTCGGCCCAGGGCAACACCGCCTACGCCGTCATGATCCTGCTGGGCTGGAGCGCCACCCTTGTCCTGGCGGCCAACACCCGCTTGGGGGAATCGCTGGCCCACGCCATGGTCGACGGCCAGCTTTATTTCGCCGGATGGGCGGAGATGGCCGGTTTGCTGCTGTTCGCGGGGGTGACCCTGGCCGCCCTTCCCTGGCTCATGCGCCGCCTGGTTCAAGCCCGCTTCTTCCCCGGGCACGACCGGGCCGGCCACGTCCCGGCGTGGCGCTGGCACCTCGCCTTCGACCTGCTGGTGGCCGCCGGCATGGCCCTTGGCACGGCCACCATAGGTCTGATGGGAGCCTTCGCCCTGGCCTTCCTGCCGCCCTGGGCCGCCTTCCGGGCGGCGCCGGGCTGGCGGGCGGCGCTGGGGGTCACCGCGGGGCTCGGTCTCGGGTCCTACCTTGTGGCCTTTGCGGCAGCCATGACTTGGGACCAGCCCTTCGGGCCGGTCCTGGTGGCGACGCTGCTCGCCCTCTCGGTCGGGATGGCCGTCTTCCGGCGGTGAGGGGCCGCTCCGGCGGAGGAAAAGGCGGAGCGGAAGGGTCAGCCCGTCAGGGCGACCCCCTTGACCTGGGCGAAAACCCTGGCCCCCGGGCGCAGCTCCAGGGCGTCCCGGGACTTGCGGGTGATCCGCGCGAGCAGGGGCCGGCCGCCGACGCTCAGGCGCACCATCACCTGCGCCTGGTCCTCCTCCTCCAGCTCCTCGATCCTGGCCGGCAGCACGTTGAGGATGGTGGTGCCCACCGGCGGCTGCAGGGTCAGGCTGACATCCCGGGCCCGCACCACCACCCGGACCCGCTCCCCCTGGCGCCGCTCCTGCCGGGGAACGGTGAGGCGGCCGCCGGAGAATTCCAGCAAGGTCAGGGCGTAGCCCTCGTCGTGGCCGGCCACGCGGGCGTCGATGACCGCCTCGGCCTCATCGCCGTGGGCCAGGGCCAGGTCCAGCCGGGTGAGCAGCTCGGGCAGGTCGCCGGCCCCGGCCACCCGGCCCTTCTCCAGGAGCACCCCTTCGTCGGCGAGCCGGGCCACCTCCGTCGGGTCGTGGCTGACGTAGACGATGGGGATCCCCCCCTCGTCCCGCAGCCGTTCGAGGTAGGGCAGGATCTCCGCCTTGGCGGGCCGGTCCAGGGCGGACAGGGGCTCGTCCAGGAGCAGCAGCCGCGGGCTGGTCAGCAGGGCCCGGCCGATGGCCACCCGCTGGCGCTCCCCGCCGGACAGGCCCTCGGTTCGCCGCTCCAGCAGCCGGCCCAGGCCCAGCAGCTCCACCACATCCCGCCATCGGAGACGCCGGTCCCCGGGGCGGATCCGCCGGTATCCGAAGGCCAGGTTGCCCCCCACCGAGCGGTGGGGGAACAGGGCCGCTTCCTGGAAGACATAGCCCACCGGGCGGCGATGGGGGGCCAGGAAGATGCCGCGGGCCTCGTCCTGCCAGGTAGCTCCTGCCACCTCCAGGAAGCCGCCGTGCGGGTGCTCCAGGCCGGCCAGGCAGCGCAGAAGAGTGGTCTTGCCGGAGCCCGAGGTCCCGATCACCGCCGCCAGCCCCCTTCCGGACAGATCCAGGTCCGCCTCCAGCCGGAAGCCGGGGCGCTCCAGTCGGAATCGGGCCATCAGGCTCATCCCGTCCCCATCCGGAAGCGGCGATTGGTGGCGAACACCGCCAGCAGCAGGAGGAAGGAAAAGGCCAGCAGGAGAGCCGACAGGGCGTGGGCCCGGCCGTAGGCCAGGCTCTCCACGTGGTCGTAGATGGCGATGGAGAGCACCTGGGTCCTGCCGGGGATGTTGCCGCCGATCATCAGGACCACGCCAAATTCCCCCAGAGTGTGGGCGAAGCCCAGGGTGCCGGCGGTGAGCAGGCCGCGCCGGCTCAGGGGCAGGGCAACGGTGAGGAAGCGGTCCACAGGCCCGGCGCGGAGGGTGGCCGCCGCCTCCAGGGGCAGTCGGCCCACCGCCTCGAAGCTGTTCTGCAGGGGCTGGACAGCGAAGGGCAGGGAATAGATCACCGAGCCCACCACCAGGCCCGGGAAGGTGAAGGCGAGGGGAGCCCCGCCCAGGGCGGTGAGCGCGCCACCAACGGGTCCCTTGGGCCCCAGGGCGATCAGCAGGTAGAACCCCAGCACCGTTGGCGGCAGCACCAGGGGCAGCGCCACCACGGCCTCCACCGCCGTCCGCAGGCGGGCCCGGGTTCGCGCCAGCCACCAGGCCAGCGGGGTGCCCAGCAGCAGGAGAATGACGGTGGTGAGCCCTGCCAGCTCCAGGGTCAGCAACAGGGCCCGCCAGTCCGCGCCGGTCATGGCGGGCCGGGCTCCCCGGCTTCGCCGGAGCCTGGCACCCCGTAGCCATAGGACCGGATCACCGCCCGGGCCGTCGGACCCTGCAGGAACTCCAGAAAGGCCCGGGCCGCGGGATTATCCCGCCCCCGCTCCAGGAGCACGGCCTGCTGGCGGAGGGGCTCATGGAGACGCTCCGGCACGAGCCAGCGGGAGCCGTTCTGGACTCGGTTCGGGCCGCTGATCTGGGACAGGGCAACGAAGCCCAGCTCGGCGTTGCCGCTGGCCACGAACTGGTAAGCCTGGGCGATGTTCTCCCCCCGTACCCGCCGCCCCTTCAGGGGGACCCACAGACCCAGGGCCTCCAGGGCCTGCTTGGCCGCCAGGCCGTAGGGGGCGGTGCGGGGGTTGGCGATGGCCAGGCGCCGGAAATTCCCCTGGCGCAGGGCCTCCGGGCCCGTTACCCGGCGAGGGTCGGAGCTCCACAGCACCAGCCGGCCCAGGGCGTAGGTGAAGCGGGAGCCGGGAACGGCCCCTCCCTGGCCATCCAGCAGCCGGGGTCGCCGGGCGTCGGCGGCCAGGAAGACATCGAAGGGGGCGCCGTGGCGGATCTGGGCGTACAGGGTGCCGGTGGAGCCGGTGCTCAGCACCGCCCGGTGGCCGGTTTGCCGCCGGAAACGAGCGATCACCGCCTTCACTGTGGCGCTGAAGTTGGAGGCGCTGGCCACGGTCACCTCTCCGGCCGCTCCCGGGACAGGGCACGAGGTGGCCAGGGCGATCAGCAGGAACAGGTGGCGGAAGCGGGTCATGGCGGGCAGGTGAAGGAACAACGAACCTTTCCGGGCAGCGGGATGGTTTTGGCTCCTGGCGGCGCCTCAGTGTAAACCAGGCAGGCGGGGCGGACCAGGCAGGGCTTCAGCCGGAGCGGCCCGGGAGGTAGGGTGGTGGAGAAGGCCCGGCAGAGGGGTCTCCCGGCAAGGGATCCATTCGGCCCGGGAGGACAGGGATGGCCCATGACAGCGGCGGAGCCAAGCCCCGCATCGCCGTGCACAAATTCGGCTCCTGCGACGGGTGCCAGCTCGCTTTCCTGGATCTGGGCGAGGACCTGATCCGGCTGGCGGAGCTGGTGGACATCGTCCATTTCGCCGAGGCGGGGCCCGTGGCCCCGGAGGCAGAGGTGGATGTGGCCTTCGTGGAGGGCAGCATCTCCTCGCCCGCGGAAGCGGAGCGGATCCGGGGGGTCCGTGAGCGCAGCCGCTACCTGGTGCCCATCGGGGCCTGCGCCAACTCCGGGGGCATCCAGGCCCTGCGCAACCTCCACGATAGCTGGCGATGGCTGGCCGAGGTCTACCCCTCCCCCGACTACCTGGAGGAGCTGACCGACTCCACCGGCATCGCCGAGCACGTGAAGGTGGACTTCGAGCTGTGGGGCTGCCCGGTGAGCGGCCGCCAGGTCCTGGCGGCGGTGCGGGCCCTGTTGTGGGGTGTGGCCCCCGTGGCGGAGCCGGACAAGGTGTGCATGGAGTGCAAGCGGGCCGGCCATGTCTGCGTCCTGGTGAGCCGGGGCCAGCCCTGCCTGGGTCCCGTGACCCGCACGGGCTGCGGGGCCCTTTGCCCCGCCTTCGGCCGCGACTGCTACGGCTGCTACGGCCCGGCCGAGAGCGCCAGCCCGGACGCCCTCGGGCGGCGCTTCGAGGGCCTCGGCCTGCTTCCCGAGGAGGTGGCCCGGCGCTTCCACTTCATCCACAGCAACCGGGAGCCGCTGGCGGCGGCCGGCATGCGGTGGTCCGGCTCGTGACCGAGGGCCATCGGCTGGACATAAAAGTGCCCCTCCTGGCCCGGGTGGAGGGCGAGGGAGCCCTGGAGGTTACCGCCGAGGCCGGGGCCATCACCGAGCTGCGCCTGCGGATCTTCGAGCCCCCCCGGCTGTTCGAGAAATTCCTGGAGGGCCGCGCCTACCACGAGGTCCCCGACGCCGTGGCCCGGATCTGCGGCATCTGCCCGGTAGCCTATCAGATGAGCGCGGTGCAGGCCCTGGAAAGGGTGCTCGGGGTGGACCCGGGCGACTGGGTCCGGGCCATGCGGCGGGTGTTCTACTGTGGCGAGTGGATCCAGAGCCACGCCCTGCACATCCATCTGCTGGCCGCCCCCGACTTCTTCGGCTACGGCAGTGCCCTGGAGATGGCCAGGGACCACCCCGAAGCGGTGCGGCGGGGCATGCGCCTGCAGGCCCTGGGCAACGAGCTCATGGCCCTGTTCGGGGCGCGGGCGGTGCATCCGGTGGGAGCGCGGGTGGGCGGCTTCCATCGAGCCCCCGAGCCCGGGGCCGTGGCCGAGCTGCGGGGCCGGCTGGAGGCGGCCGTGGAGGAAGCGGCGGGGCTGGCCCGGTGGGTGGCGGCCATCGACAAGCCCGACGGCACCCAGGACTTCCCTTGCCTGGCCCTGCGCCACGGCGGCGAGTACCCCATGTACGGCGGGCGCATCGCAACCACCACGGGGCTGGACCTGGATCCCGCTGCCTTCCCCGACCACGTGAGCGAGGAGCAGGTCCCCCATTCCACTGCCCTGCACGCCAAGCTCGACGGCGAGCCCTACCTGACCGGGCCCCTGGCCCGGTTGAACCTCAATGCCGACGTCCTGCCCGGGCCCACCGCGGACCTGCTGGCCGAGACCGGCCCCGGTCTGCCCAGCACCGACCCCTTCCATTCCATGCTCGCCCGGGCCCTGGAGATCCACGCCGCCCTGGTGGAGGCGGTGCGCCTGCTGGCGGGCTACCGGGTCCCGGACAGCCCCGGGGCGGCGGTCACACCCTGGGCGGGGACGGGGGTGGGCGCCACGGAGGCCCCCCGCGGTCTGCTCTGGCACCGCTACGAGGTGGACAGTGGAGGACGGATCACCGCCGCCCGCATCGTGCCTCCCACCAGCCAGAACCAGGCCCGGATCGAGGACGACCTGCGCCGGAGCCTGGAGACCCGGGGCCTGGATGCCCCTGACGACGAGCTGCGCCGGCTCGGGGAGACGGTCATACGCAACTACGACCCCTGCATCTCCTGCGCCNNCCTGCGCCACCCACTTCCTCGACCTGACCGTGGACCGGCGATGAGCCGGGTGGTGGTGCTCGGCGTGGGCTCCCCCTTCGGGGGCGACCGTCTGGGCTGGGACACAGTGGACATCCTGGCCGGAAGCGGCCTGCCCAAGGAGGGGGTGGCCTTGTGCCGGCTGGACCGGCCAGGGGCCGCCCTGCTGGCGGCCATGTCCGGGGCGGAGCTGGCGGTAATCGTGGATGCCGTGCGCACCGGGGCCACGCCCGGCACCCTGCACCGCTTCGCCGATCCCGCGGCCCTGCCCGCGGCGGCGTCGGTCTCCAGCCACGGCCTCGGGGTGGGGGAGGCCCTGGCCCTGGGGGCCGCCCTGGGTGAGCTGCCGCCCCGGGTGGTGGTGCTGGGCGGGGAGGTGGTGCCGGAGGGCTCCCTTCCTTCCGGAACGGCCTCCCGGCTTGCCGAGGCGGTGCAGGAGGAGGTCCGGAGCTACCTGGAAGAGTCCGAGGCTAGCCCAGCCGGGCCAGGATCACCGCCCGGGCCGGGCTGACCAGCCCCAGCACCCGTGCCAGCTCCCTCTCGTTCATGCCGTTGCGGAGGCGAGCTTGGCAAAGGTGCCGGACCCGGGCAGGATCGAGGTCGTCAACCACCTGGGCGGCGCACTGGCGCCCCAGCACCGCCTCCACCCGGTCGCGGGCCAGGGCGTCCGCCCCGTCGGGCCGGCGGACCCACAGCACCGGCCCCCGCCCCCGGAAAGCGGGCCGGAAGAAGCGGGCGGGCCGGAATCGGNNCGGCCCACAAGTGATCCGCCATCGATTCCGCCGGGAGCTGTCCGGCCTCCCTCAGGCTGGAGGAATAAGTCCTTGTGGTTTCCCGGACCAGCTCGCTGATCCGGACCTCCGCCCGGGCCCCGGAGCCTTCTGTGATCCGCAGGACGCGCCGCAGCTGCTCCTCCAGCCAGCCGGGCGGCGGGAAGGGCTGCCGGGCGGGGGAAGGCCGGGGCGTGGAGGCTTCGGTCACCAGACTGTCTCGAATTTCCCCAACATATTGGGTTGGCAGGTAGTCATTAACACAATATAAAGGATCCTGTCCCGGGACAAGGGGCGGCGCTCCCGCCCACCCGTCCGTTTCCCAAAGGAGGCAGTATGCACACCCGTTTCCGGAAGCACCTCACCCGCGTTCTCCTGTCGGTCCTGGTCACCGCTACCGCCACTCCGGCGGGCGCCCAGCCGGTCCGGGGGCTAAGCCTGTTCGGCGGCCTGGCCTTCCACAGCAGTGAGGTTGCTGATGGCGGCAACGAGTACGACAGCGACGGCGTGACCCTGGGGGTTGACTATCAAGTCCCCAAGGGCCGGGGCCTCTCCCTGGTACCCTTCTTCAGCTGGTCGCTGGAGAACACGGAGGAGCTGGCCCAGGATCCCTCGGTGCGTCATAGCATCTTGGGCGTGGAGGGCCGGGCCTGGTTCCGCGATCTGTTCGTGGGGCTACACGCAGGCTTCTACCGCCAGGTGGTGGAAGGCGATACCTACGAGGAGTCGGGCACCGGTCCGGGCTGGGGGCTGAGCATGGGTGTGGAGGGCCCCGGCCGGCTCTATGTCATGGGACGCTACGTGGAAGGGGAGTCGCTGGAGGTCTGGGACAGCCGGGAGGTGGACGTTACCGGGCTGCGCCTGCTGGCGGGCTTGCGCTTTCGGTAAGCTCGCCGCCCCGCCGGGCAGCTCCTCTGAAAGCCGCTGGGGCCGCCGGTAGCGGGGCTCTCTTCCCCAGCCGGAGGTGTCCATGGCTGTATCCCCCAACCGCCGAGCCGCAGTCCGCCTGGAGGGCGTCACCTTCGCCTATCCGGGGGCGGAGCGCCGCCTGCTGGACGGCGTGGACCTGCGCCTGGAACAGGGCGAGATCGCGGCGGTGCTGGGGCCGAGCGGGGTGGGCAAGTCCACCCTGCTCAACCTGGTGGCGGGGCTGGTGGCTCCGGACAGGGGCCGGGTGGAGGTCCTGGGCACGGACGTGGCCCGGCTGGACGAGTCGGCGGGCGCCCGCTGGCGCCGCCGCCACCTGGGCTTCGTGTTCCAGCAGTTCCACCTGCTGCCCCACCTGACCGTTGCCGAGAACGTGGCCCTGCCGCTTGCCCTGAACGGGCAGGCCTGGTCCGAGGAGTCGCTGGGGACCTTCCTGGACCGGCTGGGACTGGGGGAGCACGCCGCGGCCTACCCCCGCCACCTCTCGGGGGGTCAGGCCCAGCGCGCCGCCATCGCCCGCGCCTTGATCCACAGCCCGGACCTGCTGCTGGCGGACGAGCTCACCGGCAACCTGGACGAGGAGACCGCCCGTGCCGTGCTGGATGTGCTGGTGGCCGCAGTGGCCGAGGCCGGGGCCGCCACGCTCGTGGTGACCCATGCCCCGGAGGTGGCCGCCCGGGCCCATCGCCGTTACCGCCTGGTACACCACCGCCTGCAGCCGGAGCCCTGAGCCGGTGGCCGGCGCCGGACTCCTGTTCCGGGCCCTGGTGTGGGGCCCGCTGGCCAGCCGGCCGCTGCAGGCGGCAGGCATGGCCGGTGCCATTGCCCTGGGCGTGGCCATGGTGGCCGCGATCCACTGGATCAACGCCTCCGCCCTATACAGCTTCGAGCGCGGGGCGGACGCGCTTTCCGGCCGCGCCGGGCTGGCAGTGCGGCCGGTGGGCCCGGCCCTTCCCGAGGATCTGCTCCCCCGCCTCCGGACCCTGCCCGGGGTGGCCGAGGCCTACCCGGCCCTGCGCATGGAGGTCCCCCTGGGTCCGCACCGCACCCTGCCCGTGCTGGGGGTGGATCTGCTGCGGGACGCCGCCGTGCGCGGGGACTACCTGCCCGCGCTGGGGGGCGAGGGCGGCCCCGGCTTCACCCGGCTCCTGCAGCGGGGGGCGGTCCTGCTGGGCCGGGATGCCGGCACCCGGCTGGGCAAGGGGCCGGGGGACACCCTGACCGCCCAGCGGGGGGCGGAGACGGTGCGGCTGGAGGTGGTCGGGCTGCTCCCGCCCGCGACCTTCTGGGCGGATGGGGCGGTCATGGACATCGCCAGCGCCCAGTGGACCTTCGGCCGCAGCGGGGAGCTGGACCGCATCGACGTTGTCCTGGAGGAGGGCGCCAGCCGGGCCGTCTTCGCCGAGCGCCTGCGGGAGCTCGCCGGAGAGGGGGTGCGCCTGTCGCGCCCGGGGCTGGAGGCGCGGCGGCTGGAGGCCATGACCCGGGCCTACCGCACCAACCTCAACGTCCTGGCCCTGGTCGGCCTGCTCACCGCCGCCTTCCTGGTCTACAGTCTGCTCGCCCTGTCCCTGCGCCGCCGGCGCACCCATTTCGCAGTCATTCGGGTGCTGGGCATGGAGCGGTCCCGGCTGGCGGCCTGGCTGCTGGGCGAGGGACTGGTCCTGGGGCTGGCGGGCGCCGCCGCCGGTCTTGCCCTGGGGCTGGCGCTGGCCTGGCTGGGGGTGACCACCCTGGGCGGGGACCTGGGGGCCGGCTACTTCGTGGATATTCCCACCCGCCTCCGGGCCCACTGGACGGACATGCTGGGGCTGGGAGCCCTGGGTGTCCTGGGGGCCCTGGTGGGGACGGCCGCCCCGGTGCTGGACAATGTCCGCGGCGCCGGCGAGGCGGCCATGCGCCGGGGCGGGGCCGAGGAGCATGGCCGGGCGGGAGCCGGCTGGCGCCTGGTCCTGGCCGGGACCGCGGCCGTCGCCGCCGCGGTACTTGCCGGGCTTCCGGCCTGGCGCGGCCTGCCCGTGGGGGGCTATGCCGCCATCCTGCTGGTGCTGGGGGCGGGCCTGGCGGTGGCCCCGGCGGCCCTGGGCCTGTTCGCCCGGATCCTGCCCCGAGCCCGCCGCCGGTTCGCCTTCCTGGTGGCCCGCGGGCAGCTCCTNNAGCGCGGTGCTGGTGAGCTTCGCCCTGCTGGTGGCCATGAGCACCATGATCCACTCCTTCCGGGGTAGCGTGGTGTCCTGGCTCGACCAGATCCTGGCCGCGGACCTCTACGTCAGCAGCGGCCCGGCGGAGGCCGTGGCCTACGTCCCCCCGGGGGACATCGCCGAGCTGGCGGGCTGGCCGGAGGTCCGCCACCTGGACGCCCTGCGCCAGTTCGAGCTGGACTGGTCGCCGCACGGGGCCGATCCCCGGGCCCCGCTGCGGGTGACCGCCCGTCACCTGGACCTACCCCCCACCCGCGAGGCCATCGAAGTGATTCGGGGACACTGGCCGCTCCCCGGGGACGACCGGGCGGTGCTGGTCTCCGAGGTGCTCGCCCGGAGCTTCGGGGTGGCGCCCGGGGACACCCTGGATATCCCCCTGGGGGGGGCCGAGCGCCGCCTGCACGTGGCCGGGGTGTGGCGGGACTACTCCTATCAGTGGGGCCACCTGATCATGGAGCGCGCCGCCTACCGCACCTACACCGGGGACGGCCGTGCCGGGGAGGTGGCGCTGTATCTGGTCCCCGGCGCCGATCGGGCGGCGGTGAGGAGGCGGCTGCAGGGGTACTTCGCAGACGCCCCCGCCATGGAGATCGCCGCTCCCGCTGGGATCCGGCGGGAGAGCCTGCGCATCTTCGACCGCAGCTTCGCCGTGACCTATGTCCTGGTGGTGGTGGCGGTGGGAGTGGGGCTGGTGGGGACCCTGCAGTCCCTGGCCGTGCAGGCGGTGGAGCGCCGGGGCGAGCTGGCCATGCTGCGCTTCCTGGGCTTCCGGGTACGGGATCTCGCCCGCAGCCAGGCCCTGGAGGCCGGCTTCACCGGGGCGTTCGGGGGGCTGCTGGGGCTGGGCGTGGGCGCGGTGGTGGCGGTGATCCTGGTGAAGGTGGTCAATGACCAGTCCTTCCTGTGGGCCCTGCCGGTGGACTTCCCCACCGGACTGCTGGCCGGCGCCCTGGGCGGGCTGGTAGTGGCCACCGCCACCGGCGGCTGGCTGCTGGGCCGGGCCCAGGGACGCCGCGATCCCACGCGCGCGGTGGGGGAGGAGTGACGGCGGCAGGGAGCGCCATGGGGTTTTCTCGAGGCGGGAGGTTGGGATGATCGGACTGCTGCAGCGCGTAAGCGGGGCCCGGGTGGCCGTGGCCGGCGAGACCATGGGGGCCATCGGCGAGGGCCTGCTGGTGCTGGTGGGGGTGGAGCGCGGCGACGGCGAGGCCCAGGCGGACCGGCTCCTGGAGCGGCTGCTGGGCTACCGGGTCTTCCCCGATGCCGAGGGGCGCATGAACCGCTCCCTGCGCGATACCGGCGGCGGCCTGCTGCTGGTGCCGCAGTTCACCCTGGCCGCCGACACCCGCAAGGGCACGCGCCCGGGCTTCTCCACCGCCGCGCCGCCGGAGGAGGGCGAGCGCCTGTTCGGGCATCTGCTGGAGCAGGCCCGGGCCGCCCACGGCGAGGTGGCGGCGGGGCGCTCCGGTGCGGACATGCAGGTGACCCTCACCAACGACGGCCCGGTGACCTTCTGGCTCCAGGCTCCGCCTTGAACGAGGCTCGAACGGGTATTACTTTTAACGGTAATACCCGGTAAGAGGAAGCGCCATGCGGATTACCGCCAAGGGCCAGGTCACCATCCCCGCCGAGATCCGGGAGAAGCTCGGGCTCCTGCCGGATACGGAGGTGGAATTCCGGCTGGAGGACGATCACGTTAATCCTGGAGAAGGCCTCGGGTCAACGGCGGCGCGGCAAGCAGATCGTGGAGCGGCTTCGGGGACGGGCCACCACGGACTTGAGTACCGAGGAGATCCTGGCCCTGACCCGGGACGGGGACTGAGGAGGTGGAGGCCGTCCTCGTGGACAGCAATGTCCTGCTGGATGTGGCCACCGAGGACCCCGGCTGGCTGGAATGGTCCGCCACCCGGCTGGAGGAGCTGGCCGAGGAAAAGGTCCTCGTGATCAACCCCCTCATCTATGCCGAGGTCTCCGTCGGCTTTGATCGGGTGGAAGAGCTGGACGAGGCCCTTTCCCCGGAGTGGTTTCGTCGCGAGAGCCTGCCCTGGCCGGCTGCGTTCCTCGCCGGAAAGGCCTTCCTGGACTATCGGCGAGCGGGCGGGGCCAAGGAGGCCCCCCTGCCGGATTTCTACATCGGGGCCCATGCGGCCATTCGGGGCTACTCCCTCCTGACCCGGGATGCGCGCCGGTACCGCTCCTATTTCCCGCGACTGACCGTGATCGGGCCCTAGGGTGGACCGCCGCACCTGCCTGCGCCTGCTCGGCGCCCTGCCCCTGGCCGCAGCGGGCGCTCCCCGGGGGGCGGAGTGGGCCCCCTACGCCCCGGTGACGCCGGAGCGCCCCGTCGACCTCCCCGCCGACCACGCCGCCCATCCCGACTACGCCACCGAGTGGTGGTACGTCACCGGCTTCCTGCGCCTGAGCGGGACCGGAGCCGAGCGCACCTTCGAGGCGACCTTCTTCCGCCAGCGCCCCGAGCCCGGGTCCTGGCTGGCCAACCCCTCGGCCTTCACCCCGCGCCAGGTCATCAGCGCCCACGCCGCCCT
>JABAHQ010009585.1_pt1 | contig 20447 bp, 22 predicted proteins | sample 7062091 | NCBI WGS metagenome assembly JABAHQ01 (sample SAMN14534359, study PRJNA622989) | marine sediment metagenome | biome: marine biome [ENVO:00000428]; feature: marine pelagic biome [ENVO:01000023]; material: deep marine sediment [ENVO:00002113] | place: India: Gulf of Kutch | collected...
GACCGCGGCCATGACGCGAGTCCAGGCCCAGTAACAGGGTGATCAGGCCCAGGTGGCTGATGGTCGAATAGGCCAGCAGTCCCTTGAGATCGTGCTGGAACAGCGCCATGACGGCACCCAGCAACAGCGTGGCCAGGCCCGTCATGCTGACCAGGTAGAACCACCACTCCGATTCGGCCAGGGCCGGATACAGACGGGCAAGGAGGAAGACCCCGGCCTTGACCATGGTCGCCGAATGCAGGAACGCCGATACCGGCGTCGGCGCAGCCATGGCCTGAGGCAACCAGAAATGGAACGGAAACTGAGCGGACTTGGTGAACACGCCCAGCAGTATCAGGATCAGCGTCAGCGGGTACAGCGCATTGGCACGGATCAGATCGCCCGATGCCAGCACGGTCGACAGCTCGAAGCTTCCGACGATGTAGCCGATCAGCAGGATGCCGGCGAGTAGCGCCAGCCCTCCGCCACCAGTCACCGCCAGTGCCATGCGCGCGCCCTGACGAGCATCGGGCAGATGGTTCCAGTAGCCGATCAGGAGGAAGGACGACAGGCTCGTCAGCTCCCAGAACATCAGCATCAGCAGCAGGTTTTCGGACAGTACCACGCCGAGCATCGCGCCCATGAAGAGCAGGAAGAACCCATAGAAGCGCCCCATGGGATCTTTCTTCGACAGGTAATAGCGCGCGTAGAGGATTACCAGCAACCCGATGCCGAGAATCAGCAGGGCGAACAGAAAGCCCAGCCCGTCCAGCCGCAGGCTGAGGTTCAGGCCCAGCTGCGGCAACCAGGTGTAATGGATGATCTCGGTTTGGCCGGAAAAGACATCGGCCCGTTTGGTCAGCAACAGAACCAGTGCTGCCAGTGGCGCCAGACCTGCACCGAAGGCACAGGCGGAACGACCGAAACGCTCCAGAAGCAGGGGCAGGAAGATGCCCAGAAATGGCAAAGCGATAATCAGCGCAAGCGCCATGAACGAGACCCCTTAAGCCATCAGTCCGGATGGCATTCTTATCCTTGCAGGCACGGCAACTGCCTGAAACGGCACACAAATGTGTGCCCGATTATCCATACGGATGATGCCGACGTCATGGACTCATGTATTTCGAAAAACAAAAGGCGCCGCCTCCGTCCCGTTTATCGGAACGGAAGACTGCGCCCCGGCTTCAGCTGTGGGCGATGTTCGGCGCGCTCAAGGGGCCACGCGGCTGGTGCCACTGACAGTGAGGATGCGCACCCGCTGACCGACGCGGAATACCTGATTCGGCTCAACGGCCTGAACATAGGCGCGCATGTTGCCGTCATCTTCGCGCACCGTAATCTCCACCCCCTGGGTGCGGGTGATCCCCTCCTCGGCCGCAGCGCCGAGCATACCGCCAGCGACCGCACCGATCACCGCGGCGACCGCACTGCCGCGCCCACCGCCGACACCACTGCCGGCCACGCCGCCGACCACGGCGCCTGCGCCTGAACCGATCGGCGTCTTGGTTCCCTCGATCTTCACGGGCCGCAGCGATTCGATTGTGCCGTAGCGTACGGTCTGAACAGCACGCGCCTCGTCCCGGGAATAGGTATCGCCGGTAAGGCTCGAGGCGCAGCCGCCCAGAGTCAGCGCCAAGGCGGTAAAGGACGCGACAACGATGGATTTACGCATTGAAAGTCTCCTGCAGACTGCTGTTTCGTTCCCGGGGGATGGCTTAGGTGGCAGCGACGAAAAGGCACTTGGCAACTTCACCGCCCTGACTCAGCATTCGCCATCTTCCAAGCATACCTATGCGAGTCGAACCTGGCGTATCAGGTTCCTTCAACGAGATGAACCATGGATTACTTCATCATAGCCATCACTACTGTGGCTGGCCTGGCTTTTCACGCCTGGCTGATCATTCGCTTCCGCCGCTGGGCCGATCGCGATCTGGCATTGTCGATTGCCGGAAGCGACCCCGACCGGCGCGCCTGGATGCTGCAACGTCTGGCCGACGCGAAAAACCAGAAGGTCAAGCGGCGCGACCTGCAAGGTTGGCTCGAGCAACAGGCCCAACGCTACCCCGACGCCTGAGCGCGGCCACACGGCGGTACCATCCGCCGAGCCCGGCCAGCCTGCCATATCGCACCGGATAAAAGGTGATTTTCCGAGCCCGCCGGTTTGCCGGATGGTTCCGGCAAATTACCAACCCGCTCACCGTCTTGCCGCTAGCCGCTGGGAGTGAGCGGCACGAATGCAGCGACCGAATCAGGGCGCCAGGCGCTCGCGCTGCCAGCCATTGGCGACCAGGCGATAGTCGAGTCGGTCGTGCAGGCGGCTCGGCCGCCCCTGCCAGAACTCGATGCGCTCCGGCAGCAGCCGGTAGCCGCCCCAGTGCGGAGGACAATGGGGCGCCTTATCGAGGAAGCGCTGCTCGGTCTCGGCCAGCAGCCGCTCCAGCTCAGCGCGATCGCGAATCACTTGACTCTGCGGTGATGCCCAGGCTCCGAGCCGACTGCCCAGCGGGCGCACCTGGAAATAGGCATCCGATTCCTCTGCCGTCACCTTCTCGACGCGCCCCTCGATACGGACCTGTCGTTCCAGCGTCGGCCAGAAGAACGTCATGGCGGCATAGGGCGACGCGTCCAGCTGCTGCCCCTTGGCGCTGTCGTAGTTGGTGAAGAACGTAAAACCGCGGTCGTCCAGCGCCTTGAGCAGCAGGATACGGCAATGGGGCCGACCGTCGGCGTCGACGGTTGCCAGAGACATGGCATTGGGTTCGACGGGCGCCTGCTCGGTCTGAGTTGCCTCGGTGAACCACTGACGGAACAGACCGAAAGGGTCGTCGGGCGCGTTGGCCTCGCTGAGTCCGTCACGGGTGTAATCGCGGCGCATATCGGCCAGGGTCTGGATCATCGCGTGGCTCCTTCATCGAATAGGCAGGCTTTCAGCGTATCAGGGCGCAGGATCGGGCGACGACCATGAACCGAGCCGGCCTGCCGAAAAAGCTTATCCGCGTTTGCCCGTCACGCCTTGACTCAAGGCAACCAGCCACAACGAAAACAGGCCCGCATGCGGGCCTGTTGCAGTCGAACTCGATCCAGCCCCTACTTGGCGACCTCGGCCTGGGCTACCTGGGTCGCAGGCTCTGCCGGCCGCTCGTACTTGGCGATAAGTGCCAGCATCGTGGCCTGCGGCGCCAGCACCATCTCCACACGACGATTCATCGCCCGGCCTTCCTTGCTGTCATTGGCCGCGCGCGGCATGTCGGAGCCCAGCCCACGAATGCGCAGGCGGTCGTGCTTGAAGCCACTGAGGCGGAAGATCGCCGCGACCGCGCTGGCGCGCTCACGGCTGATGGTGCGATTGACGTCGTCCGCACCGGTGCGGTCGGCATGCCCGAGGATGACGACCGCCGTCTTCTCATCCTTCTCGACCAGCTTCGCAACGCGGGTGATCGGGCCGAGGGTCACCGGCAACAGCATGCCGGGACGATCGGGATTGAACGAGGAATCCACTGGTGCCGTGACCACTAGCACGTTATCGCGGCGCTCGACCTCGAAACGGCTGTCCACCAGCGCATCGCGCAGCTTCGGTTCATATTCGTCAAGCCAGGCGTAATCCACCTTCGGCGCAACCGGAGCCGCTGCCTCACTGGGTTTCTTCTCGCCCTTCGAGCTACAGCCGGCGATGACGATCATGCAGAGAATCAGGGAGGCGCTCTTCAGCAGGTTCATGAGCAAAATTTCCGTGCACCAGACGCGTTTCTTGGACGGGCATCGAAGATGAGATGCCACTATTGAGTTTGATTCGAAATTGTGGACGCAAGTCCTTCTTTTGAAAAGTCCGGCCGCCTTGAAGTGACGAGTGGTTCAATGCAGGCAGGCGGCCACGCAGCGAGCCAGCGATTGCGCTCTCGGGTCCATCAGCACATAGGGCCCGAGAGTATTGGTGACGAAGCCGAACCCCAGCTCACGCTCCGGATCGGCGAAGCCAATGCAGCCACCCGCACCTGGATGGCCGAACGCGCGCGGCCCCATGGCGAACGTTGCATTGGCAACGTCAGGCTGATCGAGCCAGCAACCCAGGCCGAAGCGCGTCGAGGCCAACAGGGTACGGTCCTCGCCAGCGCTGTGCTCATGGGTCATCTCACGCAGGACCGCCTCATCGAGCAGCCTGCCCTGAAGCAAACCGGTATACAAGCCGGCCAGCGAGCGCGCGTTGCCGTGGCCGTTGGCCGCCGGCTGCGCCATGCGTCGCCATTCCGGCTTGTTGCCGCTGCTCATGATGGATGGCGGATTGTTGAAAGCGCGCGCGCTGATAGAGGCAGGATCACTCATCAGCGCCTTCAACAGACGCTGGGCGCAGGCGTCGCCGAAGTCGTTCTTGGTCCTGGTCAGGTAAGCGACGCGATCGGCCTGGCTGTCGTCCAGGCCAACATGGAAGTCCAGCCCCAGGGGCGCCGCGGCGCGACGAACGATCGACTCGCCCGGTCCGCAGCCATCGACACGACGCAGCAGCTCCCCGACCAGCCAGCCGTAGGTCATGGCGGCGTAACCCTGGTCGGTACCCGGTGCCCACCAGGGCTGCTCGGCGGCCAGCGCGTCGGTCATGCAGGTCCAGTCGTAGAGTGCCTCGGGCGCCAGCGGCCGGCGAATGGCCGGCAGCCCGGCGCGATGACAAAGCAGCTGGCGCAAGGTTATCGATTCCTTGCCATTGGCCGCGAATTCCGGCCAGACCCGCGCGACCGGGGCATCCAGTTCCAGCTTGCCCTCCTCGACCAGCTGCAGCGCGGCCACCGCGGTAAAGGTCTTGGTGCAGGAAAACAGGTTGACCAGCGTGTCGCTGTGCCAGGCCTGCTCGCCCTGGTTGTCGGCGACGCCAGCCCACAGATCGACCACCGTTTCGCCGCCGATCCGCACACAGAGTGCGGCGCCGCGTTGCTGGGTGCCGTCGAACAATGCGGCAAACGCATCGCGAACCGCTTCGAAGCGAAGATCGAAATAACCCTGAACCTGCACGTCGCTACCCCTCATGTTTGATTGCGGGTGATTCTTGCAAGCGCGGCCCGGCAAGGGAACCGGCAGCCAATGCCGTGATGGACAGCTATCGCAGCCCGTGATCCGGCCCGATCAGCCGATGTGCCGCCTGAATGGCGGCAGGGCATTGAGAATCGCCTTGCCGTAGCGCTGCGTCACCACTCGCCGGTCGAGCAAGGTGATGGTCCCGCGGTCCTGTTCGGTCCGCAACAGACGCCCGCATGCCTGGACCAGCCGCAGCGAAGCGTCCGGCACAGCGATCTCCATGAACGGATTGCCGCCGCGGGCCTCGATCCACTCCGCCAATGCCGCCTCGACCGGATCGTCCGGCACGGCAAACGGAATCTTGGCGATGACCACATGTTCGCAATAGGCCCCAGGCAGGTCGACGCCTTCGGCGAAGCTGGCCAGGCCGAACAGCACACTGGGTTCGCCCTCGTCCACGCGCGCCTTGTGCTTGTTCAGCGTTTCCTGCTTGGACAGATTGCCCTGAATCAGAACGCGTCGGCGCCAGTCCCGCTCCAGCCCATCGAAGACGTCCTGCATCTGCCGGCGCGACGAAAACAGCACCAGCGTTCCACGGGCGCCTTCCACCAGCTTCGGCAGCTCGCGGACGATGGCGGCGGTGTGCGCCGGCGCGTCACGAGGGTCAGCCTGCAGATCCGGCACCCTGAGCTCGCCGGCATCGGCATGATGAAAGGGGCTCGGCACCACGGCAGTGACCGCCGCCTTGGGCAGGCCGGCTCGCATCCGGTAACGATCGAAGCTGTTCAACGCCGTGAGCGTAGCTGAGGTTACCAGGGCGCCGAAGGCGACATTCCAGAGGTTGCGCCGCAACGTTTCAGCAGCCAGGATCGGACTGGCATTGACCTCAATATCGAACAGCGCGCCGCCTTCGGCCAGCGTCAACCAGCGTGCCATCGGCGGGCTGTCTTCCGGATCCTCGACGGTGAAGGCCGTCCACAGGTCCCAGTTGCCCTGCGAGCGCGTCAGCAGGCTGCCGAACAGGGGATACCACTCCTCTGCCTGGTGGCTGGCGATGCCGCTGCCGGTCTCGCCGTCCATTGCCTCCTTGAGCAGTTCGGCGATGCGGGTGAAGAGATCGGTCAGCTTGGCAAAACCTTTCTTCAGTTCAGTGCCAAGCTCGACCAGATGCCCTGGCACGACGCCACCGACGAAACGATGTCGCGGCCGCTCACGCCCCTCCATGTCCTCCCCGGCCTTGAAATCCGCGACCTGCTCGCAGGCGCTGAACATGAACTGTTGCTGGGTACGCAGCTCTCGAGCGATCTCCGGAATGCCTTCGACCAGGCGCCCCAGCTCACCCGGTAGCGGATGCTGGGCCAGCAGCTTGGTCAGGTTCTTTTCCACCTGCGCCAACCAGTCCGCCGTCGAGCGCAGCCGTGTGAAATGTGCGAAGTGGCCAATGGCCTTGTCGGGCAGATGATGCCCCTCATCGAACACATAGATGGTGTCACGCGGGTCGGGCAGTACGGCCCCACCGCCGAGCGCGAGGTCGGCCAGCACCATGTCATGGTTGGTGACGATGACATCCACCTTGGTCATGCCTTCCCGCGCCTTGTAGAAGGCACATTGCTGGAAGTTGGGGCAATGTCGTCCGGTGCACTGGCTGTGATCAGTGGTCAGCTGTCCCCAGTCCGCATCGCCCAGCTCTTCCGGCCAGCTGTCCCGATCGCCATCCCAGCGATTGCCGGCCAGTTTTTCGATCATGCTGGTGAACAGCTTTTGGCTGCGCTCGTCGACCTCGATGCGAAAGCCTTCCTCTTCGAACAACTGCGCGGTGGCGCTCTGTGCCTGACCTTCCTGCAGCAGCATGTCCAGCTTGGACAAGCACAGGTAACGCCCCCGGCCCTTGGCCAGGGCGAAACTGAAGCTGAGCCCGCTGTTGCGCATCAGATCAGGCAGATCCTTGTGCACGATCTGCTCCTGCAGCGCGACGGTCGCGGTGGCAATCACCAGCCGCTTGCCGGCAGCCTTGGCCGTGGGGATCGCGGCCAGGCTGTAGGCTACGGTCTTGCCGGTGCCGGTACCCGCCTCGACGGCAACGACAGCCGGCTCGCTGCTACGACGACCTTCATCGTCGACCTTGACCGTGCCCAGCACCTTGGCGACTTCGGCGATCATCAGGCGCTGGCCATAGCGGGCCTTGAGCCCCTTGGCTTCGAGAAAACGAGTATAGGCGCCCTGGATCTGGGACTTGAGTTCGGTGCTGAGCATGGGCGCGGAGCTGTATATATTTTCAGTACTTCGATCGGGCGGCTATGATAGCGCGCGTTCGCCCAACCGCCACCGGAGATTTGCCCATGACACCATTTGCCTTGCTTTACGCACTGCACGTACTCGCCGCAACGGTGTGGGTCGGCGGCATGTTCTTCGCCTGGATGGTCCTGCGACCAGCGGCCGTGGCGATGCTGCAGGCGCCGGAGCGGCTGCGGCTGTGGGCCGATGTATTCCGCCGCTTCTTCGTCTGGGTATGGGTAGCGGTGCTGGTGCTGCCGATCAGCGGAATCGGTATGTGGCACATGCGATTCGGCGCGCTGGAAAGCGCGCCTCGCTATGTGCACATCATGGCGGGGCTGTATCTGGTGATGCTGGCGCTGTTCCTGCGTATCCAGCTGCTGCAGCTACCCTCGCTCAAAAGAGCCGTCGAGGCCGAGCAATGGCCAGCAGGCGGCGCAGTGCTGGGGCAGATTCGCCGGCTGGTGGGAATCAACCTGATTCTGGGCCTGCTGGTGGTCGCACTGGCCAGCGCCCGCCCCCTGTTCTGACTCGCCCCCAAAAAAAGCCGGGCGCAAGGCCCGGCTGGATCAGTACTCAGCTGATTGATCAGGGACGCGCTTCGACCTCGGCTTCCACGCGACGGTTGATCGCGCGACCTTCCTCAGTGGAGTTGTCGGCGACCGGGCGAGACTCGCCATAACCGACGGCGTTCACGCGATTGCCCTCGACACCCAGTTCATCCACCAGCACTCTGCGAACGGCGTTGGCACGACGCTCGGAAAGGCGCTGGTTGTAGGCGTCGGTGCCGACCGAGTCGGTGTGGCCTTCCAGTACGGTGGTGGTCTGGCGATATTCTTTCATGAAATCGGCCAGGTTCTGGATGTCGCTGTAGCTGTCCTGCTTGACCACGTCGCGGTCGAAGTCGAACTTGACGTCCAGTTCGACGCGCACCGGCGCGGCAGCCGGTTCCGGCTCAGGCTGCGTCTGGGGCATCGGCTCGACCGTTTCCACGACCGCGACGGTTTCCTCTTCCATGCCGTTGGCCCAACAATAGGCCGCCGCGACGCCACCACCGATCAGCGCACCCCAACCGGCGTAGGTGCTGCTTTCGATGGCCCCCAGCGCGGCACCAGTCACGCCACCTACAGCCGCACAGGTCGGCCAGTCCTGCTTCTGCACGCCTGCACAACCGGCCAGGAACGTGGTCATGACAATAACGGGTACTGCTGTCCGTAATGTACTCATCGATCAAAACCTCCAGTATGGACATTCAGCCAGAAACGCCACGCATGGGAATCCGGGCGGCTCCGGTTACTTTTCAGACTAGGCCGACAAACGGCACCGCGCTAGTCTTCACCTTTGAAACGAGGATTCTCTGTTGAGCGAAAACCCTGTACCGCTGCATACGCCGCAGCAAGCGCTTGCGGCAATGCTCGACCATTACGCCCCAACACGCGTGCTGCTCGTGGGGCGCAGCGATCAACCTGCTCTGGCTGCCTACGCCGAATGCCACCCGGAGTGTCAGCTCGATCGCGCCGATCCCGCACCGCTGCCTGACGACCTGGCGAACCAGCGCTACGACCTGGCCATATTCGTCGACTGCCTCGAGCATCTGCCCAAGCGCAACGGCCTGGAGCTGCTCGGCAGCATCCGCAATCTGAATACCAGCCGGATGGCGGTACTCGTCGATCTCGATGCATGCGAATGGCTGACTACGGACTTCTATGCACTGGCACTGCAGGTCAGCGAACGCTTCCAGCGCGACGGACAGACCTTGACGCTCTTCACTTACGACCTGCTGCAATACAAGCAGGTTCCGGACTGGCTCAATGCCAGGTTCTGGGCCAATCCTGAAATGTTCGGCAAGTACTGGTGGTGACATGAGCGAACCGCGTCCAACCGACCTGAACTGCCCCTGCGGCAGCGGCGATGCCCTCGGCGAATGCTGCGGGCGCTATCACGCAGGCATGGCCGCGCCGAGCGCCGAGCTATTGATGCGCTCGCGCTACAGCGCTTATGTACTGGGGCTGGTGGACTATCTGCGGGCCACTACGCTTCCCGCGCAGCAGGATGAACTGGATGTAGAGGGGATGCGCCGCTGGAGCCTGGAGAGCACCTGGCTAGGGCTGGAGGTAAACGAAAGCAGCGTGCTGGGCGGCAAGCCCGAGCATGCGCTGGTGACCTTCACCGCCCGCTGGCACGACCAGAGCGGCGAACATGCCCACCAGGAGCGATCGGCATTCGTCCAGCGGGACGGGCGCTGGTATTTCATCGATCCGACGGTACCGCTCAAGGCCGGCCGCAACGACCCCTGCCCCTGCGGGAGCGGTCTGAAGTTCAAGAAGTGCTGTGCGGCTTACCTCTGAGCGGCGCGGAGCATGAGCGGACGTGCCGCTGCGTGACAGCGGCCACATGATCCCAGTCGTTTACTTCTCGACGAAGGCCCGCTCGATCAGGTAGTGCCCCGGATCGCCCATGCGCGGCGAGACTTTCAGACCGAAGCTGTCCAGCACCTGGCTGGTTTCATCCAGCATGCTCGGACTGCCGCAGATCATGGCGCGGTCATCTTCTGGGTTGATCGGCGGCAGGCCGATGTCACTGAACAGTTTGCCGCTGCGCATCAGATCGGTCAGACGGCCCTGATTCTCGAACGGTTCGCGGGTCACGGTCGGGTAGTAGACCAGCTTGTCCTTGACCGCTTCGCCGAAGAATTCGTTTTGCGGCAGGTGTTCGGTGATGAACTCGCGGTAGGCGACTTCATTGACGTAGCGAACACCGTGCACCAGTACGACCTTCTCGAACCGCTCATAGGTTTCCGGATCCTGGATCACGCTCATGAACGGCGCCAGGCCCGTACCGGTGCTGAGCAGATAGAGGTGCTTGCCGGGCAGCAGATCGTCCAGGACCAGCGTGCCGGTCGGCTTGCGGCTGATCATGATCGAATCGCCTTCCTGCAGATGCTGCAGCCGGGAGGTCAACGGGCCGTCCTGCACCTTGATGCTGAAGAATTCCAGGTACTCTTCGTAATTCGGGCTGGCGATACTGTAGGCGCGCATCAGTGGACGNNTCCTCGTAGTTGGGGCTGGCCACGGAGTAGGCGCGCATCAGCGGCTTGCCGTCGACTTCCAGGCCGATCATCACGAACTGACCGTTCTCGAAGCGCAAGCCTGCATCGCGGGTGGTCTTGAAGCTGAACAGCGTATCGTTCCAATGGTGCACACTGAGAACGCGCTCTACGTTCAGGTTGCTCATGCTGCGAATTCCTCATGGTGTCGCGACGGACGTCGATAATGACGGCAGTCTAGCGAGCGGAGCCATATTCGTTAACTGGATAATAAAGATATAGGTTATCGGTTATATAGATATGCATTTCACGTTGCGCCAGATCGAAGTTTTCGCCGCCATTGCTCGCCAGGAAAGCGTATCCAAGGCTGCACAAAGCCTGTCGCTGTCCCAGTCGGCAACCAGCACATCACTGGCCGAGCTGGAGCGGCAATCCGGCTGCCAACTGTTCGACCGGGCCGGCAAGCGGCTCTGCCTGAACGCGCTGGGCCAGCAGCTGCTGCCGCAGGCGGTCGCCCTGCTGGATCAGGCGCGGGCCATCGAGGATCTGCTGAACGGCAAGAGCGGGTTCGGCTCGCTCGCGGTGGGCGCCACGCTGACTATCGGCAACTATCTCGCCACGCTGTTGATCGGCAACTTCATGCAGCGTCACCCGGAATGCCGGGTCAAACTGCACGTCCATAACACCGCGCATATCGTGCATCAGATCGCTCAGCACGAACTTGATCTTGGTCTGATCGAGGGTGACTGCCAGCATCCCGATCTGGAAGTGCAGCCCTGGATCGAGGACGAGCTGGTGGTGTTCTGCGCGCCGCAACATCCGCTGGCAGGACGCGATGCGGTGGATCTCGCCGAACTGTCGGGCGAGGCCTGGATTCTGCGCGAGCAGGGTTCGGGAACGCGTATGACCTTCGAGCAGGCCGTGCGGCACCGCCCGGGGAAGCTGAACGTGCGCCTGGAACTGGAGCACACCGAGGCGATCAAGCGTGCCGTCGAATCGGGCCTTGGTATCGGCTGCATCTCGCGACTGGCGCTACGCGATGCGTTCCGCCGCGGCAGCCTGGTGCCGGTTTCCACACCGGAGCTGGATCTGCGACGCCAGTTCTATTTCATCTGGCATACGCACAAGTACCAGACCGCGGCCATGCAGGAGTTCGTCGTACAGTGCCGGGCGCTGACCTCTGGCGTGCGCCGCAGCGATGAAATCCAGCTGCCGCCGATCGCCTGAAGCGCCGACGGCAGCGGTTCAACTGGTGGGAATGGAACCCATCTGCTGCAGCAGCAAGGCCGCCTGGGTTCTGGTGCGCACGCCGAGCTTGCGGAAGATGGCGGTCACATGGGCCTTGATGGTCGCTTCGGAAACGCTGAGTTCATAGGCGATCTGCTTGTTCAGCAGGCCATCGCAGACCATCGTCAGGACGCGGAATTGCTGCGGAGTGAGGCTGGCCAGTCCGGCGCTGGCCGCCTTGGCTTCCTCACTGACATTCGCTTCGTCCTGAATGTTGCTCGGCCACCAGACATCCCCTTCCAGCACGGCCCGTACGGCCTCCTGGATCGTCTCGAGCGAACTGGACTTGGGGATGAAGCCGCTGGCACCGAACTCGCGCGAACGCGCAACGACCGCCGCGTCTTCCTGAGCCGAGATCATGACCACCGGCAGATGCGGATACTGCCCCCTCAGCAGCACCAGGCCGGAAAAGCCATAGGCCCCCGGCATGTTCAGGTCCAGCAGGACCAGATCCCAGTCGGCACCCTGGTTCAGAAAGCCTTCCAGTTCGGCGATGCTGGCCGCCTCCACCAGACGTACGTTCTCACCAAGCCCCATGGTGAGCGCCTGCTGAAGCGCACTGCGGAAAAGCGGGTGATCATCGGCAATGATAATTTCGTAAGCAGCCATTGGCAGACCTGTAATTTTTATTGGCGCTTTTCATCGGCTTGAGCAGCCGATGCCGACAAGATGACGGCAGAAGACCCCGTAAAACCGCTCCGGGGGTGGTCCGATGTAGATTTTCAACTGACAGACCGAATATCGGCCGCCCGCTGCAACAAATCAAGCGGCGCAAGCATGCCCACCGATGAATAAGTGGTCAAGCGCGGCGCTTTGTAGCAAAGTCTGCGACTTTTCCCTAACGAGCCGAAACATGCGTAGCCAAGCCCTCCGCGCCGACTTCCTGATGCTGATCACCGCCATGATCTGGGGGACCGCCTTCGTGGCCCAGCGCATCGGCATGGACAATATCGGCCCGTTTCTTTTCACCGGTCTGCGCTTCGCCCTGGGTGCCCTGGCGCTGCTTCCTCTGGTGATCTACCAGGGGCGCACTGCGGCCCGGCACGAGCCCTTCCTGCAGCGGCGCCTGATCCTGGGCGGCCTGAGCATGGGCCTCGCACTCACCCTGGGGATCAATCTGCAGCAGGTCGGCCTGCTGTTCACGAGCGTGACCAACTCAGGCTTCATTACCGGCCTTTATGTGATCGTGGTGCCGTTGCTNNGAGGACTTCACCGTCGCCTCGGGCGACTGGATTCAGCTGGCCGGCGCCTTCGTCTGGGGTGTGCACGTGCTGCTGGTGAGCTTCTTCGTCAGCCGTCATGACGCCATCCGGCTGGCCTTCCTGCAATTCGCGACCTGCGCGGTGGTGAGCCTGTTGCTGGCGCTGATCTTCGAAGACATCAATCCGGCCAGCATCTGGCTCGCCGGCCCGGCCCTCATCTATGGCGGACTGTTCGCGGTAGCGGTCGGCTACACCCTGCAGGTCGTCGCACAGAAGCATGCGATCGCCTCCCACGCGGCCATCATTCTGTCGCTGGAAGCGGTCTTTGCGGCAATCGCCGGCGCCCTGTTCCTCGAGGAGAGCCTGACCCTGCGTGGCTACATGGGCTGTGTACTGATGTTCATCGGGATGCTTGCCGCACAGCTGTGGCCGCGCAAACCGGAACCGCTGGCTACCGCTGCCCCGGCCAAGGCCTGAGGCCTCACTCCGCCCCGTCAGGCACCTGCAGTGCCCGGTGCGCAGCGTTGTGCAGATCCGGCTGGCGATGGTGCTTGGCGCCCAGATAGTGTTCGGTGAACACGTCGAGCCAGGCGTCCAGTGTGTTGGCTGCAGCCGAATCCCCGGCCAGCTCCAGACAGAGCGCAGCGACCTCGGCGGTGCACAGATGATCGCTGCGGGTCGAGCGCCGCAGCCGATAACGTGACAAGGCTTCGGGCTGCAGGCTCAGCACCGGCAAACCGTCCAGATAGGGGCTTTTGCGAAACATCTTGCGCGCCTCGGTCCATGTTGCATCCAGCAGGATGAACAGGGGCCGCTTGTCTGGCTGTCGCTCGACTCGCTCGACCACCCGCTGCGGGGCCGCATATTCACCGGGAAAGATCACCAGCGGCTGCCATTGCGGATCGGCCAGCAGATCCAGCAAGCGCGGATCGACCCCGGTGCGCTGCCAGGTGAAGGCGAAGGTATCCGGCACCACATCGGCGATCAGCCAGCCCGTATTGCTCGGCTTCAACGGTTCGATGTCGTGCATCAACAGGCACACACCGCACTCGCTGTCGACCCTGGGCAGCCAAGGGCACAGGCAATGGCTGAACGGTACTCGGCAACGCAGACAGCGCGGTGCTCGCGAGCCGCGCGCGACGAAGGGCTTCAGGCTTTTCGCCAGGCGCTCGTCGCGCAAACGGGCTACGGCATGGGGCATGGATCGACTCGGGATTGACGGCGGAGCGCGGCAGTCTACCAGCGCGGACAGGGCGGCGGCATGGCGGACGAATGAACCGTGCCACGGCCCGCCGGTCGAACTAGCGCAGTCATAAGGAGACCGCCATGTATCGTCTGACCACCCTGCTCGCCCTGAGCCTCGCCCTGCCCGTTGCCCATGCCGCCTCGCTGCAAGAACAGCAGCTGAGCCAGTTGCTCGATCAGGTAGCCCGCGAAAGCAACGTCGGCACGCCTCGAGCGATCAACGAAGACATCCTCGACCAGGGTTACACCGTAGAGAACAACCAGCTGGTCAACCACCTCAGCGTGCAGCCACGCCACGCAGCGCAGATGCGCGACAACCCCGCCGACGTGCGCAGCCAGCTCGCGGTCAGCGTCTGCGGCAACGAGGGGCTGCGCAAGCTGATGAGCCAGGGCGCGGTGCTGCGCTACGACTTCAGCGAATACCAGAGCAACAAGCCCATCGCCAGCGAGCGCTACACCGCCGCAGACTGCAAGTAAGGCAGCAAGAGATGGACGGGAGCGGCGGACACGCCGCATCCCGCCGGGCCGAACTCAGCCTTTGTCGTGCCGCAGGATCTGCGGATCACCCTTGCCCGCCACCGCGGCAGCTTCGTCCCGAGTGAGCAATGCGGTACGCGGCACGTTGCGCAACCGCGCACAGGCTGCCAGCACATTGGCCCAGCTGGCGCGGTTGGCGAACTGCATGCCGAACTCGTCCAACGTGCCGCCACGGTTGCGATAGCCGAGTGCCGAGCACTTGCGAGCGTCCGGCAGGATCGGCCACAGGTGGCCGCGCGCGACTTCCGGGCGCATGTGGGTCAGCAAGACACGCATCTCCATCGAGTCCGGGAACAGTCGTTCCGCCACCCCCTCGCTTGCCCGTGCCTCGACTTCCCAATGATCGCGAGGCCCGCGGAAGCGACCCGGCTCCTGCAGATAGACCAACCGGTAGGCGCAGTCGGCCTCCTTTAGCCGCTTGGCGGCACGGAGCATCTCGCCCAACTGGTAGCTGCCGTTGGCGATCAGCAGCAATGCCTCACTGCCCGGCACCTCCTCGACCACAATGGCGCCGTCGCGGGCCAGCTGCTCGGCCTGTTGCCGATTGAAGTAGCACGGCCGGTCGCGCTTGGGCATGACCATGCAGGCCAGTTCGCCACGCGCCTGATAGATCGAAGGCAGCAGCGCCAGAGCACTGTTGTGGTCCGCCGGGAAAAGCACGCGAACCATGTCGTTCATTTCGCCGAGCAGCGCCTCGCAGAAGGTGGTGTCCTGATGCGACTGCTCGTTCTTGCCGTTCTCCCAGGTATGCGACGTCGCGATCAGCGGCCACCCCAGCCAGCCTGCCGGCCTGCCGATCTCCTTCTGCTGACGGGAGAAGATGATGCTCTGGCGCACCACGCCGAGCATCTTCACGCAGAACGCCTCATAGCTGGCCACCAGGTTCAGCCCGCCCTTGTTGGCCAGGCAGGCGGAGACCACGGCCTCTTCGTTGAGCGCGGTGATGACGGCGCCGTCGATCGCCTCCAGTTCGCTCTCCGGCTCAATCACACGGTGCTTGAGCGCCTTGAGCACGCCACCCAGCCGGTTGCTCGCCAGCTCGTCCGGGTTGCCCACCCGTGGTCGCAGCGAAGGGTTGGCCTCGGTCAGCTCGACGAAGAAGCGATCCACCGCGGCCATCGGCGAGCAGGCATCGTCACGATACTTGAGCTGCGGGATGACCGGCGCCGGCGGGCGTCGCAGAGCCAGCGGATTGTCGCGTTCGAGCAGGCGTCCCTGACGGCTTCGCACGAACAGCTCGAGGGCCGCCTGAAGATCGCCCTGCGGCACGAAAAGCCGCGCCGTATGCTCGTTGAACAGGTTTCGGGACACCTCGTCTAGGCGCGGGTTGCCCGGCAGCGGCAGGTTGTGTGCGGCATTGCTGCCCGCGCCATAGAAGCCGAAGCCCTTGACCGTCTCGGCAATGCCGTAGGGAATCGGCAATGGATAGTTGAGGATGCCGCGTGCCTTTTCCTCCACGCGGCGCTCCAGGCGCAGCTCCATTTCCCAAAGGGTCGCGACGAATGCGGCCGGGTCGCGCCCATCGAACGGCATCGGATCGAAGCCGCATTGGCTCAGGTGCTGGCGGAAATCCTCCAGGCCCTGCTCGGTCCCCAACGCCGTTCGCTGCTCGATTCGCCGGCCGTTGGCGATCATCACTGGCAGCGCCACACCGCAATCCTCGGCCCGCCACCAGCGCGGAATCCAGTCGCTGCCGCGCTGTTCTTCGGCCGCACCATCGGACAGGAACGCCACCAGCGTCTCGCCGGGCAGCGGCATGTGGGCATATTGAAGCTCGGCGAAGCCCAGATAACCGCCTTCGGCAATCCCACCGGCGGTATGCGGATTGACATGACTGCCCAGCGGCGCCAGTGGGCTGCCATCGGCGGCCTGGCGATAACCGTAGAAGTCCTGCAGCAGGCGGTTGATGCCCGCTTCGCCGCCAGCATAAGCCTGCGCCTGCTCGGGGTGCAGATTGCCGGTCAGCAGGTTGAGTGCGTCGACCGCAGCCACGCAATGGCCCTGCCCCATCAGCCAGGCTCGGGTACGGCCGGTCAACGCATTGAGCGCCAGATAGCCGGCATAGGCAGGCACCATGTTCAGCGCGCCGCCGGTATGGCCTTCGGGATTGGTCTTGAAGTCGTCGGCCGCCAGCGGCGTGCCGTCCAGGTGCACCTGCTGCGCATAGGTCATGTGCACCACCAGCCAGAGGCCGGCGCTGGCAACGCGATCGACCGCCTGCAGCAGTCGATAGACGCTCGCCAGATCCGGCTGATGTCCTNNACCAGCTGATGGGCCAGACGGAACACCGCCGCCTGGGTCTCCAGCGCGTGCTCGAACGGCCCGAAGCCGCCACGCCAGGTGGCGAACTCCGGTTCGGCTTGCGCGTGTTGATCCAGCTCGACGAGGCTGGGCAGTAGCTGACTCATGGGTTCACTCCGTTGGTAAGCGGGATGTGCTGTAGTCTAGGCAGGGCTCGTTTGGTTATCTCTGATATGTATCAAGTGGTCGTGGCAACCGAGCGGGCACAGTGGACATCATCGTACGAACAGGAAGGCAACATGGCTTTGCTCAGTTTTCTCGGTGCCATTCAACAGGTAACCGGCTCCTGCTACCTCATTGAGACACACGACGGCGCAAGGGTTCTGCTCGAATGCGGCATGCATCAGGGCCGCCGGGAGGAGGAAAGCGACAACCGCGCCGCCTTCGCCTTCGATCCGAAGAGCCTGGACGCCGTGGTCCTGTCCCATGCCCATATCGACCACAGCGGGCTGCTGCCACGGCTGGTCGCCCTCGGCTACCGCGGCCCGGTGCACTGCACCGAGGCGACAGCCGAGCTGCTGGAGCTGATGCTGCTGGACTCGGCGCAGATCCAGGAGAAGGACGCCGAGTGGGAAAACAAGTGGCGCGCACGCATCGGCAAGCCCATGGTTCAGCCGCTGTACACCCGCGTCGATGCAGAGCGAACCCTCGGGCAGCGCGCCCCTCACCCCTACGGCGAAACCTTCGAGGTTGCCCGGGGCGTCGCGGTGACCTTCCACAACGCCGGACATATCCTCGGCTCGTCCATCGTCCAGATGGATGTACACGACCATGGCAGGACGCGGCGACTGGTCTTCTCGGGTGATCTGGGCAATGTCCGCTCACCGCTGATGCCCGCCCCGACGGTGCTCAAGGAGGCCGACGTGGTGCTGATGGAGTCGACCTACGGCGACCGCGACCATCGCAGCCACGAGGACACCATCGAAGAGCTGGCCGGTATCCTGCAGCAGGCCCACCGCGACGGCGGCAACGTGCTGATGCCTTCCTTCGCCGTTGGACGCACGCAGGACCTGATCTACTACCTGGGCCGCTTCTACCGTGAAGGGCGACTGCCGCAGCAGGCAGTGTTTCTCGACAGCCCCATGGCCATCGGCGCCAATGCCATCTACGCACATTACAAGGACCAATTGGACCTCAACGGCATCGATCCGGTCTTGAGCGGCGCCAGCGGCAAGCTCTACGCCGAGCGCTGGCTGCCGATTCTCAAGTCCACGCCGACACCCGAAGAGTCCATGGCGATCAACCGCTTCAAGAGCGGCGTGATCATTATCGCGGGCAGCGGAATGTGCACCGGCGGGCGCATCCTGCATCACTTCAAACACAACCTCTGGCGTGAGGAATGCCACCTGGTCATCCCGGGTTTCCAGGCCAGAGGCACTCTGGGCCGCGCGATCGTCGATGGTGCCGGCAGCGTCAAGCTGCTGCACCAGCGCATCGCGGTGAACGCCAAGGTGCATACCCTCGGCGGTTTCTCGGCCCACGCCGGCCAATCACAGCTGATCGACTGGGTGAGCAACTTCGAGAATCGGCCGGAGCTCTACCTCGTCCACGGCGAAACCGAAAAAATGCAGGTCCTGCAACAAGCCATCCGGGATCGTCTTGGCTGGGAAGCCCGCATTCCGGAACTCGGCGATCGCATCGCGCTCTGAGCGGGACGGCTGGCCCGAGCCTCCGCGCCCGGGCCACCAGCGGCCGCCAATGCTTGAGCCCACCGGCCGCAGCCTATAGCCTGAACGCGACGCCCATACATGGAGATGTTGTATGTCCTTTGATCCGGATGACTATCTGTCGCGACACTTCCAAACCAGCGGCGCCGAACTGGAAAGCAAGATCGATGAGCTGGCGGCCATGGTCGTTCCGGCCAACAGTCCCAACCTACCGCTGTATCGGGAAATGCTGGTGACCGTCACACGCATGGCGCAGGCCGATCGCAGCCGCTGGGACGCCAAGATCCTGCTGCAGACCATGCGCGAGATGGAGCATGCATTCAGCCGTCTCGATCAGTTCAAGCGCCGGCGCAAGGTCACGGTATTCGGTTCCGCGCGCACACCGGTCGAACATCCGTTGTACGCCCTGGCGCGTCAGCTGGGCGCCACGCTTGCGCACTACAACTTCATGGTCATCACCGGTGCCGGTGGCGGCATCATGGCGGCCGCCCACGAAGGGGCCGGTCGCGACAACAGCCTGGGCCTGAACATCACACTCCCGTTCGAGCAGCACCCCAACCCGACGGTTGGCGGTACCGAAAACCTGCTCTCGTTCCACTTCTTCTTCGTCCGCAAGCTGTTCTTCATCAAGGAGGCGGATGCCCTGGTGCTCTGCCCTGGCGGGTTCGGCACCCTGGACGAGGCACTCGAAGTGCTGACACTGATCCAGACCGGCAAGAGCCCACTGGTGCCCGTCGTGCTGCTCGACGAACCCGGTGGCACTTACTGGAAGGATGCACTGCGCTTCATGCGCGGCCAGCTGGAAGAGAATCGCTACATCCTGCCCAGCGATATGCGTCTGATGCGCCTGGTGGATGATGCCAACGAGGCGGCGAAGGAGATCGCCAACTTCTACCGCAACTTCCACTCCAGCCGCTGGTTGAAGGATCGCTTCGTTCTGCGCCTGAACCACAAGCTCAACGAACAGGCCATGGAATACCTGAACGAGGAATTCGTCGACCTGTGCCTGACAGGCTCGTTCGAACAGCAGAACTGCTGTGANNCTGTGAGTCCGAACTGGACGAACCGGAGCTGCAGCGCCTGCCGCGTTTGAGCTTCGTATTCAACGGCCGCAACCATGGTCGATTGCGCGAGCTCACCGACTACGTCAACGAACCGGCCAACTGGGTGCGGCCGCTGGACAACGAGGACTGAGGGCGCGCCAGCGCCACGACTCAGCTCTGTCGAACTGCGAAACCGGATCAGGCACGCCTGCGCTCAAACCCAGCAATCAATCAGCCGAACCATTGCCTCGCAACAGGCGGCTGATCAACTCCAGCGGATAGCCGCGATAGCTGAGAAAGCGCCCCTGCTTGGCGCGCTCCCGCGCATCCGCCGGCAGGCTTCCGGCGAACTTGCGTTGCCACAGCTCTCGCAGCTGCTCGCTCCAGTCGAAGCCACTGTCGCGCAGCGCCTGCTCGATATCCGCGCGTGGCAATCCGCGCTGCGCAAGCTCTTCACGGATGCGCAACGGCCCATAGCCGGCGTTGGCTCGGCTTCTGACGAAACTTTCGAGGTAACGGGATTCCGACAGCAGGCCCTGTTCGCAGAGGCGATCCAGAGCCTGTTCGATCAGATCAGGCGGGGCGCCACGCTGGCGCAACTTGCGGGCCAGCTCGACACGACCATGTTCGCGGCGAGCCAGCAGGTCCATGGCTGCCCGCCGCACCGCGACGGGGTTATCGAGCACGGCGGCCATGGGGATCAGAGATCGGCGTCGACCAGGTCTTCGCTGACCACGTTCGCCTTGCTGCTACCACCGGAAACCACCAGCAGCTTGTCGCGGATCTGCTGTTCGATTTCGCGACCGATTTCCGGGTTGTCTTCCAGGAACTTGGCGGCGTTGGCCTTGCCCTGGCCGATCTT
>JABAHQ010005535.1_pt1 | contig 20438 bp, 22 predicted proteins | sample 7062091 | NCBI WGS metagenome assembly JABAHQ01 (sample SAMN14534359, study PRJNA622989) | marine sediment metagenome | biome: marine biome [ENVO:00000428]; feature: marine pelagic biome [ENVO:01000023]; material: deep marine sediment [ENVO:00002113] | place: India: Gulf of Kutch | collected...
TTCTGGGCCCCCTGGTGCGGCCCCTGCAAGGTCATCGGCCCCCTCCTGGAAAAGCTCGAGATCGACTACGCGGGCCGCTTCAAGCTCGTGAAGATCGACTCCGACCAGGAGCAGCAGCTGGCCGCCGCCTTCGGCGTGCGCAGCATCCCCACCTGCGTGCTGCTGATGAATGGCCAGCCGGTGGACGGTTTCATGGGCGCCTTGCCCGAGGGCCAGTTGCGCGCCTTCCTCGACAAGCACCTGCCCGGCGAGGGCGAGCTGGTGGCCGAGGCCGAAGGCGCCGCCGCGCAGGAGGCCCTGGCCGATGGCGACACCGAGACCANNGCCAGGCGGTGCAGGCCGACCCCGACAACGACGACGCGCGATTCGACCTGGTGAAGCTGCTGCTGGAGCTGGGCGAGGACGATGAGGCCAAGGTGGCCTTCGCGCCTGTCATCGCCAAGGCCGATGCGGTGCGCCGGCTGGATTCGCTCAAGCGCTGGATGGCCGCGCGCGACGCCCAGGCCGACGTGGCCGAGCCCGAGGCCCGCATGACGGCGCTGGACACGGCGATCGCCGCCAACAAGCGCGACTTCGACGCGCGCTTCGCCCGCGCGCAGTTGCTGATGGCCTACGGCCAGTGGACGGCCGCGATGGACGAGCTGCTGGAGATCCTGATGCGCGACAAGGCCTGGAACGAGGACCTTGCGCGCAAGACCTACATCGCCATCCTCGACGTCATCGAGCCGCCCAAGCCCAAGGTGGCGGAAGGCCAGGTGCCGCCGGAGGACCCGACGGTGGCGACATACCGGCGTCGGCTGTCGTCCGTCGTTCTGAGCTGAGGGCCTCCCTCAGCCCACCAGGCGCGTGAGCGCCTCGCGGTACTTCTCCGCCGTCTTCTCGATCACCTCGCGCGGCAGACGCGGCGCGGGCGGGGTCTTGTCCCAGGGCTTGCCCTTCACCTTCGCGCCTTCGAGCCAGTCGCGCAGGTACTGCTTGTCGTAGCTGGGCGGGTTGCTGCCCACAGCGTAGCTCTCGGCCGGCCAGTAGCGCGAGCTGTCGGGCGTGAGCACCTCGTCCATCAGCACCACGCGGCCCGCGGCGTCCAGGCCGAACTCGAACTTGGTGTCCGCGATGATGATGCCCTTGTCCAGCGCGATGGCCGCTGCGGCCTGGTACAGCTTGATCGCGATGTCGCGGATCTGCGCGGCCACATCGGCGCCCACCATCTCCACCGTGCGCTCGAAGGTGATGTTCTCGTCGTGCTCGCCCATCGCGGCCTTGGCGGCCGGCGTGTAGATGGGCTCGGGCAGCTTGGAGGCGTTCTGCAGGCCCTCGGGCAACGGCACGCCGCAGACCGAGCGGCTTTCCTGGTACTCCTTCCAGCCGCTGCCGGCCAGGTAGCCGCGCACCACGGCTTCCACGGGGATGGGTTTGAGGCGCTGCACCAGCATGGAGCGGCCCGCCACCTGCGCGCGCTCGGCGGGCGCGACCACGCCCGCGGGGTCCTCGCCCGTCAGATGGATGGGGCAGACGTTCAAGCCATTGGGGCCCAGGCGGTCGAACCAGAACAGCGAGAGTTTCGTCAGCAGTTCGCCCTTGCCGGGGATGGGCTCGCCCATGATCACGTCGAAGGCGCTGATGCGGTCGGACGCGACCATGAGGATGCGGTCGTCGCCAACGGCGTAGTTGTCGCGCACCTTGCCGCGCGCGAGCAGCGGCAGCGACGTGAGATTGGAGGTGTGCAGGGCGGAGGTCATGGCGCGGGTGGGATCGTAGGGGCAAGAAAAAGGCCCGTTGAACGCTCAACGGGCCTTGCGCAGTTCGGCGGGATTATCGCAAGTTGGCGCGCCGGCCGGGGCAATGCCCGACCGGGCCCTCACTTGGCCGCCAGTCCCAGGCGCTCGATCAGGGCCTTGTCCTTGGCGAAGGTCTCGCTCGCCCACTTCTTGTAGTCCTCGCCGTTGCGGTACCACACGGCCTGGTTGAGCTGGCCGAGCACCTCCATGTGCTTGGGGTCGTCCATGGCCTTCTTGAAGGCGTCGTGCAGGGTCTTCACCACGGCCGGGTCCATGCCCTTGGGGCCCGCCAGGCCGTAAGGCGAGGTGGAGACCACGCCGTAGCCCAGCTCCTGCGCGGTGGGCACTTCGGGCCAGCGCTGGGTGCGCTGTTCCCCGAAGGTGACGAGCAGGCGCATCTGGCCCGCGTCGACGTACTTGTCCCAGCCGCTGGCGTCGCTCTGGGCCATCACGTGGCCGCCCAGCAGCGCGGCCTGCAAGTCGGCGTTGCCCTTGAAGGGCACGTGCACGAGCTTGACCTTGGCGTTGCCGGCCAGCTCTTCCATCAGCAGGTGCGGGCTGCTGCCGGTGCCGGTGGAGCCGTAGTTGATCTCGCCGGGCTTCTGGCGCGCGGCCTCGATGTAGTCCTTGAAGGTCTTGTAGGGCGAGTCGGACTTGACGGTAAGGCCGAAGGTGTAGCCCGAGACGCCGATGATGTAGGTGAAGTCGTTCAGCGGGTCCCAGTTGGTTTTCTGCATGTGCGGCATGCGCAGCAGCCCCAAGGGGAACTGGGCGATGGTGTAGCCGTCGGGCTTGGCGGTCTGCGCCATGGTGCTGGGGCCCAGGGTGCCGCCCGCGCCGGGGCGGTTCTCCACGGTGATGGGCTGTCCCATGTGCTTGCTGGCGAGCTCGGCCAGGGTGCGCAGGTGGCGGTCGGTGGAGCCGCCGGCGGGCCAGGGCACGATCAGGGTGATGGGGCGGCTGGGGTAGGCCTGGGCCTGGGCCGACACCCAGGGGGCGGCGCCGGCGCTTGCGGCCACGCCGGCCAGCAGCAGGCTGCGGCGGCGGATCCTCGGTGCATGTTCGGTCGGGCGGGTCATCGTCTTGTCTCCTTGCGGGGGGTGGTGCCGGGTGGCGATGGGTGCCGCGCAGCGCACGGCGCGGGGGAATCAGGAAGGCGAAGGGTGGGTGGCGGCGTCGCGCGCGGCCTGCTGCGCCTGCAACTCGCGCCACATCACCTTGCCGCTGCCCGAGCGGGGCAGCGAGGCCACGAACTCCACGATGCGCGGGCTCTTGTAGGCGGCCATCTGGCCGTGCGCCCAGTCGATGAGGTCCTGCTCGCTCACCTGGCCGCGCTGCTCGGGCCGCAGCACCACCAGGGCCTTCACCGTCTCACCGCGTCGCGCATCGCGCGCGCCGATGACGCAGGCCTCCTGGATGGCGGAGTGGCGGTACATCAGCGCCTCCACCTCGGCGGGCCAGACCTTGTAGCCGCTGGCGTTGATCATCCGCTTGAGGCGGTCGGTCATGAAGAAGTAGCCCTCGCCGTCGACGTGGCCGAGGTCGCCGGTGCGCAGGAAACGCTGGCCGTCGAGTTCGATGAAGGCCTCCGCCGTGGCCTGCGGGTTGCGCCAGTAGCCCTGCATCACCTGCGGGCCGTGCACCACGATCTCGCCGGTCTCGCCCACGGGCCGCTCGGCCAGGGTGTCGGGGTCGATCACGCGCGCGTCGANNCGCGTCGACCTCGAACACCGGCAGGCCCAGGCACTGTGCGCTTGGGCCGGTGCAGCGGGTTGATGTGGGTGGCGGCCATGGTCTCGGACAGGCCATAGCCCTCGATGTAGTCGCGGCCGGTGAGGGCCTTCAGGCGCGCGGCCAGGGCGTCGGGCATGGCCGCGCCGCCGCCGCGCACGCAGCGCAGGCGCGAGAGGTCGTAGCGGTCGAGGTCCGGCAAGGCGAGGAAGTCGATCACCATGGTGGAGATGGCCTGCCACACCGTGACGCCGTAGCGTTCCATGCAGATCGCGGCGGCCTCGCGGTCCCAGCGCGACAGCACGACGAGGGTGGCGCCGGCGTACAGCGGCCCGTTCAGGCTGCCCGACAGGCCGGTGACGTGGAAGAAGGGCAGCACCGAGAGGCAGACCGCGTCCTGCGTGGTGCCGAACCAGCGCACGCCGCCCACCAGCGTGGCCATCACGCTGCGGTGGGTGTGCATGCAGCCCTTGGGTTGGGCAGGCCGGTGGTGCCCGAGGTGTAGGGCATGGCGCACAGGTCGTCGGGGCCGGCGGTGAGCGGGCCGGGAGAGAGGTCGGCCGCCAGCGCGTCCGCCCAGGCGGTGAGGGCGGGGTGGTCGGTTGTCTCGCGCGGCGCGCGCACGAAGTCCGGCACGCGCAGCCCCGTGGGTTCACGCAGGTGGTCGCTGTAGGTGGCGACGATCGCGTGCTTCAGGCCCGTGCCGTTGTCGTCGCCCGCGGCCAGCAGTGGCCGCACGAAGGGCAGCAGGTCCTGCGCGACGACGGCCACGCGCGCGCCACTGTCGTCGATGCAGTGGCGCAGCTCCTCCTCGCGGTTCATGGGGTTCACCGGCACCACCACCGCGTTGGCGCGCAGGATGCCGTAGAAGGCCAGCGCCCACTGCGGGCTGTTCTGCAGGCACAGCAGCACCCGGTCGCCCGCCTGCACGCCGCAGCGCTGCTGCAGAAAGGCGGCGATGCGCTCGGCCTCGCGCAGGGCCTGTGCGTAGCTCAGCGGGGTGTCGTAGTAGACGGTGAAAGGCTTGTCCGGGTGGCGCGCGGCCGACGCGGCGAGGTTGTGGAACACGTTCACCGGCGGCAGCGCGAGCGCGCGGGGCAGACCGGGTGGCCAGTGGGCTGAGGGGATCGGTGTCATGTGCTGGCCGCCAAATATTCCGCTCATCGGAAAATCACCTGGCGTGCGTTCAATATGCGACGCAGCGTCTGGCATCGTCAATGCCGCTCAGGGAAATCGAGCATGGCCCGTAGGCACCTTGGCGACTTAAATTCCGTTCAGCGGAATATCTGAACACCCCGGTTCCATGGGACGTCAACGCCAGCTTGCTTCACCCACCCCCGACGAGGCCGACCCGGCGCAGGACCGCCGCTTCGTGACCGCGCTCGCGCGCGGCCTGGCGCTGCTGCGCTGCTTCGGCCCCACCGACCGCTGGCTCGCGCACCAGGAGCTCGCGCGCCGCAGCGGCCTGCCGCAGGCCACGGTGTCGCGGCTCACGTTCACGCTCACCAGCCTGGGCTACCTGCGCCACCGCGCCGGCACGGGCGAGTACGCGCTGAGCCCGGCGGTGCTCTCGCTGGGCTTCAGCGTGCTGTCCAATTTCGAGGTCGGGCGCCTGGCGCGGCCTTTCATGGAGACCCTGGCCGAGCACACGCAGGCCGCCATCTCGCTGGGCGTGCGGCACGGCACGTCGATGGTCTACGTGGCGCACTGCCGCAGCACGGCGCGCCTCATCCTGGGGCTGGACGTGGGCACGCGCCTGCCCTTCGCCGAAACGGCGATGGGGCGCGCGATGTGGTGTGCCTCGACGCCGGGCATGCGCGCGTTGATCGCGCGCCGGCTGCAGGCCGAGGACCCGACCCGCTGGCCCGAGCGCGAGGCCGGGCTGCGGCGCGCAGAAGCGGACCACGCGGCGCAGGGCTACGTCGTGTCGGCCTCGGAATGGGAGCAGGACATCGCCGCCATCGGCGTCGGTCTGGACCTGGGCGATGGCCGCGAGCCGCTCTCGCTCACCGTGGGCGGGCCGGCGGCGCGGCTCAAGGGTGCCTTGCTGCACGAGGACTTCGCGCCCGCGCTGGTGCGCACGGGCCGTCAGATCGTGGCGGCGATACAGGCCGGGGGCTGGGAGGACTGAGGCCGCAAAAAAGGACGCCACCGCCGGCGGACCGGTGCGGTGGCGTCGTGTGGGGCGCGAAGGCTCAGTTCACCACTTGCGCCAGCTCGCCCTTGGCGTACTTGCCGGCGACGACCTGCAGGCTCTCGCCCTTGATCTTGCCGGCCTGGCCTTCGCAGCCGAACTCGATGTAACGCTGCTTGCAGATCTGCTTGGCGGCCTCGCGCGCGGGCTTGAGCCACTCGCGGGCGTCGAACTTGTCGGGGTTCTCGGCCAGGAACTTGCGCACCGCGCCCGTCATGGCCAGGCGGATGTCGGTGTCGATGTTGATCTTGCGCACGCCGAACTTGATGGCCTTCTGGATCTCCTCGACGGGCACGCCGTAGGTCTCCTTCATCTTGCCGCCGTACTGGTTGATCTGCGCCAGCAGCTCCTGCGGCACGCTGGACGAGCCGTGCATGACGAGGTGCGTGTTGGGCAGGCGGCGGTGGATCTCGGCGATGCGCTCGATGGCCAGGATGTCGCCGGTGGGCTGGCGGGTGAACTTGTAGGCGCCGTGGCTGGTGCCGATGGCGATGGCCAGCGCGTCGAGTTGCGTCTTCTTGACGAAGTCGGCGGCCTGCTCGGGGTCGGTNNATGGTCTCCAGACTGCCCAGGCAGCCCAGTTCGCCCTCGACGGTGACGCCCAGTTTGTGCGCCATGTCGACGACCTGTTTCGTCACGTCCACGTTGTAGTCGTAGCTGGCAATGGTCTTGCCGTCGGCCTCCAGGCTGCCGTCCATCATCACGGAGGAGAAGCCCAGGTTGATCGCGCCCTTGCACACGTCGGGGCTCTGGCCGTGGTCCTGGTGCATGACCAGGGGGATGTGCGGGTACATCTCGATGGCGGCCTGGATCAGGTGCTTGATGAAGGGCTCGCCCGCGTATTTGCGCGCGCCGGCGCTGGCCTGCAGGATGACGGGGGCTCCCACCTCATCGGCCGCGGCCATGACGGCCTGCACCTGTTCGAGGTTGTTCACGTTGAACGCCGGGATGCCGTAGGTATTGGCGGCGGCGTGGTCGAGCAGTTCGCGCATGGAGACGAGTGCCATGGGATTCCTCTTTGAGTCGTTGGTAACCGTGGTGTAACCCGGGATTTTAACTTTCGACCTGCGCGCGCCGTCTCCCATGCCCCCCTGGCCTTACGTGTGCTTTCACACCCCGGTCATGTCACCAATCGTCACAACCCCACGGGGAACTGTGGAGCCGCAAAGGCACACGGTCAGGCTTTGGCACAAGAAGAAAGGACACGCCATGGCCCGCCTCCCCCTGAAGACGCTGACCCTGGGCGCCGCCGCCCTGCTGCTGCCGGCGCTGTCCTCGGCCCAGGTCACGCTCAAACCCGATGGGCAATGGAGGTACCTGCTGACAGCGGGCGCCAACTTTTCCTCTGGCAACAACGACGCCGCCACGCTGAACCTCTCGGCCGAGGGCGCGCGCCAGACCGCCATCGACAAGTGGACCTGGGGCGCCAAGGCCGACCGCGCCCGCAGCAATGACGTGGACACGGTGGAGCGCTACGGCCTTCGCACCCAGTACAACCGCGACTTCTCGATCGACTGGTTCGGTTTCGGTTCGGGTGAATGGCAGCGGGACCGGCTGGCCAATATCGCGGCGCGTTACTCGGTCGCCACCGGTGTGGGCCGCCACATCTGGAGCGACGACAGCGGCTTCTTCGACGTGTCCGGCGGTATCGGCTACACGCATGACCGCTACATCACCCCCACCGACATCGCGGGCGAAACGCGCGAGCGTTATGGCCGCATGGAACTGGTGCTGTCGGAGGAGTCCAGCCACAAGCTCACCGACTCCACCAGCCTGCGCCAGAAGTTCTCGCTGTTTCCCGACCTGCGCGAGTCGGGCAAGTACCGCGCGGTGCTGGACGTGGGCCTGACGGTGGCGATGACGCAGACCGTGAACCTGACGGCGGGCCTGAACTACCGCTACGACAGCGACCCGGGCACCAACCTCAAGAAGACCGATGCGATGTTCGTGACCGGTGTATCGATGCGATTCGACTGACGTTCAGGCCGCGCGGCAGATCTTGAGGGTGTTCGTGCCGCCGGGCTGCCCCATAGGCTCGCCCACGGTGATGGCATAGACATCGCCGGCCTGCACGATGCCGCGCTTCTTGAGGTGCGACTCGGCGTCCACCAGGGCGTTGTCGCGGTCGGCGTTGTTGTCCATCAGCAGCGGGCGCACGTTGCGGTAGAGCGTCATGCGACGCTGCGTGGCCAGGTTGGGCGTCATCGCGTAGATGGGAATGCGCACGATGTGCCGGCTCATCCACAGCGCGGTCGAGCCCGAGTCGGTGAGCGCGACGATGGCCTTGGCGCCCAGGTGGTGCGCGGTGAACAGCGCGCCCATGGCGATGCTGTGGTCGATGCGGGTGAAGGTCTTGCCCTGGAAGTCCGCGCCCAGCTCGTGCCGGTCGGCCTTCTCGGCCTCCAGGCAGATCGCGGCCATTTCCTTCACGGTTTCCAGCGGGTACTTGCCGGCGGCGGTCTCGGCGCTGAGCATCACCGCGTCGGTGCCGTCGAGCACGGCGTTGGCCACGTCGCTCACCTCGGCGCGGGTGGGGACCGGGCTCGTCTTCATGGAGTCGAGCATCTGCGTGGCCGTGATGACGGGCTTGCCATTCGTCACCGTGGTGCGGATGATGCGCTTCTGGATGAGCGGCACCTTCTCCGGCGGGATCTCCACGCCGAGGTCGCCGCGCGCCACATCACCGCCAGGTCGCCGCGCGCGACCATGATGCCGTCGGAGGCCTTGAGGATGTTGGCGAGTTCGGGGATCGCTTCGGCGCGTTCGATCTTGGCGATCAGGCCCGGCTTGTGGCCGCCGCCGGCCACGGCGCAGAGCTGGCGGGCCAGCTCCATGTCGGTGGCGTTCTTGGGAAAACTCACCGCCACGTAGTCGGCCTTCAGGCCCATGGCGGTCTTGATGTCGTCCATGTCCTTGGCGGTGAGCGCGGGCGCCGTGAGGCCGCCGCCCTGCTTGTTGATGCCCTTGTTGTTGGACAGTTCGCCGCCGAGCTTGACGGTGGTGTGCACGGCCGGGCCCTGCACGAAGTCCACGGTGAGCACGATCAGGCCGTCGTTGAGCAGCAGGGTGTCGCCGGGCTTCACGTCGCGCGGCAGCTCCTTGTAGTCCAGGCCCACGCCGTCCTGGTCGCCGGGCTCGGCGCGCGCGGCGTCGAGCACGAACTTCTCGCCGGGCACCAGCTGGATCTTGCCCTGCGCGAATTTGCCGACGCGGATCTTGGGGNNCCTCGCGGCCGGCGCGCTGCGCGGCCTCGCGCACGAGGCGGGCGCGGTCGATGTGGTCCTGCGCGGTGCCGTGCGAGAAGTTCAGCCGCACCACGTTGACGCCCGCGCGGATCATGGCTTCGAGCAGGTCCGGCTCGCTGGAGGCGGGACCGAGGGTGGCGACGATCTTGGTGGCGCGCGTGAGCATGGACGCAGTCTCCTGAGGGGCCGGAATGCCGGCGGGCATGTAATTTGGTTTCAATTATCCATGAAGCGATTTCGGGGTGGTTACACGTGCGGAACGGCGCCGCCGGCGCGTCTGTAGGACGGGTCCGACCCGGCGAGGCGCGCTTGTCCGGCCCGGGTGGGCAAGGGCCCTGCCTACAGTGGCTTGCTGCCGGGCACGCCGCGTGCCCCGCACCCGGCCCGCTCACGGAGGACTCCCATGCACAGCGCCCTGTTCAGCGCCCTTACCGCCATCGTGGCCTATCTGGCGACCTTGTTGATCGCGGTGGTGGCGGCGGTGTCGCACCCGGGCGCCGAGCCCGAGCGCCACTTTCTGCAGGCCGTGGCCGAATTGAGCGCAACGGCCTCGGACCTGTTGCCCTGGCCCTGAAGGGCTCGCTCAGGCGCCGTCCGACGGGCCGTCGGCCGGTTCGGCGGGGCGCGCAGGCAATTCGGCTTCCACATGCGTGCCCTGGCCCGGCGCGCTGGTGATGTTCAGGCGCCCCGCGTGCGCTTCCACGCGCACCCGCATGCCCAGCAGCCCGTGGTGGCCAGCGCCCACCCCGTCCACATCGAAGCCCCGGCCGTCGTCGCGCACCGAGATGCGCACCGTGTCACCGGCCTGTTCCAGCGTCACCCGGACCTCGCGCGCCTGGGCGTACTTGCTCACGTTGGTCAGCGATTCCTGCACCAGCCGGTAGACCGTCAGTTCGGCGTCCTTGCAGAGCGAGGCCGGTGAGAGCTGCGTGTGCACCGGGATGCCCAGCCGCCCGGCCGCTTCCTGGCACAGCATGTCCAGCGCCGGAATCAGGCCGAGCTGGTCGAGCGACGACGGGCGCAGGTGCTCGATGATGCGGCGCTTCACCGCGATGCCTTCGTTGACGCGCTGGTCGAGCCCGGCCAGCCGTTCCAGGGCGGCGGGGGGCAAGTCCGGCACGCGGCGCAGGCGCGCCAGCTCCAGCTTCATCGCGGTGAGCAGGCCCCCCATTTCGTCGTGCAGTTCGCGCGCCACGCGGCCGCGTTCGTCCTCGCGCGCGTTCACGTGGTGGCCCGCCAGGTTGCGCAGCGCGGTGGTGCGCAGGGCCACCTGCTGGGCCAGGCGCTCGTTCTCCTCGGCCTTGCGCGCGGCGTCCTGCGCCTTGCGTTCGTCGGACTCGCGGATCTGGCGCATGAACAGGCCCAGCGCGAGCAGCGAGATCAGCACCAGGCCATGCAAGGCCACGCGGTTGATGAGGATGGCGTCGCGCAGCGAGGTGCGGGCCTTGCTCTGGATGGCGCTGGCGCGCTCCAGCACGCCGTCGAATTCCTGGCGCAGGTCGGCGTAGAGCTGGCGCCCATGTTCGCCGCTGGCGAGCACCTGGGCCTGCGTGTTCTGGCCCTTCTCTGTCATCTCCACCCACAGCGCCAGCATGGCGTTGCGCTCCACCACGCGCTGGCGCACGGTGTCGATGGAGGCCTTGCGCTGCGGGTCGAGCGCCACCAGCCACTCGAAGGCGCCGGGGCGCACGATGGCCATGTCGCGCACGGCCGCGCGGTAGTTGGCCAGGTCGCCCGGGTTGCCGCTGGCGATGAAGGCGCGCGCCGCCGTCTCGGCGTCGGTCAGGGCCTGCAGCGTGCGCGCGGCCTGGATGCGCGCATCGGTGAGTGCGATGCCTTGCTTGAGCGAGGTGTTCGAGTGCCGGTAGCTGCTCTCGTTGATGGCCATGACCACGATCGCCAGGGCCACGATCAGGGGCATCACCCAGCGGGTGCGGGCGGCGCGTTCCAGCGACGACTTGATCAGGCTCATGCGCGCGGGTCCTTCGTCGGTGCCGCTGCGGCGGCGTGGGCGTGGCGTTCGGGCAGGCGCACCTCGATGCGGGTGCCAGCGTCTGGCGCGCTGATCACGGTGAAGGTGCCGCCCAGCGATTCGATGCGGTGGCGCAGGAGCTTGAGGCCCTGCGCCGGGTTCGAGACGCCGGCGTCGACAAANNCCGTTCTCGCCGCTCAGCCGAAGCGATACGCGGCTGGCGCCGGCGTGGCGCTCCACGTTGGACAGCGCGCCCTGGGCAACGGCGAAGAGCGCCTGCCGCGTCGAGGCGTCGAGTTCGAGCGGCTGAAGGTCGAGCTCGACCGCCACGCCGATGCGCTCATGCAGTTCATCGGCACGCTGCTCCAGCGCCGCCTGCAGGCCCAGGTTCTGCAGGGTGGAGGGCATCAGGCCTTCCATCAACCGGCGCTTGGTGGCAATGCCCTGGTCCAGCGTGGCGTTCAGGTGCTGCAGGCGTGCGCTCACGTCGGCGCTGGGGGCGGGCAGGGCGTGGCGCAGCCGCGTGAGGTCGAGCTTGGCGGTGGTGAGCAGGGCGCCCAGGTCGTCGTGCAGGGCGCGCGCCAGGCCGCCGCGTTCGCCCTCTCGCATTTCCTGCAGGCCCAGATTGAGCAGGTTCAGCTCCTCGGTGCGCTGGCGCACCTGCTGCTCCAGGTTGTCGCGCTCCGCGCGCAACTGCCGCGCGTGCGCCGCCTGGCTGGCCTGCAGTTCGGCGTTGCTGCGCAGGAAGAACACGTAGGCCAGCAGGCTCAGCAGCGCCAGGCCGTGCACGCCCAGGCGGCCCACCTCCAGCGTGCGGTAGATGGCGGCGCGCTCGCGCGCGATGCGGCGCTCCTCGTTGCCCAGCAGCACGTCGGCCATGCGGCGCACCGCCTCCATCTTCTCGCGCCCGATGTCGGTCAGCATCAGGCCGCGCCAGGCATCGTGCGAACCGGCGTCGTAGAGGGAGATGGTCTCGGCGGCTTCCGACACCTTCTGCAAGGCCTTCTCCTCCAGCGACTCCACCAGACGCTTGAGTTCGGGGTCGTCGCGGTAGTGCTCGTGCAGGCGGCCGATGGCGTTGATGAGATCGCCCCGCGCGGCCTGGTAGGGCGCCAGGTACTGCACCCGGCCGGTGAGCAGGTAGCCGCGCTGCGCGGTCTCGATGTCGAGCAGGCGGCGCATGACGGTGTGCAGCGCGTTGCGAGCGGTGTCGCGCCCGCCCAGGTTCACCAGCGATTCCAGCGCGCGCTGGTAGGTCCACTCGGCGCCGATGAACACGCCCATGGCCAGCAGCGCCGCCAGGCCCACGGCCAATGGCGTGCGCCAGAGGGCCTGGCGCCAGGGGCTGTGGGCGGGCGTCGGCATGGCTGCCGCGCCTTACTGCAGGTCGCCAGGGGCGGTGGCCGAACCGTCGGAGATGCGTTCGCAGTAGCTGATCAGGTCCTCGAGTTCGCAGGACTTGTCGAACACGCGGTCGGCGCCGAGCTGGGCGCAGCGCTTGCGGATGTCGGGGGTGGCGTAATTGGTCAGCACCACCCGGCGCCCTGGCAGGTGGGCGTCCTGTGCGGCCTTGAGCACGCCCAGCCCCGAACCGGTGAGAAGGAAGATGTCCACGATCATGAGGTCGAATCGGGCCTCGTCGGCGTCGACCTTGCTGAGCCAGTTCACCGCTTCCGTCTCGTTGCGGGCGTGGCCGACGACTTCGACATTGGCCAGCTCCTGGAGCGTGGACACCAGGTTGTCGTAGATGACCTTGTTGTCCTCGACGATGAAAGTGCGGAGCGGAGACACGGAGACGATCGGGGCGTTGGCGGGCAAGGGTCCGGCGGGTAAAGCGCGAACACGGCCATCATGCCGTGTTCGCGTGCCCGCCGGGGCCTCCTGTCCGCTGATTGTGTTGTAGGACGCGTCCTACTGGAACGGGGAAGCCCCGGGGCGGGGTCAGCGAACGACGATGTCGTTCTTCACCGACTTCACGCCCGGGGTGTTCGACGCCAGGCGACCGGCGGCGTTGCGTTCGGCTTCCGACTTGGCGAAGCCCGACAGTTGCACCGTGCCGTTGAGCGTCTCGACGTTGAGCGACAGGGCGCTCACCGCCGGGTCTTCGGCGAAGCGGGCTTTCACCCGGGTGGTGATGGTCGCGTCGTCGATGTAGGCGCCCACGGACTGCTGATCGCGTGCGACGGCGCAGCCGGTGACCTGGACCACCATCAGCGCGGCCGAGGCGGCCAGGACGGCGTGAGTCAGTTTGCTGGAAATCATGGACATCTCCTGTTGTTGCCCGGGGGCAGGGTTAGCTCGAACTCTCGACGGTGAGGCGGTTGTCGACCTTCACCACGCCTTCGACGGCGGAGGCGAGGGTGGTGGCGCGGTCCTTGGCGGCGGCGGTCGGGGCGGTGCCCTTGAGTTCGACCTGGCCGTTGGAGGTGTCCACGTCGATGGCCAGCGCGCTCAGTTGCGTGTCGGCGGCCAGTGCGGCGTTGACTTTGGCGGTGATGGACGCGTCGGCCGCGTCGCGGGCGATGGTGTCGGCCGCGTCCTTGCCCGCGGCCTGCATGTCCTGGCCCGCCTGGCGGGCGTCTTCGCGCATCTCGTTGCCGGCCTGTCGGGCGTCTTCACGCATCTCGTTGCTGGCCTGCTGGGCCTCTTGAACGGCGCCGTCCAGGCGTTCGCCCACAGTGGCGTCTTCGCGCTCACCACAGGCCACGACGAGCGTGGACGCAAGGATGGCGGCGGCAAGGGTGGTGTATCGGGTGCTCGGTTTCATGGTGGGTTCCTCTCATGGGGACCGGCGCNNGGGCTGCCCGGGGGGTCGAACCAGTCGTCGCTCACGGTGCGTTCCCACGCGGCGACCTGCTTCTCGGCCTCGTCCTTGGCGATGCCGTAGCGCTCCTGGATCTTTCCGGCGAGCTGATCGCGGCGGCCGGCCACGACGTCGAGGTCGTCGTCCGTGAGCTTGCCCCACTGCTCGGTCATCTTGCCTTTGACCTGCTTCCAGTTGCCTTCGATGCGATCCCAGTTCATGTGTTGGCTCCTTCAAGTTTGGCGGTTGGCGTTACGCCGATCCGGTGGATGGCGTCGGCTGTCGCGCTGTGCGTCGAGCCGTGAAGCCACTGTAGGAATTCGGGGGCGCGCAGGATGTCGGGCGGCTCGCCGAGCGTGTGTAGGACTGCGCCGATGCCCGGGCGCTGGCTGTAGGAGCTGTCCGACCCCCACGGCGCGAGAGGCCTGCCACAATGCTCCGCGTCGCTTCATCCATGAGACACCATGATCAAAGTAGGCATCGTCGACGACCACGCCATCGTTCGTTCCGGTCTGCGCCAGTTCCTCAGCGAGCACGTGGACCTGAAGGTGACCGGCGAGGCGAACAACGGCCGCGAGGCACTTGAACTGGTGCGCGGCGGCGAGGTGGACGTGTTGCTGATGGACATCTCCATGCCCGACCACAGCGGCGTGGACGCGCTGCAGGCCATCAAGGCGCGCTTCCCCGACCTGCCCGTGCTCATCCTCAGCGGTTTCCCCGAGGCGCAGTACGCGACCACGCTGCTGCGCTATGGCGCCAGTGGCTACCTGAACAAGGAATGCGAGCCCGAGGAGATCGTCAACGCCATCCGCCTGGTGGCGCGTGGCCGGCGCTACATCAGCCCGTCGGTGGCCGAGCTGCTGGCCGACAACGCCGTGGGCGACGCCGAGCGGCCCCCGCATGAGCAACTGTCCGAGCGCGAGCTGCAGGTGTTCCTGCGCCTGGCCAAGGGCGAAACCGTGGGCGCCATGGCCGAGGCCATGTTCCTGAGCGTGAAGACGGTGAGCACGTACCGCACGCGCGTGCTGGAAAAGCTCAAGCTCACCAGCAACAGCGAACTGACGTACTACGCGCTGAAGAACGGCCTCATTCAGTGAGGCGCAGGGCTAGAGCCAACGCTCCAGCATGCGCCCCACGCCCTCCATCAGCCGCCCGCCCAGGCCTCGCCGCTCCCACGCCTCCAGCGTCACCGCGCGCGAGTCCTTGCGGTCGCGCTCGAAGAGCGCGTTCATCTCCCCGCCGAATTCCTCGCCGAGCACGATCACGTTGAGTTCGTTGTTGGCGACGAAGCTGATCCAGTCCAGGTTGCTCGAACCCACGGTGGAGAACACGCCGTCGATCACCGCCGTCTTGGCGTGCATCACGGCCAGGTCCATTTCGTGGATCTTCACGCCCGCCTGCAGCAGCTGCGTGTAGTACGAACGCCCCGCGTGCAGCACCAGCGAGGAATCGCTGCGCCCCGGCAGCACCAGTTCCACCGAGACCCCGCGGCGCGCCGCGTCGCACAGCGCCTGCACGAACACCTGGCCCGGCGCGAAGTAGGCCATCGAGATGTGCACCTCCACCTGCGCCGCGTCGATCGCCGCGATCAGCGCGGTGTAGATGCGGTTGGTCTCGTCGCGCGGATCGCTCGCCAGGATCTTCACCACGCGATCGCCCGGTTCGGCCGCGAGCGGCTTGTCGGGGGTGGCGCCCAGCCCGCCCTTGCAACCCTGCTCGCGCCAGGTGGCTTCGAACACCTGCGCCAGCGCGGGGACCACCGGCCCGCGCATCTCGATCTGCGTGTCGCGCCAGCCGTCGTCGATCGGCGCGCCGCCCGAGGTTCGTGCCGATCGGCGCCACGACGCGGAGCCCGAACCGTAGACGCGGCTGATGTTGATGCCGCCCGTGAACGCCACCTGCTGGTCCACCACCAGCAGCTTGCGGTGGTCGCGGTGGGTAATGCCCCAGTAGCCAGGCCGCCGCACCGGGTTGATGGGGTTGAACTCGCACACCGCGACGCCGCCGTCCGTGAGGCGCTTGAAAAACTCGGCCGGCGTGGTGATGGAGCCCACCGCGTCGTAGATGACGGCCACGGCCACGCCTTCGGCCGCGCGGCTCAGCAGCAGCTCGGCGATCTCGGCGGCCACGCCCTGGTCCTCGAAGATGTAGCTCTCCAGCAGGATGCGCGAGCGCGCCTTCGCGATGGCCGCCTTCATGGCGGCGAAGGTGGCCGGTCCGTCCACCAGCAGCTTCGTGCGGTTGCCGCGGTAGAGGTCGGCGTCGCCGGTCTGCGTGAGGGTGCGCAGGTGGTGGCGCAGCAGTTCGTGCCGGCCCTCGTTGCCCAGCTGCTGCAGGGTCTGGCGCTTCTGTGCGCCGGCCACCACGCCGTCGGCACCGCGCACCGTCACCAGGCCCGGCGCGGCGCTGTCCTGCGGCTCGCGCGGTGGCAGGCTGCTGCAGCCCACCAGCGCCAGCAGCGTCAGCGCGCTCAACCAGGCCAGAGCGAACCACCAGCGGGCGGGGGGCAATGGCTGCGGGCGATCGGGGGCATCGGGGCGCATGGGTGGTGGTGGGGAGTGGGGTCGCCAGCAGTGTGCGGCGGCGGGCCTCGCGGCGCCTGTCGGCGCGCGAGCCAGGCCCGCGTCGGACGGCGCCGACACGGTGCCCGTTCGTCGGTGCGGTCCTACAGGGTGATGCGGTGCGCGCTTGCAGCATGGCGCCGCCGGGCTTCCTACAGTGAAGCCATCACAACGGTGGTCGTTGTGAACGCAACGCGGAGGTCGCCGCCAACGGCCTCNNTCTTCGTCATCGCCCTGATCGCTGCCGTGCTGGGCTTTGGCGGCATCGCCGCCAGCGCGGCCGGCATCGCCAAGATCCTCTTCGTCATCTTTCTGGTGCTGGCGCTCGGCTCGATGCTGCTGGGCCTGTTCCGAGGGCGATAGAAGAGTAGCGATTTTCGATACCGATTGTCTCCATCCATTGAACCGGTTCAAGAAGCCGGTTCTTTTTTGCCTGACCCGCTCCGACCATGGGGGCCTGTTCAACCACCCCACAGGTGATTCATGGTCGCGTCAGATCTTGCTTCCTCCGCCAACGACACCCGCACCGGGCCCGCGCCGCACGCGCCGTCCGCGCCCCTTGCACCGCGCCCCGTGCGGGTGCTGCGCGACACCCGCGCCTGGCAACTGCAGGTCTGGGTGTCCTTCGCGATCGCGGTGGGCTTGTGCGCCGTGGGCCTGGCCTGGCTGCCCGGCCTGGCGCTGGACCGGGCGTTCATGGTGATGGGCTACGTGTTCTGCCTCAGCAGCGTGTTCGTGCTGGCCAAGGCCATCCGCGACGGCGAGCAGGCCAAGCGCGAACGCCGTCCCGAGACGCCGTTCTGGCGCCTGGTGGTGTGGGGCGGCTTCGGCGTGGCCATGGGGCTCACCGCCTGGGGCCTGCTGCGCATGGACATCAACCCCACCTACCGCGCCTACCTGGGCGTGAGCTGGCTGTACCTCGTCACCACCGCGTTCACGCTGGCCAAGACCCTGCGCGACCGTTTCGAGGCGGACCTGGCCGAACGCGGCCCGAGCCATTGAGCCCACGCCACGTCATGCCCAGGAGAACCGACATGAACCCCTTTGTCTTTCTGCGTCGTGGTGCCCTGTTGGCGGGCGTGTCCCTCACGCTGCTGATGGNNTCCGCCGCGCTGTCTCTCTTGCCCGTGGCCTCGGTGGTCGCCTCCGGCGTGGCCGCCTCGGGCGCGGCCGCCGCGGTGAGCGCGCTGCCCGTCGCCTTGTCGGCGGGTGGCGCCGTGCTCACCGTCAAGGCCGTGGAGGCCAGCGCCACCGGCACGGTCTACCTGCTCGAGCGAGCCTCCGACGGTGCCCGCGTGAGCGTGGAGGTCTCGGGCCGCGCGGCCTCTTCCACTGCCATCGGCGTCGGCACGCTGGTCACGGTCAGCGTCATCGGTGCCGGCGTCGTGCTGTCCACCGTCGGCGAGGTGCTGGCCTTCATTCCCAACGAACTCGGCCGTGCGCTGCTGCACAACGAGCGCATGACCTACTGAGGGCTGGCCCATGAAGAAGACTTTCATCGCCCTCGCCCTGCTGGCCGCCTTGCTGCCCGCCGCCCACGCCGGGCGCTCCTGCGAGGCCCGCCCCCTCACCGCCGCCACGCTCGAGCGCGGCCTGACCCTGGCGCAACGCACCGCCGAGGCACTGGACGCCGAGCACGCCCGCAGCGGCGCGCGCGTGGTGGTGCTGGCGCGCGCCGGACAGGACCTGAGCAAGTACCACCTGCGCTACTCCCACCTGGGCTGGGCCTACAAGACGCCCGAAGGCCCCTGGCGCGTGGTGCACAAGCTCAACCAGTGCGGCACGGCGGTGGGCGCGCTCTACCGCCAGGGCCTGGGCGAGTTCTTTCTGGACGACCTCTGGCGCCACGAGGCGGGCTGGCTGGTGCCCGCGCCCGCGCTGCAGGCGCCGCTGCTGGAGGCGCTGAACGACCCGCAGCGCCCACGCGCCCTGCACACGCGCGCCTACAACATGCTGAGCCACCCCTGGAGCACGCGCTACCAGCAGAGCAACCAGTGGGGCATCGAACTGCTGGCCGCCGCGGTCGAGCCCGGCGTGCGCTCGCGCGAGCAGGCCCAGGCCTGGCTGCGCTTCAAGGGCTACCAGCCCACCACGCTGCGGCTGGGCGCTTTCACGCGCCTGGGCGCGCGTGTGGGCACGGCGCACATCGCCTTCGACGACCACCCGAACGACCAACGCTTCGCCGACCGCATCGACACGGTCACGGTCGATTCGGTGTGGGCGTGGATGCCGGCGGCCGGGTTGTCGGGGCCTCCGCAGCGCCTGGCGCTTTGAGCATTCGTAATATGAAAAATCAACAATGAATTTTGACTTTCATTCGAAAATTCATATAATGAGCGGCTCTACCCCATCATCAACCCGCGTGCACGCCGCGTCAGGGGGTGAGGGGAGCCCCGGCGGCGCCGGGCGCCCTCGGGCGAATCGCTTCCCGTCTGGCCCGCCATCGGCTGGCCACCCGCCTCGGACGTGCACCGGCCGATCGACGTCTTCTCCCCGCTGTTTCCTGGTTCTGTCCGGCGCTGACCGGTCGGGCCGCCGTTTCCGAAGCACCGCCTTGGCGCCGATCGGCCATCCGAACAGGAGGGCAGCACCGCCATGTGTGGACTAGCAGGAGAAATTCGTTTTGACGGCCGCGCCGTCGACCCCGGCGTGATCGCGCGCATGAACGAGCGGCAGAGCGCCCGTGGCCCCGATGGCCAGGGCCTGCTGCTGTTCGACCGGATGGGCGTGGGCCACCGCCGCCTGAAGATCATGGACCTGTCGGACGCCGCGCAGCAGCCCATGGTGGACCCGATGCTGGGCCTGGGCGTGGTCTTCAACGGCGCCATCTACAACCACCACGAGTTGCGCGAGGACCTCGTCGCGCGCGGCTACAAGTTCCACTCCAGCGGCGACACCGAGGTGCTCATCAAGGCGTACCACGCCTGGGGGCCCAACTTCGTGCGGCGCCTGCAGGGCATGTTCGCCTTCGCGATCTGGGAGCGCGACAGCGGCAAGGTGCTGCTGGGTCGCGACCGCCTGGGCATCAAGCCGCTGTACCTGGCGCCGGTGCCGGGTGGGCTGCGCTTCGCCTCCACCTTGCCGGCGCTGCTGGCGTCGGGCGATCTGGACAGCGGCATCGACGCCATCGGCCTGCACCACTACCTGTCGCTGCACGCCATCGTGCCGCCGCCGCACACGCTGCTGCGTGGCGTGCGCAAGCTGGCACCCGGCACGCTGCTGCACGTGGAACCGGACGGGCAGCAACGCGAGGAGCGCTACTGGTCGCTGTCGTTCGATCGCGACGACACCGACGAGCAGCGCTCCTTCGAGGACTGGCAGGAGCTGCTGCTCGACGGCCTGCGCCTGGCGGTCAAGCGCCGCCTGGTGGCCGACGTGCCGGTCGGCGTGCTGCTCTCGGGCGGCGTCGACTCCAGCCTGATCGTGGGCCTGATGGCCGAGCAGGGCGTGAGCGACCTGCGCACCTACAACGTGGGCTTCGAGGACGTCGGCGGCGAGGTCGGCAACGAGTTCCAGTACGCCGACCTCGTGGCGCGCCACTTCGGCACCGCGCACGAGCGCCTGTTCGTGCCCGAGGCCGAGTTGCTGGAGCGCCTGCCGGCGGCCATCGAGGCCATGAGCGAGCCCATGGTCAGCCACGACTGCATCGGCTTCTACCTGCTCAGCGAGGCCGTGGCGCGCCACAGCAAGGTGGTGCAGAGCGGACAGGGCGCCGACGAGGTGTTCGGTGGCTACCACTGGTACCCCAAGCTGGCCGGCAGCCAGCGCGTGGTGGACGACTACGCCGCCGCCTTCCTCGACCGCGACCAGACCGAGATGCGCGCCGTGCTGCAGGACACCTGGCTGGGCGAGGACCACACGCGCGCCTTCATCAGCGAACACCTGCACGCCCCGGGCGCCCGCGACCCGGTGGACCAGGCCCTGCGCCTGGACACCACCGTGATGCTGGTGGACGACCCGGTGAAGCGCGTGGACAACATGACCATGGCCTTCGGCCTGGAGGCGCGCGTGCCCTTCCTGGACCACGAACTCGTCGAACTCGCCGCGCGCATCCCGTCGCGCCACAAGCTCGCCGATGGGGGCAAGGGCGTGCTCAAGGCCGTCGCGCGGCGCATCGTGCCGCGCGAGGTGATCGACCGGCCCAAGGGCTACTT